>Ga0299912_10004695_pt1 | contig 11212 bp, 9 predicted proteins | sample RVTome_2_FD_207667 | JGI IMG/M metagenome (GOLD analysis project Ga0299912, IMG submission 207667) | Soil microbial communities from uranium-contaminated site in the Upper Colorado River Basin, Wyoming, United States - RVT95D214 (version 2) ... | reverse complement strand
ATTGAAAAAATGGGGCCACATATCCTGATCGCACGTTGAGCTCCTGCGTTCGACCAAACTGTCGGATATGCTCGTCGCAGCTGTCGAATATTATTTGAGCTTTCAGCTGTATCGAGCTCAGAAAAATCCGTAACCTGTTGTAATCCATTTGATTCTGCTCTTCTGGTTTAATTGGTATGTTTCTTGCGTTAAGGCATATGCAGAATGATTGCGAATGGTGATAGAAATGGAATTTCAACACGATGCAACAGGAGGAGAATTCTAATGAAAAAATGGCCCTTGATTCTGCTCGCCGCGGTTTTACTGACGGCGACTGCCTTCGGCCAGATGACCGGCAGCGTTTCGGGAACGGTTTTTGACGCTGATAATAATCCGGTTGACCAGGCTATGGTTCGTTTAACAGAGGCCGGCTGGCATGGGGGCGGCGGCCACGGCGGCGGACATCATGGCGGCGATAACTATTCCACGCTGACGGAAGCCGACGGGACTTTCCTGATAGAAGATGTCGCGGTTGGCGACTATGCCGCTTTTGCCGCCAAAATGGGGCTTGGCCATGATGCCGAGGAAATCGAAGTGGCGGCGGGTGAAAATACCGTAGTCGATTTCGTTCTAAATATGGATGGGCACGGTGGCGGTCATCATGGGGATTCACTGCAAATTGTCGAACTCTCCGGCTGGGCCATAGTCGAAGTGGATTCGTTTTACACCCACTATTTTCTTGATACCGATAACAATGGCGAGGCCGATTATCGCCTCGGTTTCGGCCCGACCTGGTACGATCCAGGCAACGGCGCGGCAAGACCCGAAAACGGCGATTCGATCTGGGTCGTCGGCGGCCTGATGGGTTATAGTTCGCCACAGATGGTGGTGGTTTATGAAATCAACGGCCTGTTCTGGCGTGAACCGGGTTTCGGTCATGGTGGTCATGGCGGCCATGGCGGTGGCGGCGGTTGCGATCCTGATTCACTCGAGCTGATCGAAGTCGATGGCTTTGCGTTGCTTGAGGCAATGCACGGGCATCAGGACTGGTTCATGTATTATCTCGACGAAGACAACGACGGCGAGGCGGATTACCATCTCAATTTCGGCGCTCCCTGGTACGATCCCGGCAACGGCGCCACGAGACCCGATCAAGGTGATTCGATTGCTATCGTTGGCGGCCTGATGGAAGGGTGCGATAATCTCCCGACCATAATTGTCTATGAAATTAACGGTATGTTCTGGCGCGATCCCGGCGACACCACGTCACTGTGGCTGATTGAGCCGACGTCGGTAGAAGATAACGACCGGCTGTTGCCATCGATGTATCTAACCGCGACCAGCTATCCCAACCCCTTCAATCCGGCGACGACGATTTCTTTTTCGATCGCGGAGACACAACACGTCCGCGTGGTTGTCTATGATATCCTTGGCCGCGAAATTGCCGTGCTCGCTAATGGAACTTTCCCTGCCGGCACCAACCAGGTCAGGTTTGATGCGACCGGAGCTTCCAATGCCTCATCCTCCGTCTATCTCTATCGGATCGAGACTGCGACGGGTAGCGTTACCGGAAAGATGATATTGCTCAAGTAACGATGAACAAATTCTAATCTGCAGGGCGCCTCGGATGGCGCCCTTTTTTGTCGAACCCCCGGCCGATTTCGACCCTTTTGTCGAATCCCGCATGTCCTTGCGAATATTGGTTTCCAATTTCATGATTGGCATAAGGTTATACCGTCCACAAAAATGTGGCCCCGGTATGGATGTTGCTTTATATTTAGGCGGTGACAAAATGAAAAAACCCGCTAACATGAACGCTTTGATACTGTGCCTCATGGCCGGCGCTATCACGATCTGCTGGTTTTTATTAGCTGCCGATTTGCTCGCGCAGAACAATTATGCGGTCGGCGGCTTTCTTGATGAGGATGGTGATGGCTTCAACGACCTGCTTCCGGATTCCGATGGCGACGGAGTTCCCGATCTGCTTGATCCCGATTCGAAAATAGACCTATCGGATTCCACCTACATGCACCGGTTTATGCGCATGCACGAAATGCAGCAGCATATGAGGTGGGAATATATGGACGGATTCATGTCCGGCGGTCACATGGGGCACGGTGAGCCCGGCATGTTCGGTCCCGGAGATTCCACCATGCACGGCGGTCATCAAGGAGGCGGCGGTCACCATGGGGGCGGCATGGGACCCGATCCAGATGGCGGCGGCATGAACCCCGGCCAGGGGGGAGGCAAAATCCCGGGTGCGGGCGAATTTCAATCAGCGGGTCCCGGCCAAGCAGCCCCCGATCCGAAAAGCCAACAACCAGCTCAGCCAAACCAGACTGATAATGATAAGAATCCTCGCCCGGACGACGCGGCTAAGAAACCCGTTCCTGCAAATAGATAATAACGGAAGCGGTTGACCCATCGCCTGACAATGCCATTTAGATTTCATTGTATTTCAACCATCATGATCATAATCTTCGGCAGCCTGACCGGCCCCGCCGCGCACAGTCAACCTGAACTGACTGCCGGATCCGGCTTCGGCTATGCCAATAATCTTTATGCCGATAGCTTCACCATAGGCAATAGTTACCTGTATAATGGCCTGAGTATCGCCTCGACTCATTTCAATAAAATCAAAGCCCGCATATTTTATGAGCTGACCTATTTTGAATATGACACCGACAATTTAATTAACAATTTCGTCCATTCGCCGGGAATCGCACTTTTTCAAACTCGGCGAGGCTCCCGGCTTAAATGGAATTTATCGGCCAAAGGCAGCATCAAAGATTATGCCGACAGACTATCTACCCTGGATAACGCTCGCTGGTCGTTCGAGGCCAACGGCTCATATTATGTAGCTTCAGGTCTGCTGGCCAGAGTTGCGTACGGCGGAAGTTTATCGACTTACACTAATTACGATGTGCTTGACAACGCACAGCACGAGCTGAAGCTCGAAATGACCGGGACTATTATTTCGAAAACCTCCCTTCATTTGAATATCGATTACACCCGGCGTTCGTTTTCTGAGGGCGGTTCCACTTATTATTGGCTTGATGCAGGACTTAAGATCGCTCAATCGCTTAATCTCAAGACGGGCTTGAGCCTTTCATATATCAACAGATTCGCCTCGAATGGCTCGCGACCGCTATCCACGTTTTTCATTATTAGCGGAATTTCGCCATACTGGGATTCCTGGACCGGCCGGCAGGCACAGCTAACTGTAAAAAGAATCCTGCCCGCGGCGGTCGTCTCGACTATGAATTTAGCGGCGGCCAACCGGAAATTTACTTACGACCGGCAGATTAGCGAGCAATTGCCGTGGCTGGAGGGCAAGACCTCCCGAACCGATAAGGTTTATTCGGCGGAGATTTATTTAAGGCGGCAGTTCAACCTGCATTTTGCCTATGGCAATTATATAGCAATCTCAATGGCGGCCGGTTATACTTCCAGCCATTCCAGCGATAGTTATTATACCTTTGACAGCTACTACACGGATTTGCGCCTTAGTTATTCGGTTTTTTAAATAGACCGGCGCACAATTTGGCAGGTGATTACACCTGGGCAGATCGTCTGCAGCCAGGCGCCCGCTATTTCTCCTCATCATCGAGTTTGCGCAGTTCGCGGAGTATGGCCAGGGCGCTGGACCCGGTGGCCAGATCGGCGATTCTGGCGGCGCGCTCCTGGTCATCGTGGAATTTCTTGCTCATTCTCGCGTGGTAAGCTTCTTTAAGCGCGTCCAGTAGCTTCTCCAGCTCGTAGGGCTTTGGCAGGTAGCCGAAAGCGCCCAGCTTGGTGCATTCCACCGCCGAATCGACCGAACCGTGGCCCGTCAAGATTATCACCTCGAGGTATTTGTGTTCCTTTTTGAGTATTTCGAGCACCTGTTTGCCATCCATGCCGGGCATTTTCAAATCGAGCAAAGCCAGGTCGAATTTGCCGCCCCGGGCCGCCTGCACCGCCTCTTCCCCGCGGGTGGCCCTGGTAACGTCGAAATCCCGCAGTTCCAGCCGTTTGGCGATCGATTCCAAAAACTGCACCTCATCATCGACGATGAGGAGTTTTATCTTGCCGTTCATTCAAACCGTCCTTGCTTTTATTAAAAACCGATAATCTTCCAATATCCCCAGAACGTCCATCCCCAGAGCACTGCGAACGAAAGCACCAGCACAACCGCGCCATGCTTTAAAAAATCGGTAAGCGTAACGAGTTGTTCCCCGGTGTAGGGATCTTTGGCCATGGCGTAAGCGATAGCGTTGTTGGGGGTACCGATAATCAGCATATGGGCGAATGATGACGCAAAAGCGGTAGCCAGACCAACCATCCAGGGATGCGTCCCGGAAATAGTCGCCATCGGCACCGTGATAGGCCCGATAGCCGAAACGGTGGCGCCATCGCTCATGAAATTGGTCGTCAGGCCGGTAAAAAGGCTGCTGGCCATCGCCAGACCGGTGCCATGGCTGAAAAAGGCGGGCAGGATGCTCAGAAAGCTATCGGCCAGGTAGAGCGCGCCGCCGGTCACCGCCAGGCCTTTGCCCAGAGCGCTGGCGCTGGCATAAAGAGCGACCACATCCCAGGGGATAGCGGCGATATCGCGCCAGCGTATAACTCTTAGCATATTCAGGGCCACGATCACCAGAATTACGGGGCCGCCCATGCCGTACTTGTCGCTCGCGACAATCCAGAGCAAAATCAATATTATCAGAGCAGCGGCAGTGATATATTCTTTGGTGTTCATCGGCCCTATTTTCTCGGAGGCTTGTCGCACTATCGCCGACGCGTTAAGTTGCTTTACTTTCAGCTTACGTGAAAAAGCTATAAAAAAGTAAGCGGCAATTACCAGCGCCATCACCGGCACAAAAGGCAGGCCATATTGAACCCACTGGCCAAAGGTGGGCGCGACCCCGTAATCGCTGAGTATCCCCATCATGATCGCATTCCGGCCGCCGGCGGCCGGCGATCCGGGCCCGCCTGAATTGGCCGCAAAACATAGCGACAGCACGAACATCGTCGCCAGCGCCTTATCTTTTTTCACTCCGGCCGCTCGCACCGATGCCACATACACCATCATGAACATCGGCATCACAAAGGCTATAAGCGCATGCTCCGAGACAAATGAGCAGGACATGGCGAATAAAGGCAAGAAAATGAACAGCAACCGTGGCAATGATTTGGCCGGCCCCAAAAGCAAAAGCCCGATCCGTCTATCCAGACCGGTCTTGCTGATCGCCGTAGCAATGGCCAGCACGCCGAAAATAAATATGACCGCGTCCTTGGCGTAAGCCGCCGCAATATCATCAGGCTGCAAGATGCCGGCAAAATACATTATCACGCCCACCAGCAGGGCGGTCACACCTACCGGGATGGCGCCGGTGGCCCAGAACAAGGCCGCCACTATAAGGACGCCGAGCATAACCTTGGCTTTTCTGGCAACCTCGACGGGGGTTTTAGGCTGAAAAACCTTTTTGCCTTGCTCATCGGTTACGGTTTTGCCGATGTTGTATTTAGAGCTGTAGTTATTGGCTATATTTTCACCCTGCTTCATTTTGGCATAACTTGCATAGCCCAGGTTGGGATCGCTCAAATTGCCGGTTTTGGGAAATGATACCAGGGTCATAAGTCTATCCGGGATCGGGGTCAGAACCAGCAGGGCAAAGATGATCAAGCCCAGAAGGATCACTCCGGGACGCGAATTATGCGTGCCGAGCAGCCATTTTTTAAATGATCCTTTTTCGACGTGCGGAATTTCGTGGCGCGCCATGGCCTGCACTTTGTCCTCGCGGGCGGACTCGATTATTTTGACCAGATCTTCCATTTCGCAGGGTTTCTGCAGATACGAATAGGCATCCAGCCGTCCCGTCTCCATGGCTGATTCCATCGTGCCATGGGCGGTTAACATGACGATCTGCAGTTCCGGGCGGAAGCTCTTCATCTCTTTTAGGGCCTGCTCGCCGTCCATGATCGGCATTTTCCGGTCGAGCAAGACCACGTCTATTTCGCTGTCCTGGCGGATCGCCTTTATGGCGGCTTCACCGTTACTGACATCGACCGTCTCGTAACCACGCAGGCTCAGGCGTTGCGCCAGCGATTTGCGGAATTGATCCTCGTCATCAACAAGCAACACTCTTGGCATTTCTTTGCTCCAATCCCGGGTTATTTCGACGGCGAGATTTTTTTCATTTCTGCGGTCAATTCCTCAAATAGATCGGAAAGCCGCAGCAAGCCGACCACTTTGCCATCGCGTGTGACCAAAATCGAAAGCGATTGATACATTACCAACTTATGTATCCCCTCGGCCAGTGAAGCATTTTCGTCAATGCTTTCCGAAACAGGACGCATAACATCTCCGGCTTTCAGCGCCGCCGCTCGCCGGCAGAGATCGGCAAGGTTATCCTGAAGCAACTGGTAATTCTGCATCATCGAATCGATAAATTCCTGGCTGACACCCACGTGCGATAAGGCGCTCAGATCGCCCAGCACGTTATATTTCGGTTCCAGCGCTTTCAGAAAAGCCAGATGGCCGATTTTGCCGACGACTTTCCCGGTTTCGTCGAGAACCAGCACCGCGCGGTGCTTCTGCCGGCCCGGCTTGAGTTTCAGCAGCGACTTATCGAGTGCCAGGATCGCATCCAATAACGTGGCGTCCCGCGCAACCACCGCGTATTCTCCGAGCGGCACCATCAGGTCTTTCACTTTTTTCGTATCCACGGAAGCCTCGAATTAAAAGAGTTTATGAATTTTGATCGATTATTTTGACCTTGCACCTATGGACTGTTATGCGCTATCGCCGGCCAGGTAATCCATCACATTATTGAAAACATCCGTTAAACGCAGAATCCCGATAATCTCATTGCCGCTTTTGACCGGTATTCGCCGGGCCTGCCAGATGACGAATTTATGTATCGCCTCGGACAGCGGCGCGTCCAGGTCGATGCTTTTATTGATCGGATCAATAATTTCTTTGACCGACATCCCGGCGGCTCTCTTACATGCTTCCTCGATATCGATCTGCCAGAACTTGAGGTTGCTTATAAGCGCATTTATCATTTCATCGCTCAAGCCGGCACGTGAAAGCGGTTCGAGATCACCCAGCATCCCGTACTTGGGTTCCAGGGCCTTTAAAAAATCGATCTGTTCAATCTGGCCGATAACCTGCTTTTTATTATTTACCACCAGGACGGCGCGCGCCGATTGCCGCGAGGGCAAAAGCTTCGATTGGGCCTGGTTGAGCGCCCGTATCGCCTCGATTATGGTGGCGGAATCGGACACGACCGCATACTCACTCAGCGAGATCATCAATTCTTTGACAGTTTTCATTGTCATAACTTAGCCTCGTTTTGATTCATCAGCTAATCATTTCGGCTACCGATTGATCGGCAACACTATGGTAAATGTGCTGCCCTGGCCGACAGCGCTTTCCACCTCGATTTTGCCTCCCAGGCTTTTGATTATGCCATAGCTTACCGAAAGCCCCAGGCCGGTCCCTTTGCCGACCGCCTTGGTCGTATGGAACGGCATGAATATTTTGGCGAGATTTTCGGGGCTTATGCCGCAACCGGTATCGGTGATGGCGATATTGACATAGCTGTTATCGTGCGTCGTTTCGATCGTGATTCTGCCGGGATTGCGGTTCAGGGCATCCACGCCATTATTGATTATGTTCAAGACCACCTGCCGCAACTGATTGCCGTCAGTCAGTATTTCCGGCAGCTCGGTATCGTATTTTTTAACAATTATGACGTTGGAAACGGCCAACTCCTGTCCTAACAGTCCATCCACGACGCTGTCTATCAGGTTATGAATATCGTGAGGTTTCAGATCGATATCGGTCCGGCGCACGAATCCTAACAGCTTTCGCGTGATATCGCGGCAGCGAAATGCCGATTCCTGGATAATCGATAGACGATTTAGCAGCTCATCATCGCTCAAAGGTTCGCCGAACTCCGGGTTCTTTAAATCCTTGATGAGGCCGGCTTCTTCATTGATGACCGCCAGGGGATTGTTGATTTCGTGAGCGATGCCTGCCGCCAGTTCCCCCACCGAGGCAAGTTTGGCGGCATGTTCGAGCTGGGCCCGGGCGCGGTCGCCCGCTTTTTGCATTTCCACCAGCTTGTTGGCCCTATAGAAAATAACAAGCAGCGTGAGGAATATTATAACCGCCGCAAATCCGACTATGGTCGATCTGAATCCCGCAAATAAGCCTTCGTCTTCCCGGGCTGAAAATTGGACGATCAACGCCCAGCCGGCATTCTTAAGCCACGAATAGGCATAATTTAAGCTCACCCCTTTGATCCTGATCCTTTCTGCCCCTATGGGAGGATCTCCGGGCGGTACCAGCGATGATGATTCGAGCGGCGTCCCCAGGTGCGGCGTAACCAATTGATAATATCCATCCTTATTGATAATCGATGTGTAAACCTCGCCGGCCCCGCCCAGAGTCCGAATGTAGGCGTACATTTTTTCGGGGCTGAGTGTCGCCCTGAGCACGACATATTGATTGTTGATCGTGCGCTTAACCGCAATCGTAAAATGAGGTTCGTGACGGAACCCCAGGTACATATCGGTTATTATATAATCTCCGGGCTTCTCCTTTAATGATACATACCAGATCTCGGAACTGTAATTGCGTCGCTCCAGGGACGGATAAGGACCGGCGTAGGCGGTTTGCACGCCCGATTGGTCGAAGAAGCCGATGTCGACGAAAGTCTCGCTGTTGTTTTTTAGCTTTTGCAGGTACTCCTGCATCGCCGGTGAACTCGGCGGAACCTCGAATCTCGGGTCATCGATCAAGTTTGACAAATTGACCACCCGTTCGCTCAAAAACAAATCGAGTATATTGGCCTGGTTTTCGGCGATCGCTTTTAAATGAAGCCGCCGGCTTTCCGAGACTATTGCGTTATACTGGAAATAGAAATAGACCGTCAAAATTATGAGCGGCGCCGAATAAGTGAGTATCAAACGGACGATATTGCGGCGTTTTAATTCCTGATAATGCTTTTTTTCGAAAGGGAGAAATTCCGCTGACGACTGCTTTCTCATCCCAACCGATCCCACCACCATGGTCCTCGGACCATCTTCGCTCCAGCCTGTTATACACAACCTGCGGCTCGCCGGCGACCTTATCGCTCAGGCTCGCCCTATCCATGCTCGGTTGAGCATAATAAAGACTGGTCCTGAGGTCAATGGAAATAGGAATCCGCTAATCGAATATCGGCGGCCGCGGCCAGACTGCCGAATCTGATTCTATATTATCAATAATATCATTGCGTTGTCAGCCATCCGGGGCAAAGGAGGCCATTATCGCCAAAAATTTCATTTCGTGCCGTCGGGTCCCGGTTCATCGCGTTGTCGGGTGCCCTCCACCCAACAAGAGCGGCGGGTGGAAATTCGCATCACGGCTTCGCATTGTCAACCAGAGGATTTCCTTGACAGCCGAAAATGGATAAATATATTTATTATTGAGTTGAATCATTGATATCGCTTGATGGGGTTTTTTATGCAATCGCGTCAGCTTGTCGGCAAATTAATATGCACTTCATTACCGCTAATAATTATTTCATGGTTTAACGCCGCCCTGGCCCAATGGACTGAGCCGGTGCAGATCTGCGACTTTGAGTATTGTCTTTTCAACGCCCGGCTCTCGGTAGCAGATGACACTATACATGTGGTCGGTGATGGGGGGGGAGCCATGTATTATCTGCGCTCCACTGATAACGGCCGAACCTGGACCGAACCTGTGTGCCCGCCGGATACATTCGAAGGTTCCAATATGCCTGACATTCTCTATGGCAATGGCTATGTTCATCTCGTCGCCAAGCTCTATCCTTTTGGCGAACTCCAGAAGCTGTTTCATTATTCAAGCAGTGATGGCGGTGTCACCTGGAGCCCGCCACACCTGATAACCCCCGAATATGGCACCTCACTGAAATACCCCCGCCTGGCCGTCAGCGGTGACACGGTATTCGTTGAAATAACCACGTCGCCTTATCTGTTTGTCTCGGTCAGCTATGACAACGGCTTGACCTGGTCCGGTCTCCATCAGGTCGATTATGGCAGCGGATACGGCATCGATCATTTCCCAGCTCTATCCTATTCAAGTGGCCGTCTGCATTTATTTTACCAACTAAATGTTCCCGATGATACTGCAAATCTCGAGATATATTGCCGCCATAGTGATGATAAGGGTGTAACCTGGTCGGACAGATATTGCCTGTCCACACCTGAAAACTCTCAAGAACGTAAATATGGCCAGGCACCCTCGGCCTACGTTGATCAGCAGGGTCATATAATCTGCCTGTGGTTCGATTACAAATACGGCAGCGCTTGTGGCGTCACCGGTGATATACTGGGTCGGATTAGCCTGGACAACGGCGACAGCTGGCTGCCGGAAACCAGGCTGACCTACACGCAGACAGGGGCGAACTCATCCTGTTTGATTCTCGGCGAAAAGCTGCTGGCAGTCTGGATGGATTACGGCTATTATTATTGCGATGATCCCAAGATCATGTATTCGGTATCTACAGACTGGGGTTTATCCTGGACTGAGCCCGAATTGATATCAGGAGAGATTGAGCGAGGGGACTATGCCCCTGATGTTGATTATAACATAATCTCAGGCGATACGTTGTTGCACTGTGTATTCGATGGGAGATATCCCTCGGTTGGCTCTGCGCTTTTTTATAACCGAAGTCAGGAGATAGTCTCGATCAAAGATGAAGAGAGAAATCCGCGCCCGACGATTATTAATTTAGAGGCCTATCCCAATCCGTTTAACTCTACCACGATGATTTATTATGCCAATCCGAAAGGAGGTGAGATAGCTATTGATATTTTCAACTTACGTGGTCAAAGGGTAAAGACTTATGGGAACTTAACTTTGAAGGAGGGCCAGAATGGCCAGGGAAAAATAATCTGGGACGCCACCAATGCCACCGGCGAAAAGGTTTCTTCAGGAATCTATTTCGCCAGAGTCAGCGGCAGCGCCGGAGCGCAGACTATCACGTTGGTGTATTTGAAATGAAGCAAATTGCGATAATACTGTTGTTCTTATCCGCAGCAGCCCTGGCCCAATGGACCGAGCCGGTTGAGATAGACGACGAACTCTACATAGGCGCGCCTCGGGTAGTCGCGGTAGGAGAAACGCTGCATGTGATCGCGGTCAATCCGCCGCGGGCCTGGTACTTGCGCTCCGAAGACAACGGCGCTACGTGGAGCGAGCCGATTATTCCCATAG
>Ga0299912_10004694_pt1 | contig 11212 bp, 10 predicted proteins | sample RVTome_2_FD_207667 | JGI IMG/M metagenome (GOLD analysis project Ga0299912, IMG submission 207667) | Soil microbial communities from uranium-contaminated site in the Upper Colorado River Basin, Wyoming, United States - RVT95D214 (version 2) ... | reverse complement strand
CAATGGTCACTATTCGCATGGCACGTGGCGGCGCCAAGAAGCGCCCGTTCTACCACATCGTCGTCACCGACAGCCGTAACCGTCGTGACGGCCGCTTCATTGAGCGTCTGGGCTTCTTCAATCCGGTTGCCACCGAGAAGGAAGAAGCGATGCGCATCAACCGCGAGCGCGTCGATTACTGGCTGTCGCAGGGCGCCCAGGCTTCCGAGCGCGTCGCCAGCCTGCTGAAGCAGAGCGCCTGATTCCGCTTGCGCCATCGACGGGGGCCGCACGGCCTGTGCGCTGATGGTTGATTCGGAGCAGGACACGCACATCATCGTGGGCCGCATCGCCGGCCTGTTCGGTGTGCGCGGCTGGGTGCGCATTTACTCGCATACCCAGCCGCTGGACAACATCCTCGGCTATACACCCTGGCTGCTGTTGCAGGGTGGGCGCTGGGTACCGGTGAAACACCTGGACGGACGCATCCACGGCAAGGGCATCGTGGCGCAGCTGGAAGGGATAGACGACCGTGACGCGGCGGCGGCACTGATAGGCTGTGACATCGCCATCGAGCGCAGCCAGCTGGGGCGAACCGCGCCGGACGAGGTTTACTGGGCCGACTTGATCGGCCTCAAGGTGGTAACGCTGGACGGCGTCGAACTGGGGGTGGTCGACCACCTGCTCGAGACCGGCGCCAACGACGTGGTGGTGGTGCAGGGCGAGCGCGAGCGCCTGCTGCCCTACGTGGAGCAGGTGATCCATGAGGTGGATCTGGCCGGCGGCGTGCTGCGGGTCGACTGGGACCCTGATTTCTGAGCCCGGCCCGATGCGCATCGACGTTGTGACGCTGTTTCCGCCGATGTTCGATGCCCTGACCTGCCACGGCGTGACGGGACGGGCGGTGAAGCGGGAGATTTTGCGGCTGGCGCTGTGGAATCCGCGCGATTTCACCTGTGACAACCACCGCACCGTGGACGACCGCCCTTACGGCGGCGGGCCGGGAATGGTGATGCTGGCGCAGCCGCTGCGCGAGGCGGTACAGGCGGCGCGCGTCGCGGACGCCGAGCCGGCCCACGTGGTCTATCTGTCGCCCCAGGGACGGCCGCTGGACCAGGCCGGCGTGGAACAGCTGGCCGCGCGGCGGCGCCTGTTGCTGATTGCCGGGCGTTACGAAGGGATAGACGAACGCTTCATTGAAGCGGAAGTGGATGAGGAGTGGTCCATCGGTGACTACGTCCTCTCCGGCGGCGAACTGGCCGCGATGGTGCTGGTCGATGCCGTCGCCCGCCTGCTGCCCGGTGTGCTGGGCCACGAGGCCTCCGCCGCGCAGGACTCCTTCGCCGGCGGCCTGCTGGATTGTCCGCACTACACCCGGCCCGAGGTGTGGGAAGGGCAGACGGTTCCAGCGGTGTTGCTGTCGGGCGACCATGCGGCGATAGCCCGCTGGCGCATGCAGCAGGCGCTGGGGCGGACCTGGCTGCGGCGGCCCGAGTTGCTGGAGCGGCTGGAGCTGAGCGCGGAACAGCGCAAACTGCTTGCGGATTTTGTTCGCGAGCATGAACAAAATTGATTCTATGTGTATAATGCGGCGGATTTTTCCGGAGAACGTGTCATGAGCAACATAATCGAACAACTTGAAGCCGAACAGATGAGCCGTGAGGTGCCGGAATTCGGCCCCGGTGACACGGTTGTGGTGCAGGTGAAGGTAAAGGAAGGCAACCGCGAGCGTCTGCAGGCGTTCGAGGGTGTGGTGATTGCCAAGCGCAATCGCGGCCTGAACTCCGCGTTCACCGTGCGTAAGCTGTCCCATGGCGAAGGCGTGGAGCGCGTGTTCCAGACCTACAGCCCGGCCATCGCCGCCATCGAAGTGAAGCGCCGTGGCGACGTCAGCCGCGCCAAGCTCTACTACCTGCGCGGCCGTACCGGCAAGTCGGCCCGCATCAAAGAGAAGCTGTAAGCTGTGCCTTCCTGCCCACTTCGCGTGGCGCAGGGGTTTAGATACGGTGCCATGGCTGCGCTGACGAAAAGCGGACGCCACCCCAGCGGTGGCGTCCGCTTTTTGCATTGGTGGCGCAGGCTGGCGCTGCTGCTGGCGCTGGTTTCCGGCACGGCGGCGGCCAATACGCTGGCGCAGCTGGAAAACCTGGCGGCCGGCGGTGCGCCGCGATTGGCGCTGGCGCTGTTGCAGGCACAGCAGCCGTCCTGGCAGGAGGACCCTTCCGGCTGGATGGGCTGGGAGCGGAGCCGCGTGCAGCTCCTCGCCGCCGGCGGCGACTGGCAGATCCTGCATGACCGGCTGGTGCAGCTTCCCCCCGATGTTTCCCCCGAATTTCTCCGCTGGACCCGCACCTGGCGTGCGCGCGCCCTGATTGAGCTGGGCCGGGGCGGCCCCGCACGTGATCTGCTGCGCCCTTTGTTGTGGGACGGTTCCGGCAACGCCGTCGAAGTGACGGCCTGGCGGCGCCTGGTGATACAGAGCTATCGCGCCGATGGCCGCGGCGACGACGCCTACGCGGCGATGCTGCGCTACCGCCACGACTACGGCCGCGGCGGCGAGGAGGATGCCCTGCTCAGCGCCCAGGTGCTGCTGGGGCAGGGCCGTGCGGCGGACGCCGTGGAGTCCTTGCACGGCCTGGAGCAGGGCGAGGCCCGCACCCTGCGGCTGCTGGCCCTGCTGCGCAGCGGCCAGTGGGAGGGCAAGCGGGTGCTGCGCGAAGTCCGCGTCCTGCTGCGCGACAAGACCCTGCCGCCGCTGCTGCGCCAGCAGGCCGAGGCCGTTGCCGCCGAGGCCGCCGCGGCCGCGGCCGATCCGGCGGCCCAGGCCATTGCCCTGGAGCACGTATTTTCCCGGTTTCGCAAGACGCCGCTGGATCGCGAGCTGTTTAAGGTTTCCCCCGATGACCTGTGGCAGGCCTATCTGACCTATGCCCGCCAGGTGGGCAACCGGGAACAGTTGCTGATCGGCGACGACGCCGCCTGGCTGGCCAAGGCGCAGGAGGCGGGTCGCATGTATCCCATCCGCGTCCGCTCCATTCACGCACTGTTGGCCCTGCACGGCGCCGGCGAGGAGACACGCCGGCGGAGCCATGCGGCCCTGGTGGAAAACCTGTTGCAGCAGGAGGACGGTACCGCCCTGGTGCACCAGCTGTACCTGGCGTCATCGCGTTTTGCCGCCGTGGACAGCGTGCCCGAGGCGGTGCGCCGCACCCTGCTCGATTCGGTGATCGCCGCCGGGGATCTGCCCCTGGCGGCGCGCCTGCTGGCGGGCCTGGACGAGCCGCCGCCGGGGGCCGACCGGGTGATGTGGCGCCTGCGCCAGGCGCGGGTGTCGCTGCTGGGCGGCGATTACGTCCAGGCGGGCACGATACTGGAGGAGATGACGGCCGCCAGCGCCGGGCTGTCGCGACCGGAGCTGGATCGCCTGATCCAGGTGCTGTTCGATCTGCAAACCGTGGGCGAGCACGATACGGCCTTCCGCCTGCTCGGCCTGTTGCAGGAACAGGTGCAGGATCTGCAACTCAGACGCGAGCTGTGGTACTGGATGGCCGACTCGCGTCTGGCGCAGTCGCGCCCGCTGGAGGCGGCGGCGCTGTATCTGCGCTCGGCCATGGTGCCGCAGCCGCAGTCGCTGGACCCCTGGGGCCAGACCGCCCGCTACCAGGCGGCGCAGGCGCTGGCCAAGGCCGGCCTGGTGGAGGATGCGCGCACCCTGTACGAGCAACTGCTGGCGGGTACCGAGGATCCCGGGCGGCGCGCCGTGCTGCGGCGCGACCTGCAACAGCTGCTGCTGGTCAGGCCGTGATGCAAACCTCCTGGTCCGCAGTGATCGCCACCCCGCTGCCCGACGGCTGGCGCTTCGGCATCCGTTGCGACGGCGCTGCCGTGTACGAAACGGAGTTCCTGCCGGCCGCCACACCGTTGCAGGCGCCGGACAGCGACTGCGCGCGCCGTGCCGTGGCCGATGTGCAGCATTATTTCACTGACGGCGGAGCACCCCGGACCGAGCTGGCGCCGCACGGTACACCGTTCCAGCAGCGTGTGTGGCAGGCCTTGCGCGCCATCCCGCCGGGACAGCCGTACAGCTACGGCGAACTGGCGCGCCGGCTGGGCAGCAGCGCCCGTGCCGTGGCCGGCGCCTGCCGCGCCAACCCCATCCCCCTGCTCATCCCCTGCCACCGCGTGGTGGCCGCCCACGGCCCGGGAGGGTTCATGGGAGCGGTCGGCGGGGCGCCGCTGCGGTTGAAAAACTGGCTGCTGGAACATGAAGCCGGACGCTGAGGCAGCGGCCGATCCGCTGCTCGAGCGCTTTCTCGATGCACTGTGGATGGAGCGCGGCCTGAGCGACCATACCCTGGCCGCCTACCGCCGCGACCTGCAGGGCCTGGCGCGCTGGCTGGCGCCGCAGGGCGTCAACGGACTGGCGGCGGCGACGCGGCAGGATCTGCTCGGCTACCTGCACAGCCGAGTGGCCGCCGGGGCGCAACCGCGCACCACCGCACGCCTGCTGTCCAGCCTGCGCCGTTTCTACCGTTATCTGGTACGCGAGCAACTGCTTGCCGACGATCCCAGCGCCCGCATCGACAGCCCCAAGCTGGGGCGCGGCCTGCCCAAGGCACTGACCGAGGCGGAGGTGGAATCCCTGCTGGCCGCGCCGGATATCGACGACCCGCTGGGCCTGCGCGACCGCGCCATGCTGGAAGTGCTCTACGCCAGCGGCCTGCGCGTATCGGAACTGGTCAGCCTGGAAATGTATCGTGTCAGCCTGCAACAGGGCGTCGTGCGCGTGCTCGGCAAGGGCAGCAAGGAGCGGCTGGTGCCCCTGGGTGAGGAGGCGATAAGCTGGCTGGAACGCTTTCTGGTCGAGGCGCGGCCGGTGTTGGTGCAGGGACAGGCGACCGCCGCGCTGTTCCCCACCCGCCGCGGCGAGGCGATGACCCGGCAGGCCTTCTGGTACCTGATCAAGCGCTATGCACGCCAGGCGGGCATCAAGTCCCACCTGTCACCGCATACCCTGCGCCACGCCTTTGCCACCCACCTGCTCAACCACGGCGCCGACCTGCGCGTGGTGCAGATGCTGCTCGGCCACAGCAGCCTGTCCACCACGCAGATCTACACCCACGTGGCCCGCGAGCGTCTCAAGGCCCTGCATGCGCAGCATCATCCACGGGGGTGATTGGGCCGATGGAGTCCCGGCGGTCGCTGGGGCGGGGAACGAACACCAGCGGTATGAGTCCAACACCGGCAGGAACGGTTTGAATGCCGTCGCAGTTGCATGGCGTTGGATATGAAATGATCATTTCATTCTGATATGCAAAGACCCGAGGAACGCCATGCCTTCTTTCGACATTGTTTCTGAAATCGACAAACACGAACTGGCCAATGCCATCGATCAAACCAATCGCGAGGTGGATAACCGCTTCGACTTCAAGGGCGCCGATGCCAGGGTCGAGCAGGAAGAGGCCGCCTTGCTGTTGCAGGCGCAGAACGATTTCCAGATCAAGCAGATGAAAGACATTCTGTACCAGCGCATGGCCAAGCGCGGCATCGACATCAAGTGCCTGGAGGAAGAGGAGATCGAGACGGCCAATATGCGCTGCCGCCAGCGCATCAAGGTGCGTCAGGGCATCGACAAGGAGCAGGCCAAGGAGATCGTGCGCAAGCTGAAGGACAGCAAGATCAAGGTACAGGCGGCGGTGCAGGGCGAGCAGGTGCGCGTCACCGGCAAGAAGCGCGACGACTTGCAGGAAGCCATTGCCCTGCTGCGCGGCGCCGATCTGGCCATCCCGCTGCAATTCAATAATTTTCGCGACTGATTACACTACAGGTACTCATCAATGAATCGTTTTTTGCTTAGCGCAGTGTTCGTACTGTCCCTGGTTGCCGCTCCGTTGCACGCCGACGAGGTGGCCACGATCCGCACCGCCGTTGCCGGAATGATCCCGGGGCAGGCGCCGGACAGCATTGCACCGTCGCCGATTGCCGGCCTGTACGAGGTTGTCTACGGCACGCGCATGTTCTATGTGTCGGGCGACGGCCGTCACCTGATCAGCGGCGATCTGTTCGACCTGCAGCAGCGCAGCAATCTCACCGAGGCTTGGCGCGGCAAGGCGCGGGTGGCGGCGCTCAATGACAGCGCGGCGTCGATGATCACCTATCCGGCGCGCGGCAAGGCCAAGCATACCCTGACCATATTCACCGACATCGACTGCACCTACTGCCGCAAGCTGCACAGCGGCATGAAGGAAATGAACGACCTGGGCATTACCGTGCGTTACCTGGCCTTCCCCCGCGCCGGTATCCCGTCGCCGTCCTATGACAAGGCGGTATCGGTGTGGTGCGCCGCCGATCGCAACAAGGCGATGGATCAGGCCAAGAACGAGGACAAGGTGGGCAAGAACACCTGCGACAACAACCCGGTGGCCGCACACCTGGCGATGGGTCAGTCCTTCGGCATCAGCGCGACGCCGACCCTGGTGCTGGACGATGGCACCATCATTCCCGGCTATCTGCCGCCGCAGCGGCTGTTGCAGGAACTGGACGGCATGCGCCAACAGTAGATACAAGAGCAAAGAGACAAGATACAAGGGGAAGTGTGCGCTGCGCGCACGGATGTTTTTATTCATACAGTACCAGCGCAACGAGCTCGTTCCTTTGTATCTTTGCTCTTGTATCTTTTCTCTGCCTTCAGTGCATCGCCGTGAACATCAGGCGGCGGTAGCGATTCACCAGTTCCCCTTGTCCGCCGAGCAGGTCGAATACCTGTAGCATGCCCTTGCGGCCGGCGTCGTCGCCGTAGGCGCGGTCGCGCCGCAACAACTCCAGCAGCTGTTCCAGCGCACCTTCCACATCACCGGCCAGCACCAGCCGCGCGGCCAGCTGGTGGCGCGCCTTGCTGTCCCCGGGGGCTGCGGCCAGGGCCTGTTGCAGGGCTTCGATTTCCGGCGCGCCGGCGGCGGCGGAGGCAAAGGTGAGGCGGGCGCGCAGTGCTTCGGCCTGGGACGACAGCGCCAGGTCGGCCGGCAGGGTGGCGAGCAACTGGGCGGCTTCATCGGTGCGGCCGGTCACGGCGTGCAGTTCGGCCAGCATCAACTGGGCGCGGTGATCTTCCGGAATCTCGTTCATGACCTGACGCAGCAGGGCTTCCGCCTGCGCGGCGTCGCCCGCGCCCCATGCCTCTTCCGCCGCGGCGAGAAAGCGATCCGCGGGCTGTTCCAGGTGATTGTCGATGAAGCTGCGGATTTGGGATTCCGGCAGTGCGCCGGTGAACTCGTCGACCACCCGGCCATCGCGAATCATTTTCACCGTCGGCACGCTGCGCACGCCGAACTGGGTGGCCAGCGCCTGCTGTTCGTCGATGCTCACCTTTGCCAGCAGGAATTTTCCCTGGTATTCCGCCGCCAGCTTTTCCATCAGCGGCAGCAATACCTTGCACGGCTCGCACCACGTCGCCCAGAAATCCACCAGCACCGGCACCTGCGTGGAGCGTTCCACCACGCTGGCGAAGTTTTCGGCGGTGATGTCGATGATGTATGCGCTGTTGCTCATGGCGTGTGCCTTTCGGTGATCTCGTGCCTGACGCATGTCGCGGCGGACATGGGGCGGAACTTGGTATTTAGGGCGGCTACTGCGGGTTTTCAATGCTGCCTGTTTCGACGGTCTGTCCCGCTGCGGTGAACAGCAGCAGTGAACGCACCCGCCGGCCGGGCCATAACCGCCGCACGCCGGCGGCGTAGTATGCCATCTGGCCTGCATAGTGCGCGGCAAGGGCGGGCAGGTTGCCGGCGGCCTGGCGGTGGGTTTTGTAGTCGACGATGATCACTTCGTCATCCTTCAGTACCAGGCGATCGATGAGGCCGTATACGGTGCAGCCGTTGTGCGGGTAGTGCAGCGGCACTTCATTCCAGGCCTGGCGATAGCAGGCCGCGTCGTACAGTTCGCGGAATTGCGGTGCGCCGTGCACGGCACGGGCCTCCTGCCACCAGGCATCCAGCTCGGGATCGTCGGGGCTGCGTTGCAGTTCGGCGCCGACGCGGCCGCGCACATCGTCACTTCCGGCCGGGCCGGCCAGCAATTCCAGCATGCGATGGATGGCGATGCCGCGCACGCGGCCGTCCTCATCGGCCGCGTCGGTACCGTGGCCGGAAACGCTGCGGCTGGGGGCGATCTCCCGTGCCAGCGGCCGTAGCGCGAGCGTTTGCTGCAGCGGCGCCGGGATCGGCGGTGTGGCCTGCGGGGTGAGCACGGGGGCGCCCTGCGTCCCTGACGGCGCGGCGACCGGGGTGCCGGACTCGATGGGTTTGGACAGAACCTGTTGCAGGTCACCGTACCAGCCCAGACGCTCGCCCTTGCTCGGCCGGCAGCCGGAGATGTACAGCAGCTGCCGGGCGCGGGTCAGTGCCACGTAGAGCAGATTGGCCGCCTCGCGCCGTTCCGCCGCCTGCTCCAGTTCCAGCTGTCGGCGCGTATAGGCATCCTGTTCCGATTTCTTGCCCACCAGCAGCAGGTGCTCGGGCGTGTCGGCCTCCGCCGGCCAGCCGACCAGGGCATGCCACGGGCGATCGCTGCCGCCGGGGGCGGCGGCGTCGGCGAGAAAGACGACCGGTGCCTCCAGTCCCTTGGCGGCGTGGATGGTCATCAGCCGCACCCGCTCCGCCGCGCCGCTGGCCGGTGCCTCGTCCGGCGCCTCGTCCTGCTCGCGCATCTCGCCGAGGCGGGCCAGGAAATGGGTGAGGCTGGGATAGCGGCCGTGATCGATCTCCAGCGCCAGTTCGATGAAGCGGGTGAGGTTGGCCCGCAGGCGTGGCCGCAGGTGGACGGGAAAGGCGGCCTCGTAGCGCGCGATGACGTTGCCTTCGCTGTAGACCCGATCGAGCAGGTCGTGTATCGGCAGGGCGCCGGCGGCGGCGTGCCAGCGCGCCAGGCAGTCGGCGGCGCGGCGCAGCGGCGTGCCGGGGGCTGCGTCGGTTTGTTGCAGGCGCTCGAACCAGGCGCCGCGCGGGCCGTGTGCCAGAGTGATCAGGTCGGCGTCGCTGCACGTGAACAGCGGCGAGCGCAGCACCTGCGCCAGCGCCAGGTTGTTGTACGGCGCGATGAGCGTTTCCAGCAGGCGCACCATGTCGTCCACTTCCAGGCTGCCGAGCAGTGTGCCGCGGTCGGCGCCGAGATAGGGGATGCCGGCCTCGCGCAGTGCCTGCTCGTAGGCGTGGACGTGGGTGCGGTTGCGCACCAGCAGCAGTACGTCGCCGTAGTGCATGGGGCGCGCCTGGTCCGCGCTGCCGACCAGGGTGCCGGCAGCAAGCAGGTTGCTGACGGTGGCCGCGATCTGCCGTCCTTCGTGCAGATAGCGTTCGTCCTCGTGGGTGATGCGCGGTTCCTGCAAGGGATTGCGCAAGGCGGCGCGCGGTGCCGGCGCTTCTTCCGTCGCCGCCTCCACCAGCGGCAGCAGCTCCACGCGTCCCCACAGCTGACGGTGATGGGTGTCGTGCGGGGTGAACGAGTCGAGCGCGCCGCAGAGGGGACCGTCATCGGTGTACAGGCGGTTGACGCATTCCATGATCGCCGGCGCCGAGCGGTAGGACACGTGCAGCGGGTGGGCCGTCGCCGCCAGGCGATCGCGCAGCCATTGGTGAGCGACGTGGAACAGGCGCGGCTCGGCGCGGCGGAAACGGTAGATGGATTGCTTGCTGTCGCCAACCAGGAACACGCTGCGTCGACGCTCGGGGTTGCCGCCCGCCATCTCCTCCAACAAAGGCAGCAGCAGGCGCCACTGCGTGGGGTTGGTGTCCTGGAACTCGTCCACCAGCAGGTGATCGATGCGCTGGTCCAGCTTGTACTGCACCCAGTGGGCGTTGTCGGCCGCCGTGAGCAGGCGGTAGGCACGCCACTCCAGGTCGGTGAAGTCGAGCAGGCGCTGCTCCTCCTTGATGCGCTGGTAGTGTTCCAGCAGGCGCTGGCCGGCGCGATACCAGGCGGCGTTCAGCGTCAGCGTCTGCTGCGCTGCAAGCATGTCGCGCACGCGCAGCAGTTGCGCGCACATCAGGCCGTGCAGTTCGAGAAAGCGTGCCTCGCCGGCAGGCCCCATCTTCTGCGCCTGGGTCTTGCTCTCCTTGCGGCTGCGCGGTTCGCCGTCCTGTTTGAGAAACACTCCGGCAAGAGCGGCATGGCGCCGTGCCGGCGCGGCGCCGTCGGCGAGGATGATCTCGAACTGCGCGGCGTGTTCCGCGTTGGTTTTGGTGGCGTGTTGCAGCAGCAGGTCGCGAAACTCGGCGAACTGGGCCAGGGTGGGCGGCGTGAAAAGTCCGGCCAGCGGATCGGCGTCCGGGTCCACCTGCAGACGTTGCCGCAGTTGCGCGGCGGCATGGCCGCAGCCGTCGGCCTGATCGCCGGTGAGGGCCCACCAGTCGCTGCGGTGATCGAGAAAGCTGTCGAGCGCGGCGGTAACGTTGCTCTGGCCGCCGCACAGTTCGAGCAGCAGCCCCAGGTCGCGCGCCAGTACGCTCTGCGCCTCGGCCGTAGCCTCGCTGACCAGCGCCTCCCAGGCGGCGGCGCGCAGTTCGCCGCTCTTCTCCGTCAACTCGAAGCCGGGCGGAACATCCGCCTCCAGCGGGAAGCGGCGCAATATCTCCTGGCAGAAGGCGTGAAAGGTGGTGGTACGCAGCGGGCGCGGCGCATGCAGCAGTTCCTCGTACAGGCCGCGGGCGCGGGCCCGCGCCTCCGGCGTGGCGGCGATGTCCATCTGGCCCAGTTCCGCTGCCAGCGCCGTGTCGTCGAGGGCCGCGAGACGCAGCAGGCGTTCCGCCAGGCGCGTCTGCATTTCCGCCGCGGCCTTGCGGGTGAAGGTGATGGCGAGTATCGCGTCGGGCGGTGCGCCTTCGAACAACAGGCGCGTGAGCCGGGTGACCAGCAACCAGGTCTTGCCGGTACCGGCGGAGGCCATCACGGTGGTGTTGACGGCGGGATCGCTGGGGTGGTGTGTCATGCAGTCAGTCGGTGCCGGTTGGAGTGCCTGCAAAGCATATCATTGTCGGCTGCCGACGTATGGTGAGCGGAAATTTGTAGGAATAATCTGAAAGCCCTGTCAGCCGAGATGCGGGGGTGACGTGGTCATCATGTGGCAATTGACACAGTGCATTTCGCAAGTGCTTGTTGTGTGTGATATTGCCTGTGCATGCAGATGTTTTTCATTGCAGGCAAAGTGAAAATCTGTGAGACACATCGCGCTTGCAGGGGT
>Ga0299912_10004693_pt1 | contig 11214 bp, 9 predicted proteins | sample RVTome_2_FD_207667 | JGI IMG/M metagenome (GOLD analysis project Ga0299912, IMG submission 207667) | Soil microbial communities from uranium-contaminated site in the Upper Colorado River Basin, Wyoming, United States - RVT95D214 (version 2) ... | reverse complement strand
AGAAGATCATCTTCGAGGCCTTCGAGCGGGCCAAGGGCCTCGGCCTCAAGCCCGTCCTCGTCAACACCGAGGTTCGGGTCTGGTACAACCCGGAGCTCAAGAGCCGGAATTTCATGGTGCCCGGCGTCCTGGGCCTCATCCTGATGATCATGACCACCTCGCTCGCTTCCCTGGGGATCGTCCGGGAGAGGGAGACGGGGACGATGGAACAGCTCATCGTGACGCCCATCCGCCCCTACCAGCTCATCGTGGGGAAACTCCTGCCGTTCGTCCTCATCGGGCTGGTTGACGCGACGTTCGTCATCACCGTGGCCCGGGGCTGGTTCGGCATCCCCGTCCGGGGCAGCGTGGCGCTCCTCTTCGCCCTGTGCCTGGCCTTCATGCTCAACACTCTCGGCACGGGCCTGTTCATCTCGACCATCTCCAGGACCCAGCAGCAGGCCATGCTGACCTCATTGTTCTTCATCTTGCCCCAGTTGTTGCTCAGCGGCTTTGTCTTCCCCATCGAGAACATGCCCAAGGTCTTCCAGCTTTTGACGACGATCATCCCTATCCGCTATTTCTTCGTCATCATCCGGGGTATCATGCTCAAGGGGGCGGGCTGGGCCGAGTTCTGGCCACAGGCGGCGGCCCTCCTCGTCTTGGGGACCATCATTCTAGCCCTCAGCGTCGCCCGTTTTCACAAGAAGCTCGATTGACGCACCGAGTCCGGAGTCTGATAGAGGCAAAAAGCGGGCCGTCTTTAGTCGACAACAAAGGTGTAGGAATACTTGATCATGACGGCCCGGCTGCTGTAGGGCGGCCGAAGAGGACTGTAATCGGCACGACGGGTGTTAAGGCCCTCGTTGATGACCAGGTACAGGTCGTTGCCCTCCCGCGGATTGAAACGGAAACGCAGGTTGGCGGTCACCTCATCGTAGGCGCTGTCGTATTGGATGAAGGCCGAGGCTAAGAATTTCGTGCTCAAGGTCGCTAATAGGCGAACCTGGGCGATCTGGGCCGTCAGAGACTGTCGCCGTCCGGGAAAATCGACACGGTTGAATTCATAATATCCGCTCAGGGTCAAGTCCGAGGAGATCCCCCAGACCGGTCTGACCCCGACGGTCGCCCGCCAGCCGTCGTAGAATGAGCCGGCGTTGACCGTCACTGTAGCGGCCATGAGCTTGCCGAACGGTGTCTGGAAATACCCATTTAGTCCGTAGAAGGCGTAGTCTCCCGGCGGGACGAAAACCTTGTCGAAAAAGGATATCTCCTCCCGCACGCTCTCCCGATACGCTTTCAGAGCGAACTCGCCGTTCCAGCCGGACTTGGCCAGGAATCCCCACCCCGGGCCGAGCTCGGCGGACTCCAGGGAATGATCTTCGTTACGAAGATACATCGACCCGTCGGCGAAACAATAATGTTGGCTCAGAAACGATTTCTCGCCAGGGAGCCATCCATAGAGGACTCTATTCCCGAACCGGGTGAAGTCCTCGCGCATTTCGAAGCCCAGGCCAGGGTCATAGTCCTCGCCCGAATAGGACAGGCCGAGGTTGAAGCCTAGGCCTTTCCGGGTCCGTCTCTCCCAGCCGAGCCGGAACCGGGCCGGGTCGAGGGAAACGACCGTGTTGGTCTTGCCATCCTCGAAGGATTGGGCCCAATTCACGAGAAGATAGTCGTCGCCGCCGATGCGGAGCGTCCCGTCCAATCCGTAAACGAGATTATAAGAGCCGTCCGTTCCCAGCTTGGTGGTCAACATCCCGCCGATATAGGAAAAGGGATTGAAGACCCTGCGCCTGACACGGAACACGCCGGAATTCTCCGAGGGCACGTCCTCCGATGAGAGAGGCGCCGTCTGCATGTCGAGGAAACCAATGTCCCAAAGGCCGAGCCGGCCGGTCAGCCGCGCCCCGCCGTAGATCCTGACCGGTTCCTCCTCTTCCGAGATACCGATCCGGCGGCTGTAGAAGAGCTGATTGTACTCCCCAAAGCTGAAGTCGAAGATCCCGGCCCGCTCCAGAAAAAAGAGCCGCTTTTCGGGGAAGAACAGCGAGAATCGGGTGAGATTGGCCTGGTAATCGTCCGCCTCGACCTGGGCGAAATCGGTGTTTACGGTCAGGTCGAGCGTGAGGTTGCTGGTGAGCCCGTACTTGACGTCCAAGCCGACCTCATGGGCCGGTTTGTCCCGGTGGACATAGGCCGTCTCTTCGCCGTTCAGCTCATTCGACTGCCCGTAGCCCCCGAGGCCGTAGGGCGTGATGTAGAGGGGCCGGCCGCTGCGCACTCCCTCCAGGATGATCTCGTGCGCCTGGGAAGGCTTCCAGATGCCCATCATGCCTACCTTCGGGTCGATGTCCGGAAAGACAACGTTCTCGGTCTTGCGGGGAATATAGCGAAAAACGGTCAGGCCCATCAGGACGCGTCCGTCCCTGTCTTGAAAACGCAGACTCGAGAAGGGAATTCGCATCTCGACAAACCAGCCTTGGCCGTTCCTGACGACCGCCACGTCCCAAAAGGTGTTCCAGCTCGCGTTGATGGGCATATCGTTGATCGTCCTCTGCTCGGCATCATTGGTCACCATCCCGTCCCAACGCAGGCCGGAGGGCGTAGTGAAGAAGCCCAGGGCGTTTTCCTTGTCGTTGAAGGTATCGAGGAGGACGCCGAACCATTCGGTGTTCGATTCGAAATAATCGCGCTTCTTCGACGGCGATTGGATCTTTTTCGGTTCCCTGTCATAAAGCCGGCCGGCGGCATAGAGAAAACGATCGTCGTGCCCGAGCATGATCTCTGTCTTTTCCGAGGGGGGATTCCCCGGATTGGGGATGAACATGACCAGGGGAAAGGGCTTGATATCCTTCCAAGCCTCTTCGTCGCTCAGCCCGTCGAGCGTGACAGGCCCTGAGATCTTAGGGATGAGCCAGGGCTCCTCGGTCCGGGGGGTCGTGACGCTCTTGCCGGACACGGCCCCGGGGAGAACGGCTGACAGCCCCAGAGCGACCAGCCAGAATAACCGGATTACGTTCATGATCGGGGTTATCCCTTCGCGTCTCTCAGGGCGGTTATAGCCCTTCGGATGGTCCAAGTCAACCGACCGCCTTGACAGTCTCCGCGCCCGAGGCTAAGATTCTGACAAATCGAACCCGGAGAGAGAAGGATGCCATGCGACGAAGGGAGATGGCCGAGCGGATGAAATGACGGATTCAATCTCGATCGCGATTGCCGGGGACTGGGCTCCGATCCGGGCTCTGGAGCCCGTGGTCCGGTCATCTCCCGATTCCGTCTACGGAGACATGCTGCCGGCCCTTCGCTCCGCCGACCTCCGGATCGTCAACTGCGAATGTGCGCTGACGGCGGCCCGGAGGCCCGTTTGGAAGAGCGGCGCCGTCTTCAAGGGCCTGCCCGCCCATATCGAAGGCCTGACCCGGGTCCCGTTCGAGGTCGCCTGCCTGGCCAACAACCACGTTTTCGACTACGGCATCCGGGGTTTCCGGGACACTCTGGATATCCTCCGCCGGAACGGGATCCGGACGGTCGGCGCCGGCCTCAGCTTCAAGGAGGCCTTGTCGCCGCTGACCGTTCTCGTCAAGAGGACGAGGGTCACCATCCTGAACTTCAGCGAAGGGGAGGACCTGACGGCTTCCCGCGGCGGTCCCGGCGTCGTCGGCTGGGAGATCGACCGGCTTCTCGCCCTCGTCCGGACATCCAAAAAGCGGGGCGACTTCGTCATCGCCGTGGGGCATGCCGGCCTCGAATACGTCCCCTTTCCACCTCCGTACGTCGTCCAAGCCTTCCGGGCCCTGGCCGAGGCCGGGGCGGACTGCGTCATCGGCCACCACCCCCATGTCCCGCAGGGCCTGGAAGTCCGGGGCGGACGCCTCGTCGCCTACAGCCTGGGAAACTTCGTTTTTTACCAGCCTTCCGACCTGTATTATCGACGAACCGGATTCTGTCTCCGGATCCATGTCCGAGGGAATCACCTATCCTCCTACGAATTACTCCCTTACAGGATCACGGAGCAGGGGCTCCGGAAGCTCGGCGGCAGAGAGGAGACCGGTTTCCTCAAAAAGATCGGCCTCATCTCCAAGCCCCTCAAATCCGCTTCAGGGATTCCCGAAGCCTGGCAGGCCTACCTCGCCTACTACGGGCCCTGCGGTTTCAAGAAAGAAGTCCTCGACATCCTGGAGAAGATGGAATCCAAGCCCCGGAAGGGCGCGGCGATGTTCCGGAACAGGATCACCACGCTCCAGCATTCTGAATTATGGCGGGACGCCCTGACCCGGTTCATGGCCGAGAAGGAATGCCCCGTCCCGCCCGGCATGACCCGCCTCATAAAGGAGTGGTTCACGCGAACCGCTTCCGGCGACACCGCCTAGAGGCTATAGCGACGGCGGGCGGATTCGACGATCACGCCGATGAGCCGGCGGTAATCCTCGTCCTCCCCGAGCGGCGAGGCGTGGTAGAGGGTGTAAATCTGGGGGGCCCAGCTCTTGTGGGGCTTGAGGCCGGGGATGCCGTTGACCTCGATAATCCGGAGCCGTCCGTCCGCATCGACCCTCATGTCGATGCGGACGTGATCCAGGCAGCCCATGGCCTCGGCGGCCCTGTCGCACAGCCGCCGCGCTTCCTCCGTCCTCTCGCCCGCCAGGCTGATCCTCGTCAGGCCGACGCCCCGCAGGTCGCTCCGGAGGATGCGGTGATTCCCGTAGTGCTTCTCTTCGACTGTGACCAGCCCGGGCAGGCATTCCCGCGTCTCCCCGTTGCCTAGGACGAGGGCCGTGTATTCGTCGCCGGGCAGGAATTCCTCGACCAGGGCAGGTTCGTCGAACTCTCGCTCGATGTAAGCCACGCGCAGCCGGAGCTCATCCTCGTTGCGGACGACGCTCTCGTCGGAGATACCGACCGACCGGGACTCGCAGATGGGCTTGACGAAGGCCGGGAAGGTGACGGCCGCGGCGTCGTCCCCGGAGTGGAGGAGGGCGTGGAACGGCACGGCGACGCCGCCGGCGGCCAGGATCTCGTGGGTCTGGAACTTGTCGATCATGGTCCTCATCGTCCTGCCGTCCGAGCCGATGTAGGGGATCCGCCGGGCGTCGAGTTCGTCGGCGATCCACGTCCCGGCCGCGTTGCGCCCGATGAACTTCTCGTTGGGCGTGATGTGGTAGAGGGCGCTCCAGACGATGTCGAAGTCGGGCCGGTCGGCGAGGCGAAAGAACTCCGCTTCGTCGGCGACGTAGGCGATCCGCGTCGGGTGCCCGAGGGACTCCGTGGCCTCGCGCACCGATTCCGTGACTTTCATGTCTCCCCAGCCCTGGGCGTCCCCGCCCGGGCCTGTCAGCAGGACGATCCTCATATTCCTCTCTCCGTCAGAAAAGTCCCGGGATTCGCGTGTATCTGGCGAGGGCCCGGGCCGTCCGGGAGGACACGGGCTCGAGCCGCCGGGCCATGGCCTGCCGCTGGGCCTCGCCGAGATCGACCTTGGAAATGACCTTGACGGTGATGGCCGGTCCGGCAGCTCCCGGCTCGCGGCCCTGCATCCCTGAGGTCAGGCTCCGGACCATGTGCTCGTTGGGGTCGAGGATCTCGACGCCGGCCCCGGCCCGCCGGGCGAGCGACCGCTGGAAGATATCGGCGATGAAGGTATAGTGGGTGCAGACGAGGCCCGCGTAAAGCGTCACCTCGAACGTGTCGTCCGCAAACGCCCGGGAAACGCATTCCTCGACGAGTCCGGGGACGGCTGGGGAATCGGGGTCCTTGTCGATAGTCCCCGCGAGACCGTGACACGCGACTCCGCGCAGGCGACGGCCGTCGATCCCTCTCCGGGCGAGACGGCGGATGTGCTCTTCCGATTCGATCGTCGACCGCGTCCCGAAAAGGACCAGGGCGCTCCGTGGGTTCCGGCTCAGGGCCTGGCCAAAGAGGTCGACGCCCTCGTCGATGATGCCCGCCACGGGGACGGAGGGGGCCTTTCCGAACCGCGTCAGCTCGTAGAGCACCGAAAGCGTGTTGCAGGCGATGAGGATGAGGCCGGGCCGGAATCCCATCATGGCCGCAAGGGCCTTGTCGAGAACGGCGGCGCGGGAGGCGGCGTCGGGAAGGTCGTTATAGCCGTGCCCGGGGTCGGGCCAGGCGTTCATGTAGACGAGGTCGATCATGCGGTCGCCGCCGTCGGCGCTGAGGCGCCTTTCGAGGTCGGCGCAGATGGAGAGCCCCCCCAGGCCCGAGTCCGTGATGACAATGCGCCAGTCGCGCTTTTCGCCGAGGAGTTCGAGGAGGCTTTTCATCGCGGCGGGCAGCTCAATCGGCCGCGCCCGTCGCGGCATCGGCGGCCTCGAGAAAGTCCCGGCGGATTTGGCCGAGGAGATCCGGTTCGGTCAGAATGCGGTAGCCGCCGCAGGCCAGGAAGTAGATGCCGTCGAGCAGGGCGCGCTCGCCTCCCGCTCCGGCGGCATCCCGGGCGAATGCCTCGGTGTGGATGGGGGAATCGCTCGCCTTGACGAACGGCTCGATCGTCGGGACGACCTGGGACACGTTGGCCAGATCGGTCGATCCATAAGATTCACGGAATTTCCGGGGATCGGGCCGGCCGCGCTCTTCGAAGAGCTCCGCGAACAGATCCTCCAAAGCGGAGTTCCGGCGGAAGGTCGTCACCCCGGGGCCGGGCTCGCTCGTCTGGCACCGGCAACCGGTCGCCGCCGCGGCCTCCCGGGCCAAGGCCGTGACTTGCTCGAAGAGACTCTTGAGCTTTGGCATGGTATCCGCCCGGAGCGAGAACCTGCCGCGGGAATAGTCGGGGATGATGTTGGGCGCGTCGCCGCCCTCTTCGATGATGCCGTGGAAAAGGCAGCCCGCAGGGAGCTTGGCCCGGGGCAGCGCCGCCGAATGATAGAAGAGGACGAGCGCGTCCAGGGCGTTGATCCCTTCCCGCGGCGCGGCCGCGGCGTGGGCCTTCTTGCCGAAGTATTCGACGACGAGCGAGCGCCGGGCCAGGGCCTGGCCGACGACCGTGTCCAGAGAGTGGGGGTGGATTTGGAGGACGACGTCGGAATTCTCGAAAACGCCGTCCTGGATCATGCGGACCTTGCCGCTGCCCCTTTCCTCGGCCGGCGTGCCGATGACCTCGATCGTGCCGCCGACTTCGGGGCCGATGACGGACTTGAGGACGACGGCGGCGTACGTCCCGGCGGCGGCGATGATGTTGTGGCCGCAGGCGTGGCCGAGGCCGGGGAGGGCGTCCATCTCCGCCGTGAAGGTTACCCGCGGCCCGTCGGCGGACTGCCTATGGAGGGCCCTGAAGGCCGTCGGCAGGGAGGATGCCCCAGCTGTGACCGTGAAGCCCTCGGCGGCCAGGACCTCCCGGAGACGGCGCGACGTCCGGACTTCCTCGAAAGCGAGCTCGGGGTCGGCGTGGATTTGCCGGCTCAGGTCCAGGATGTCGGTTCGGCGGCGTTCGATCTCCTTGGCGATGGCGGCGCTCGTGTTCATGTTTTTTCGCCCTATGATAATTCAGAAGGAAAAACCAAGTCAAAGCCGGCTCAGAGGATGAGCATGCAGTCGCCGTAGGAGAAGAAGCGGTAGCGCTCGTGGACGGCTTCGCGGTACGCACGGATGATCAGGTCACGGCCGGCGAAGGCGGCGACGAGCATCAGCAAAGTCGACTTGGGCAGGTGGAAATTCGTCAGCAGCCGATCGACGGCGTGGAATTCAAAACCAGGATAGATGAACAGGGACGTGGCCCGGCGGCCCGATAGGACCCGGCCGTCCCGCCAGGCGCTTTCGAGCGTCCGGACGACGGTCGTTCCGACGGCTGTGACCGGGCGGACTTCCGCCTTGGCCGTGTTGATGTCACGGGCTGTGCTTGGAGAGACGGAATACCATTCCTCGAGCATCTTGTGTTCGAGGACGATCTCCGCCCTGACCGGCTGGAATGTCGCCAGGCCGACGTCGAGGGTCACGTGCCGGACATCGACGCCTTTCGTTTTCAGCTCGAGGAGCGCTTTCTTCGTGAAATGAAGCCCGGCCGTGGGCGCCGCGACCGCGCCTTCCTTTCTGGCGAAAACCGTCTGGTACCTCGCCAGGTCCTCGCTCCGCGCGGTCCGGTCTTCGCGGCTACGTTTGATATAAGGGGGCAGGGGAGCGTAGCCGATATTATTGAGCGCCGTGCGAACGTCAATGTTATCGAAGCGAAGGACGCGCTTTCCTTCTTCCCCGACCTCCTCGACGCGGGCCTCGAGGCGCGGCCCGAGGTGAACAACATCGCCCCGGCGGACTCGCCGCGCCGGCCGGCCCAGCGCTTCCCATAAGCCGGGCCCGAGTTCCTTGAGGAACAGGAACTCGATTATCGCCTCGCCGCTCTTTCCCCAGACCCGGGCCGGGATGACCTTGGTGTCGTTCAAGACGAGAAGGTCGCTGGGGCGCATGTGGCCGGCGAAGTCCCTGAACAGCTCATGCCGGATGGAACCGGTTATTCTGTCGACGACCATCATCCGCGAGTCGTCGCGACGGGGGAGGGGGTGTTGGGCGATGAGTCCCGGCGGCAGGTCGTAGTCAAATGCCGAGACGAGCCTGGGCCCTTGAAGAGCCGCCGCGTCTCGGCGGTTTTTCGCGTCATCACGAGCGACTTGACCGGTGTCGGCCGGAGCGGGGGAGTCGGAACGGGTTCGTGACGGGGGAGAGGGCATCCTCAGTCTTTGAACAGTTTCTTCTGGCCAGAGGCCCGGGTTTTCGCCCGTGTGCCGGCCGCGGCGTATTCATAGCCGAGGTGGGCGTAAGCCCGGGGCGTGATGACCCGGCCGCGGATCGTCCGGTCGAGGAAGCCGATGCGCATAAGGAAGGGCTCGTAGATGCTCTCGATGGTGTCCTTCTCCTCGTCGATAGCCGCGGCGATCGTGCCGATGCCGACCGGTCCGCCGCCGAAGTTCTCGATGATGGTCGAGAGGATCTTGCGGTCGACGTCGTCGAGGCCGAGGGCGTCGACCTCCATCATGTCCAGGGCCCGCTGGGCCTCCTTGGCCGTGATGACGCCGTCGCCCTTGACGTCGACGTAGTCGCGCACCCGCCGCAACAGCCGGTTGGCCACGCGCGGCGTCCCCCGCGACCTGAGGGCGAGCTCGCCGGCCCCGGCGTCATCGACCTTGACCTTGAGGATCTTGGCCGACCGCTGGATGACCTTCTTCAGGTCCTCGTCCTTGTAGTAGTCGAGCCGGTGGATGATGCCGAACCGTCCCCGGAGCGGCGCCGTGATGCGCCCGGCCCGCGTCGTCGCGCCGATGAGGGTGAACTTCTTGATCTTGAGCTTGTGACTGCGGGCGCCGGGCCCCTGGCCGATGACGATGTCCAGGCTGAAATCCTCCATGGCCGAATAGAGGATCTCCTCGACCGAGGGCTGGAGCCGGTGGATCTCGTCGATGAAGAGGACCTCTTTCGTCTGCATGTTGGTCAGGATGGCCGAGAGGTCGCCCGTCCGCTCGATGACCGGCCCGGCCGTGGGCTTGATGCCGACGCCCATCTCCTTGGCGATGAGGTAGGCCAGGCTCGTCTTGCCGAGGCCCGGCGGCCCGTAGAGGAGGACGTGGTCGAGGTGCTCGCCGCGCTTTTTGGCCGCTTCGATGAAAACCTTGAGGTTCGACTTGACCTTCTCCTGGCCGACGAACTCGTCGAAGGTCTGCGGCCGGAGGCTGTCCTCGAAGAGGACATCCTCCTTCGTCCGGATGGGGCTGAGGATGGCGGGCATGACCTAGTCTTACTATATTTTGGCGAGCCGCTTCAAGCAGTCTCGGAGGAGCTTCTCGAAGTCCGTCCCGGGCTTGTGGGCGGCGAGCGTCTGGTCGACGGCCCGGTCGACCTCCCTCTGACGGAAGCCCATGTTCAGCAGGGCCGAGACGAGATCCTCCTTCTCGGGCGAGGCCTTGGCCGCGAGGAGCTTCTCCTTCTTCTCCAGCTTGTCCTGAAGCTCCATGGTGATGCGCAGGGCCGTCTTCTTGCCGATGCCGGGAACGAGCGAGATGCGGGCCACGTCGCTCGATCGGACGGCGTCCTCGAGGTCGGCCGGCGCGATGCCGGAGAGGATATTCATGGCCAGCCTTGGGCCGATGCCGGAGATGCCGATGAGCTTGAGGAACATTGCCTTCTCTTCGCGCGTGACGAACCCATAGAGAGCCAGGGCGTCGTCGGAGAGGTGCGTGTGGATGAAGAGCTCGACGGCGCCGCCCGTCTCGCCGAGCCTGACGTAGGACGACACCGGGATGGCGGCGCAGTAACCGACGCCGCCGGTCTCGATGACGACCTGGCCGGGCGTCTTGTGGATGAGCGTTCCCTTGAGGTAGGCGATCATGTCGGCTCCCGTCCTTCCACCTTGAGCTGGTACAAGCGGGTATTGAGGTGACAGATGGCCGCGGCCAAGGCGTCCGAGGCGTCGAGCGGGATGCGGTCATCCTCGAGGCCGAGCAGGGCCTGGACCATGGTCTTGACCTGTTCCTTGTCCGCCTGGCCGTAGCCCGTGACGGCCTTCTTGATCTCGAGGGCCGAGTACTCGGCCAGGGCGCAGCCCGTCCCGGCGACGGCCACGAGCACCGCGCCCCGGACCTGGCCGAGGAGCATGGCCGTTTTCATGTTCTGGGCATAGAAGGGGTTCTCGACGGCCGCTTCGCTGGGGCCGTAGGAACGGATGATCGTCTCGAGCTCGGACTTGATCTCGGCCAGCTTCAGGTGGAGGGGGAGTTTCGCCGTGGGTTTGATGACGCCGTAGGCGACGGGCGAGAGGCGGCCGGCCTCGCTCTCGACGATCCCGAACCCCGTGGACTGGAGGCTTGGATCGATCCCGAGGACCCGCATGGATTCCGCCGGGCCGTCAACCGGCCTGCGAGAAGCTGGCGATCTCCTCTTCGGAGATGTCGAAGTTGGAGGAGACGGTCTGGACGTCGTCGTGGTCCTCGAGCTCCTCCATGAGCCGCAGGACCTGCTGGGCTTCCTTGCCCTCGACCTTGACGTAGTTCTGGGGCAGGAAGCCGACCTCGGAGGCCGCGATCTCGATGTCGTTCTTCTTGAGGGCCTCGAGGACCGCCTCGTATTTCTCGGGCGTCATCGTGATCTCGAAGTTCGAGCCGTCGTCCCTGAGGTCGTCGGCGCCGGCGGCCAGGGCGACGTCCATGAGGATGTCCTCCGAGGCCTTGGCCTTCTCGACGTCGATGTAGCCCATGCGCTTGAACATCCAGGCGACGCAGTTGGATTCGCCGATGC
>Ga0299912_10004692_pt1 | contig 11215 bp, 8 predicted proteins | sample RVTome_2_FD_207667 | JGI IMG/M metagenome (GOLD analysis project Ga0299912, IMG submission 207667) | Soil microbial communities from uranium-contaminated site in the Upper Colorado River Basin, Wyoming, United States - RVT95D214 (version 2) ... | reverse complement strand
TCCCGGGCGTCGGCATCGAGGGCCTGCAGACCATGGACGAAGCCGCCTTCGCCGAGGGCGCCGATCAGAGCGGCTGGCAGCAGGCAGACGGCCGCCACGTGAGCGCCGGCAATTTCGACGACGAGGTCTTCTACTGGGCCGATGCCCCTGCGCCCAACGACCTGAACTACCTCCACCAGCACGTCTTCAACGATCTGCGCTCGCCCTTCGGCAAGCTGCTCACCCAGCGGCTGACCAAGATCATCAACCTGTCCGTCTTCAAGAACACGGGCAACGGCATCTCGATGGCCACCAAGAACCTGGGCTACGGAGCCGTCTGTAACACGGGGCGCCTGCACCAGCCGCTCTTCTTCAAGGTCTGCGCGGAGGTGCTCGCCTTCCCGGTCCTGCGCGACAAGCTGGTGCTCAATATCACCGAGGGTCTGGTCGGCCAGTACGACGGCGGGCCCATGGGCAACGCCGCCTTTACCTGGGAGTACCAGCGGCTCTTCCTGGCCACGGATCCCTTCGCGCTCGACTGCGTCTGCCACGACCTTATGGTGGCCAAGCGCAAGGCGATGGGCGTCGCGGTGAACGAGCATCCGCGCTATACGGACTACCTGCGCTACGCCGAGACGCTGGGGCTGGGCATCGCCGACCCGGCGCGCATCGAGCACCTGCAGGCCTGATGCGCGCGTTCGCCAGTATGCTGCTGCTCGTGGCCGCGGCGGCGGCGGCCGGGCCGGCCCTGGCACCGCTGGCAGCGCCGCCCGCCCCGGCGGGCTGGCAGCTCGCGGGAGCCCCGCGGCTCTACGCAGGCCGCGAGCTGTACGGGCATATCGACGGCGGCGCCGAGCTCTTCCACGAGTTTGGCTTCGTCGATCTGCTCGTGGCGAGCTATGCCGACAGCGCCGGGCGAGCGCTGGATCTCGAGATCTATCGCCTCGAGGACGCCCGCGCGGCCTACGCGATCTACCTGCTCAAGTGCGGCAGCGAGACGCCCCTTGCGGGCCTCGGGCGTCGCCACAGCGCCTCGGCCTATCAGCTCACGCTGGTGGCCGGCGAGCACTTCGTCCAGGTGAACAACCCGGGCGGGGACGCCGAGCGGCTGCCCGCGATGGCGGCGCTGGCGGACGCGGCCGCGGGCGAGGGGCCGGCGCCGGGCATCGACAGCCTGCTCGCCCGCCTGCCGCGCGCCGGCCTGCGGCCGGGCAGCGAGCGCCTCCTGCGCGGGGCCTTCGGCACGGAATCCTACCTGCCTTTCGCCGGCGGCGATGCCCTGAGCCTCCGCGACCGCGTCTACGCGGCGCTCGGGGAGTACGGCGAGGCCGCGCCGCCCGAGCGCCTGCTCATCGCGGCCTACCCGGACAGCGCAGCCACACGCGCCGCCCTGGCCGTCCTCGCGGAGACCTGCCGTCGCGACGCCACCCTGCTGGCCAGCGACGACCGCTCCCTGCAATTCCACGACTACGCCGGCCGCTACGGCCTGGCCTGGCTGGAGGGCGACACACTTCGTCTCTGGCTCGGCCTCAGCACCCTGCCTGACGAAGCGCCCTAGCCGCCGTAGGGATCGGCGCCGAGGCTGTTGCCGCCGCCCAGGGGCAGGGCCCCCGGCAGCAGCGGCTGGTTCGCCGGATGCCGGCTCTCGTTCGCGCTCGTCACGCGAATCGCCGCGCGATCGGCGAAGGGGCACTTCGTCTCGCAGATGCCGCAGCCGGTGCAGAGCGCCGCGTCCACGCGCGGTTGCTTGAGCACCCGTCGCTCGCCGCCGCGAAGCTGCACCTCTGTCTCCACGAAGTAGATGGCTTTCGTGGGCACCGGGCAGTGCTCCTCGCAGACGATGCACTCGCGACCGTAGGCGTAGGGCAGGCAGCGCGTGGTGTCGAGGGTGGCCAGGCCGATCCTGAGGGCCTGCTTCTCGGTGAGGGCGAGCGGCGCGATCGCGCCCGTGGGGCAGACCTGCCCGCAGAGCGCGCAGCCGTGCTCGCAGTAGCCCAGCCGGGGGATCAGGACCGGTGTCCACAGGCCGGCCAGCCCGGCCTGATCGAAGGCGGGCTGGAGCGCGCCGGTCGGGCAGGCCTTCATGCAGAGGCCACACTGCACGCAGCGGGCGAGGAAGTCCGGCTCGGCGAGGGCGCCGGGCGGCCGGATCAGTTCAGGGTTGAAGGTCTTCGCGCGCGCCATGGGCGGCAGCTTGAAGAGCAGGAGCGCACCCAGGCCGGCCAGACCCGCGCCGACGAGCGCCCGGCGGCCCAGGTCCACGCGCGCGGCCACGGGCCGCCGCCAGAGCGGCTGCCAGCGGAAGTCAAGGGCGTCCTCGCCGCAGCTCGCCACGCAGTTCCAGCAGCCGAAGCACTCCTCGGGCAGCCACTGGCCCGGCTTCTCGGGCTGCGCGGCGGCGGGGCAGCTCAGCAAGCAGCGCTGGCAGTTGCCGCACTGGCCGGTGGGTACGAGGCGCAGGGCCGTGCGCCCCGCGCAGGCGCCGAGCAGGGCGCCGAGCGGGCAGAGGTAGCGGCACCAGAAGCGCGGGCGCAGCAGGTTCAGCAGCAGCAGGCCCACGAACACGAAGAGGATCAGCGCCCCGCCGGCGAAGACTAGCTCCTGGCCGGCGAAGACCCGGTCGCGCCAGAAGCGGTAGAGGGGTTCGCTGAGCGCCGTCAAGTGCAGGGGGCCCAGGTGCGGATCGGCCTGGTAGATGCCCATGCTGCTCGCCTCGACGGCCCACTGCAGCGCGGGCAGGAGCCCCGTCACCAGGCTGCGGTAGAGCAGCGACTGCGGATCGAAGACGCCCCCCCAATGTGCGCCGCCCAGGGCCATCACGAGCAGGGCGGCCAGAAGCCAATACTTCGCGCGCTGCCAGCGCGAGAAGCCGTCGGTGGCCCGGCGCCGGGCGGGGCGCCGCGCGCCCAGCCAGCTCAGGGCGTTGTGCAGGGCGCCGAGAGGACAGAGCCAGCCGCAGAAGACGCGGCCGAGCAGCACCGTGAGCACAACCGTGGCCAGGGCGAGCAGGGCGAGGCCGGCTAGGGGGTGGCCGCCGAGCCAGTTGCCGATCAGCACCAGCGGATCGATGCGGAAGTAGAGCCCGAGCCAGCCCGAGGGCTCGCCCGCCGCCGGCGGCCGCGCCGCGAGCAGCAGTGTAACGAAGAGCGCGAGGCTGGCCGCCTGCACCCCGCGGCGCAGCCAGACGAGCCGCCGCGCGCGCGCCCGTGCGTTCACGAGACGGCGATCTCCGCGCCGGCGAGCGCGCGATAGTCCATGCTGCCCAGCCCTGCCGCGGCGCCGGCCCGCACGGTTTCCTGCTCGGCCGGGACGAGGCCGAGCAGCTCGGCGCCGAGGGCGTCCAGCGCGATGGTGTCCGCGCCCGCGGCCACCACGCCCTTCACGGCGACGTCCTCCAGGCTGCCGCCCTGCGGGCCGTGGCGCAGCAGCACGCGGGTGGCGTCCATCACGCAGAGGCGCGGCTTCATGAAGGCGGTGATGTCGACCAAGCAGGCCGCCAGCTCCTGGTGCCAGGCGCTGCGGTTGCCGCCGACCACGCCCATGTAGTTCTTCATGCAGGCGGTGGTGCGTGAAAGACCGTGGTGCTTGAGCACGGGCACGTTGATGACGAGGTCGGCCTCGAGGATCTCCGGGAAGACCTCCCACTCCTTGAGGCGCGCACCGCCGAGCGCGACGCGCCGACAGCGCGCGGGATCAAGCGTGACCATCTCGCCGCCGGCTGCCGCGACGGCCGCAGCGATGCCGCTGGTTGCATAGGTCTGCCGCGGCTCCTGGCAGGGGTGATCGCCCACGCGCACGGACTTGGCGCCGGCCTCCAGGCTGAGACGCACGAGCATGCCCACCACATCGGGATGCGTGGTGGCCGCCTGCGCGGGGCTGCGGTTCCAGCCGATGTTGGGCTTGATCCAGATGCGGTCGCCCTTGCCGACGAAGCGGCCCATGCCGCCGAGGGCGGCCATCGCCCGCTCGGTGAGCCGGCCCGCGGCGGCGGCCATATTGGCCTCGCCGAGGGCCTCGCCCTGCCAGCGGGCAATGGCCAGCGCGCGAGGCGCCTCGTCAGCGGCGAGCAGGGGCAGCGGCCTCAGGGCGAGGGCCGAGCCCGCGGCCAGGCCCTTCAAGAACTCGCGGCGGCTGCAGGGGGACATGGGCGACCTCCGGGTGGAAGCGGGATAGCAGACACGCTACTCCGCAAAGGTACACCCGGGGGAAGGCTTTGCCAAGAAGGTGGCGCTAGTGCGCGTTCAGCGGTCCGATCAGCTCGCCAGGGGTGGAAGCGCGGGCGGCCGCGGTCTCCCGCCCGAAGCGGATCGCGCAGACCTGCCAGCGCTCGCGCACCGAATAGAGCAGGGCGCCGGCCAGCACGGGTCGGTCCGTGGCGGCGGCGAGATCGGCGGCGCGCAGCGCGTACTCGGGTCGACCCGGATCCAGGCGCAGCGACCACAGCTCGCAGGCGAGAGGCAGGTGGCGGAAGCCGCGCGCTTGCAGCGTGACGGCGAGGCCGTCCAGATCGCCGGCGAAGTCGGCGGGCTGGAAGCCGGCGCTGAAGAGGGCGAGCGCCAGCAGCAGGCCGAGCGCGTAGCGGTCGGCAGGCACGAGGCGCGGCCGCCGCTGCGCGCTGGCCAGCAGGCGCGCCCCGTCCAGCGCGCTGGCCACCCAGAGCAGCGCGCCGAGCACGAAGGCGAGCGCGGCGCCGGCCAGCCAGATCTCCACCGCCGTGCTCACGCCCCAGGGCCCCAGCTCGCGCGCAAGCCCGGCCACGATGAGCAGGGCCTGCACGGTGAGCCCCGCATTGAAGAAGGCGAGTGCCGCCCGCCCCGGGCGCCCGGCGATGAGCAGCCCGAGGCCCGGCACCGGCAGGCCCAGGAACCCGGCCGCGGGACTGCGGCGCATCCAGCCGGGCAGCCGATCGGAGTTCAGGCGGCGATGCCCCGCGGCGAGCACCAGCTCCCGGCACCAGGCCAGGAGCAGCACAAGACCGCAAAGGAGCACCACGCCGAGCCGCGGTGCCGCGGGTAGGCCGGCCGCGACCGGCGGCAACTGCAGCAGCACCCAGAAGAGACCGGCCATCAGCGCCAGCACCGCCAGGGTCTGTTCCCAGCGCGCGGCCCCGCCGAGCAAGGTGCCGAGGGGACCCAAGCCATAGGCCCGCACCAGCAGGCGGAGGGGCCGCGGCTCCGGGCGGCGTCGGCGTCTCGCAATCGGCGCGGCGACGATGCGGTGCCCCGGCGCCTCCACGGCGGGCGGCGGCGGCGGCTCCGGCGCGACCTCGCCCGGGATGATCCAAACCTGGCGCTTGCCGTCCGAGGGGGTCATGGCAGTCCTCTCCGTTCGCGATGGCGGTGCGGGGCTCGACGTAGCGGTGCGGGCAACGCCCATGCCCGCGCGCAGGACCTTGTCGGCAGCGCTGGGGAAGCGCCGGGCGCCGCGCGGCGACCGCCTGCCCGTCCTTGAGCGCACCGGCGGGAAGGGGCATACTGAACTGCCACCGCCAGCCCGCCGGGTGCTCTCGCCATGCCGCCTCCGCTCGTCGCCATCAAACCGGACCTGCCCCGCCTGCCCGCCCTGCACCTGGAGCGGCCGCGTCTGGACGCGCTCTGGGAGGGCTGCCGGGGACGGCGGCTGCTGCTCATCACCGCAGGCGCGGGCTTCGGCAAGACCGCCTTCCTCGCCCGCGCTGCCGCCCGGCACGAGGGGCCGGTGGCCTGGCTCTCCCTCGACGAGGGGGACGCCGAGCCGGCCACCTTCGCCCTGCGCCTCTACGAAGCCTTGCGGCGGGCCTGCGGCGCCAAAGCCGCGCTCGCCGTCGACGCTGCCCCCGGCGTCGACCCCGAGCCCGAGCAGCAGCTTGCCGCCGCCCTGGGTCTCCTGCGTGCCGCTGAGGCACCCTGCCTGATCGTCCTGGACGACGTGCATCTTGCCGCCGCCGCACCGGGCGTCCGGGAGCTCCTCGAGCGCCTGCTGCGCCATCTGCCCGAGAGCGCCGTCCTGGCTCTGCTCTCGCGCGAGAGCCTGGAGCTGGCCACCGCTCGCCTGCAGGCGGCCGGCGAGCTGGCGACGCTCGGCGCCGCGGAGCTCGCCTTCAGCGCCGAGGAGATCGCCGGCCTCTACGCGCTGCGCTTCCCCGGGGCGTCGCTGCCCACGGCGGAGGTGGAGCGCATCGCCGCGCTCACGGAGGGTTGGGCAGCCGGCATCGGCATCCTGTTCCAGGGCCTGGCCGAGCCCACGCCGGTGGCCCTGGCCGCCGCCCTGGAAGGTGCGCTCGCCGCCCGCGAGGGTTGGTTTGCCTACTTCGCCGAGGAAGTACTGGCCGGGCTGCCCGCCGACAGCCGGGACTTCCTGCGCGCGATCGCCATCCTGCCGCGCCTGGAGCCCGCCCTCTGCGACGCCCTGCTCGAGCGCGAGGGTGCCGCCGCCCTACTGGCCGAACTGGCCCGGCGCAACTGCTTCCTCATCGCCGACAGCGCCGGCGGCTACCGCCTGCATGCGCTCTTCCGCGACTGCCTGCGCGAGCAGCTTGCGCGCCACGCGGGAGAGGCGCGCCGGCGGGCCCTCCAGCGCCGTGCCGCCGCCCTGCTGCGCAAGCGCGGCGACTGGCTGGCCGCCGCGGCGGCCAGCGCGGAGGCAGCCGACTACGAGGGCCTCATCGCCCTCTGCGAGCGCCACGCTGAGGAGTTGCTGGCCACCGGCCAGTACACCCAGTTGCGCGGCCTCCTCGATGGGCTGCCGGCCGGCCGGCTGGGGGGGAGCGCCCCCGCCCTCTTTCTGCTCGGCCGCGTCCACGAGGTGCATGGCCGCTTTGGCGAGGCCGAGCGCGCCTACCGGCGCGCCCTGCGCCGGTCGGAGCCCGGTCCCATGCGGGTGGAGCTGCTCAGCCTCCTCGCCCAGCTCGCCATGCGCCAGGGACGCTATCGCGCCTGCCTGCGCCTCTGCGACCAGGCCCTGGCCGCCCCGGGGCTGCGCCCCGCGACCGAAGGCCGCCTGCTCGGCCTGCGCGGCGTCTCGGCCTGCGATCTAGGCCGAGTGGAGGAGGGCGCTGCGGCCTTGGTCCAGGCCGGGCGCATCTTCCGCCGGCGCCAGGACGCCCTGGGCGAGGGCCGCGTGCTCTACCTGCTGGTGGGCAACGTCCATGGACCCTGCGGGGAATTTCGCGAGGCCAAGCGGGCGGGCCGGCGTTCCCTGGCCATCTTCCGCGAGTTGGGAGACCCACGCCGGATCTGCCACAGCCTGGGTGTGCTGGGCTGGGTCCTGGTCGAGGCGGGTGAGTTGCGGGAGGCCGCCGACTGCTGCGAGGAAGCCCTGCGCCTGGCCGAACGACTCGAGTATGCGACGATGCTCGCCGTCGTCCACTACAGCCTGGGGCGCCTGCGCCTGCTCGAGGGCGATCATGCTGCCGCCCGCGCCCATCTCGAGCGGGCCCGGGAGCTGGGCGAGCAGGGGGCCGAGGCCGAGATGCGCTCGATCCCGCACATCGCCCTGGCCGAGCTCGACCTCGCCGAGGGCAATCGCCTCATTGCTCGCCGTCGCCTGCGCGTGGCGCTGGCGGCGGCACACAGCGTGGGCCACCGGCTCCACGAAGGGCGCTGCGAGACGCTGCTCGGCCAGATCGCGGCGCCCGGCCGCGAGGGGCCGCACTGGGAGCGCGCGGAGCGCTTGCTGGCCCGGGCGGGCGCCGGTTTCGAGCTGCGTCGCCTGGGCGCCCTGCGCCTGGACCGCGCGCTGGCTGGCGGTCGCCTCGCCGACGCCGAGCTGGCCGCCTTCCTGAGCGGCCTGGCCGCTTCCGAGCACGAGCGCGCCCTGAGCGTGCAGCAGCCAGCGGAGTGCGCCCGCCTTTGGGCTGCGGCCCTGGCCCGCGGCCTCGAGGCCGAGCATGCGGCCCGCCGCCTGGAGGAACTCGGGGAGGCGGCGCTGCCCGCGCTGGCGTCGCTCGCCGAGAGCCCCGACGAGGACAGCCGCCTGCGGCTGGTGGCCCTGCTCGCCCGGCTGGGCGGCGAGGCATCTCGCGAGCTGCTCGCCAGAGTGGCCCGCGGGCGCCGCGACGGGGCTGCCCAGGCTGCCGCCGACGAACTGGCCGCCACGCCGAGCCAGCCCCTGCAGATCCGCGCCCTGGGCCCCCTGGAGATCGAACGGGCCGGCGCCTGGCTGCGTTTGGAGGACTGGCCGTCCCGCCGGGCCCTGCGCCTTTTCCAGCTCCTCCTCGTCCACCGCTTCCACTGGGTACCTCAGGAACAGCTCTTGGAAGCGCTTTGGCCGGAGGGCGACCCCCAGCGTGGCCGGGGCAACTTGCGCCAGAGCATCTTCCAACTGCGGCGGCTCCTGGACATAGGAGGCGGCCCCTCGCACGTGCAGCACCGGCAGGAAGCCTGCCGGCTGGATCCGGGCAGCGGGCACCGCTACGATGTCTTCGAGTTCGAGGCAGGGCTGGCTGCTGCGGAGGCCGCCCGGCGGCGGAACGACATCGCCGCGGCGGAGCTGTCGCTGCGGGCGGCGCTGGCGCAGTACCGGGGGGATTTCCTGGCGGAAAGCCCCTACGAGGAGCTGGCCGTCCAAGAACGCGAGGGCCTACGAGACCGCTATCTGCGCGCCCTGGAGCGGCTTCTGGCTCTCCTCGCCGAGGCGGGGCGCTGGGGCGAGTTGCCCGCACTCTGCCGGCAGGGACTCCGGCTGGATCCCTACTGCGAAGGCCTGCACTGGCACTTGGTGCAAGCCGAGTACGGCCTGGGGCAACGGAGGGAGGCGCTGGTGGACTTCCAGCGCTACGAGCGGTTGATGCTCCAGGAGCTGGGTGTAGCTCCTTCGCCTCGGCTGCAGGCCCTCGCCGAGCGACTCAGCCGCCGGGAGCCCCCTCCCGTCCCGATGGCGGAGCAGACCCCGCCGCGTCGCGATCCCGGCCCGGCAGGACCGCCATCTCCTCGAAGAAGAGGAGCAGATCGGTGACAGAGGCGAAGATGGCTTCCTCACCGGAAGCCACGTGCCGGACGCGGCCGCGGAAGCTGCGCGGAGGGTTTCCGACGAAACTGACCACGAAGGTGGACATGCCGGTCTCCTTTCCCGGTGCCGGTGCCGTCCTCCAGCCGATGCACCGGGAGGGAGCATCGCTCCCTGTCGTTACGCGGCGGTTACGCGGGGTCGCGCTTAAACGCGAGCGCCCTGCCGGCGTCCAAGCCTCCGGAGACCCACGGTGAGCCGATTCGATGGCGTGGATGACCGCGAACTCATTCGGCGATTCCTGGAGGGGGAGCGATGGACCTTCGATGGACTCATGGAGCGACACGAACAGAGGATCCATCGCCTCGCTCTGGGCATGCTGGGGGATCCGGATGCGGCGGCGGACGTCACGCAGGAGACCTTCATTCGAGCGTTCCGAGCGCTGCCGACCTTCGAGTTCCGATCGAGCTTTGGCACCTGGCTGCACCGCATTGCCCTCAATCTGTGCCTGAGCCGGTTGCGCAGCGCGCGGCGGCATCCGCTGGTGGCGCTCAACGACGTGGTACGACGCCTGCGCTCGGGGCGGGGGCGCCCCGAACGGGAGCTGGCGCGCAAGGACTTGGCCGCGCGCATCGAAGGGGCGGTGGCGGCGCTGCCCCCGAAGCAGAGGGCCGTGTTCCTGCTCCGGCACCGGGAAGGGCTGGACTACGGAGAGATTGCCGCCGCGCTGGAACGCAGCGAGGGCGGCGTGCGAGCCAACTACTTCCAGGCTCTGCAGAAGCTGAAACGGGAGTTGAGCCATGAAGACGCGCTCGACGACTGAAGCCTGCCGCCCCTGGCGGGATCGCCTCCTCAGCGCCCTGGACGCGGAACCGATGGGCAAGGAGGACGCGGCCGCCCGCGCGGCGCTGACGGTCCATCTCGAGCATTGCCCCGGCTGCGCCAGCGAGTTGGCGGCTCTGCGCCGCACGCTGGCGCGGCTGGCGGAGCATCAGTCGCCGGCGCCGCCCGCCGAGTACTGGTCTGCGCTGCGCGCGAAGGTGCTGCGCGGTCTGGCCATCGACGAGACGCCGCGCCGTTCGCCCCTGCTGCCCCGGTTGGCCTGGGGCGGCCTGGCGGCGGCCGCCCTGCTGCTGCTCGCCCTTGCCTGGTGGCATGAGCGGCAGCCCGATGCCGCGGGCGGGCCTAGTCCGCGCCTGGCGGCGGGGCAGACGGCCCTGGAGGATCTGGGCATGCGGTTGGCGGCGAGCCGGGCGGATCTCGAGATCCTCCTCGCCGAGGGCCAGACCCTGGTGCCCGAAGAGGACCCCGAGTTGCTGATCGAGGAGCTGACGGCGGCGGAACTGGTGGAACTCGCCGCGCGGCTGGACGGCTTGAGCGGCTGAGCGACGCCGACCCGGAGGACGTGGAATGAGCATGCGCGCGAAGGCAATCATCCTGGGCGCTTTGAGCCTGAGCCTGGCGTTCACGCCGGCCCGGGCCCTGCAGGAGCGGGAACGGGAGGAGCTGCGGGAGGAGATCCGCCGGGTCAGGGCCTGGGAGCTCGTGCGGGAACTTGGGCTCGACCAGCGGACCGAACGCGAGTTCGTGCCTCTCTACGACGAGTACAACCGAGCCCGGGGCCGCCACCGCCACGAGCGCAAGGGTCTCGAAGGGACCTTGGAAGTGCTGGTCAAGGACTCCAGCCGCAACGCGGATCAGATTCGCAGCGTCATGGACGACCTGCGCCGGCTCGATGAGCGGATGAAGGCCGATGAGGACGCCTTCCGTCGCCATGCCTTCCCCCTGCTCTCCACGGAGCAGCAAGCCCGCTTCGAGCTGTTCGAGAAGCGCTTCGACGCCCGGCTGCGCGAGCTGATCAAGGAAGTTCGCGACAAGCGGGGCCTGGGCGAGAGCAAGGACAAGGGCAAGGACAAGGCACCCAAGCGAGATTCCCGCGGCCGGTCGCAGGGGCGCGGCTAGCCGAGTCCAGGACTCGACATCGAAGATAGGAGGTCACCGTCATGAAAGCAGCGCTGCTCACCCGAGGCCTACTGCTGCCGGCGCTCGTTCTCGGCCTGGGGCTCGGCCTGGGGGCCTGCCGCAGCTCGCACTCCTGGTGGGATGAGGTCAGATTGCCCGCCCCCTCCGGCGTGTTCTCCGTGACCGGCGACGGCAGCGTGGAGCTCTATTGGAATCCCGTCCAGGACGCCGATCTGGAGACCTACACCATCTACCGCAGTCTGAGCGCTGGCGGGCCCTACGCCGTGCTCGGCTACAGCGTGGACGAGTACTACCGCGACGCGCAGGTCAGCAACGGCATCACCTACTA
>Ga0299912_10004691_pt1 | contig 11215 bp, 12 predicted proteins | sample RVTome_2_FD_207667 | JGI IMG/M metagenome (GOLD analysis project Ga0299912, IMG submission 207667) | Soil microbial communities from uranium-contaminated site in the Upper Colorado River Basin, Wyoming, United States - RVT95D214 (version 2) ... | reverse complement strand
AAAAGAACTTTATGTCCTTGGAGCCATGATTAGCTTCAGTGCTCATACAACCCCACGGCAGTTGCTTGCTGTAGTTAACTCGGCAGAAATGAAAGAAACACTGAGCAGATATGACTTAAACAGGGATATGGATTATCAAACTCAGCCTGGTGAAAGGCCAACACTGAATTCCTTTCTGTTGTGGTTAGCTAAGGAGAGGAATATTCCGGGGGTGAGCGTGTGGGTGCCAATACCTTTTTACCTGGCAGCGATGGAAGATACTCAGGCACAAAAGAAAGTCCTGAGCTTCTTGGACGAGAGATTAGGCCTGAGAATCGATTTTTGTGATTTGGACCAGGAAATTGGAAAGCAAAATGAGCAACTGGCTCAGGCAAGGTCTCGTTCTCCTCAAATCAATGATTATATTAACAGGCTGGAAAGCAACCTCATGCTATCTGAAGAAGAGAGCGGAGAACTAGTCAGGAGAATTGAAGACTTTCTAAAGGAACGAGGCTAAGCCTCGTTCAGGTAAAGGAAGCTTTATCAAAATGCTAGCCAAAGTGAAGAGTGCTGCCGTGGTGGGCCTTGAGGGAGCCGTAGTCGAAGTAGAAGTGGATCTATCACCTGGCTTGCCTTCCTTCACCATCGTTGGACTACCAGACAAGGCAGTCCAGGAGGCCAGAGAAAGAGTCAGGTCAGCCATAAGGAACTCTTACTACAAGTTCCCCAACAGACGCATTACTGTCAACCTGGCTCCAGCCGATTTGAAAAAGGAAGGCCCAGCCTACGACTTGCCCATGGCCATAGGCATACTGATGAGTTCAGGACAGCTCAACGCCGACGCCTCGCAGAGTATCTTCCTAGGGGAACTGTCTCTCGATGGCAAGCTACGGCATACCCACGGGATACTGCCTATGGTAGCTTTAGCCCGTGACAAAGGCTTATCTACTGTATTTGTGCCTTCTGATGATGCCAAAGAAGCTTCCCTTATAGACAACATACACATATTCCCTGCAGAATCGTTGGCGCAGCTTGTTGTTCACCTTCAAGGTGAGGCAGTCATCGCTGAGTACCATAGCGAGCTGAATTGGGAGCAAGAATTTCGCCCTAGTTATGCCTCCGACCTCAGTTATATAAAGGGGCAGGAACATGCCAAGAGGGCTCTGGAGATAGCAGCCGCAGGAAGACACAATATCCTGATGTGCGGCCCACCGGGGAGCGGCAAGACTATGCTGGCTCGCTCTCTGCCCTCGATACTCCCCTTGTTGACTATGGAGGAAGCTATCGAGGTGACCAAGATTTATAGCGTCTGTGGTTTGCTGCCGCAAGACACACCCATTATGGTAGAGCGTCCTTTCCGCTCTCCTCACTACACTACTTCTCACGCTGGCTTGGTGGGAGGAGGGCAATGGCCACGCCCCGGGGAGATAAGCCTTGGGCATCACGGCGTGCTTTTTCTGGACGAATTCCCTGAGTTTGGGCACATCACTCTGGAATCGCTACGCCAACCAATAGAAGACAGGACAATTACTGTCAGCCGTGCTCATGGCAGTGTCACTTTTCCTGCCGGCTTTATGCTGGTTGCCGCCATGAACCCCTGCCCCTGCGGGTATTATGGCGACCCATTCAAGGAATGTAAATGCTCGTCAGGAGAAATCTCCCGCTATCACAAAAGGATAAGCGGACCGCTGCTGGACCGTATTGATATCTTTGTCGATGTTCCCCATATTGTTTACGAGAAGCTCACTGAAGATAAGCCCGGGGAAAGCTCAGACAAAGTCAGAGCCAGAGTCAGGGCGGCGCATGAAATACAGGTTGAACGGTTCCGGGGGGCGAAACAGAAGTGCAACGCTGACATGTCGCCCAAAGAGGTGAAGGAGTTCTGCATGGTAGAACCGGCAGCCCAGAGCCTGCTTCGCGCCGCCATGAAACAACTTCATCTCACCGGCCGTGCCTTCCATCGCATCCTCAAGCTTTCCCGCACCATCGCTGACCTCGAACACAGCGGTATTATCAAAACACACCATATGGCCGAAGCTCTACAGTACCGGCACAAGGAAATAGTCTAGAAGCGGAGCCTGTTGGGCACGCGGGTTGAGCCAGAAGCAGAATGAGCCTGCACCAAGCCTCGAGACATGAGGGGACACTTTCCTTTCTGAGAGTGCATTGGGTAGGCTCTCGATTGACTGTGGTAGACTGGTAGAGATTAGTCTGCTTTTGTGAAGGATTCAAGCCCGAAGAAATGAACTACCTTGTTGACGGTTCCTTTACTGCTCTCCAGTGCTAGAATAGGCTTAAGGCGCAATCTACCACAGAATCCCGCCAATAGCGAGCAGCACAATGCCGACGACAAGCGAAATCCAGCCTCCAATTTTCCAGGCGAGTAGCCAGAAACGCTCGTGTTCATGGGTTATAGTCTCCTTGATATCTCTTCGGGTTAGCAGAATATGATTGTAGTATCTTCTCTTTTCCCTTCTGTTGCCGAGAATAAAAATAATACCCAGGAGGACGAAGAATCCTCCCATCCCCAAGATGACTTGGTAAGACATGTTACCTCACCTCCCCTCAAGAATTCGAAGATACCTAGGTGGCTCTACTTAGTCTCTACAGTCGCTCCAGCGGCTTCCAGTTTCTGCTTTATTGTGTCGGCCTCTTCCTTGGGGATGCCTTCTTTTACCACCTGCGGAGCAGCTTCTACCAGATCCTTAGCTTGCTTCAATCCTAGAGTAGTCACCTCACGTACTGCCTTGATAACCTCGATTTTCTTCTCGCCAAAGCTCTTCAAGGTGACTGTGAATTCTGTCTTTTCCTCCGCTGCTGGCGTCACAGCTTGCCCGCCAGGAGCAGCTGCCGGTGCCGCCGCTACTGCTACAGGAGCAGCGCTGACCCCGAATTCATTCTCCAGTGTCTTGACCAAATCAGCCAGGTCCAGGACCGTCATGCTCTTAATGGCGGCGATAATTTGCTCCTTGGTCAAAACCCTGGCTTCTTTCTTTGCTGTCGGAGCTTCCTTTACCTCCTCTTCCTTGACTTCCTTCTTTGCCCTTGAGGCTTTCTTTACCTCCCCTTCTTTAACTTCTTTCTCTACTTCTTCTGGTGACATGATTTCCTCCTTTGTTATTTGCTGATGGTTTGAGCCCTGTTTTGTAATACGGTCAGAAGTCCCCGCAAGGGAAAGCTCAGAAAGTTATGTAAAGTTCCCATTGGGGCCTGTAATTGCCCGAGCAGCCTGGATATGAGGACTTCTCTGGGTGGTAGGTTAGCCAGACTTGCCAGTTCCTCTGGGAGCAAGACTCGGTCCCCTAACAATCCCCCCTTAACCTGCAAAGACAATCCCGTAGATTTGACGTACTGGTTGAAGACCTTGGCCGTACTGGCTGCATCGTCGTAGCCGAAAGCCAGCGCCATGGGACCCTCGACTATGTCTTTCAGGTGTGGCTTACTTGCCTGGTCAGCGGCACGGTACACCAGAGTATTCTTGACCACGTGATACCCGATACCTGCTTTTGCCAGAGCATTGCGCAAATCGGCCATCTGTTTAGCGAGCAAGCCCTGATAATTGGTAGCGATAATAATCGTACTCCGCGACAGATCATTGACTAGATTGCCTACTATTTGCGCCTTCTTTTCTTTTAACATATTCGCCTTCTTCTTAACCCCTCTCTTCATCGGAGAGGAGGTCTATAACAAAAAAATCCCTGTGCCAGTGAACACAGGGTCAACTTCGGCCTCGGCAGGCATACTATTTAAACCCCAGGGTACCTGCTGTCACTGGCGCTGGTTTATCATAGCATAAGGAATTAATTAGTACAACAAGGGTGAGGTCAACCGCAAGCCGCGATCTCCTTCCCTATGGCATTTTGCCATGCCGAGCGCTTTCCCTGGTGTTACCGCAATTTGATTAGGTCTGTGCCAGGCGAAAGTGCTAGAATTACATTAGCCGGGAGGACCAGAAAATGGGTGACATCTTAGATAAAGTGACTGCGCTTATCAGATGCAAGGAATGTCCTTGGTACAAGAACTGTCTTACTCCGGTTCAAGTTAACATTGAAGATATTTCACAGTTCAGAATAGCGATGCAAGGGACAAACCTGCCTGAACAAGCCAAAGGTGAACTGGACCAGATTATGGAAAACGTGGCCTCTATGAGTCAGGAGATGATTCTTCAGAGCTGCCCTGTATTTACTCAGCGTCTCAAGGAAGCCCCCGGACTTGCCGAGCAAATCAAGAACATAATGCAGAACTGGGGAAAGGAAGCGGCGGCTGATGGATAGCACCGAAAGACGGTTAGCTTTGCTGTTCTCCACCTGAGCCCGTGCCAGTACGACGCGGCGCAGGGCTTGGTATATCTCTTCTATGAGAGGTGGATAGCCATGCCAGAGCAACTAGGCAAAATAGAGAGGCTGGAAGCAGAACGGTTCAAACAAGGAAAGAAGCTTTACCTTGTCCCACTTATGTATTCCGGGGAGGACGCGCCCGATGAATATAGAGAAAAATGTAATCGTTATTGGCAACAGGTGGCAGAACACCTAGCCAATTTAGCGGCGAAGATTGGGAAGGTAATCCGGGTTTACCACGAATCAATCTTTCAATCCGGTGAGGATGGCATGAAAGCGGTGGAGAGGCTGAATCCAAGCAGTTATCAAATTGCTAGAACTCAATGCGATAACGGCGCTATCTTTGAGACAATTGAAGAAAGGGAATTGTTGGAGGAAGTCATGGACTGGCAGAGATGCCTTATGCTGGGCTTTATGAGCGATAAGGTGGCAAGTAGAGTCTCTGAACTCTATGTTGAGGCGGCAAGGAAAAGAAATGAGCTTATGGCCAAAAGGATAGGTGAGACGCTGAAGAACGATGAAGCTGGGCTTTTGTTCATCAGAGAGGAGCACTCGGTTCAATTCCCCAGCGAGGTAGAGGTGTTCAGCATCTTTCCACCGGTGCTGGACGAAATACATCGCTGGCTCCGTGACCAAGCCAGGATAGGAGCAGACAAGGCAAGAGAGGGGAGCGAAGAGAAGACCGAGGGAGAAGCTGAGGGGGTCGAGAAAGAGACCGGAAGAAGAATGGAAGGAGAGCCCGAAGAGTAGTCTTGTTTAGGGTGTCTAAAAATGTAGTTGCCCAGTTTATTGGGAGAGCCTGATGAGTCAGGCAACTACATTTGGGGGTGTCTCATGAAGGTAAGAAAACCTGCTGTCTCCGGTATGTTTTACGCCGGCACTGCCGGAGAACTGGAAGAACAAATCGGATGGTGCTACAAACATGAGCTTGGACCTGGCACTGTACCCCGCCTGAATAACAAAGGGCGGAGAGAGATTGTGGCCATGGTTGTCCCCCACGCCGGCTATTACTACTCGGGGCCGGTAGCAGCCCATGCCTACAAAGAGCTTGCTGATGATGGGATATTTGATACCGCAGTGATACTCGGTCCTAACCACACCGGGTATGGCTATCCTGTTTCCCTGTGGGTGGGAGATGGCTGGAGCACACCCTTAGGCGAAGTAGAAATAAACAAGAAGCTTGCCCAAAGACTGTTAGGGGACGTGATAAAGGCAGACCAGACAGCCCATATACATGAACATAGCATTGAAGTGCAATTGCCCTGGCTTCAACACGTCTACAAGAAGGTAAGAATTGTACCCATAACCATGCTGGCTCAAGACCTAGAAACAGCTCGAGCAGTGGGCACGGCTATTTCCCGGGCTGAGGATAATTCGATAGTTATCGCCAGCAGTGACTTCTCGCACTATGAACCTCAGTCTGTAGCCATGGAGAAGGATAGCTCCGTGATAGAGGCCATAGTTGCTCTCGATGAGGAAGAGTTGTACAAACGCTGTGAGAGACTCGATTGTACTATGTGCGGGTACGGTCCGGTGGCTGCAGCTATTGTCGCTGCCAAAGAAATGAAAGCCCAAAAGGCAAGTCTACTGAAATATGCCACCAGTGGGGAGACGAGTGGCGATTTTTCCCGAGTGGTTGGCTACGGCTCCATCGTGATAAAACGGTAGACAATCATCATCGAGAGTTGGTTATTTCTCCTTTGGCTCCTCCGTCGATAGTGAGAATGCCAAAAGAATCTGTGGCCTTGCCGGGATTGAAAAAGAGAATATCATTGACGACCTTGTTCTGGGATCGGTGAGAATGGCCGTAGACGATAATATCAATCCGGTCTGATTCGAACACTCTTCTTATCCTCTCCTCTATTCCCCAGGGACCGCCTGAGCCATGAGTTATGCCGAGTCGTTTGTCTTCTATTTCAATTATTTCCTTGACCGGGAGCGCAGCCTTTAGCTCGCTTGAATCCATGTTACCATGGACTGCTCTGACCTCACCTAGCCGTTTCAACTCCCGGAGCAATTGGACATCGGTGAAATCTCCGGCGTGGATTATCAAGTCTACTGTTGAAAGGGCATCAATTATCTTCTTGGGGAGGTGTTCAAGTTTGTCTATATGAGTGTCAGCAAGTACAGCTATGCGCATAGCTATCTCCTTGTGATGAAAGATTAAAGAATGCCTGTTAGTGATGGTTTTGAGAAGTAACGTCTTTCACCAATTGGATGGTCTTTTCCATGCCAGACAGGGAGAAAGATAACCCCAGTTGTTTCAGGTCTTTGTAGCCTAATCCCTGGAACAATCTTCCTCCGGCCACTCTGGTCATTTCATCATAGATAGCCGGCCACTGTGGGCTCCTTCTCTGGGCACAAAAAAGAATGAAATCCCGAAGTTGGGGGGATATGTCGTTCATGCACTGCCATTCTATGCCGGGGACTCTCGTTTAACAAACTTGTTTACGGCCGCTCGGATGCTGTCCTCACCCTTGCTCTTTCCTTGGATAACCCTTTGGTCAAGGCTCGGCTCTCATCCCTGTCCTTTGCCACATATAGGCCCGGCAGAAATTTTCGGGCGAGCAAACCTATAAGCCGAGTTCTGTGCCCCGACCAGGTCGGAGCGGTGACCATCCATCTAGCCAAGATGTTACCATCAAGGTCAAGCGACCAACCCAAGGGTCTCGGCCGAGCACCTTAAACTTATCGCAGAGTCCGCAGACTCTGGAGTAGTTGAACCCTTCTATTTGGTCTTGCTCCAAGCGGGGTTTGTCCAGCCAACCAGTCTCCTGGTTGCTGGTGAGCTCTTACCTCACCATTTCACCCTTACTCGGGCCGGGCAAGCCGGCCGTTGGCGGTGTGTTTCTGTGGCACTTTCCGTAGGGTCTCCCCTCCTGGGTGTTACCCAGCGCCTTGCTCAGTGGAGCTCGGACTTTCCTCCCCAATTGCATTGGGGCGGTCACCCGGTTTACTCGCCCAAATCTATTTTATAGTTAACTGGAACAGAGGTCAAATTCCCGAATAATGGAGGCAAGATTACCTGCTCGCAATGGTCGATCTCAAACGATTCTTGACACCAAAACAACGCCGATTTGAAAGCTTTGACTTGAAGATAACCGGCAAGAGTCAGTTGAGGGAGAGCGACAAAATGCATCGTTGATGTATAATAATAAGAGGATGATGATAGGGCCCCAGCAATACTGGCATAGGCTGTGCCAGAAGTATAACCGGAGGTGAACCGATGGAACCAGAAAACATGACCTGGGTTGTGGCAGGTAAACAATACCGCACGAACAAAGCTACGCTAGTAGCCCATGACGAATACTGGAACGGCTATAGTTGCGAGCAAGGTGGCCGCAATACATTCTTGTTCAGAACGCCAAAAGGTGATTTCTTTGCCCAGTATCAAACGCTGTTGCCAGGGGAGATTAATAGAATTGTCCCCTTGGAGAGAAACGAAGCCATATCTTTGTATCAATCATTGCGCGTAAAGGAAGTCCCCTTCAAGGTTGTCTTCCCGGATATCAAAGTGGAGGATGCCTGACACTCCTTGACTCCGGGCTGACCCACGCGTGTTAACGCCCTCGTGTCAAAGGACCTTGGAAAGAGGCAACCCTGAAATATCTAGACGGGCCCTGAATCTACGCAAGATTAATACGCGCTGCGGGCGATAAGAGCCTTGCTAGAGAAGACTTCCAGTTGCACCAACTATGGCTTGAGGCCAGTATATGTCCACGCCGACGTGGGTACTACCTCATATATTGTTATCCTCGGTTCCGATACCAAAAACGCCTCGGCGTCTCGTAGTATCTGTTGTCTAAGCTTGGAACTCTCCCATGCCTCCCAATTCTGAAGTCCTTCCCAATTGTATAACAAAGCAGCGATAGAGCTGCCTTTCACGTTCCTGATATGCTCAACGCTGACGAAACCCGGAAACGTCATTGCATATGACCTGAGTTTCAGAAACATAGGCTGTATATCTGCGCCCTTCTTAAGTTCGTATCCTTCGATGACCTTTATCACTTGTTCCCTTTCTCCGTGACTAAGTCTACCATACAGGTCTCCACTGTACCAGTAGCGTATTTTGTCCTCCCCCTGCGTGGATCAGGGAATCGGAAAGCCCAGCGCAGGGTCGGCGACATTGCCTGAAGGCATTGCTTTGAAGTAGAATTTGGAATCGGGAGGGGTGACCGAGTGGTTTATGGTGGCGGTCTTGAAAACCGTTTTCGTCCGTTTGGGCGAACGTGGGTTCGAATCCCACCCCCTCCGCTTCAAGGCAGCAAGGAGGTAAATTGAAGATTCACGAATACCAGGCCAAGGCACTCTTCGCTCAATATGGTATTCCTGTGCCTAGAGGCAGGGTGGCTTCCACCCCGGCCGAAGCCAGAGAGATAGCTGCTGAGATTGGCGATAAGGTGGTAATCAAAGCCCAGGTCTATGCTGGGGGAAGGGGCAAGGCGGGTGGTATAAAGCTAGTGAATAATCCGAAGGAAGCAGAGAGGGCGGCGAGCCAATTGATTGGAACCAGGATGGTGACCCATCAAACCGGCGCGGAAGGAGTGCCGGTAAGTAAGGTTCTGGTAGAAGAAGCTAGCAGTGTGGCACGCGAACTCTATCTCAGCATCCTTGTGGACGGAACCAGCCATTTGCCAGTGATGATGGCCAGTGAAGCCGGAGGCATGGAAATCGAAGAAATGGCGCAGTCCACTCCGGAGAAGATATTCAAGAGCTATATTGACCCCGCTATTGGCTTTCAACCATTCCAGGGTCGCAAGCTGGCTTACGGCATCAATTTAGACGGAGGCCAGATAGGCGAGGCCGCGCGGCTGATGACGAATCTTTACAGGCTCTTTGTAGACAAGGATTGCTCTCTGGCTGAGATAAATCCATTGGTGGTTACTGCTGACGGAAAACTACTGGCTCTCGACGCTAAACTCAGTTTTGACGACAATGCCCTGTATCGGCACAAGGATATTCAACAACTTCAAGATAAAGAGCAGGAGGAGCCTCTGGAAATCCAGGCTCATGACTGGGGAATTAACAATTATGTAAAGATGGAAGGCGACATCGGCTGCATGGTCAATGGCGCCGGGTTAGCCATGGCAGTCAATGACCTTATTCAACATTGCGGCGGTAGGGCAGCGAATTTCCTGGACATCGGTACGCTTAATAACACTGAGAGGGTGGTAAACTCGTTCAGGATGTTTGTCGCTGACCATAGAATTAAAGCTGTCTTAGTAAATATATTTGGAGGCATGGCTAGAGTGGATGTCATCGCTAAGGGGATAGTCGAGGCTTATCAGCAAATGAATATTACTTTCCCGGTAGTAATTAGACTAGCAGGGACAAACCTGGGAGAAGGTCAACGCATCCTGGCTGAGTCAGGGATAAGTTTCGTCCAGGCCAAGGATTTCTATGATGGCGCTCGCAAGGTAGTGGCAGCGGCCAAAGGAGCAGTGAAATGAGCATCCTTGTTGATGATAGCACCAGGCTCCTAGTTCAAGGTATCACTGGTAGTGAAGGCAGCTTTCACACCCAGCGCTGCATAGAATATGGCACCAAAGTAGTGGCCGGAGTTACACCTGGCAAAGGGGGCAGCAAGCACCTGGGAGTGCCCGTGTTCAATACTATTGAGAAAGCCATGGCGGAAACTGGAGCTAATGCCAGTCTCATGTTTGTCCCTCCAGCCTTTGCTGCGGATGGCATCCTGGAGGCAATTGATGCCGGGATGCCCTTGATTATATGCATAACTGAGGGCATACCGGTACTAGATATGGTGAAAGTACACCACTATCTCAAAGGTAAACCGACTCGGCTCATCGGCCCCAACTGCCCGGGAGTTATGTCCCCGGGTAAATGCAAGGCTGGGATTATGGTCGGAGAAATCCATCTTCCCGGCAACGTGGGGGTGGTCTCTCGCAGCGGCACCCTGACTTACGACGTTGTCTCTCAGCTCACCAGCCTGGGAATCGGGCAATCCACTTGTGTTGGTATCGGTGGTGATGCCCTGCCCGGCAGCACCTTTGTCGACATCTTGAAGTTATTTCAGGCAGACAAGGATACCAAGGCCGTGGTTCTTATCGGTGAAATAGGTGGCACTATGGAACAAGAAGCTGCTGAATTTATCAGTCACGAAATGACCAAACCTGTGGTCGCTTTCGTTGCTGGTAGTACTGCTCCACCGGGGAAAAGAATGGGACATGCTGGAGCTATTATTACTGGCAGTGCTGGCAAGGCTTCAGAGAAGATGAGGGCTCTGTCACGGGCCGGAGTTAGCATAGCTCCCACGCCCGCAGAAATCGGCCTCACCGCCAAGAAAGTACTGGAGAGAGTGTAGGTATTGCTCATCAGTGATTAGGAATCGCTATCCGTTAATCGAAGAGGTCTCTACTTCCTTGACTGCACTTGAGCTTTTTGAGCTAATCAAGGACAAACCCTATAGCTTTTTTTTAGACAGCGGCATGGATCCCCAAAGGCTGGGAAGATATTCGTTTTTGGGCAGCGAACCATTTCTGGCCATTAGCAGTCGAGGGTCTGAGGTCACCGTCATTCGCGGACAGGAGCACGAAGTGCAGCATGGCAATCCATTTGATATTATGGGCAACCTGCTGGACACGTACAAGTTAGACCATTGCCCGTCACCCGTGCCTTTCCTGGGTGGAGCGGTTGGCTATTTTGGCTATGACCTGTGCCACTTTATCGAACACTTGCCATCCACATCTGTGGACGACCTTGGACTGCCTGAGAGCTGTTTTGCCTTCTACGACACTATCGTGGCCTTTGATCACCTTGACGGGAAAGTCTACCTTGTTGCCACTGGCTTTCCTGAGACGGAGGAAGGGCGACGGTTAAGGCGAGCCAGGATGAGACTTGAGGAAATAAAGGACTGGCTTCATTCTAGCCATTCGGTCATT
>Ga0299912_10004690_pt1 | contig 11215 bp, 10 predicted proteins | sample RVTome_2_FD_207667 | JGI IMG/M metagenome (GOLD analysis project Ga0299912, IMG submission 207667) | Soil microbial communities from uranium-contaminated site in the Upper Colorado River Basin, Wyoming, United States - RVT95D214 (version 2) ... | reverse complement strand
GGGAAGACATTTTCGACTTTCTCCGAAGGTTAAAGTGATTGTTGGAAGAAATGAAGAGGAGAATCGAAAGATACACACTTTCTCTCAGGAGAAAGACATTTTATTAAAAGCCTCCAAATTCCCAGGACCTCAATCCCTTCTGAGAGGAGAACTTGATGATGGAGATATTGGAAGAGCAGCTGCCATCACGGTTCATTATAGCAAAGCAAAAGGATTAGGGGAGATAGAGGTAACCTATCAAGTCGTAGAGGAAGACCACCCTCAATTTATGTTTGCTTTACCTATTTCGAGAGAAGAAATCGAGAGAGTGATGATCAATGAATAAAGCCCCGTCACCCCATTCCTCTTCCCTAGAGACTGTGTCGTAATATCATTCTAAGGCGTTATCCAAAGAATTTACCCACTTTGTTTGCTCAGGGTAAACTCCGTGGAGGAATCTCATGGGATTGCCACGCTTGCGCGCCGAAGCGCTTCAGCGCGCAGGCACGTCGCTTCGTCCTTCGCAATAACAATTTCTAAATCGGAATTTGGGTTTGGATATTATTTGGAATTTGGTGATTGGAATTTGACACTTAGGGGCAGCGGAGGATGCGTTTTTTTAACAGCTAAATTGTTACGATTAATGTAATCCCCCTCGCTATCAATTGCCGATCATGTTGATAAGGGTTTTGGCATCCTTATATCCTGAAACAACCCTCCCATCAGGAAAAACCATGGTAGGCAAACTTGAAATTCCCAGTTTATCAGACAGTCTTATATTTTCATCAATGATTTTTGTTTCGCAGTTCGGTTTGGGCAATGGTTTCCCCTGATGGGCATCATCGAGAAGGGTTAGGGATTTTTCACATGCAATCGCCTTTGCTTTATCATAGGCTCCAGGATGGATCTTCACCAACGGAAGCATCTTAATATAAAAGGCGATATCTTTTCTTTCTTCTACAATCTTCTTCATCTCCTGATGAAGTTTCGCACAGTAGGGTCAGTCAGGGTCGTCAAAAGCAATGATCCGGATCTTCGCTTTTTGATCACCCATCACAAGAGCATCCTCAAGAGGTATCTGTGATATATCAATTTTGTTAAGTTCGGTGAACCTCTCCTGTGTCAGATTCTTTTTCTCCTTGATGGATACCATTGATCCTAACATCAAATACTTCTTTGAAAAATCGACGTATATCAGGCCCTTTCTACCCCCCGATTCTGAAAAGATTTCCCAGAAGGCCTTAACAGGACTCACTCTTATATCAACTATCTTTATATCTGGGAAGATACCTTTAAGAAGGTCTCTGGCTTCGTCATTGCCCAGTGTGTGACACTTGGCACAGTCCTGGCCTTTTGTCTCAAAACTGTAAGCAGAACCTATTGGAAGAAGAAAAAATAATATCAGAAGGGTGACGATCAATGATTTAATACATGACGTCATAAGTCTTACTGAGTTTGTCATTCCGGGCTTGACTGAGCCTGCCCCGTACTTGATACGGGGGAATCCAGTGTTTTTCTGGATTCCTGCTTTCGCAGGAATGACCCCATTTGCTGTGATTAATGTCGCCGCATAAAGCATATCTATTCCTAACATAAGGCCCCACTTAGTGCAATATTCTCCCCTCGAAAATGTCTTGGCCAACATTAGTGAGGATCTCGTAGCCGCTCCGGGTAACAACCACAGTGTTTTCAATTCCCACCGAACCTTCTCCAGGGAAGACGATCTTTGGCTCTATCGCGAAAGTCATCCGCTCTTCTAAAGGATAAGAGTGACCTTGAGCGATGAAAGGCAATTCATTGAGTTCAAGGCCGACACCGTGGGCGATGAAACGGGTCTGAAGTCCCGGAGGTCCCAGATAACTCTCCTTGTATCCCAGCTTCTCTGCCAGCTGAAGGATTTTGATAAAGATGGCTTCACAGTCTGCGCCCGGCCGGACTTCTTCAAGGGCCGCATCGTGAATCTCTCGACAGGCATGGTAAGCGTCAATGAATTTTTGCCCCATCTTGCCGATGGAAAACATGCGAGTTTCGTCCACCTGGTAACCATGATAGCATGTTCCAAAGTCCACCAGGATAGGCTCATGGGCCTTGATGACTTTGAGGCTCGCACCTACGGGAAAGGCGGGTGAAAGACCGAGCCCACCCATGGGAGAATCCGACTGACTCACGATTCCGCCGCTGGATCCACTCAGCACATGCCAGCTATAAGCTTCGTAGTTCAGTGACCTGACCCTGAGAAGACCTTCGTGACCATATCTCTTTGCAACCGCTTCCAAGAGGCCGGCAAACTGGATCTCGGTCATTCCCTCTTCGAGAATCTCTCTGGCCTCCAGGTAAACCTTATGTCCTATTTTTGCTGCCGCTCTCATGAGATCGATCTCGAAAGGGGTTTTTATTTTGCGGACATCTCGATAGATCAGGGAGGCGTCCATCAGGCTGGCCTCTGGAAAGAGGTCCTGTAACCTAAAGTAATCTTTTACCGGTAGAACGTCTAACTCCAAGCCCAAGCTATGCGGGAGATTTCCACAATAACCCTTTATCAAAGAAGGGATTTCCCGATTTGAATTCAACGCCACCACGTTCTCAATCGGCGACTCGACTTTGGCTCGTTCCAGTTCCCTCTTGATCATGAGTAAAGGCTTTCCCTCCAAAGGCACGAATAGAAGTCCGTCCTGGGTGGTTCCGGAGAGATAGTAAAAGTCCATCTTCTGGACGACCAGCAACGCCTCTATCCCATCCTTTCTCATGCCATCTCTGACTCTGGCAAGTCGGTGCTCTATCTCTTGGAGTGGGGTGTACCTGAAACCGAGGGACCTGCCCAATTCTTTCAATTCTTTCTGCACCCAATCTGCGTGATTCATAGTTCTCCTTTAGAAAATTGGTAATAAATTCTTCGAATTTTAGGTTAGGGTTACGGTCAGGAAGCCCGTTTGGTTTAAGGTTGGAGGGTTACGTGAAGTTCTTAAGACCAATAACGTAACCGAATGACGAGACAGGCATCTTTACCCTTACCGTGAAACGAAACTTCTATTTTCTAAATAAAGGATGCTAAGTATCATTTTGGGGGCGGGTGTAAATCGTCTTGTAACGATCGCTGAATGCCGTAATGCAGGTCGTGCATTCTTCAGAGGAGGTATCCATAGGCTCAAGGATGACCTCAAACCCAAGCTCTTTGTATTGTTCTACCATTTCTGACAAGCGGGGTTCGTCAGTGGTAAATCGTTTTTCCCAGCCTTCTTTCCTAAGTTCTTCTTCTCGGGTCATTTTATAATCGGTTAAAGGTCAAGGGTGAAAGGTAAAAGGTATTCATTGATAATTGATCATTGCTAATTTGTCCACAAAATTACCGCTCTATTTCGTAAGTTATTTTTGCATCATTCGAGTAGAGCGATATTTTATGAAACATCTTGGATGGGAAAGGAATCATTTCCGTCTATATAAGACTTTCCATCCTTCGGAGTGAGAGATGGCTTTGGGTTCACAGACTCCAACACATGGCGCTGGTTCGCCGCCATAGCCAGGCCGGCAGGGAGCGCAACTATACCTGATCTTCTTTCGCTCTTCATGCTTCACAAAAGCTACGGGTTCTTCACGGAAGATGTCAATCTCATCCGACCCTGTTTCGAGGATTTTTGCCGGACAGACTTCAGGGCATTTGCCGCAACCAGTGCATTTGTCCGTGTCGATGGTGACATACCAATCACCAGACCCATCCCTGAAACCATAATTTGCGATCATTGTCTTTGCCTTTCTTTTCCCCGACCCCGTCCCTCTCCCACCAGAGGCTGTGTCACAATAGGGGAAATGGTGAAAAATGTCATGCTGAACTTGTTTCAGCATCTAAATGGAATCAATAAGTTACGAGACCCTGAAACGAGTTCAGGGTGACAAAAAATGAATTACGACACAGTCTCTCAATGGAGAGGGGAATAAGGGAATTACGCTTTTCTTGCACTCTTTGCCTTTCCCATCTTCAACAGAGCATTTCCGAAGAGGGCTGCTCCGATGCCACCGGCGAGCTGAGGGTCAAAAGGATAACCGCGATCGATATACTCTTTCTTGTACCAGACACGCTCAGCAGTTTTAATACCTACTTCCTTCTCTAGTCTTTTCACAACACCTTCGTTTTTGGCAATTCCACCGCTGATGACAAACTTTTCCTTCACACCCAGACGGTTGAGCAATTCCATGATCCGATGCGCCATAGCGGAGCAATAACCGGCCATAATATCGTTTTCAGGCATCCCTGACTCCAATAAGCCGACGACTTCACTCTTGGCAAATACGACACAAGTACTACTGATCATGGGAGGCTCTTTCTGAATCTGAAATGAGCGTGGTCCAATTTCCCAGACCGGCACTCTGATAAGTTCAGCAAAGACTTCCATCCCACGGCCGGTTCCTGCAGCACACTTATCATTCATCATAAAATTGAGAACCTTACCCCTATCATCGACATTGATGGCTTTACAGTCCTGTCCCCCCATATCCATGACCGTCCTGACTTCTGGACCATACATGAAGTTGGCTCCTCGAGCGTGACAAGAAATCTCGGTGATGGACTGCTGAGCCATGGGTACATTCACACGTCCATAACCAGTACCGATACAGTAATCAATATTCTCGATTTTCATATCGGACTTTTCTAAGGCAAAACCCATGCCTTTTCTGGCACTATTCGGACTGTCTGAACCGGTCCGCGTGTTGCCATAGGCATAAAGTTCACCATCTACCATTATGACGGCTTGAGTGCTCACCGATCCGACATCCACTCCAGCCGTGATCACCTTACCTTTTTTCCAATCTATATCCGGGTTAACCCAATTGGTTTCAGGCCATCTAAAAAATTCTTGGGTTTTTACTTCCTCTGCCATTTTCTCCTCCTTCCTTATTCCAGGCGATTAAGCTATTTTAAATTCTGACATATTTTAAGCCTAGCATTGTCTTCCAATGCTTGAGATTTAGTTGAGTTTCTCTTAAGACCTTAATCTCAACCTTAACCTTGGGTTGTTAGGCTTTCCCTCCTGAGACGGTTTCTTTTTCTAAGACCTTTGCTTTGACTTCTTCTGTTATGACCCCGGCGAGTGCCGCTTCGGCTGCCCCAAGAGCCCCCATGTAATCGGGATCCTCTGGCACTTTAACATCCATTTCGATACTCTTTTTAAGAGAATCAACGAACCCAGCGTTTCTTGCCATGCCGCCGACCATCACCACATCCTTGTCCAGTCCCACAATACGTGCGACGGATGCAATCCTTCCGGCAATGGCATTCATCACTGCCCGGGCAATATCTGGCTTGGGTGTATTTTGATGAATGAGTGAGACCACCTCGGATTCTCCGAAGACAGCGCATTGGGCATTGGTCGAAAGAGTCTGGGTGGACTGGAGAGTGATCTTCGACATCTCATCCACGGAAACCTCAAGTGCCCTTGACATGGCCTCAAGAAAGGTACCTGTACCGGCGGCACACTTTTCGTTGATAGCGAAATCCAGAACCTTCCCGTCAGGGCTGATTTTGATGGCCCGGCCTTCTTCTGCTCCCACATCAATGACAGTCCTTGCTGAGGGAATCAGTTTATTGACCCCACGGGCATCGGCTGCGGCATCGGGGATGAACCCATTTGCAAAGGCCACTCGCTTAGCCGCACTCCCTGTGGCCACCACTTGCTCAACATCCTTGCGGGTTAGGCCAGCCTTTTTGAGGGCCTCATTGTAAAGTTGCTCGACGGCCTCTGCCTTCTTAATTCCTGAAGGGCCAGCAACTTTTCCAAGTATTTGACCATCCTTCTTGATCACAATATGAACATTTTTACCACCTACGTCTATTCCTGCAACTATCATCATTGACCTCCTTTCTTTTTTATCTTTAAGCTACCTTTTCTTGAAACTCATAACTCATAATTCATAACTCAATGCAGGTTCTAATCCAAATGCTTTCTAAGGTTGATAAAAGTTGAACGGTCAAAGCCAATAGGTTTAAAGAAGGATAGCATGTCCCCAGCGTCCCAGCGTACAGTCGTGTAAATGTCCCGGATTCCCTCCTTTTTAAAAAATTCAAAGAGTTTCTCGGCCAAGATTCGACCGATCCCAGTCCCCATTTGACTGGGATGGACTCCTACCACTTCGATCCAGCCGCCCTGCTCCAAACCAAAACCCTCGCCTTTGATCTCCCCGATAATGAAACCCACCACTCGAGTATTTGTTGAGGCAATGAAACCTATAGCCTGCTCTTTTTTATGGATTTCAATAAAGGTTAATGCATTGATATTTAAGCCATTTCTTATGATCAACCTCAGCTGCAGGCTCTTTTATATTTCCAAAACACTTCTTACATACCCATGAAAGAATCGATCTCCGAATTCTTGATTAAGCTTGAAGGCACTTCTCATTCCCATACAATGGGAAGCACCTATTCTTTCAATGGCCATCTTCTTCAAAGCCTTAATAGTTTCTTCCAATTGTTCCAGGGCTAAGAAATCCAGGTGGGTCCCACCGAGGATGGTATGGAATTTTTCTTTTCCAGTCTTATTGATGATGTGATTAATGATGTTGATCATTCCGGAGTGTGCGCAGCCAAAAAATATTTACGAGTCCCTTATCGGCATTAACTCTCATCCATTCCAATGAGGCATGATTTATGTTATATGGAGATGTTGTCGATGGAAATGGTGTTTAGGTTTAGGTTAAGAAGCCCGTTTGGTTTAGGGTCAAGTGGCTAAGGTTAAAGATTTAAAGACCTACGACATAACCCACTCATAAAACAGGCGTCCTTACATTAACCTTTGGACGAATGACCTTTATTTCTCATTAGTGATGATCACTGTCGAAGAGGCACTAGATAGAATCCTTTCACATGTCCAGCCCTTAGGATCTGAAAAGGTCTCCCTTTTAGAGGCATTAGGGAGGGTGATCGCAGAAGACCTCTATGCCCCTCGTGATCTCCCCCCCTATGATAACTCAGGAATGGATGGCTATGCGGTGAAATACGAGGATATTCAGAACATTTCTCCAAACCATCCCGTTGCATTGGAAGTTGTCGGAGATCTTCCAGCAGGTTTTATTTCCTCAAAGTCGATCGAGAAAGGACAGGCCATCCGAATTATGACTGGTGCTCCCATTCCAAAGGGAGCAGACACCGTAATAGCCGTTGAAGAAACAGAAAAGAAGGATGGCTTTGTATTGATCTCTAAGGCGGTGCCTCTTGGCGAAAACATCCGAAGGTCTGGAGAGAATGTGAAAAAAGGAGACCGTATCCTCCTTACAGGAGACTTAATCCAGCCAGCAGAGGTTGGAATGGTTGCTTCTGTTGGACGCTCCTTTATCTCTGTCTATCAGAGGCCCTTGGTGGCGATCCTTTGTACCGGAGATGAACTGGTCGATGTGGATGGAGATATAAATGAGATCAAGATCGTTTCCAGCAATTCCTATACCTTGGCAGCTCAGGTGAAGGATTGTGGTGCGATTCCTGTTCGACTGGGCATCGCTAAGGATCGGAGAGAGGAGATTGAAAAAAGACTTCGTCAAGGAATTCGGGCTGATGTTCTCATCTCTTCAGCAGGAATTTCCGTAGGAGATTACGACTTCGTCAAGGCCGCCCTGACCGATTTGGGAATGGAGATGGTCTTCTGGAGAGTGGCGATGAAGCCTGGGAAGCCTTTGGCCTTTGGAACGATCAATGGAAAGCCTGTCTTCGGCCTTCCGGGAAACCCTGTTTCATCTATGGTTTCTTTTGAGCAATTTGTAAGGCCATCTCTCCTTAAAATGATGGGCCATCACCAACTCTTTCGACCCATCATTGAGGCTGTTCTGAAAGAGGATATACATAAAGAGCCAGGAAGACGTCATTTTATACGGTCTTTTGTCTTTTTTGAGAAGAATCACTATTTTGTCCTTCCCACGGGTGCACAGGATTCTGGTATATTAAGATCAATGATAAGGGCAAATGGCTTGATCGTCATCCTGGAAGATCGAGAGATTGTGAGGGCAGGGGAGAAGGTGAAGGTTCAATTGTTGGATAGGAACTTCTGACTGGAATAGTGGAATAATGGAAAGATGGAATATTGGGTTTAATCTCTAAAAAGAACCAATATTCCAGTATTCCAACATTCCATCAAACATAAGATTCCAAAGATGGGATGTCATCAAAAAGTTAATTATCGTGGTCAAGGGGGAGGGCAATGATTTCTATCATTTCTATCGTTGGAAAATCGGATAGTGGAAAGACTACGCTGATTGAAAAATTGTTACCAGAGCTGGTCCGTCGGAGTTACCGAGTTGCTACAGTAAAACATGACGTCCATGGGTTTGAGGTAGATCGGGAAGGAAAAGATAGCTGGCGGCATAAAAAGGCAGGAGCCCATACGGTTGTCATCTCCTCACTGCAGAAGCTGGCTTTAATTCGGGATGTAGAAAAAGATTTAACCTTGGAGGAAATTCGGGACAAAGTGATTCAGGACGTCGATCTCATCCTCTCTGAGGGCTATAAGAAGGATGTCCAGCCTAAGATCGAGATTTTCCGAAAGGAGAAGCACAAAGAACTCCTCTGTACCAAAGAGGACAATCTCGTTGCAATCGTTTCTAATCAGCCCTTCGATATCGGTATCCCTTGTTTCGATTTGGAGGATATGAAGGGTCTTGCCGACTTTATTGAAAAAAACTTTCTTGTCTCGAAAGCAAAAGGGAGCGTCTTCCTGAAAGTTGATGGGAAGGAAATCCCTCTGAACCAATTTGTCAGAGGTTTTTTGAGCAATGCCATCAAAGGGATGGTCGGATCTCTCAAAGGTTTTCAAACAGCCGAGCACATTGAGATTCACATCGATGAGAAAAGTTTGAGTTAGGGGATGGAACTCGTCCATTTTCCGAAAAGGAGTAACACTTTAGCTCTTTGAAATGGAACGGCATTAGTCCCCCGGTTCCCGCCAAGGGCGGGATGAAGGATGACAAATCGGGACTTTTTACGAGTTTATCACTATTCCTTGGAATATTTCTTAATGGAGCCAGCCAACGCTCTGGCTAATCTTTCTTGAAATCCGTTCTGTTTGAGCAAACCTTCGTCCTCTTTATTGGTGATATATGCGATCTCCAATAACACGGAGGGAATGTCCGGAGCTTTCAAAACGATAAAATTGGCCTGTCGATAGGAAGGGTATTTCAAAGGGTTCACAGCCTTGATATCCTCGAGAAGGGATTCAGCAAATCGAAAGCTCTCCTTCATCGAATAGTTTTGCATCAGGTCTAATAGAATCTCGTCCCGATCAGGGTCTTCAGCGATAGAGGCAGGCCTTGCGGAAGCGCCACCTAAGAGGTTCGACATATTCTCCTTATCGGCTAAAATCTTAGCGGCTTGGTCTGTTGCCCCAGAGAGAGATAGACAATAGACGGAAGAACCCCTGGCTTGAGGATTGAAACTCCCATCCGTGTGGAGGCTGACAAAGAGGTCTGCGCGGTACTCCCTCGCTATCTTAATTCTATCTTTCAGTTCGATAAAATAGTCTCCTTTACGCGTGAGAAAGGCTTTTATTTCTTTACTCTGATTAAGAAAATGGACCACCTTCTCACCAACCTTTAACACAATATCCTTCTCCATCGTCTTGCGTGGGCCGATGGCTCCCGGATCTTCTCCACCGTGGCCGGGATCAATGACAACGATCTTTGTCCCTTTGGGTCTGCTCTCATTCTCCCTCTGTCTCTCTTCTTGCTCCTTTTTCTCCTGTACGATATCAACTAAGTCAATCACAAGGCGGTGGGGTTTATCTTGATACGGCTTCAGAGTGAAGACGTTGACGTTTAAAGGTTTTTTTTGGTAAAGGATAAGTTTTACCTTATCCTTCCCTAACTTGGTCAAGCTCATTTTCTTGACAAATGGATCGTTGACATCCACCTCTCTCTCTCGGGTCTGAAGGGAAACGACCTTCAATTCCAACCAGAATTGAGGAGGGCGTTCCTGAGAAAAACCTTCATATTGAATCGGTTCAGTGAGATCCAAAACCACTCTGGTGTGATCAGGAGCAGACCAAAACCTTATATCCGTGATAGCCGCCGTCAGAGCCGGAAAGGGTTGGAGAAGGATAAGGGAAATTCCGAAGGAGAATAGAAAAATGTTTTTTAGGAATCTATTTCCCATCTTCTTAAGGTATCGATACCATATCAAATCGGATCTGTCAAACTATACGCCTCGCCCAAGTTCCTATATAGAAATTTCGAGACCCTAAAACCAACGGAGGGTAATCCCACCCATAGCGAGGCTGCCCTCACGATTTCACCCTTTGACCCAAGCGAGACGTCAATGCTCGAAGAGGTGTGAGATTTTTTTGAAAGGGCGTCCTAACTGATTGACGTTGGGGACCCTTCTTCTATCTACTCTTTAATCTTCTTTACTATCAACCTCACCAAACGTCTGCCTCCTTCAGCCCCTCCAGTGCCTAATCTCCAAAATACCTTAAGGGAAAGTGAGCTGGAAGCCTGCAGTGGCGGAAGATATTCTATTTACCGAAATTGAGATTGAATATTTCCACGATCTTAATCTTGACGACATACTGCATATCTGGCAGCTTCATCGGCAAGGTCTGAAGATAACAGACGACACCGTTGTAGATATTTCCTTCCTCAAGCAGTTGTGCCTTACCTTTAAATTGGTATTCCTTTAAAGCCTTCAAGTCAATGATGGCCAAGGCAATATTGGGATTGACAATCAGATTCGACCTCGTCTTCTTTTCGCATTTTTATATTTCACCCAATATGATTTAATGATATATTATATTAATGGCTTTCTTTCTTTTCGTATCATTCGGTCTTCAAAGAACAAACCCCGCACCCCATGTTAAAACACGAGGCTTTCCTTGAGGAAGACCCCGAACCTTTGATAAGGTGCGGGGTAGATATTTTAATGCACCTCTCGATACCTGTTCTGCCCGCCCCGCTTCGCGGAGCGAGGCCGGGGAAGAATAGGGCTTTACGGGGTGCGGGGTAAATAAGGTGGAGGGTGTATTTTTCGATAAGATTAACGGTATTTTTTAGCTTACTGAGGATCATTTCCATAATAGATCAATGTTAGAATGAAAGAAGCAAAAGGTCCAGAAAGGAGGGAGCGGTGAATCTTGACACTCTGTTCAGACCCAAAACTCTGGCGGTGATTGGTGTTTCTCTCAACAATGAGAAACATCCGGCCAATGTCATCTATAATAAGAATAACCTTCGTTTAAAGGCTAAAGTGTTTCCGGTCAACGATCGCGGGGGG
>Ga0299912_10004689_pt1 | contig 11219 bp, 15 predicted proteins | sample RVTome_2_FD_207667 | JGI IMG/M metagenome (GOLD analysis project Ga0299912, IMG submission 207667) | Soil microbial communities from uranium-contaminated site in the Upper Colorado River Basin, Wyoming, United States - RVT95D214 (version 2) ... | reverse complement strand
GCACACTGTGGATTCAGACTCACTATCCGGCTAAGGCCCGATGATTTCTGCGAACCGCCCATTGCGGACCCGCATGATGGGTGGTGTGGGGAGGGACGGTTAAACGCCGTCCCTTACCCGATTAGCCTAACCCTTTTCTGTTCATTACCATTTCCAGTTCTTTGCATCGAAACTTAGGTGTATATGCTGAACCTTGGCGTCTGAGGCGTACTTCCTCCGATCTTTCGGACCCATCTTCCAATCGTCGATAGCTTTGCCGGGGGTTCGATAGTTGCGATCGTAGTTCTCCAGGCTGGTCAAGTAAACGTCAGCTTCCTCAGTTGCCTCAACATAGACCGCTATCCAAGGGGTGCAGGCAAAAGCCCTACAGGCCTGCAAGATGTTTTCTCTGTCGTTCCTCCCTTTTTGATACGAGAGAAGATTTACAGATGATTGCTCTGTACCCGGCTTCCTCGTTCTGGATTTGACCGTGATTCCGAGTCTTTGGCTATTTGAGGGGTTGTATGCCACGATATCGATCCCCGTATGGTCTACGAGCGTCAGCTCAAAGCCCGATCGGGATAGCCAGTTGCATATGATGTTCTCACCGAAGTTCCCGATGATCTTTTGGTGTCTGGTGCTCTTGATTATGTTCACGTTAGCCCCTCGAAGGTATCAGCTTATATTAGTGGCGAACAAAAACATCAGCCGGAGGCGTAGCCGATCCGCTGGATTGCCCTTGTTATCTTGTTGTTCACTTGGACTGATTAACGAAACTATACACATAATTAAGAAGCTTTCTGTACTCTCCTGAATCAATATCATTGGTCATAATACTGAATCCAAGCGCGGAGTCCTTTGATAGTCGGACCATACCTCGTGTAAGATATTTGAATTCACCGGGAGAACGGGTTGCTTGACCCGCAACATCAGCATCTGTGAGGATAGTGTAGAAACCGTAGGTTCCTTTAACCGGAATAGCCTGGAGGGAAATCTTCTTTTCAACTGTTGAAGAAAGGTATTTCTCTGAACTCTTTCTGACGCTTGAGGCGATCTTCTCTGGCGTATCAAATTGAGATAAGTCCTTTGTGTCACACTTAAAATACAACATCATGCTGAAATCATAACCACGCTTTGGTGTAATCTTAACGTCCGCGAATCGAAGAGTAAGAATTCGTTCTACTTCAACTTTCCATTCTTTGGTCTCTTCAACGCGGAATGTGTCATCCAAACTCATTCTCAATTCTTGTACATTGCCAGCGACTGCGACTGCAGCTAATGCTAAGTGAACTGAGAAAAAAATAGCTATGATTTTTTTCATATATCATTCTCCAAGATAACAATGAGTATACGGATTTACTTTTTTATCAAGGTATCATAAGCATTTTACGAAAACAATGGGAACATTCTTATCAACTTAGATATTTTATCCTTATTTTTCGTTTTGCTCTGTGATACCGGATGAAAACGAAGTTGGTATATTATCGGATTGCTGGCAGATATATTAAGAAGAGCATAAAATTGTTTGCATTCACCGCGGAGCCGCAGAGGACGCAGAGAAAAGCTTTTTGCTTTGTCGGGAGATACCGACAAACCAAAACCTCCCAGCCGCGCTAAAGAGATTTCTTGCCGGAGGCCAGGGGCTTATGGAGAAGATGTAGGTTGTTAAATCATGATCATATTTATTCAACCTAGTCAACCACGCCCCGTTTTATCCTTCTTTTCCTATATGTAAAGTGTTACTTTTCAACTACATCCCACCGGTCTTTTGTAAAGTGCTATTTTTCAACTACGTCCCACCAGTCCCATCCCGTCCCACCAGTCCCATCCAGGAACAGACCCTATAACTCTCTCCCTCTTCCATACTTCGTACACCCTATCATTGATGTAGATGTACGCATAAACAAAACCATTTGAATCTTTGAACACTTCATCCATCGCAAATTCCTCCCGTAATTCAGCGGCTAACATGAAGTTCAGCCGGGCGCTTGCGCATCGGCTGCAACGCCTCGTTAACTGATGGTCTCAGTTCTTATTCTCCTTACGAATACCATGTACAAATATATCACCAATGCGGGCAAAAAGAGAAGAGCGCAAGTCCCGTAAACCGCTTTCGTCGACACAATGCCATATAGTGGATTGGCTGACAACGGATAGAATGGCTTGATATCTTGGTACGGTGGCATATCAAAGAGGATGTGCATCCATGCGCCGAGCACTCCTGATACCGCCATTCTCAATAGAGTCGTGGAGTACGGCAGGCGTAATAGTGACATTGCTTTTCCAATAGGCTTACGAAACGGAAAGGCAATGAGTCCCAGCAGTAGCCCTACCAAGCTCCCAAAAAGAAATGTGTGACAATAGCCATGAAGAGGATAGTCGAATCCATACATCATGACGAGTAAAGGCTCGATATCAATCGCGACGTTTGCGCCAACAAAGATGGGTACATCAATGTAACGCTGCAATGGCAAAGCCACACAGGTATGAGGTCCGAAATGGAAAGGCGTAAAAGGCATAACATCTATTATCCTCTCTTCATGCGGTTAACGCGGTTGTTAGGCAAGCGATTAATCTGCACCTGTTAATTCGACCCATTTCCCTTGATGACAATAATGAACAACAGAAGCTTTTTCTAACCATCTATCGTCTATTGCATCATGAGTAATCGGGGGTGGCTTTGGCCCACCATAAGCTTCGTAATGGTCTATTATGAATTTCTCGCCGACTTTTCCCAAACCTCGATAATATTCCCAACCAGCATTTGATTGTTTATAAAGGTAATCTTCGTCTGATCTTTCTGCAATAACACTCGGACATTTCTTAGGGCCTCCCCAAAAAATATGGATATGAGATTTCCCATTGGTGGAACAAATTACAGCCCAATCTTTTTGTCCTTTTAGGGCAAACTCACCCTCAATCGCGTTAGTGTGATCTAATATTCCTTGAGGGATCAGGCAATTCAGCTTTTTCAATCCAATCACTATATTGGTGGGTAGTCCTCTAAGCTGGTCAGGATTAATATATACTCCTTTATTCTCCTCTGAATAGGAAGGCGCATGAGTTCCAATTATTGTCACGAGTATGGCGGTGAATAATAATTTCGGGTTCATTTTATTATATGCCTAACGAGCCTGTAGAAAAAGTTATTTTTTTAAAACCCACTTCTTCTGTTTGCCCGAAAATGAACAATTATCAATCATTTTCTCTCGCTGAAACTTTTGTGCTCTTTGATGCAATGTTCTAATTTCCATGATATAGTTCCTGACGAATCACTAAAATATATTTACACACCTCTAAAGTGCTATTTTTCAACTACGTCCCATCGGATTATGCCCTAATGAATCCGAAGATAGCCCGCGGTCGCCCTATCTCTTCTTACCATCTATCGACTTTCAAGTTTAAAAACGGACTTTACTTCTCGCATCACATCCTCAATGGATTTTTGATGAGCCGCCTTGTTGTAACCCACCGTTGCCCCAAGACCGGCGCAAGCATCGCTGCGACTGAGTTCCTTCCCCGTATCGGCATTAATCATGTTGCCACCCGAGGCTTCTGTTAATCGGCACTTTGCTGCTTGCTGAACAGCAGGCATGTATATCTTCTCCGGAAGCCCTTCGATGTCGAATCCATGGTATGAGTTTGCATAGCCTATCAATTTGATATTCACTCCAATAGCCTGGAGACGGTTAACGTATTCACGACAGGGAGCCATCGGAACATAGTCATCGGCTTCGCCATGGAAAATAATGATCGGCTTCTTGTCTACCTTGTCATCATCCAGATATTGATAACATGGCGGATAGAAAGCCATATAGACGGCAAACCGGCTTTTTTTGCTGCCGTAGACGTTGTTGAAACGGTCCATAGCCGCATAGACACCGGCGACGCCTCCTTTGGAAAAACCAAGAATGCCGATTCTGTTCGGATCAATCCTCGGGTGTGAGGCCAGCAGGTCCAGCGCGCGGTAGGCATCATAAAGCATGGCCAAGTGGTCAAGCTGGCTTTGGTCTGCACTCGTGGAGACAATACCGCGGGCGGTAAATGAATCGAGCACAAAGGCAGCCACGCCGATCGTATTGAGTTCTCGCGCCCATCGATCGATATTGATGCCGATACCGGATGATCCGTGGATGAATACGATGGCCGGAAACTTTGTACCAGGTTTACCTGCCGGCATACGTAACTCTCCCGCCAACATGACCGGCTTACCGTTGGTCTGGCCTGTCAGCATTTGAGCGGTGGAAAGCGTCATGCTTTGCAACGGATAGACTTCCGTGCGCGCTGCATATTGCGCTGATACAGATTGGGATAATAAAATGGTTACGCTGATAATTAGGAATTTCAATGTGTTTTTCATATTATCTCCTTAATGAAATCATATCGGAACGGCGTGTTTGAAAAAATGGATAATTCCAGGGATAGTATACCTAATTCCTCCATCTTTTCCTTGGCCCCGGCTCTGGGGTCAGGCTTTGGATAATTGGATTTCATGCAATTCTTCTCAAACCTTATTCATCAACTGCGACAGTTGTATACCCCACCTCGACTTGCATCGTCTCGACTCGCCTGCGCCGCCTGCATCCATCTGTAGAAGGGACGAGTAGTGAACACTTGCTTACTTGGCATTGCACCATTTTACCAAAATGATCCAAATATCCAAAGCCTGACCCCACATATTTGTCCCAATGCGGCTAAGAGTGCGGCTAAGAAAGATAGCAGTGCGATCCAGTTATTCGTCCCCATAGTAGTCTTTCAAACTTAATGCCCAAGCTGACCGGGCGCGCGAACGGCACTGGTGGAACGTTAAGAAACTCGCTTCGCGCGCTCCGGTCGAGCGCCGTGTTAGGTTCCGTCCCACTGTAATGTTAATACTTTGCATCTGTATTGAACTCCGGGCTCAACATTTACTTTTAACGACTTAAGACCGTCTGCAATATGCCCTCTATCTCCTTCTTGGTAAGAGGGATTTTTCCTCGTTGCGGTACCGGTAGCGCATTCGTCACTCCCAAATCAATAAGTTGTAGATCGGGTCTAAATAAGCCTCCTGTAGGGCTTGGCTCAAGGCATATGTTATGCTTTGCAAGAATCTCACAGCCTTGCCGTAATTCTTCTACCGCTCGATCTTTAGATCTCTTCCCCCTAGTTTTCTTGTATTCTGAATAATAGCGATTTCCTAGCGTAATGTGATGACTCGCTCGAACCCATTGATTATTGATTTTCGATTCAAACTCAAGTGCCCGTTCCGCGAACGCTCGTGTTCTTGCTGTTGCATAACCATGTCGTCTGATTTCCAGATAAACCTTAACATCTAAATTCGTCGCGTATCCTCGATAATTGCCATAACGTTCGAAAAGAGAAATCCCCTCATCTAAGGAGGCTAGCGCTTCGTCTCGAATGTGCTTGGGAGTTCGAGTATTATCTCGTACGACAAAAGCCAGGCGCCTTGCATAATTCGCCATTTCTTGCTCCTCAATCTCGGGCTGTAATACTAGTTCGGAGCCCACAAGTTTTTTGTTGATCTTCCTTCTGAGTTGATATGCTTGATATTCGAACTCCATAGCCTCTTTGAATTGCTGAAAATCATACAAGAGCAAACCCATCTGACTCAGAAAATCCGCTCTATATAGCAGATATTCTTGAGATCGAAGTGATATGAAGGTTTTCTGAATTTGGATGATTGAGTATCTGAGCAATCTAGGTTCAAAAATTGCTCGGAGTGGACCGATACATGCAGTCAGGGAATATAGTTTTTTCGATACATTTCGAAAACGTGTTGCAAATGAGTGCGCTGCCACACGATAACATCCATGAGATGCTGAATAATCTCCGATTGCAAAAAGCTCCCTCGCTCGAAGAATAATATGGTCAGGGTGAACATCTCGGCTTAAAGTAGGTGCAGATCTAGAAGGCTCTCTACGAAATGCGTCATTACAGGTCCCGCAAAGTGGCACTAGGTTCCCGAAACAAGTATGAGAGTTGCATTCGTCTACATGATGAAGCGTTACAGCCAAACCAGGACCAGTTGGCAAGTAGTCGTGCAAAAGACATCTCTCTCCATAGAATGCTAATACCTCAGCCCTTTGACGCGGTGTGGGATTTATTCGTGAAGGTTGGAGGTGTTTCTCTTTCATTTTACTTTACTCAAGAACAAATCCTGCAACACAGGAACCTAACGAGCCTGCAGGAAAAGTCCTTTTGACCAGTGAGAACGATGTTTTCGGGGGTCACTTGACCCTTCCCAAGTATGAGATCGTTGATTGTGGCGCATTCTATGAGATCACTTTCCCCCGCATTTCGCCCAAGAATCTGCTTGGGGACTTTTTCTACAGCCTCAACGGCGGAGTTGAGCGGAGTCCACGTAATGCAGGCGCGCTGAAGGCTCGACGGAGTGAAGTGGACTTCCGCTCGATTCGTTAGGCATCATTCAATTAATCCGATAATAAACACGATTGCAAAAATAACCACATGGGATAAAAAAAAGATCCAAATGAACCATTTAGAGTTTCTTTTGCGGATATACCAAAGATCAAGAATTATTATTGGCGGTTTGTTTAAAGCTTTTCTTATTTTTTGATCGATTCGTATACTTAAATCTGGCGAAATCCATCCTAATGCTAAATAGAGGTCTATTAATATGATAACGAAACAAAGAACAATCATGAGACCGGCAAGAGCTAATTGGATCGTGTAGGCTTCGATCATTTGTATTTTGTGTCTAACGAGCCTGTAGAAAAAGTCATTTTTTTAAAAAACACTTCTTCTGTTTGCTCCAAAATGAGAAATTATCATTTTCTCTCGCTGAAACTTTTGCGCTCCCTGGTGCGATATTCTTATTCCATGATATAGTTCCTGACGAATCACTACCATATATTTAACCACCTCTAAAGGTCCATTTTTCAACTACGTTCCATCGGACCTCATGTCAAGAATTATTTCTCTTTGCACCAACGTCCCTACATCCTCTACCGGTGGGATCGGTGCTGCCATGATAGCCTCCCCCCCAAACAGAATGACCACAAGAACTGAGGCGAGAGCGGATTTTGAGTTCCTTATCATTTGCTCACCTCACGGCCTAACGCCGTCATCAGCCGCCGGGCCACAAACCTTTGAAAACGGCAGATGGCTATTCCCAGTCGGCTGGATGAATTTGTTAGCTTATTTCTTCAATTTCATAACCCAATTTCTTGACTTGGATGATGAATTTCTCTATGTTTCCTTTTCCCCACTGATTAGAAATTGCGTATTGCGTTGAATCTGGAAACTGAATAATTTCATCTTCACCTAAAAAATGGCGGGCTATTCCTTGCCTCTCGTATATTTCTTTTGCTTCTGAGGTTGGCACAAACATTCCACCACGCCGAGTTTCCTGTGGAAACGCCACTAACAATTGGGAAAGCGAGTTGGGGCTATGTTTAGCCGCCCAGTCCTTTATTACAGCCAATACCAGTTTTCTTTTGTTGTATGCCGTGCCATTGAATAAATAGCGTGTGAAATCTTTTGATGATTCTCTTGCCTCCCGTCTTTCCTCTGATTGCTGCTTTATCTTTATTTGATAACTTTCCGCTTCTGGAAGAGGTATGATTTGTTGTACATCGACTAATATTTGATCCCGATGTTTATAAGGGATCAAACGAACACACCGAATATCAAGATTTCGTTCATTTAACCACATTACCGATGTTGTAAGTTCTTTTGAAAAATTAGCCGACACAAGAACTATTCGCACATCTCTCGCAAAAACATCTTCTTGAGGCTCACCCCAGCTAAGAAATTCGAGTAATGTACTTTCTGCATTAGTGTCTTTACCTAATGAATTTAAGTATTTTTGGAATATTTCAGAGGCCCTATTGAATGTTAGAGTTGAAACCATAGCCGCATATCTTAGAGCTTGCAATTCCATATATTCACCGGTTTCAGTTCTTTTTAGTTCAATTACAACCAGGTTGGCTTCTTTATCAACCGCCAATAGGTCTATTCTCCGTTGACTGCCAGACCACTCTGAAAACTCTTCGGATATGACAAGGCAATTTGGTGATACAATTTCAATTTGCTTTTTCAAAACAGCCTGCAAATGCTGTCTTTCAAGAATACCTTCACTATCGAAGCGTGTTTCTCCTACTTCCTTGAAGGCGCCATTCTCAAAGCTGTAAATTGCCATTGGTCCTCCATATTATTTTGTAAGCTAACGGCTGCGCTTCAGCCGCTGGGCTAACTGAAACTACTTTGTATTGCCGGGCCGCGTAGTTGGCCCAGTCGGCTGCGAGCACGGGTTAGGCGCGCTGTTGAACTGAATAACACGCAACACTTTATCTGCTTCGGCGCGGTCACTTTCTTTCTCGTTTTCTGGCAAATCGGTATATAAAGTATTCATTTGACATTTCCACCGCGCAACAAACAACGCGGGTATTTCTACGCGCCCGTCGCCACCTTCTATTGATTGCTCAAACAGATACTTCATCCATCCTGCCCATTGTTCATGTGCGAGTGCCGCAAGTTGTTCTCGTAAGTCGTTCATTCGATACCTCTGCCGCCGGAAGTAGTGGCCTAGCGCCTGAGTTCAGCGGCCGCCGCAGGCGGCTCCGCACAGTATTGGAAGACCACTAGCAGTGGTTCTATATCCGCTTTTTCTCAACGAGTCTGCGGTAGTGCTCGCCAAGCACCGTCAGCTTGCATGCCTTGCTCCCCATTGTGGCGTGCCACATATGCGGCGCATCCACCGGGACAACAAGGTTCACGCGACTGTACTTCTGGAGAACTGCGAACTTTGCTGTGTTTTCCGGGTTCGGACTTGGGATGGCCGGATTCGGGCTTTCGCGCTCCGGCTCGAACGACGGATCGAGGCGAAACACGAATCCCGGAGACGGGAAGAACTCAGTGATGCGCTGAAGGTCCGCTAGGCTGATCGGGGGTTGGACCTTCCGCAATGATACGAAGCTCTTCACGTTGGTCTTGAACACCGGCCGCTGGTCCCACGGCCCGAGAGACTGGTCGATATGCGCGTAGACGCTACCTGGAGTCACGTCTCCTACCAAGTTTCCTGCTGCTCCGTTCAGAGCGTTAATAAAAAGCATTGTGAATACGCCTGCGCCATTCTGCTCGGTCGCGTATTGGTCTGCCGTAGATGCGGTAAGGATTGTGATGCCTTCTTTGAGTTCGGCGCTTGTTGGAGCAGAAGGGCTCGCCCCCGCAATACCAGAATGGCAGCTATCCAGCACGATGATTCTGTTTCTGGTAGCAGACTGATTTGCAAACGTAAGGACGTCTCCCAGAGGAATGCCCTCATCACCTGTCTTGGCATCGCTAGCGATAAGGTAACCTCCGGTCGCTTCGATGTGGCCATGCCCAGCAAAGTAGAAAAGCACAGTCTCGCACTCACCTGAGAAAAGATCCCGAATATGCTCTCTCAGTTCCGACCGCAAGACCGGGTCAGTCGGTCCAGTACCCGATAGAAGCTTGACCCCGAAGTTTACGGTGCCGTCGCTGTTTCTCTCCAGGACGGCCTTTACAGCGTGCGCGTCATCGACGCAGCCGTATAGCGCGGAGGCATGTTCGTAGTAGTTGATTCCGACTACAAGGGCCTTTCGCATGGCTCGTTATCTCCCTCCGCCGATCAGCGTCTTCAGATTGGGCCACGTCCATTTGTAGACCTTGTCTGATGACTTTGCTGATGTGGGCTTTGTGCAAGTCTTGTCTGCGTAAGCCGCCAAGAGGAAATACGACGTGTCCTTCTCTTGCGCAATCGTCAGTTCCGCAGCCACGCCGCTTGCTCTATGTGTGTACTCGCCACAAAGGACAATTACCACGTCGATGTTGTCCATTCGGCGCCGGACCTTTTCCTTCCAGTCACCGGTTAGAGGCTCCTTCACCGAAGCGTCTTTAAAGTCGAACGGACTGTCAGGTAGTTTTGCTTGTCCGGCGAGCATGATCTTCGCATCTTCGTCATGATCGAAGTCGAAACTGATGAAAACCCTTTTCTTTGTGGCCATATGTAGTCTCCTTTGGATGTATTCCCCATCGCCTAACGAAATAGCTCAGCGGTGCGCAGCTTTCTTGCGCATCCTCTGAAGCAACTTGTTCGATGGATTTAGAAGTCTTCAAAGAAGATATTTATCCCATCCTTTACTTTGTCATAATAGATGATATGCACCCCGATGATCTCCGGTAACATTTGCTTTGATTCGTAGGTTTGGGGTTTGATGCTTATGGGAATTTCGCCTATATAACCATCTATTCCCTTTGCTTCATCCTCAGGATCAGACATTCTGTAACCTTTCCCCATGGTTGCGGCAACCCGTTTCATTATAGCCTCTTGAAATTTAAGGCCAACAAATGTCTTCACTATTACTAAGTCTTTAACCCAGGCCTCAATCATTTGGGCATCAATCAGGGGAATAACCTCTTTGAGGTTTCCCATCATCTGCAAAATCTTCGTCTTCGCTTTCTCGATAGCCTCAGGGTATTTGTTCAAGTACCATTTTCCCCATTCTTCGAGTTTCTTACCCTTGAATTCCTTAATCAGTTCACTCATCTGTCCAACAACTTCGGGCCTGGTCCCTTGGGCGTTTTGATTCGCCAAATTGATAAGCTGGGTGGCGTACTTCGGAAATGAAACTACTTCTGCATCAAGCAGTTGAGTGACTTCCTCATTTTTAATCTTGATTTTCTTCATGAATGTTTGCCCCCTCCAATGGTCGCCTTGAACCTTTCATAGTACCGGAACGGGAAGGTTTCATCGAGCTGCACTAAATTCGTTCGCAAGAAATGGAGATTGATGAGGGTTTTATTTTTAAGATACAGATAAGAGAGTAAGTGGCTGGTCTCATCGTATTTGATCTGGTCAAATTTGAGGTAAATGCTTTGCCCTTTTAGTTTGTCCCTTAGCCACTTGATGGCTTCCTCCTCTTTCCCCACCATCGCCTTAATACCGATCAATCTGACAATAAGGTCATTAGTGAGCTCCATCTCACTCGGGGTGATCACACGCCTCACCCGTAGATACCCTTCTTTTCCGTTGCCATTACCATTAATGTCAATTTTCGAACCGAAGGTCATCTTTCTGGGGTCGATCTTTTTGTCAAATTGAACTGGATCATGAAATATGTAGGGTAATTCCTGTATTTGCTGCTGATAATCTATCTCCTTCCGCTTTGGTTTATCAATCTCGATTATGGTTTTATCAAAGATTTCTGTCTGTTCAACGCCTAATTTTTTTCTAATGTTCGGTAAAAAAGACTCAT
>Ga0299912_10004688_pt1 | contig 11220 bp, 9 predicted proteins | sample RVTome_2_FD_207667 | JGI IMG/M metagenome (GOLD analysis project Ga0299912, IMG submission 207667) | Soil microbial communities from uranium-contaminated site in the Upper Colorado River Basin, Wyoming, United States - RVT95D214 (version 2) ... | reverse complement strand
CGACGCGCTCATCACCGCCGACCGGCATTCGTTCTTCAAGTTCATGGTGAAGTCGATCGCCGAGAAGCACGGTCTGCGGGCGACCTTCATGCCCAAGCCGTTCCCCGGGCTCACCGGCAACGGCTGCCACGTGCACATCTCGGTGTGGGACAAGGCCGGCACCACCAATATGTTCCTCGACAGCACCGACGAGATGGGCCTGTCCCAACAGGGCTACAATTTCCTCGGCGGCATCATGCGGCATGCCGAGGGGCTGGCGGCGATCACCAACCCAACGGTCAACTCCTACAAGCGCATCAATGCGCCGCGCACGCTATCGGGTGCCACGTGGTCTCCGAACACGGTGACGTGGACGGGCAACAACCGCACGCACATGGTGCGCGTGCCGGGCAAGGGCCGCTTCGAGTTTCGGCTGCCGGACGGGGCGGTCAATCCCTACTTGCTGCAGGCGGCAGTCATTGCCGCGGGCCTCGACGGCATCGCCCGCAAGGCGCACCCCGGCAAGCGGCACGACATCGACATGTACCAGCTCGGGCACACGGTCACCGACGCGCCGAAGCTGCCGCTCAACCTGCTCGACGCCCTGCGCAATTTCGACAAGGACACCGAGCTGAAAGAGGCGCTCGGCAACGAGTTCTCCGACGCTTACCTGAAGCTGAAGCACACCGAGTGGAATCAGTACGCCTCCCACTTCACGAAGTGGGAGCTCGACAACACGCTCGACGTGTGAGTCACGAGAGCGATGGGCTCGCATGGTTCAGCGTTGCCGTGCGAGCCTCCCTCCATCCACTTGACCGCATGCAAGTTGTCTGGCGCGAACCGCGGTATCATTGAAAGAAAACGGAGAAGCTGGAGGAGGTCCAATGGCAACCACTGCGCCCGACAATGCATCTTGCGCTGTCGAACCCGCGCATTCGGACTCTTCGGGCAATCGTTTCAATTCCGCGCGTTCCGCTTCGGCGGAGCCCCTTCTCTACGATCTGGTGGGTGGCGAAGAAGGCCTCCGCAATCTGATCGAGACGTTTTACGACATCATCGAGTTCGAACCGGAAGGACGTGTCCTGCACGTTCTGCATTTGCGCGGGCACGGGGTCGCTCATTCGCGCATCGAGCAGTTCAATTTCCTGTCGGGCTTCTTCGGCGGCCCCAGCCTCTATGTTCAGAAGTACGGCCACTCGGACGTGCGCCAGATGCACGAGCACGTGGAAATCAATGCCGGGGCGAAGGATGCCTGGCTCAATTGCATGTCGATCGCCATCGATCGCGTCGGGCTGCCGGCCGATATCAAGGCGCGGCTGATGGCGCCGTTCACGCGCGTCGCGACGATCCTGGTCAACCAAGAGTAATCTTATAGCATTTTCTTACGACGAACCGGTGTCCACTTCGCCGGAAAATGCTCCGCGACCTATGTAAAGCTCGAACAGCGAGTGGAATTCGTACGCCTCCCACTTCACGCAGTGGGAGCGCGACAACACGCTCGACGTCTGAGACGGGACGGGCAGCCGCGGCCAAGCACATCGCCATAAAAAGCCGCGGAAAGGACGTCGAAGCTGCCGCGTGGGCGTCCTCGACGTCCCTTCCGCAAGTGCGCGGCGATAGGAACGTTACGGGCGCCGTTTCAGCCTGACTATGGGAATACTTCCCGATTTCTGGAGCAAAATTTCCCGCTCGCGAGATGTTGTGTCGCGGGCTGCACGCAACGGGCGAAGAAGCCGAACCTACTTCAGTTCCATCGACACGCGGATTAGATCCGCGGTGCGCTCCACGCCGAGCTTGCTCTTGATGATTGAGCAGGTGTTGGCGACCGTCTTGTAGGCGACGCCGATCGCCTGCGCGATCTCGGTGAGGCTGTTGCCTTCGCCGAGCAGGCGCAGGATCTCGATCTCGCGCGTCGTCAGCTGCTGCAGCGGATCTTCCGGCGAAACCTGCGTGAAGGCGAGCTCGCCGGCGATCTCCCGCTCCACATAGCGCCCGCCCTCGGCGACGCGTTTCACCGCGGTCACGAGCTCGTCGGCGCCGGCGCTCTTGCTGACGTAGCCGCGCGCGCCGAGGCGCAGGGCACGCGCCGCATAGATCGGCTCGGCATGCATGCTGAACACGACGACGCGCACCTTCTCGTCCTCGGCCAGCAGCCGGCGCAGCAGCTCCAGCCCACCGATGCCCGTGAGATTGAGATCGAGCAGCACCAGCTCGGGGCGCTCCTTGCGGAAAAGGACGAGCGCCTCCTCGCCGGTCGAAGCCTCATACAGCTCCGCCCCGCTCATGCCCGAGAGCAGGCGGCGGACGCCCTCGCGCACCACGATGTGATCGTCGACGAGCAGGATCTTCATTGCAGCGAGGCCTCCTGCCGGCTGGCGGCGCGCGCCGCCACACGCTCATTCCGCTCCCCGCGCGCCGGCAGCCGCGCCGAAACGACGACGCCCGTCCCGTCACTGCGGTTGGCGACGTCGACGGTGCCGCCGAGTGAGGCGACGCGCTCGCGCATACCGACAATGCCATAACCGCGCCCGCGCCCATTGGCCTTGAGGCCGCCGCCGTCGTCGAGCACGCGGATGCTTATCGAGCTATCGGCATTGCTCTTCACCTCGATGCCGATGGTCGTCGGATTGCCGTGCCGCACGGAGTTGCTCAGGCTTTCCTGCACGATGCGGTAGATGGTGCCGTCGAGCAGTTCGCCGAAGCTCTCCTCGGGCACGTCGACACGGAAATTGAGATTTGGCCGGTGCGCACGCCAGAAGGAGACGAGATTGTCGATGGCATGCGCAAGCCCCACGTCGATGAGCACGGCCGGACGCAGCCGTCCCAGGATATCGCGCACATGGCGCTGCATGCGTCCGATGGCCTCGCGGATGATGCCGACGCGCTCCGGGATCTGCGTGTGATCGCCGGATTCGGCCAGCTGCTCGATGGCAACCGCGTCGACGTCGGCGGCAAACAGCAGCGGCCCGATCTCATCGTGCAGGTCGCGCGCCAGATCGGCGCGCTCCTCATCCTGCACCGTCGCCAGCTGCACCTGCAGGCGCTTGTTCTGGGCTTCCGAGCCGGCGAGACGCTCGACCATCTGGTTGAAACCCTGATAGAGGCGGACGAGCTCCAACGGGCCGCGCTCCTTCACCCGCTCGCCATAGTCGCCATCGCCGACGCGCGCAAATGCGCTGGTCAGGTCCTGCAGCGGGCGGATGGCGGCCGACATCGTCCAATAGACAAAGGCGAGAACGAGCGCGCAGAAGATGGTTAGCACGCTGAGCGTGAGACCGACGTCGCCCCACACCTCGGCTACCTCGTTGGCGGCGTCGGTCTGCAGCAGCACCGTGCCGTAGCGGTCGAACACAGGCGGCAGCTCGACGCGCAGCTCTTTAGCAGGCGCGGCGAGCAAGTTGCCGAACCAAGTCGGCGCCGGGTTTTCCGGATTGGCGACCTGCGAAGCGCGCACGACCTTGCCGTTGACGGTGAGGGAGGCGCGCAGGTGGCGGTCGCCCTGGAAATCGGCGACGAGCAGGGCCAGCCGCCGGGGAGGGTCCGTCGCCTCCTCCCAATCGTCGACCGCATTGCGCGCAACGCGTCCGCCGACGGCGATCGCCGCCTGCATCTCGGTCTCGATCTTCTTCACCGCGTGCCAATAGGTGAACGTTGCACCAGCCGCGAGGCTGAGCAGAAGCGTCAGAAAGATCGAGAACAGCAGGCGGCTGCGCAGTGACAAGCGGGTGAACTCCTCGAGGGCCGGCCATTCTCTAGCCGGCAGCCCGTTGCAATAAAATAACAATATGCCGCGCAGCCGGCGAGGGCAAAAAAGGCTGTACATGGACTGCCGCCGGCGCCATCGCCGAATAATATGAACAGCTGGACACCCGCTGCGATCGACGCCGGATTAAACGAAAACGGCGCCCGCTCACACGGGCGCCGTCTGCAATGGCGTTATCGGGTCGATCAGTTGCTGGCGAGGCCGCCCTTGATGTCGACGGCCACGGTCAGGGGCTTGCCATCTTTGGTGGCGGAGCCGTGCCACACCCCGTTCTCGTCCTTCGTCAACCCGGAGACGTTCACATACCCTAGGTGGGAAAGATGGGCGCGGGCTTGCGTCTCGGTAAAGAGGCTGCCGCGAGCCCCCGCGGCGAACGCAGGTAGCGCCAGTGCAGTGGCAAGAACAGCAGCGAGTGAAAGCGTGCGAATCATGTTTCGAAGTTCCTTCTAGGGCGCACGAACTCACGCGTTCAAACGCGGGTCCCGTGCGGATTGGAAGATTGAATATCAGGCGGCGACAGGCGCCGCCTCAGCACCGTGAGCAGGCACGACTAGATGATGTCGATCTCGGCCGGCAGATAGCTCGTAACCTCGAGACCGACTTCCTGCTCGCGAACCTGCGGCTTGTTCCAGATCTTCATGGGATTCCTCCATCTCTCGGACAGGCGCTTTTGCGCCCATCTCTGCTGCAGATGTGGCGATGCGCGAGGTCACGCGCCAATCACGTTCATGTTGATTTTGGCTCGGTTACTTCACGGGTTTGTGCTTCCCGCGTCAACGTCCGTGGAGCGATCGCCGCATGACCGACCCGCGGAGGCGTCCTCGCCGGCATCACTTCGATGCTGCGGCCGCAGAGTCGGACGCCGGCGGACACTTGCGCTCATCCGAGCGCGGCTGCGCGAAACACTCCGCCGCGAATTGTGCCCTCTTGTCATCGATGATCACGCGCAACGTCGCCGAACAAAGAAGCGATTGCCCATCGGCGGCATTGGTTCGCAACTGCACGCTCCGACCGACGTTGAGGGGGAACCGAAACGTGCAGTCTTCGCCCTTGGGGCGAAGAAGAACCACGGCGGTGTTGTCATTTCGCGAAAGCCGCTCCACGCCGAACGTGTCGCCGTCGCCGCCGCCGATCGATATTGCCTGTTCGAGCGTGACTGTAAATGTTTCGTCAGCGTGGCCGGCCATCGGGAGCGACAGCGGCAATAGGAGAGCGAAGAGACGCGTTTTTTTCATGTCGTTGGCCCGCTTGAGCGACTCCAAGCTTACATCAACGACGGCCTCAGCCGTTTAAAATTCTAACACTGCAGTCGTTTAAGCAATGCTTATTCCCTGACGCGCACGGACACGCGCGCCGGCGGCCAACGCCAGTCGCTGGGAACGGCGGACGTCGGTCCGGGCGGACCCGAAGCCGACCTGCGGCCGCTTGTGAAATCTTACGGGCGTCGCCCGATTATTTCTGCTGCAGGCCCTTAATATAGCTAACCAGGGCAGCGATGCGCGCCTTGGCGACCTCAGGGTGATGTCTCTCGGCGAAGTATACACCCCATGCGAGCATCGCCGTGGACCCGTGACCCAATACGCCACCGCCATTGCGGATGACGTCCGCAACCCGGCCGGAAGGGAATTCACCGTTGTTGCGCACGGCAAGCAGGGTGAGGTCCGTCGGCGCGGCTTTCATCGCATCCGCCAGTGGGCCATTGCCTGTACCGTCGAGCCCATGGCAGAGGGCGCAGTGACGGTGGAACTCCGCTTCGCCCGACTCCCCCTCTGAGCCCGCCCAAGCGACCGGCGCGCTTGCCGAAAGAAGGGCACAAATTAATGCGAATCTCCATCTCATCGGACGCTCCTTCGTGGGCTGCGTATTGCTTTATCCAGCTAAGAGAACCGTTAGCCGACCGACATTGATCGGTATCAACCCTGCCTGCCAGCCGCCAATACAATCAACCCGAGATCGCCGATCCGCACGCCATTTCGGCGGGGAGTGCCTCGGCCGCACCAAGATTGAGGCGGACGAAGCAGAGAGTCATGTCTGATGGATCCGCTACGGCGTGGAAGCCCAACTCGGTGCACATCTTCAGCATGGTGGTATTCGTGGTGAGAACCTGCCCGTAGAGCTCGCCCAGCCGCTCTGAGCGCGCGTACGCGATCATGTGCTGCATGAGTCGCCAGCCTAGGCCGTTTCCCTTGAGATCGGATCGCACCAGGATGGCAAACTCTGCGCGCGAATAGTCCGGATCGGCGACGAGGCGTGCCACGCCCAACAATTCGTTGCTTTTAGCGGCGATCGCGACGAACGCCATTTCGCGCGCGTAGTCGATCTGCGTGAGGCGAGCGAGCAGCTTGTGAGACAGGTCGGGGCCAGCCGTAAAGAACCGCATGCGCATGTCGTCTGGCACGACACGCTCGAAAAACCGTGCGTAAAGAGCCTCGTCTTCGGGACGTATGGGGCGCAGCGCGACGAGCCCGATGCCCTTTACCTCTGCATTTGTCTCCCACTCGACCGGATACGGCCGAATGGCCATCGGCTGCCGTGGGCTTGCGGCCGCGTCGGCTACGCGCACACGGGCATCCAATGCGATGCAGCCGCGCTCGTCGGCGAGCAGCGGATTGATGTCGATCTCGCGAATCTCCGGATGATCGGCCACGAGATAGCTGACGCGAACGAGCGTCATCGCGATGGCGTCGAGATCGGCCGCCGGCCTATCCCGATATCCCTCAAGCAGCCGGTTGATGCGGGTCTCGCGCATCATTTTTCGCGCCAGCTTGAGGTCGAGAGGGGGAAGCGCGTGGACCGTGTCGGCGATCACCTCGACCGCTGTGCCCCCGGCGCCGAACATCATCAGCGGTCCGACCGTGCTGTCCTCGCTCGCGCCGACGATAAGCTCGTAGGCGTGCGGCCGCTCGATCATTGGCTGTACGGTGAAGCCCTGAATACGCGCATCTGGCACCAGATCGTGCACTTTCGCCAACATTGCATCAGCCGCCTCGCGCGCTTCCTGGGGCGTTTTGATGGCGAGCCGCACTCCACCGACGTCGGACTTGTGAGTGATATCCTCCGACAGAATCTTTATCACGCACGCTCGATCAGCCTTCAATAGTTCCGCCGCGATGCGCTCAACGCCCGCTGGATCTTTGGCGACTTCGGTTTTGACGATGGGAATCCCATAGGCTGCGAGAAGCGTTTTCGCCTCAACCTCGGAAAGAACGCTGCGGCCGACGCGACGTGCCTCCATGAGGATCGCGCTGGCGCGCGCCTTGTCGAAGCAAATGTCCGCCGGCAGTGAAGGCGGCGTCTGCATCAACTCTTCCTGCGCGCGATTGTAGCGAACAAGCTGCATGAAGCCGCGGGTTGCCGCGCCAGGAGTTTCAAAAGTGGGAATCCCGGCATCGACGAAGAGTTCCCGGCTCTTTGCGGCCGCGCCATCGCCCAACCAATTTGCCAGCACCGGCTTATCCGGTCGGCGCGTGGATTTGTGCGCGTCCATCGCTTCGATCACGACGCGTGCCGCCTGTTCGCTCGAGGCGAGCGCCGTCGGGCAGTTCATCACCAGCACCGCATCAGAGCCAGCATCCTCGAGCAACGCTTCCATCGCACACCGGTAGCGCTCGGGGCCCGCATCACCGATGATGTCTACGGGGTTGCCTTTCGACCAGGTCGGCGGCAGCGCGCCGTTCAGCTTGTCCTTGGTCGCCGGCGGCAGCTCGGAAAGACGGCCGCCGAGATCGGCGAGGCTGTCGGCGGCGAGCACGCCGGCGCCGCCGCCGTTGGTCAAGATCGCGAGGCGTTCGCCCGAGAGGCGGGGTGTCGAGGACAGTACCTCGGCCGCCTCGAACAACTCCTCGAGCTCCTGGACACGCAGCAGGCCTGCGCGACGGAAGGCGGCATTGTAGGCGGCGTCCGCGCCGGCGAGCGCGCCGGTATGCGACATGGCGGCTTTGGCGGCCGTCGCATGGCGTCCCGTCTTGAGTACGATGACCGGTTTGGCACGTGCCGCACGGCGCGCCGCCGACATGAACTTCGGTGCGTGCGTCAACTGCTCCATGTAGAGCAGAATCGCGCGGCTATCGCGATCGCCCGCGAGATAATCGAGAAAGTCGCCGAAATCGGCGTCTGCCATGTCGCCCAGTGAAACGATGTGGGAGAAGCCAACGCGACGCGTGCTTGCCCAATCGACCATTGCCGTGATGAGGGCGCCCGACTGGGAGAGAAAAGCGAGGTCTCCCTTCGCCGGCATGCGGTGGCTGAAGCTGGCATTCAGCCCTATCCCCGGTAGAAGCAGGCCCAAGCAGTTCGGGCCCTGAATGCGCAGGCAATAGGGCCGCGCCGCCTTGAGCATCTCATCGCGCAACTCCGGTCCAACCCCTGCGCTGATGACGACGGCGGCGCGGGTGCCTTTCGCCCCAAGTTCGGCGATCAACTTCGGTATGGTCGCGGGCGGCGTGGCAACGACCGCAAGATCGGGGACACCCGGAAGTGCGGCGACGGACGGATAGCAAATTGCGCCATCGATGCTCTGATGACGTGGATTGACGAGCCAGATGGGGCCCGAGAATCCGCCCTCGGCCAAGTTACGGGCTATGATTCTGCCAATGCTGGCAGGTTGCGTGCTAGCGCCGATGAGAGCCACCGACTGTGGCGCCAGCAGTTTGCTGAGATTACGAATGGTCATCGGCCGAGCCAAATCCCTTCGAGACGTTCACCACTGCGACAGCGTCGTTCACCACTGCGACAGCGTCGTGCACCACTGCGACAGCGTCGTGAATTGTGGGAACCGCTGGACTAGGTTGCGCCACGCATCGCAGTCGAGGTCCACACGACGAGCTCGGTCGCGAGCTTACCGAATGCCGCATCGAGCGCCGTAGCAGCTGCGGCCGCATCCGTTCCCGCAGCCGGCTCGGTCGATCGGAAGATCTTTGCCGCGATGATCTTGCCGTCGCCGCCGACCAACTTTGCCGAGACTTCAACCTCCGCCGAAGGCTGTGGGCCAGCCACGACCTCGAATTTCCGGAATTCGGTCATCAGCTGGAAGTCGGCATTGAGGCCATCCACGGGACGGCTGGTTTCGCGCATCAGGCCCGCGTTCTCGAAGCTTTGTATGACCTTCGATTGGAAGACGAGCGGCAGCATATCGCTCCATTTTGCATCGTCGGAGATTGATTTGAGACCAGTCTTGTCGCGCGTGAGGATCTTATCCGTTGCCAGCGTCTCCAGCGCGGTCGTCTCGCGGACCACCAGCTGAACTGTTCCCGGCTTATCGAAGCTGGGAAACGTACGCGGTGCCGTGAGATCATATACGGCTGGCGGGGGTTTTCCTGCTCCGCCGGTGAGGCGCTCCAGTCCTGCGACAATTCCGTCGACATGGTCCGAATTGCGGCCGAGCGCTTCCGAAAATTTGCTGAGATTTGCAACCATTGTTCGTAGCGGCTCGGCGTTGTCCGAGACAACGGCATCGATATGTTTGAGGACCTCGCGCGCGGAATCGGTCATGTTCTGCCCGGCTGCAGGATCGGCGACAAGGATGGGCGCTTCGCCTTCGGCTGCGGGCGCTGCCAGCGATTGAGACGTTCCGCCGGTGAGGGAGATCACCGGTGCGCCCATCAGGCCCTGAAACGCTAATCCGACCTTCGTATCGGCCCGCACCGGCGTGCCGGAGTCGATTGCTATCCTGGCGATGACCTGCTGGGGGTTCGCGGCATCGAGAGTAAGATCGGTGACCTCTCCAACGCGGACGCCGTTGAACAGCACCGCCGAGCCCGTCAGCAGGCCCGCTACCGAGTTTTCGAAGCGGATTTGATATGCCGTCCGCTGCAGCAGGCCGCCGGTGGTGTTTAGCCAATAGACGAAACCGAAGGCTGCCGCTGTAACGGCAAGCGTGAAGATGCCGATCAGGGTGTATCGCGCTCGAATTTCCATGTGTCCCCTCACATCGACGGTTGCGCAGTGTTCTGTGGGCTTGCAGCGCGGCGCCCCCGGAAGTAGGCCTTCACCCAAGGATGTTCAGAGCCGCGCATGCTGGCAACCGGTCCTGCAGCCACGACCTTGCCGTCGGCCAGTGCAGCGACGCGGTCGCATACCGCCGCCAGGCTCTCCAAATCGTGTGTGACCATGAACACCGTGAGACCGAGCGTCCGCTGCAGGGTGCGGATCAGCATATCGAAGTCGCCGGCCGCGATCGGATCGAGGCCCGATGTCGGCTCGTCGAGGAATACGATTTCCGGATCGAGAGCGAGGGCACGAGCGAGCGCCGCCCGCTTCGTCATGCCGCCGGAGAGCTCGGAGGGGAACTTGTCGGCGTCCCGCGCATCAAGTCCGACCATCTCCAGCTTGGCCATAGCCACCTCGTTCATTAGGGTCTCGGAGAGCGTGAGGTACTGTCTCATCGGAAATTGAACATTCTCGCGCACCGTCAGGGACGAGAACAGAGCGCCCTGCTGAAACAGAACGCCCCAACGGCGCTCAATTGCGCGCAGCTCTTCGCTGCTGGCCTTGTCGAGCTCGACACCCAATATTTCGATCGATCCCTGCCGCATGGGTAGGAGGCCGATGATCGTCCGCAGCAGTACCGACTTGCCGCTGCCGGATCCGCCAACGAGGCCCAGAATCTCTCCCCGAAACACATCGAGCGACAGATGATCGAGCACGGTGGTGTCGCCGAAGCCAACGACCAGGTCGCGTACGCGGATCACGTGAGGTGGTGGGCTTTGCATGGCAGATCACATGCCGATCGAGGCGAAGAAGATGGCGAACAGGCCATCCAGGACAATGACCAGAAAGATCGATTTCACCACGGAGGCCGTCGTCTGCAGGCCGAGAGACTCGGCGCTGCCCTTGACCTTGAGTCCCTCCGTGCACGCCACGGCGCCTATCACCAGCGCCATGAACGGCGCCTTGATCATTCCGACCTTGAAGTGAGTAACCGAGATCGCGTCCTTTAGGCGCGCAAGGAAAATATCGGGACTCATCCCTCCGTAGAGCCACGCGGTGAGACCACCGCCGTACAGCGCGGCCATGGAGCCAAGGAAGGTCAAAATCGGCAGCGAAATCACCAAGGCGATGATACGTGGCAACACGAGCACGTCGACGGGGTCGAATCCCATCGTTTTGAGCGCATCGATCTCCTCGCGCATCTTCATGGAGCCGATCTCGGCGGTGTAGGAGCTGCCCGACCTGCCGGCGACCATGATGGCGACGATCAGCACCCCAATTTCGCGCAGCACGAGAATGCCCACCATGTCGACGACGTACTCGTCGGCACCGAACTTGCGGAAATGGAAGAAGCCCTGCTGCGCAATAATGCAGCCGATGAGAAACGTGATCAGCAGTACAATCGGTACGGCCTGCCAACCCATCCGATCCAATTGGTGAACCGTGGACGTGAGCCGAAAGGTCTGCGGCCGCATCGCCGCGCGCCCAAGCGCTGCACTGATCTGACCCAGCATCGCAACGAGTATGCCCAGGTCTTGCTGGGCCTTGAC
>Ga0299912_10004687_pt1 | contig 11220 bp, 7 predicted proteins | sample RVTome_2_FD_207667 | JGI IMG/M metagenome (GOLD analysis project Ga0299912, IMG submission 207667) | Soil microbial communities from uranium-contaminated site in the Upper Colorado River Basin, Wyoming, United States - RVT95D214 (version 2) ... | reverse complement strand
GCTCCTGCATCGGTTACATGGTACCAGATCAACACGGATAATTTTCAGATTATTTATCCTGATAGTTTTTATCATGAGGCAAACAGGACTGCGAATCTGCTGGAATATATGTACAAGAATATTCCGAATGATTATGACCATCGACCCGAAAAAATCTCAGTGATACTTTACAATCAGTCGGTACTATCGAATGGATATGTGGCGTGGGCACCCCGTAGAGCCGAATGGATCACAACACCACCTTCAGTTAGTTACTCTCAGGATTGGCTTGAACAGCTGGCAATACATGAATTCCGGCATATTGTACAGCTAAACAACCTCGAACAGGGACTGACAAAGATATTAAATCTGGTTTTCGGTGAAGCCGCTACAGGTGCGGTTGCCGGATATCTTCCTCTCTGGTTCCTTGAAGGAGATGCTGTATGGGCTGAAACAATGTATTCCTCCTCCGGAAGGGGAAGAGTATCTGATTTTGATAAAGAACTTCGAGCTATTGAACTTGACAGAAAAAAAAGATATTCGTATGATCAATCTTATTTGGGAAGCTATAAGTTTTTTATTCCAGATTATTATACATTTGGATATCAAATGGTTGCGTTTTCCAAATTAAAGTATAACACAAATTTATGGAAGGAAGCTCTTAACAATGTTGGCAGAATACCATTTGTGGTTGCACCTTTCTATTTCGGCCTTCACAAATACAGTAAAATATCAAAAAAGATTATTTATATAAATACATTCGATTCATTAAAAACATTGTGGTATAAAAATTTAAATATCGACATATCAACAAATAATTTAATTCAATATCAGACATTGCACAAATCGTATACTAATTATTTGCATATTCAACCAATCGATGAAAAAATATTTTCAGTGCGTTCGGGAATTGATGATATTACGCGTTTTGTATTGTTGAATGACTCAGAAGAAATTCTCCTGCATACACCTGGACTTTATCACAATACCCGTATCAGTATATCGGAAAAATATATTGTTTGGGAAGAAATCGTTCCCGATGTACGATGGGCACAACGTAATTTTTCTGTTATTAAGCTTTTCAACCGGCAAAGTAGTAATGTTAAAACATTGCGTCAGAAAACACGATGGTTCTCACCCCATCTTTCACCCGGAAATGATTCGCTGGTTAGTATCGAAATCAATCTGTATAATCAATATTCACTGATTGTATTTGATATCAATTCCGATAGCGTAGTAAAGAATATTCCTTTAAATGACATACGCAGTGCTTATTGTCCGATTTGGATAAACAGGAATGAGATTGCATTTATTGCTCTTGACCGGGATGGAAAAAGTATTATGAAATACAACCTCACCGATGACAGCAAGACTGTATTGTTTCGTTCAGGTTTTGTGAATATTGATAACCTTTCGGTCGGGAAAAATTTACTTTTTTTCAGTTACGATTTTGAAATGGCCCGGACCATCTTCGCACTCGATCTCAGTGAGAAGGAAGTATTTCGTGTTATCAGTACCCGACATGGTGCCGATTTACCTAATTATAATTCCAGTGATCGCTTTCTCTATTATTCCGACTATACATTAAACGGGTATCGTCCTGCTCGTATAAGTTTTGATTCGAATCAATGCATACCGGTGAATAAGTTACAGAAATACAATCATCCATGGGTTACGTCATCATCCTTACAAAGCACTTTTAATCTGCAGGAATCCTCCATACCGCAAACAGAATATTCTTCTTCGCCTTATAACCGGTTGCTCCACAGTGTTACAATCCACAGCTGGTTTCCTTTTTACACCGACCTGAACAATCTGATAAATCTATATCCCGAAATCCATCCCGGGATCAGTTTATTTTCACAGAATAAGTTGAGTACCCTCACTTCACAGATAAGCTATTATTATAAGAATCACACTCATTATATTGAACCCCGTTTTACCTTTCAGGGTTTTTATCCTGTGATTGAGCTAAGCGCCCTGTTTTCCAATAAACCCGGTTTTTTTTTCTGGCCTGATGACTTACAAAAACCTCTCGGCCTGCATCCATATTACAGTATTGCAATAGGAACATATCTACCCTTGCAACTTACCAGGAATAAGTATTATCGTTACCTGCGCACTGATTTTAACTATCGATATTCAAATCGTTATTATTATACCCGCGAACTGGGAATAAGCAGGGGTTTTAATTATTTGGAAGTCAGTATTTTTGCCAGCAATCTGTTGAAGCAATCACATCGTGATTTACAACCCCGGTGGGGTCAAACTCTTTTCGTAGCATATAATTGGCCGCTTATTAATCCTGATTTGTTCACTCGAAGACTAATTGGAAACTATAGTCAATACCTCCCTGGGATTATCCGGCACCATGGTATTCGTTTCAGTATTTCGTATGAAGATCATGAAAAGAACCATGTACCGATAATAAACAACCGAATTTTACCACCCCGGGGTTACGATCCGGATATGAGTTATTATCGTAATCTTCGCAGTACAGTTGAATATACATTACCTTTATTTTATCCCGATCTGAGCCTGGGACCACTGGTATTTGTTAAAAGAATCCATTCAACTCTCTACTACGATGCAGCTAAAATATGCTATCCCGAACGTATCAATAATGTTTACAGCATTTCTGATGAGTTTTTCACTTCCTTTGGTATTATTCTTTACGCTGAGGTGCATTTTCTGCGATTTTTTTTGCCTTTTCAACCAGGTTTCCGTATATCATTCCTTCCCGAAAAACAAAAGATTGACCTGGGATTCAATATTTCACTCAATACTTCAGGATACTAATTCAATATCTCACATCATTTTTAAAATAAGTATGAAATTTTCGTTGACAATGGCAACCATATTTTGTATCTTAGATATATGTATCTTCTATTTTTCTGTAGCGAGAATACTCCCTGTATGAGAGCAATAACAAACTATGGCTAATTTTTCGATGATGGAACCCAATGAAGTAATTGAAACGATTGGAAGTATTACAAAGATGGAAAAGTTACGTTCACTGGAACGTGATGTGCTTAACAATACGCTGGTATTAAGGAATATAGATCCGTTCCCCGGATACCAGACTAATAATGATCCTGTAGGTAATGACAGTAAACCCGGATCTATATTTATAGTTCTAAAGTACAGGTATGCACCTGAGAAAATAAATCGTATCAATAAAAATCTTGCTGCCAGTAGAATCACTAGCTGCTATCCTTCTTTTGGAGAGATCATTACCAGGGAATCCATACTTCCCTGCATCCGTATTAAAGGTCTAGATAGTTTTTCTACAATCCCGGTAATTCAGAATTTCTTCAAAAGAAACGACCTGCAACTTATGGATTACCGGAAAATTAATGACAATGCCCGGATAAAAATATTTAAAACCTTCCGGCTTATTGAAATAGCTAAAGGACTTTATCGTGATTTAAACGAAGGAGAAAAAATCTATATCCGTATTCCAGGTTCAATAAACTGGAAACGATTTGATTATATTACCAAAAAAATAAAGATTAGTGCCAAAGACCTTAATTTCGATGCTGCTCTTGGCATTATCTATCGTTTTTGTGGTCCGGAAGATGTAATTCGTGTTTATGACAGGAAGAAAACACTCGAACGTGCCCTGGAATTAAAAAAACTATACCTGAAAAGTATTAAAAATGAAATGCTTATTTCAGCCAATTACGAATTGACAGAAGAATAGACCCTACTTACTTCATTTACGAAACATTGATTTATTTTCATTCGACCAATCTTTCATATGCTATCCATCAATAAAAGAATTCATTTTTATTGATAAATATGGAATTAATCAAGTATAAGAGGTTCCTGCGAGGCAAGATTATCATCTGAATTATAAGCTGATGAGTCTACCATTTTATAAAGTTTATCGGAACGACGAATCACCTCCTCAAGAGGTATGGAAAAATGCTCTCCTTTTTTAACAGTTTTAACCCGATGCAAGTCAACCCGTATTTCTTTTACTCTCGATAGTATAATACCTGTTGTAGGACCGGTTATAATGATATCGTCCCCTTCATTCAGTTGTTGTGCCTCACAGAGGAATTCAGCAACTTTAATTTTTGGAAAGTAATTTATGCCTTTGGCTATATAAATTTTCCGTTTCGTCGCTTTCGAACCATACACATGACTCCATTCACCCAATCGTTGTCCCAGGTAATAACCATCCCAAAACCCCCGGTTAAACACAGTTGCAAGCCGGTTGTCCCATTGAGCTATTTTTTCAGCTGAATACGTTCTATCGAAATAACTTTCGACTGCTTCGCGATAACATGTTACTACAGTATACACATATTCGGGAGGTCGTGCACGGCCTTCAATTTTTAAAACCTTCACTCCGGTATCGATCAATTTATTAAGAAAATGTATGGTACACAAATCTTTTGGCGACATGATGTACTCGTTTTTAATATCCAGTTCTCTGCCGGTTTCCTTTTCACGAACTGTATATTCCTTCCGGCAATGTTGAAGACATTCTCCACGGTTAGCCGAATGGTTTTGCTCATGCAGACTTAGATAACATTTGCCGGAAACAGACATACAAAGTGCTCCATGTACGAATATTTCTATCTTTACAAGTTCTCCTCCGGGTCCTTTTATTTTTTCTTTTTCAATAGCTTTGTTTATCTCATGTATCTGGTTAAGATCAAGTTCACGGGCTAGAACAATGACATCGGCATAATTAGCATAGAACTTCAACGACTCGATATTGCTGATATTCACTTGAGTCGAAATATGAACTTCCACACCAACCGAACGGGCATAATTGATAACGGAATGATCGCTGGCTATAATTGCTGTAATTCCTTTTTTCTTTGCTATATCGACCAATTGAAAGGCCTGCTGCAATTCATTATTATAAATTACAATGTTCAGCGTCAGGTAGGTTTTTATTCCATGCTCATTGCATACCGATAAAATGTGGTCAATGTCCTTCTCATTAAAATTGGCCGATGAACGGGCTCTCATATTCATTTTGTCCAACCCGAAATATATTGAGTCGGCTCCGGCTTGTATTGCAGCCATTAACGATTCATAGGAACCAACAGGTGCCATTATCTCAATATCTTTACTATTCATTATCTGATTGATACGATATTTTACTTAAAAAATTGTTTTAATGATCTAAAGTAATTGTTTTTCCATCCATAAACCATTTCGTCATATACTTCATCGGGCACATGAGTATGTATTATTTCAACAACCGTATTCCTTTTTTCTTGAATTAACCGGATGGTAACAAACGATTCGTCTGTAGCTCCCTCGAAATACCATTGCTGGCGAATCATTTCATTTTCCCTGAATTCTATGTTCCGCCCGACAATATCTCCTTCAAACAGGGAAAATTCACTTCCTTTTTTGGCAGACATCTCTGCAGGAAAACCCGACCATAATTCAATGGTAAATGGATTGGTGAGGGCTCTATAAACTTCTTCAACAGTGGCCGGGATATGATGTTTTTGCCGTATTGTTTTCACAGTAATACAGTTTTAAGTAAAATTAGTTTACAATTTCATTTATCCTGGCCTTTGTGACGGGAGATTTTGTTCATCCATTGTCGTGTGCCAGGCGTTTTTACATGATTCTCCTGCTATTTGGGATGCCTTTTTCAGTGAATCGGTGAACTTATACTCCAGTCCGAAATAATGACAAAACGCTCCATGAAAAATATCACCTGCTCCCAGTGTATCAACCACTTCAACCTGATCAATGTTTGTTTCTCCAACAGAATTCTTCTGTGTATAAAGTATACTTTTCTCACCACGAGTTATTGCAGCATATGTAATTCCTCTTTCCTGAAAGTAACTGAATACGGAATCTGTTGATTTTTTGCCTGGTACCTTAAAATCACTGCTACAAATGACGACATCGACATAATCCAGTAATTCATCAGTTTTTCTTTTCCAGCTCCCTCCATCAAGAATTGTAGTTATTCCATGTTGCCTGCATTTTTCTGCCACAGGTATTGATAATTCAGGAAAAAATCCATCAAACAATACAAGTTTATATACTATTATATTCAGATTCACACTGGAAATAAAAGCATGATCATCTGCAGGATGATAGTAGATCAGTGTTCTGTCACCATTTTTTTGTGAGGTGATTATACCAGATAATGTAGGATTTCCTTTAAATCCTTCGATAGGGTCCAGAATTCGAATGCCAAATTGCTTAATATCTGCAACGATGAATTCTGAAAATACATGCTCTCCTATCGGTGTGAGCAAATCGACCTTGCTGCCCAGATAAGCACAAGCAATTGCCGCATTGGTCGCTGGACCTCCAGTAAAAATATCACCATATATGGCCCTGGCTTTGGTATTTGCTTCAGGAAAACGAGCCACCAGAAATTGAATATCGATTGTATTCAATCCTGCAAAGAGTATCCTGTTACCGACGGATTCCTGTTTCATTGTTTAATGCAAAATCGAGTGTTACCGATACCGGGCAATGATCTGAATATTCAATATCCTTAAAAATAGAGGCATCTTTGACATGCACTTTCAACTCATCCGATACAATATGATAATCGATACGCCAACCTAGATTTTTAGTCCTCGAATTAGCACGATAGCTCCACCAGCTATATTGATTCGGTGCTGAATGAAAGATACGGAATGTATCGACAAGTCCATCCGCAATGAATGCATCGAACCATGCCTTCTCTTCCGGTAAAAATCCGGATGACTTTTGATGTTTTTCCGGATGATTGATATCAATAGGTTTGTGACAAATATTATAATCACCACAGATCAGCAATTTCTTTTTCACTCGTTTAAGATTTTGAATGAACAGGCGAAAGTCGGCAAGGAATTCCATTTTAAAATCCTGCCTGACATCGCCGGTTGTGCCACTTGGTATGTATACGTTTACCAATGTAAAATCAGGAAAATCAGTCTGAAGAATTCTGCCTTCCTGATCATATTTATCGATGCCCATCCCGTTAATAATCTGGTTGGGTTTTTCTTTTGTTAGAGTCATTACTCCGCTATAGCCTTTTTGTCCGGCTGAATGAATATAACATCCATATCCCAAATGTTCAAAAAGGCGTATATCGATTTGTTCAGGTATTGCCTTTGTTTCCTGGATACACAGGATATCAGGAGAATCAGTTCTGATCCATTCAGCAAGTCCTTTGTTTAAGGCTGCTCGTATGCCATTGACATTGTATGAGAGAATCCGTTTCTTCATAATAGTTTATTCGAAATAAAAATTAATTCTTCAAAAATACGATTAATGCGTTACATTCGCAGTCTTATCGCAGCTTCTCTATGAATAAAGGACTTGTTATTAAATCAACCGGTAGCTGGTATATGGTTCTTGATAATGGAAAAATCATCCGCTGCAGAATGAAAGGAAAATTCCGGACAAAAGATATTGCCACAACAAATCCGGTTACAGTCGGTGATAGGGTTGATTATGAAATCATTGAAGACAAAACCGGACTTATAACTCATATTGAAAACCGAAAAAATTACATTATACGCCGGTCGGTCCGATTCCATAAAGAAGCCCAATTGCTGGCCGCCAATATCGATAAGGCATTTTTAATGGTTAGTTTGAAATCTCCTGCTTCACATCCTGAATTTATCGATCGTTTCCTGGTTACAGCAGAGGCTTATCATATCGAAAGTATTATTTTAATTAATAAAATTGATCTACTTGATAATAAAGATTATAAGAAGTTAATTGAATTTAAATCGACTTATGAAAAGGCCGGATATATATGTATGGAACTCTCTGTTACGAAAAATATCAATGTTCAGGAAGTTTATGCTGTTATGAAAGGCAAAATATCACTGATAGCAGGTAATTCAGGCGTTGGAAAGAGTACTTTTATCAATGCAGTGGTTCCTTCACTGAACTTGAAAACAGATAGTATATCCAACTATCACCAGGCAGGCAAACATTCAACAACATTTTCTGAAATTATTCAATCAGATTCCGATACATATATTATTGATTCACCAGGAATTAAAGGTTTTGGACTTATCGATATAAAGAAAGAGGAGATTGGACTTTATTTTCCAGAGATTTTCCGAATTTCGAAGGAATGTAAATTTTATAATTGTACCCACCTGCATGAACCCGGTTGTGCTGTTGCCGAAGCGGTAAAAAACGAACAAATCGGTTATTCACGATACAGAAGTTACTGTAATATTATGACCGATGAAGAATCGAAATACCGATAATCTGTGCATGTTTAATGCTTAACTTTTAATAACCAGTTAACGACAGGACAGGTAGTTTTCCATAAAATACTTTTCCCCGGTTATTAACATACATTGACCATTGTATATTTTTATTAACCCTACTTTTATTTTAAATTAGTCAGCTATTAAATAAATTCCATGCTTTTAGGAGCAAACCCCGATTATGAAAAAAAATATACTTATAACCACACTTGTCACATTAATTCTGTTGGTTGTTAATTTTCTTTTTTTTAACGACTTATATAAAAAACAAATCAATTATCAGAAAAACATCTTGTTTAAACAAACCGATTTATGTGCGAGAACTATTGATAATGTACTGGTCCGTTTTGAAAGTGATCTGAATTACATTTTATTCTCCGACGATATCTCTCAACTGTTCGATGATGGATCAGAAAGTTCACAGGCCTTGCGAAAACTGGAACTCTTTTATTCATCATATAGTGGTCTTATAAAGAACATTGATATATACGATAATAACAAAAACGTTTTCAACCTCTTCAAGGATAAAAACTTTATTACCGACAAATACATTGCACAGCGACAACGTAAACTGGTTGATAAAGAACAAGCAAAAATTATTAAAGACGACTACCATTACTACATTCCGGTCTTCAAACAAAATCAGGTCTTTGGCAATATTGTTGTTTCTGTGAATTTATCGGAATATATACTTGATGAGTTAAACAAATTTTACCTCGATGAAATATGCTACCAATGGGTTTTCGATCCTGAGAGTGGCAATTTTACAACAAACTTTCCCGGACAGGATATAAAAATTGAACATATTGAGGAAATACTTAAAAATCTTCATGAAAATTATGAAAATCTTATATATCATCGAATTACCAGTGATTCCATTTCGATGCGCATGATCACTGCTTATAAACCTTTAACTGTCCTTGATCATAAATTTGGCCTGGCATTTAGTTTTAACAATACGTATTTCATTGAAAAAATATTTTCACGATTTATTTTCCTGGCCATTTTAACTACTTCTCTATTCCTGATTACAATGTACCTGTTGATTTTTCAGCTAGGGAAAAACGTTAAAAAAAAAGAGCTGGCTGAGAAGGAAGTAATCATATTTCGTGATCTTTTGTTTAATCTGCCTATTGGAGTTCTGATAACAAACGAAAAGAACGGGATTTATTACAGCAATCAATTGGCACGTGAAATGTTTCTCATCAGAGAAGGGGAAGAGGAAACGGGAAATGCTATTACTGAAAAATTTCTGCTTGCCAGCCACCAGCCTAAAACTAAAATAAAGCCATCGGCATATGACAGCAATCAGTTCATTCTTTATGAAAAAGAAGGAAACGAAGTAGTACTTTACAGGAAAGAAACTCCTTATATAGTTAATAATCTTGAATATACACTGAATGCATTTGTAGACATTACCTCTATTGAAAAAGCTAGAAAATACGAAGCCGCTTCGAATACTGCCAAATCGGAATTTCTGGCTAAGATGAGTCATGAAATTCGTACACCAATGAATGGTATTATCGGAATGACAGATGCTCTGAACAAGGAAGATCTTTCAAAAGAACAAAAAGAATATATTGAAATCGTAAAGCGATCGGCCGATTTGTTACTGAATATTATAGATGACATACTTGATTATTCAAAGATAGAAGCCGGAAAGATGCAACTGGAAGAAATACCTTTTAAACTCAGCGAAGAAGTAAGACTTTCAATCGATCTATTCAAATCCATTGTTGAAGGAAAAGGACTTAAATTAACAACCGAGATTGATCCGGATGTACCTGACGATATTATTGGAGACCCCTTCCGCTTACGACAGGTATTATCAAATCTTATCAGCAATGCTGTTAAGTTTACACAAGAAGGAGAAATACGTCTTACCATAAAACTCGATGAGAAATATAATGGAAATTTGACAATGCTTTTCGAGTTAGCTGATACCGGTTTGGGGATTCCAAAAGAAAGACTTGAGAGCATTTTTAATTCATTTACCCAGGCCGATCAGAGTACATCCCGGAAATTTGGAGGGTCGGGGCTTGGAACAACAATTTCAAAACAACTTGTTAATTTAATGCATGGTGAGATTTGGGTCGAGAGTCCTTCAGGTATATCAAAAAATAAAAAACACCCGGGTACAAAATTCTGCTTTACAATTGAAGTGTTTTCCAATGAGGAACTGTTAAAAGATCTTGATTTCAACAGTTTTGAAACCTTTAACGAAGTGAATGCCTATATAATTGCTCAAAATATACCCTCCAAAAAGCGAATAGAAGGTTTCCTGAATCATTTGGGTATAAAGGCTGATTGTCTGAAGCTTAAAGAAGATAAAGAAATTATCCAGAGTATACTCGCTCAGTTAAAACAGAAGAAGTATCATTTACTTTTCATAATGGATGAATCAAACCTGGATGGTCTTTGGATTGCACGACAATTATTTAACGCTGGAATCAATAATGATTACCGTATCATCATGATCAGTTCCAGACACAAACAGGAAAATTATGTCCAGTCGAAAGTTACACTTGTTGATTATTATCTGATTGAGCCCTTTGAACAAAATATACTGAAAGATTATCTGTACAGATGGTTTTCGGCTATTAATGATCGTGAAAATGAACGATTTTCTGATTTGCAGAAAGACCTCAGCATTCTGGTCGCTGAAGATAATCTGATAAATCAAAAGGTTGCCGAGACCATATTTCGAAACCTGGGATACGAAATCGACATTGCTCTCGATGGAAAAGAAGTGGTCGAAATGGTGAAAAAGAAGAATTACGATATCGTTTTTATGGATCTCCAGATGCCTGAAAAAGATGGTGTGGAAGCAACAGTTGAAATCCGAGGACTTGGTTTTCAGATGCCCATTGTTGCCATGACTGCTACTGTTTCAAAGACCGGCAGGGATAATGCTCTAACTTCAGGAATGAATGATTATATTACCAAACCGGTAAAAGTTGAAACTGTACGAACTGTTTTGCAAAAATGGTTTACCTGAGTCCCGAAATCCATACAATTATGTTTT
>Ga0299912_10004685_pt1 | contig 11226 bp, 9 predicted proteins | sample RVTome_2_FD_207667 | JGI IMG/M metagenome (GOLD analysis project Ga0299912, IMG submission 207667) | Soil microbial communities from uranium-contaminated site in the Upper Colorado River Basin, Wyoming, United States - RVT95D214 (version 2) ... | reverse complement strand
GCTGTTATCCAACGTGTGGTAAAGGACAAAGTCCCATTCGCCAATGTAGAAGGGTATGAACGGCTCCTCAACAGCACCGTCGATGTAGTGCGCGTCGTACGCCATCAGGCTCTTCCACCAACTGTCCCAACCGTCAATAGTCCAATCGCTCAGGCTAGGCCAGAAAGCAGCAGACCACGCGTAACCAACCTCTGTGTTAATGGCTTGAGCAACGTCGTATGTGGCTGCAACAGCCTGCGGGTACGGGCCAGCAGCGCTATAGTTTGGATACAACGTGTCTTGTGGGTCCTCTGTCTGTATAAGCTGCCAGTTTGAGTCGTAAACTGTCGGCTGCCCTTCCACTGAACTGTCATTTACGCCGTTACCATGCCATGTTGCTGTGCCCTGCGTCCAGAAGTGAGCGTAGCTCGAAACGCCTAAGGCTACCGTGCCAAGGTCGACTTCGCCCCTGTTGCTGAACTGAACCTTCATCCTGATTCCTTCCTTCTCAACCAACAGAGACTTTACGTCCTTCAGCAAAACAACGTCCTTCTTCACCTTGTCAAAGCGTATCGTAATCGCTAGCTGCACCAACGCCACGTCGCTCACAGTACTGTTGCTCTGGTAAACCAGGTGGTCGGAAATGGTTGTCCTACACACGGCAATGAACTCTCTTGGGCCATCGTACAGAACCTCAATGCCATCAGTTACAGCGGTGCCGTTCGTCTTGCGTCCACCATTAACCAACGTTGTTCCATACGGGCCTGACCCATAGATCAGGTAACCAGAATCACGCGGATCCTCAACGTCAGTAACAATGTGGTCGTTGGGAAAATCAACGCGTATCCAATCGTTACCATACATTATACTGTCAGCGTGAATGGCAGTAGCCCACACGTTCCGCGCGCCTAAAGTCCTGTGAGTATAGGTGATGTTCATCATCCAACCCTGAACCCACATGCGCTTCGGAACAGTAGTCGTTACACTAGGACCCGCAGGAAAAGCGAACGGATCAACCTCAGCGTACTCTAAGCCAACGTTATCTTCACTGTTAATCAACTCGCCGAACTTGCTAAAGCCAACCTTCAAGCTAGCATCAGTCTCATAAGGATAAAGCACATAGTAATCCGAATCCAACACACCATTAACAGTCATGTACCAATCAGATGGATCAGCTGCACTTACCGGTAGAATCGCAATCAAAGGAGCTGCTAATGACAGTAAAATCACAACAGTCATCAATATCGCAATCAAAGATTTTTTCATATTTTTCATTCCTCAGTAGATATCGCTCTTTTCATAGTATTAGACGACCACTTTAAAAGGTTTTCTATATGATAATCTCTAGCCCAAATCCAGACAGCAAAACTTTTCCATACAACTATCGGTTAGTAACTGCCCAAAACTACCTCAAAGGTTACGCAACACCCCCCAACAATTTGCGAACACGCAAACACAACAAATAAACCCACCACCGCATCCCACCAGCTTTTTCTCCCAATCGTACAAATTCCAAAATCTCAATAGCACGAGTTAACGATTGCAGAAGCCGCCTAACCTGTTTAATGAAAGTTCACAGCGGCTAGTTTTCCTCCCGCTGCTAACACAGCTCTGTCGTGGTCGCTGAGAACAAGCTCAACTTGAGCTCTACATTTCTTGTGACGTTCTTGACACGCAGAGCCTTCTTCAAACCGTCAGTGTCCAACTATAGAACGTCGCCCTGCGCTATGCCCGCGTAATCCTGTTTGTCTGCCAAGCAAACTTGGCGCTTTTTCTAAAAGAAAATGGGAGAATGCTATTGTACGTTATCATGTGTTTTCAATATTATTTGTCAGGGTATGCATTAGATCTGTTTTTGTGACCATACCCAGCAGTTTTTTGGGGTTCGCCGGGTCTAAAATTAGGATGCGTCCTACTTCATGTTCTTCCATTCTTTTGAAAGCGCATAGCGCGGTTTCTTCTGGGTAGGCGACAACGAGTTTGCGTCGAGCAATATGACTGACGAGGGTGTTTTGTCTCTTCGACTTTTCAACTTTCGAGGCTTCTTCCAAAGTCACTATTCCAACAGGTTCGCCTTTTTCATTTATCATAGGATACGCTACGTGACGATATTTCGCGATTAAGTCTAAGAATTGGCTGACAGTAATGTCACAAGGAATAGTCTTTATGTTTTTAGTCATTATCTCCTCAACCTTGATCTGAGCGAGCACACCAGATTCTCTCAGCAGCAAAACTGGCAAAAATCCATAGACCTTTTCTATTTCTTTGGCTTCTTTAAGAGCGTTTGTTCTCTTTTGCATCGCTGCTACCATTACACGTTCGATAACATTTGGTTCCTGCTCTATAACCCACGTATTAATAACACCATTTTCCACTGCATCATAAAAGAAGTCTTCTCCAGCCTTAGTTCGAATGATAACAGTGGACCAGTCCTTCAGAGGGTACGCTCCCCCCACGGATATGTCTGCCAGTTCAGCTGTAAAATCTGTGCATGTTCGGCAGCTAGGCATAATGTGATCTTCAATTTCAGATAGTGGAATCCGTATAACATCTCTTTCAGTTTGAACGATAAACTTCGAAGATAGCCGCATTTGCTTTATGTCTGAAGACTTAATATTATACGTTTTTGTTATGTGTTCCAGTAAGGGACTCAGTGAAAATGTTCCAAAACAGAAAAGGCCGATTGCTATTTTCAAATTATCACTGATCTTGGGTTGCCACGCTTCCATCTTGCGGAGAGCAAGTACATGGCAAGGGACCCCTACGAAAGCCATGTTTGTTTTTCCATATCCATACACTGCGCTTCCATACGCTTGGGCGACCGCTGAGGGAAAAAATTTGCTGCCGACCGCTGATAGAACATCATCGGGCACGACGGCTACTACAGGTTTGGGATAGCCGGATTTTCAGGCTCGGCTTGAGAAACTATAGCGCTGTCAAAAATTTTCTTTTCAACGCCGTAAGTCAAAAACGAAGTGACGACAGCGCCTCCGTGGCTTTGCTCTCTAAGCTTTGGATCAGTTGCTTGGGCAAGCACAATTTTACGATAATAACCTAATTCTTCGTTTCTGATTGGAGCATCTGAAACAAACCTCAGGCTCCTGAGCAAAAGGGCTTCGAAATGAGGACATACTCCATAGCATATTGGGCACAAATCCAAATCTTTGGAGCAGTCATGTAAGCGACGAACTTTTTCTCCTTCTATCTGTAACGCACTAACGGGACATGCAGCTTCACATGCGCCGCACAGAGTGCAAAACCCCGAATTAATAATTTTTTTCTCTAAAACATTGTAAGCTATAAGCGAGTCGCTTTTCGATTCCACGATTACCCTCAATTAATTATAAGCTTTTAGAGGCTCAAATACGTAATCATTCAACGCGTATTACTGCACATGTAGTAAGGTTAGCGAGAGAAAAAGTTACTGAACGAATAGTTACTGAATTGCGTTTATAAGGAAGTTCGTGTATATGAGCAGTAACGTTCCATGTCTAAGGAGAGACAACATAGAACGTTACGGTACAACACAATGAACAATAAAAAAAAGGAGTGATAGAAAAATGGCAGAAAAATCAGATGTCGTCTTCGTTGGAAACAAACCCCCAATGAGTTATGTGCTTGCGATCATAACAGCGTTCTCTGGAGGCAGCGCCAAAGAGATAACACTGAAAGCTCGAGGACAAGCGATAACTACAGCAGTTGACACTGCGGAAATAACCAGAAGCCGTTTCATGAAAGACTTGAAAGTGACCAATATAGCCATAGGAACCGCAGAGATGCCCCCGAGAGAAGGCGAAAACAGGTCCAGAATGGTTTCAACGATAGAAATAACCCTCTCAAAAGAGTAGCAATGGCGGCATAGCAAAGAGCACTGAAATCAGCTCTCCACATCTTTTTATCGGTTTGTTGGCGACGCAATCTTATAAAAAAATCTTCGCCAAAAAATAACTATTTTTTTCTCTGTTAATTGTTCATTCCTATTGAGTTTTGGTGTTCTCTCTTTCTTGCAGGTAGGCTTCAACGTTCTTGACGATTTCGAGGAAAGCTTTCGCTGCGGGGGAATTTGCGTCGTCGATTACGAAGGGTGAGCCCTTGTCGGAATCCATGCTCACTTTTGGGTCTATCGGAATGCTTCCAAGAAAAGGAACCTTAGCCTCTTCAGCCAATTTTTTTCCGCCGCCAGACTGAAATATGTCGATTTTGTCTCCGCAAGTCGGGCAGACGAAACCGCTCATGTTTTCAACAACGCCGATTATGGGCATGCCTAGTCTCTGCGCGAACGTAATTGCCTTCTTGACGACGGCTCGCGAAAGCTCCGAAGGCATTGTAACGATTATGACGCCGTCAATTTCAGGCAAGAACTGCGCTATGCTTAAAGGTTCGTCGCCTGTTCCAGGCGGCAAATCAATAAAGAGTATGTCCAACTCACCCCAAACAATGTCCGATAAAAACTGGCGTATCGCCGTCATTTTCAGTGGACCTCGCCAAATAGTCGGAAGCCCTTCTTCTGGCAAAAAGAAATCTATTGAAACAACTTTTATGCCCAAAGGCCCTGCGACTGGAAAAGCTCCGGGCGGTCCCACTTTGACACGTTGCCCTGTCAAGCCGAGAAGTCTGGGCACGCTTGGCCCGTGAATGTCCGCGTCCAATATGCCTACTCGGTTCTCGCGCAGGGCGAAAGCCGCGGCAAGGTTCACGGTTACGGTGCTTTTGCCTACGCCGCCTTTTCCGCTTATCACCGCAATTTTGTGCTTGATTTTGCTCATTCTATACCTGAGGAGTTGTCGTTGTTCTAGCGCTTGTTTCCTGAACGCATCAACTGAGCTTGGATTTTCTGTTGTGTTCATAAAAACCCCAAATTTGGCTGTTTTTTAGGACATTTTCTGATGTTTGAAGTGGACTAAATAGTTTATGGTAGCTACTTAAGATTATTAAGGCGGTTGAGGTGAATTTTATTGCTGATGCCATGATTAGCCTCCGAAAGATTCAAGATGCTCGAAAAGCTATAGCGCCTTTTGTTAAATCTACCCCTCTAGTGCGTTCGCAGTTTCTGAGCAATCTTTGCAATGGCGACGTGTTGCTGAAACTTGAAAATCTACAGATTACGAACTCATTCAAAATCCGCGGAGCATTCAGTAGGCTTTTGCATTTAAGCGCGGAAGAGCGAATGGGAATAATTACTGCTTCCGCAGGCAACCACGGACAAGCAGTGGCGTATGCCGCTCGAAAACTTAATTTTTCCGCAAGAATTGTTGTGCCCAAAACCACGCCGAAAGCTAAGATTGAAGGCATAAAGAAATACGATGCGGACCTCGTTTTGTTCGGTGACATCTACGATGAGGCGGAGCAGAAAGCTAAGGAACTCGCGCGAAAAGACGGACGCACGTATATTTCGCCATACGACGACGAGTTAATAATCGCGGGACACGGAACTATCGGGTTGGAGATTATCGAAGCGCTTCCAAATGTTGACGCCGTTATAGTGCCGGTTGGCGGTGGAGGCTTGGTTTCAGGGATAAGCATAGCCATAAAAAGCATCAAACCAAACGTGCAGATTATCGGAGTGCAATCTGAAGCGTCGCCAGTAATGTATGAGTCTTTAAAGGCTGGCAAAATAGTTAAAGCCCGAAAGGCAGAGACCATTGCTGAAGGTCTTTCTGGCGGAATCGAAAAAGGCTCCATGACATTCAAGATCGCTCAAGAGTATGTTGATGAAGTGGTGCTGGTGCGTGAAGAAACCATAAGGCGTGCTGTTTATCTTCTTTGGGCATATGAAAAGCAAGTTACGGAGGGGTCTGGCGCCGCAGCCATTGCGCCGATAATGGAGAATAAAAGCAAGTTCACTGGCAAAACTGTTGTTGCTGTGATAACTGGTGGAAACATCGACGTCAAACTGTTTCGGAGCATATTGGCTTCAGAGCGTTAAGGCAATGTAGGAACTGGGCGGTTGCCGCAGAGGCATATCGTGGATAAATATTGTCACTTCATAAGTGTTTTAATGTTTTAGAGCTGAGTATTTGACTGCAAGGTGAAGTTGAATGAGCGAACAGATTCTTAAAGCTTGCAAAGAATTAATTGACGACGCAAAAGTGGGTTGCGCTAATCTCGTTTTTAATGAGACATGCCTTGAAATTCTGTCCAAAGCACGCAATATCCTTTCAGACAAGCAATTTAAACAACTTGTCGTGTATGCTACGGATAAAATGAAAGAGAAAATCACGTTTAAAGTTCAGCCAGAATTGACGATTCAGAGATAAACCGCAAAAAAACGAGCCACGATTCTCGCAGCGCGATGTCTTGCGGAGCTCGGTAGGCATCGGTTGGCTTACCTTGCCGCGGTTTTTCAGTTAAGCATTCTAAGTTAGCCCAGCTTGTAGCCTATTTTCCTCAAGAATTCTCGCCGTTCTTTAATGTTTTCGTCTGATTCTATACCCTTGCTTTTTAATCCATCAACCACGCCAATTATTCCTCGACCCTGTGCCGTTTCTGCGATGATGATTTCCAGAGGGTTCGCGGTAGCCGCGAAAATTGTGCAGACTTCTGGCACCTTTTTGATTTTGTCCAAGATGTTTATTGGGTAAGCGTTTTTTAGATATATCACGAAGCTGTGGCCGCATGCGATTTCGAAGGCTTTTTCTGCTGCTGAACGTCTCAACTCGCCGTCGTTTCCTTCATGTCTTACTAGGCATGGGCCTGAGCTTTCGCAGAAGCCTATTCCAAATTTAATGTTTGGCACAGCGTTAACCAACGCTTCGTAAAGGTCTTCAATCGTTTTTATGAAGTGAGCCATGCCCAAGATCACATTGCAGTCTTTTGGCGGGTCAATTTTGACCGTTTTTAATTCGAGCATTTTGTATCTCTCCGAAAATAGATAGGCGCTTTTGCTTTTAGAATCTACTGGTTTCTGTTTTGAACTTTACGTTTTTGAAAGCTGCGTTTTTTAACAAATCCAAGCAAAGGATGCCCTCTTTGGGCGAGTAAGGTTGTTAGGTTTTTAACGGCAAATTTTATATGCTGCTTCGCAGTGGATAGGTTCATCGTGCAAGAAGCGATTTTTGCACATAAACAAATAGAAGGAGTTGAAAATAGTCAATGGCCGAGAAAGAAATGCACAAGGCAGTTTGCTCTGAATGCGGTCAGGAATGCGAAGTTCCATTCAAACCTGATCCGAATAGGCCAGTTTACTGCCGAGAATGCTGGTCAAAGAAAAGACCTCAAAGAAGACGATATTAAGCTTTTAACGCTTAACAATTAATCACATCCGTCTATTCTACATTTTTTCTTTTTTTTACGATATTGAACTTTTTCAATTGTGATGTCTTTTTTGGGACAAAAACTAAATATCATAGAGCAGTTAAAGCATTCAGAAAAGCTTGAGGGCCGATAGTTCAGTTGGTATGAACGCCTGACTTGCACTCAGGAGGTCGGGGGTTCAAATCCCCCTCGGTCCACTTTTTGTTCCTAAAAAAGGGCTTGTTGCAAAGGTTTTTACTTGTTTAACAGAATTCAAGAGAGCCATTTGTTTCGACGCGCAAGATTGCTGTTAAGTGTAGTTTGGTGTTTTGAGTTTGAGGGTTAGCTATTAAAGCTACATAGACATTGTTGCGAAGGGAGTTGACGTCTATTAGCACGGAGCTGAAAGAATATTCTAAAGCGCTGCTTATTTTTGGCAATCTTGCGATTGTTCTATGGATAGTGTTAGGCGCAGTTTCCTGCTGGTTTTTTAATCCGCTTGTTGGATGGTTTTTTCTTGTTTTGGCTTTAATGCTAATCTTTGTTATATTGCGGAGGCTTGGCTGCAATTCTTGTTATTACTGTAAGTCCTGCACAATGGGGTTTGGAAAACTATCAGATTTGTTCTTCGGAAATGGCTACATGGCAGGCGTAAACTCAAGTGGCGGATTGAAGCTTGCTTTCGTTTATGTCTTGTTAGGTCTAGTTCCAATAACCTTTCTCACTGTTTCAATCATGCAGGAATTTGCAGCATCCAAAATTGTGGTGTTGATGTTTCTTTTGCTTCTTCTGTTTTACAGTGGCACTAGGAAAAAATCTCAGTGACAAACTGTTGTCGTTCATTTCTAAGGCTTGCAGGTTTGGAAGCTGGAAATCAAATGCGGGATGGCTATACTTCTGATGACTGACATATTACAGTCCTGAAACATGGCTGTTATTAGGCTTTGAAATCTTCTTTAAGTGTTGGAGAAGGGAGAGACTTCATAACATCTGGACGCAGGAGTTCTCCCTTTTTCATTCCTCAGTTGTGACATGGATTTCAACAACCAAGGAAGTTGGCATTGTGGACATAAACGCGCATAATATGGGTTTCAATTTTTCGTTAACAGATTACCAGAAAGAACCTAATCTAAATTGCACTGTCAACAATCCGTTCGAATTCGATGATACAGCGAGGCTGTCAACGATAAGAATTGAAGCCTATGGATACACAAAACCATAGCGCTCTAGTGCTCTACGGTGGCTATAGCCCCTCCTTAAATACACTAAACTAGTGCTTGAATTACGCTGAGTATTTTTATCGTTCAGATTGTTTTGAGCGGAGTTTCTGCGTTATGGTTATATGCAGCAAACGTAAAACAGAAAGAGAGAATGGCTATGTCGGATACTGGAGTAACAATCAAGAAAAGTGAGGACTTCTCGGAGTGGTATACAGAGGTCGTTCTGAAGTCGGGGCTGGCGGATTACGCGCCAATTAAAGGGTGCATGATTATCCGTGAAGACGCCTATGCGATGTGGGAGAAAATCCAAGAAGTTTTCAACAAGAAAATAAGAGAAACAGGTCACAGAAACGTCTATTTTCCAATGTTCATACCAGAAGGCTTACTGAAGAAGGAATCAGAACATTTTGCAGGATTTGTTCCTGAAGTGGCTTGGATAACTCAAGGCGGAGACACACCGTTAGAAGAGAAACTCGCCGTAAGACCTACATCTGAAACGATTATGTACGCCACGTTTGCCAAGTGGATTAGAAGCTGGCGAGACCTCCCAGTCAAAATTAACCAGTGGTGCAACATCGTCCGGTGGGAAACAAAAGCCACCAAACTCTTCCTCAGAACCCGAGAGTTCCTCTGGCAAGAAGGACACACCGCGCATGCAACCAGCGAAGAAGCCGAGAAAGAAGTCATGGACATCCTACGCGAGTATAGGGACATAATGGAGAATTACCTGGCGATTCCCGTGCTCGTCGGCGTCAAAAGCGACAGCGAAAAGTTCGCTGGTGCTCTTTACACAACAGCGTTGGAAGCAATGATGCCTGATGGAAAGGCATTGCAGATGGGCACTTCACATAATCTTGGTCAAAACTTCGCCAAAGTCTTCGACATAAAATTCATCGGAGAAGACGAACAAGAACATTACGTTTGGCAAACCTCATGGGGCATTACTACACGACTAATAGGCGCAGTAGTCATGGTCCACGGAGACAACAAAGGCTTAGTTTTGCCGCCCAAAGTGGCTCCAGTGCAAGTGGTCATAGTGCCAATACCTTATAAGGGCGCCGACCCAAGCACTATAGCCGCCAAAGCCAAGGAAATTGCTGACAAACTCAGAGCGAAAAACCTCTCTGTTGCCGTGGATGATAGGGAAGAGTACACGCCAGGCTGGAAATTCAACCAGTGGGAACTCAAAGGCGTGCCCGTCAGAATAGAGATAGGCCCAAGAGACCTCAAGCAGCAACAAGTTACCGTGGCAAGGCGCGACACCTACCAGAAAACCGCCGTTAAAGAAGAAGTGGCTGTAAGTGCGGTGGAGAAACTGTTGGAAGAAATTCAGCACAATCTCTACGCTAAAGCCAGAATAGACCTAGAAGAAAAAACCACAACCGTGCAAAGCTATGAAGAATTCAAAAAAGTAGTCGCGGAGAAGGGAGGATTCATCAAAGCGGCGTGGTGCGGCAGCACAACATGTGAAGAAAAGATAAAGGAAGAGACTGGCGCCACAATCAGGCTGAGACCCTTTGAAAAAGAGGAACCCACAACAGCGTGCGTTTACTGCGGAGGAAAAGCCAAAGAAATGGTTTATTTCGCCCGATCCTACTAAAAACGACCAAACCTCTGACAACCAGCGAAACAGCGTCAGGTTCTTCTGAAGCGCACTGTGTCCTGTTCATGTAAAGGGTTCTTCGCAAACTTTATCTCTTGAAAAGGCAACCTTTACCTCGTGAGAAGGACTGAACTTTGGCGAATGTTAAGGTAACCGAGAGAGCAAAGGCTATTGAGTATGCAATTCGCGACATAATTGTCCACGTAAGCGAAGTCGCAAAAACAGGAAAAAAAATTTTTTACTTGAACATAGGCGACCCCGTGGCATTTGATTTTCGCACGCCATCACATGTCAAGCAAGCCCTATGCAACGCGGTCAAAGAAGAAGCAAACAATTACTCACCTTCGGAAGGATTACCAGAGCTAAGGCAAGCTGTAGCCGAAAAGGAAAGACGAGTCAACGACGTGAATATCTCCGCTGAAGAGGTCATAGTCACTTCAGGCATCTCAGAAGGAATCCAGATGGTGATGGCCGCGCTTATAGACGAAGGAGATGAGATTCTCCTACCAGGCCCAGCCTATCCCCCGTACATTTCCTACGCCAAGTTCTTCGGCGGAAAACCCGTCACGTATGAAACCGTTGAGAAAGACGGATGGCAACCGAACATTGACGATTTAAGAAGAAAAATCTCCAAAAAAACTCGTGCAATAGTCATAATTAACCCAAATAATCCCTGCGGCGCGCTTTACGGAGAAAAAATTGTAAGGCAAATAATAGACTTAGCAGGAGAGCACGACCTTCCGATTCTTTCAGACGAGATTTACGATCAAATAACTTACACTGGAAACTTTGTCAGCACAGCGCATCTGGCTAAAGACGTGCCTGTGGTGGGCTTGAATGGATTCTCAAAAGTTTACTTGATGACTGGATGGAGACTCGGCTACCTATACTTCCATGATCAGCGCGGTCAACTAAAGGAGTTAGAACAATGCATTGCAAAGGAGGCGCGGATTAGAATTTGCGCCAACACCCCAGTCCAGAAAGCTGGAATAGCCGCGTTAAATGGTCCACAAGACCACGTGAAAGACCTAGTCAGTAGGCTTAGGCAGAGAAGAGATTACGCATGGAAAAGACTAAACGAAATCGAAGGGCTAAGCTGTGCAAAACCAGAAGGAGCGTTCTACGTTTTCCCAAAAATCCACGCGATAGGATCAAAATGGAAAACAGACATGAACTTCGCTTTGGATCTCT
>Ga0299912_10004684_pt1 | contig 11227 bp, 7 predicted proteins | sample RVTome_2_FD_207667 | JGI IMG/M metagenome (GOLD analysis project Ga0299912, IMG submission 207667) | Soil microbial communities from uranium-contaminated site in the Upper Colorado River Basin, Wyoming, United States - RVT95D214 (version 2) ... | reverse complement strand
CACTACGAAACCGGCCACCACGGCCCCGACCACGGCACCGACCACGGCACCGCCGAAGCCGACAGCCCCCACCGGCGAAAAGTACGGCGGCGTTTATAAAACGGCGCTGACCGTGGCCCCGGCCCGGCCTATCGGCTACACGGCGGAAGCCGCCCCGGATTCATATACCGCCGCTGACCCCGCGGTTGAAAGACTTATACGCGTGAAAATGGATGGCTCTGTTGAAGGCCTTCTGGCCACTTCCTGGAAAGTCGCCGCCGATGGCAAATCGGTTACCATCGGCCTGAGGAAGGGCGTCAAGTTCCATGACGGCTCCGACTTCAATGCCGATGTCTGCAAATGGAACCTGGAACTGCAGATAACTTCGAAACAGTCCGGCGCGTCTGCCTGGAAGTCGGTTGATAAAATCGATGATTACACCGTTCGCATCAATCTCGAAAGGTACCAGAACACGGTGTTGACCGGCCTGGCGAGCGGCGTCACCCAGCAGCTATCCAAGGCGAACATTGAAAAGAACGGCGTTGACGCCGCCAGGTGGAACCCGGTCGGCACGGGGCCGTTCCTTTTCGTGTCCTACGAGCGCGATTCCAAGCTGACCTACAAGAGAAACCCCAACTACTGGGACACCGGCAAACCGTTTCTTGACGGTATTGTAATGACCATTATCGCCGATCCCACCGTACGCAAGCTGGCCTTCCAGAAAGGTGATATACACTCATTTGCACCCGCCAGTCTTCTGGATGCCAAGGAACTCAAGGCAAGCGGTAAATATCAGGTGAGAACCGGCGGCGGAGGCCCTTATGTCTTGATTCCGGACAGCATGAATCCCAAGTCCCCCTGGTCCAACGTCAACGTGCGCTTTGCCGCTTCCTACGCCCTCGACCGTCAGTCCCTGGCCGATGCCCTGGGCTTCGGCTTCGCCTATCCCGCCTATCAGCTCTTACAGGGCTTCCCGGAGACGAAGCTGCCCGACCTCGTTCCCACCTTGTATGACCCGGTTAAAGCCAAGCAACTGCTGCGGGATGCCGGCTATCCCAACGGGTTCAAGACCACGATACATGCCTTTACCCGCATCGTCCCCGCGGACTATATCAACGCGGTGGCGGCCCAGCTACGCGGCGTGGGCATCGATGTGACCACCGACTTCCCCACCTCCGGCAAATATGAAGAATACCGTTACGGCACCTGGGATGGCCTGATGGGTCACGGCCTGGCCGCTTTTGAGAACAAGAACCAGGACTTCACCTTCTACTTCACCGGTCTGCAGTTCGGATACGTCAAGAAACCCGCCGGCTGGCAGGAAGGCGTTGACGCCTCGCTGATATCGCCGGAACCTGATCCCAAGTTGATGCAGGCGGTTATCCGGATTATGTACGATGACATGATGCTCATACCGTACATGGAACAGCAAGCATTCCTCTTCAGGCATCAGGGTGTGAATACCCCTAATGCTGAAGATTATCCGGTGTTGACTACCCGCTATGCGGAAATCTATCTGGATAAGAGCGTCCGTTAAGGACAAGACTAAAGTTACGTGTTAAACAGGTTAACCGTCCCGGCAGCGCTGGTTTAACGCCGGTTGCCGGGGCGGGAATCCCGGAATAAACGGGGTACTCAATAGTACCTTATATTACCCGGCCTGATTATATGACCGTGAGTGAACCATACGGCTCACAATAAAAGGAAAGATTATTCTTGACCGGTTAAAACGGATGATAACCCCGGTTGTTGCCAGAAAGAATTATAAGATACATTTTTAGCTTGTACAGCCTTGCCAGTGCACAGAGGTATTGACAAAGCTGACAGCGGGGGAGGGCCATGGGCACATATATCATACGGCGTATATTACAGATGATACTCATCATGCTGCTGGTTACCGTAATCGTCTTTTTAATGGTACGGTTATTACCTGGTGACCCTATCCTGATGTTCCTTTCCTCACAGGACCTGGAGCAGATAACTCAGGAGCAGATTGACCATCTTAAGCATGAACTCGGGCTGGACAGGCCCATGATCATCCAGTATTTCGAATGGCTGGGTCAAGTATCTCACGGCGACCTGGGGAGGTCCCTTATCAACCGGAACAAGATAATCGATGATGTAAAAAGGCGGCTGCCGATAACATTTCAGCTCGGTGCATTGGCTTTTATCATCAGTATTCTCATAGGTATACCGGTGGGTGTCGTCGCGGCCGTCACGCGGGGCAGCTGGCTGGATAATCTGCTGACCAGCCTGGGCAACCTGGGGATTTGCATACCGTCTTTCTGGCTGGGTATCTTGCTCATTTATATGGTCAGCTATAAGCTTGACTTGCTGCCGATGTTCGGTTTCGTCTCTTTTTTCAAAGACCCATGGGGTAATATACAGCATATCATCCTGCCTGTCATTTGCCTGGGACTGGCCCCTATCGCCACCGGCATCAGATTGACACGCTCCAGTATGCTCGAGGTGCTGCGGCAGGACTACATACGCACCGCCTGGTCCAAAGGCTTAAAACAGCAGTCGGTAATTATTGGGCATGCCCTGAAAAACGGCCTTATTCCCGTGATTACCGTTAAAGGTATGACTTTAGCGGCAATCGTGGGAGGTTCGGTGCTGATTGAAACCGTATTCAGTATACCCGGTATGGGGAGGCTGGCGGTGGAAGGGCTTTTCGCTCAGGACTACTCTATCGTGCAGGCCTGTTTGCTGATTGGCGGCACAGTAACGCTTGGCGCTAACCTGCTCGTTGACCTCTCTTACGGGTGGCTCGACCCGAGGATACGGTATAGATAAGGAGACAAGTAGTATGTCAAAAAAGGCCAACAAGAACGTAGATTTCACGGAAGCGCCGCCCCGGATTAATGAGACGCGGCGCTTTTTAAGAGTGTTTATCGGCCGCCCGGTGGTTATTATCGGGGCGGTTATCATGTTTGTTTTTTTTATCTGCGCCCTTATTCCCGGTCTTCTCGCCCCGTATGACCCTATCAAGCAGGACCTGAAAAGTGTCCTGGCGCCGCCCGGCCCGGGGCATGTATTGGGCACAGATGCCCTCGGTAGAGACATGTTCAGCCGTGTTATCTACGGGGCGCGTACGGCGCTTATTATTGCCACCTCCGCCATTGCTTTCTCCGCTGTCGTAGGAACAGTGTTGGGGCTGGCGGCCGGATACTTCGGCGGGTGGACCTACACGATTATCATGAGATTTATTGACGCGCTGATGGCTTTTCCGGGAATGCTGCTGATGTTGACCATCGCGGCTCTTCTGGGCGGTGGTATTAAGATGGTCATTATCGCCCTTGGTGTAGGAGGAATATCAGGATATACCAGGGTCATGTGCGGACAAGTTATGTCCATACGGGAAAATGATTACATACTGGCCGAACGCTCCCTGGGAGCCAGCAGCCGGCGTATCATGTTTAATCACCTTTTCCCTAATGCCTTCCCCCCCATGATTGTCATGATGACCCTCGCCATCGGCATGACCATCATGGCCGAAGCCGGGCTAAGCTACCTCGGCATCGGCGTCAAGGAACCTACCATCGCCTGGGGCAGCCTGGTAAATGACGGCAACAATTACCTGCTATCCTTTCCTTTGCTTTCCCTTGCCCCCGGTGCCGCCATTGCGCTAGCGGTATTCGGTTTCAACATGGTGGGCGACGGTTTAAGAGACGCCCTGGACCCGAGGCTCAGAGGGACGTTATAACCATAATTTGGATGTCATACTAACCGCCATCCTGTTAAAAGTTAATATCAGCCCTTGAGCCGTCTCAGGGGCTGATGTGTATTATGAAGATGATTATTATTCAATAAAACGGGAGGGAAGACCGATGAAAGAAAAATCAGTAGCAAGAAAAACCATCCGGGAACCGGCCAGAGAAATTGGCATCTGCGCCGAGGCGGATGTAGTCGTGGTGGGGGGCGGGCCGGCGGGAGTGACCGCGGCCATCGCGGCGGCCCGTGAGGGCGCCGATACTATCCTCGTGGAAAGGTATGGGCACCTCGGAGGCATGGCTACCGGCGGCCTGGTGCTGATGATTAACCAGTTTCCCCCCGGCCAGTGCCAGGAATGGCTGAACAAGCTGGAAAAAGTGGGAGGAGCCCATGATCTGGCGAAAACCAGAGAACCCGGCATGATGCGGCACGCTATCATGGTTGACCCGGAGTTGCTCAAATGCATCCTGAATAATATGGCCCTTGAGGCAGGGGTGAAACAATCACTTCATTCATGGGGCACACGGGCTATTGTAGAGAAGAATAACGTCAAAGGGATTATTTTTGAAAGCAAGTCCGGCCGGCAGGCGGTGATGGGGAAAATTATCATTGATGCTACCGGAGACGGTGATATATTCGCCTCTGCCGGAGCCGAATATGATGATTCCCTGGACAAAGGCTATCGCAGCTCGGCGCTGGCCATGGTTTTTCGCATCGGAGGCATCGACTTCGATAAATTTGCTGACTTCAGGCAGGCCAACCCGCAAAAATGGCAGGATATGAGGAATGAAGTCGATGGCATCGCCGGCTTCCATGTCGGGCCGGTGCCGGCGCAACGTAAAGACGTATTCTGGGTGAACAACTTCATCAAGGACAAGAGCGCGATTAAAGTCGAAGACCTGACCTGGGTTGAGATTAATGTCCGCAAGGTGATGATGCCGGTTTACGAATACTATAAGAAAAACCTGCCCGGTTTTGAAAATAGCTATATTTATGACAGCGCTTCCCAGACCGGCACGCGGGGCAGCCGGCGGCTGCTGGGCGAATATGTCCTCACCGGAGATGACGTGAAGGCGCGCAAGAGCTTTGACGATATCGTCGGGGTTTTCCCTCAAGCCGTCCCGATGGGCATGACGCCGGAAGGAATGCAGAAGAATGTCGGTCTGCCTTATCGCTGCCTGGTGCCGGCCAGTGTAGATGGCCTGCTGGCGGCCGGACGCTGCTTCTCATCAGACCAGGCGGCCAATACGATGTTCAATGTCATTCCTCACTGCGTGGTCATGGGGCAAGCAGCCGGCACGGCGGCGGCTCTGGCAGTGAAGAACAAGGTAAAACCGAGAAACGTAGACTACAAAAAGTTGAAGGCGCGGCTTATCGCTCAGGGAGTGGTTTTACCGTAAGCTTAAAATACTGGCAGCGATCCGGTAAGGGTCTGACCTGACGCTTGCTCAGGCCGCTGGCTTGTTCTTTGCCGCGGCTGGCAATAATTCATATCGTCATCTGAGAGAACCTGTACTTGGTCTTCTCCGTATTGAATGAATCGCCTGCCTGGGGAACCCGGCAGTTTCGTTAGGTATCTTTTAACTTCACTCGCCAGAAACGTTCCCGTTGTATGCCGCACAACCAAAATTTTTTTTGGCTTCTCTTAAGTATCTCTGTTATCATTAATTATATAGTAACAATTTTTCGTTAAAATAATAATTGCACTATGGAACTATCACGCCGAGACTTTATTAAAAATTTACTGAGACTGGGTTCGGGGGTGGCCGTGGCCGGCGCGCTGGGCTCGCTGGCCGCCTGCGCTAAAGAAAGTAAACCCACCTTATCTCCGTCACCCTCGCCTCCGGGTCCCGCGTTGACGCAACAACCCACGGCAGTTCCCGCGCCTCTGGATAAAACCTACCTGGCGGTAGCCCGCGGCCCGAGTCCAGAGCTAATCGTTCAGGCGGCCATTAAAGCCCTGGGCGGCATGGAACGCTTTGTGCGAAAAGGCAATGACGTCATTATCAAGCCCAATATCTGTGTCGCTTATAACACCTATGAGTATGCGGCGACTACTAACCCTGAGGTTGTAGCGGCACTGGTAAAACTGTGTCTTGCCGCCGGGGCCAGGCGTGTCCGGGTCATGGACCAGCCTTTCGGCGGGACCGCCCAGCAGGCCTACGAGCGCAGCGGCATCGGTAAAGCGGTCAAGGAAGCCGGCGGGGAAATGGAAATCATGAGCGGCATGAAGTTCAGGGAAGTAGACATCCCTGATGGACGCGATATTAAAAAATGGTCGGTTTACGCGGATGCGCTCGATACCGATGTCCTGATAAACGTGCCGATTGCCAAACATCATAACCTGGGCAGGCTGACGCTGGGCATGAAAAACCTCATGGGCCTTATCAAGGACCGCGGCCAGTTTCATTTTAACTTGGGCCAGCGTGTCGCTGACCTCACCAGCCTGTTGCGTCCGCAATTGACGGTGGTTGATGCTGTGCGTATCCTGACCAATCACGGGCCGACCGGCGGCGACCTGGCTGATGTGAAGCTGATGAATACCGTCATCGCCAGCCACGATATCGTCGCCGCGGATACTTACGCGGCCACGCTGTTCGGATTAACCGCAGACGATATACCGATAATACGCGCCGCCGCGCCGATGGGCATAGGGACAACCGACCTGAAAAGCATGAAAGTTGAAGAAATCAATGTCTAAAAGATAAAATCATGGTGACTGAAGCTGCTCAGCCAGAGAAAAAAACCATCCCGAAGAAATGGCGGTGGACGCGCCGGACGGTGCAGACGCTGTTCCTGCTGCTGTTTCTCTTCCTGCTTTTATATACGGTGCAGGGAACCGCCGGCCTTTTCCCGAACGACCTTTTTTTCCATCTTGACCCGCTTACTGCTATAACATCCATGCTGGCCAGCCGCACCTGGATAGCCCCGATGGCTCTCGGCATTATTACCCTTGTTCTGGCCGTGGCCCTCGGTCGCGCCTGGTGTGGCTGGGTCTGCCCGATGGGCACCGCCCTTGACTGGACGCCGTCGCGCCGGCCGCATAAAAATCCGGCGGTATCACCCCGCTGGAGCCAGGTAAAATACTTCGTGTTCTTCGCCGTCATCATCGGCGCCGTGCTGGGCAGCCTGACGCTGGTGATACTGGACCCGATAACGCTGCTGTTCCGCACTATCGCCAGCGGTATATTGCCCGGCCTGAATTGGGCCATCGGGGGAGCGGAGTCCTGGCTTTACGGCCTCGGGGCGCTGCGGCCGGCTTTAGAATGGGCCGATGGCGCTTTACGCGGCTGGTTATTAAACTCTCAGCCATTTTATTTACCCAACCTCGCGCTCCTGGCTTTCTTCGGGGCCGTCTTGGGCCTCAACGCCGTACGTTCGCGTTTCTGGTGCCGCTATATCTGCCCCCTGGGCGGGTTGCTGGGGTTATTTTCCAAAATCTCATTTATCCGCCACAAGGTCGATGGCGATAAATGTATCTCCTGCCGCAAGTGCGCCGCCATTTGCCCTACCGGTGCTATTGAACCGGAAAATAAGTTCGCGGCGGATGCCGCGGAATGCACCGCCTGTCTCAACTGCATGGAGGCCTGCCCGACCAGGGCTATCTCCTTCGGGAGGCAAAGCAAAGCCACGCAGCCTCAGGATACAACGCGCCGCTGGTTCTTATATTCCCTGGGCGCGGCGGCGGTGATGGCTGTATTCGTGCGCTTTATCCCCGCGGCGGTTAAAAAAGCGTCGGCATCGGTCAGGCCGCCCGGCAGCAGCGAAGCGAGTATGGGCGACCAGTGCATCCGCTGCGGCGAGTGCGTGAGAGTTTGCCCTACCGGAGTCATCCAGCCGAATCCGGCGGGCAGCCCGGCCAGGCTCTGGACACCCGTTCTCAAGACGCGGCTGGGTTATTGTGATTACTCCTGCAACTCCTGCGGTATTACCTGTCCCACCGGCGCTATTACCGAACTGACGCTGGAGGAAAAAAGAAAAGCCGTGATAGGCGTGGCCAAAATCGACCAGACAAGGTGCATTACCTGGGCGGAAGGGCGTGACTGCATCGTCTGTGAAGAGATGTGCCCCGTTCCGGAAAAGGCCATCAGGCTGGGAGGCGGGGGTCAGGGACACGGTTTGGGCGGAGGGCGTCACCCGCAGGTGCTGGAGGATCTGTGTATCGGCTGCGGCATCTGCGAGCACCAGTGCCCGGTGGCCGGTGAAGCGGCCATACGCGTTTATCCGCCGGCGGCTTAAAATGTCCCCTGACAAATATCGGCAAATCTTAAGGTAAAATCTCAAGAAACAGAGCTACATTCTCGGTGTCATCTAAGGAAATCGTTTCGTTTTCCTTTTCTCGGATTTATCAAGACTTACACCTGTAATATTTTTGTAAGACTTAACGAAAGATTTGTGATTATTTTGTAAGACGTATTTTATATATTAAAGACATTGTGAGAATTCTCAGGTAATATCGGGTCATTTAATACCGAAAGGACTACGAATGCCGACTGAAATCGATAATCAATTGTACTACCGGACTCTGGAGGTATGCCGCGAGACTGGTATCAGCCGGGCCACGCTTTTCCGATGGATTTCCCTGGGTATACTGCCAAAAATATTCCGAGACAGAAGAGGGTGGAGACTCTTTACCAAGGCAGACTTGAATATTATTAAAGCCGAGTCCAGGCGAATCGAGATAGAAAAAATATAGGCCGTAAAAATAAATATGAGGTACATATGAAGGTATTTGACAAAATCAACGAGGAACTTATAGCTGAATTGGAATTGGTAAATACCAGACAGACCTACGTTGAAGAGAAGCTGCGGGAAAGCGAGAAATTCAGCTCCAGCCTGATAGAAAATTTCCCGGATGCCGTCATTATCACCAACACGGATACTTCTATCCGCTACGTGAACCCGGCGCTGGAAAGGCTCACCGGTTTTGTCTCTGCGGATGTAGTCGGTAAACAGACTCCTTACCCCTGGTGGATATGGGGTAAAAGCCCGGTAAACGGAGATAACCCGGCCCATACTGTGTCCAACAGGGCACGCACATTAGAGTTCTACCGGAAGAAGAGCGGTGAAACGTTCTGGGCTGAGGTTACTTCAGTACCGGTCAGACACGCCGGAGAAACAAAGTATTACATATCCAGCTGGATTGACGTCACCGAGCGCAAGCGGGCAGAAAAAAAGGTTATTGAGACAAATACTTTCTATAAGAACATTCTGGATAGTAAAATGAACGGTATTCTGGTTACGGATAAAAACGATGTTGTCTGTTACGGCAATAAAAGCATGGGAGCAATTATCGGGATGGCGCCGGAGACATTGTTTGGCAAAGCAATCTTTGATTGTTCTTTAGAGAAACTTGTGGGATTTACCCGTAATCACTACCTTAAAGCCAAAAAAGGGCTGCAACCGCTATATTATCATGAGATACCGGCGGTCAAACCGGACGGGCAAAAAATATATCAATCAGGCTGGCTGGTTCCCATGGTCGCGGACGGTAAGTTTAACGGCCTGATTGGGACGGTTGAAGACACTACGGAGCGTGCCAGGGCGGAGAAAAAACTATCAAAATATGAGGAGATGGACAAGCTTAAAGCCGAGCTGCTGGCCAAAGTCTCCCACGAGCTCCGTACCCCGCTGGCCACTATCAAGGGGTGTTCCAGCTTACTGCTTGACTATGAACCCAGACTCACCGATAAAGAGAAGCGCGAATATTTAAAATCAATAGACAGCACTACTGATACGCTGACCAACCTGGTGAGCCAGTTGCTGGATGTATCCCATCTGAAAGCAGGCATACTTAAACTGAAAAAAGAGCCAGTTGATATTTTAAAGCTGTTGGAGGCAACCATCGCTGAAGCCGGACTCAGGTTGCCGAAGCATGAAATTGTGCCTGAACTGGAAATATGGCTGCCAAAGGTGAGTATAGATGTTCATCGTGTCAAGCAGGTCGTGGAGAACCTTATCGATAACGCCTGCAAGTACTCCCGGGAAGGGACCGAGGTCATCATATCAGCCCGCCGCAACGGCCAGAAGCTCATCGTTAGTGTTGCTGACAGGGGCATAGGTATCTCTGAAGATGATGCGGAAAAAGTGTTCGACCTGATGTATCGTACGGAGCAAGTATCGTCTATCAATAAACCGGGCCTCGGTCTGGGGCTGGCCATCTGCAAGGAGATAGTTGAGGCGCATGGCGGTCAAATCTGGGTAGAGAGCCAGCTGGGAAAAGGGAGCACCTTCAGCTTCAGTCTCCCGGTAGTAAACCACGTTCGTACGCGTCATTAACCCGTATGAAATAATGGCGTTTATTCTGCCGTTTCCGCGGAAACAGGCTATCATTCCGGCCTCCTGGCATGCCTGCTGGCATCCCCCGTTATACAATTCCCCCTTAAGACTGTATAATAATCAACTGTATGCAGCGGTTCACGCCTCATAATTAATGTATTATTATCATTGACGTATTGACAAAAGTGTTAACTTTGCGTTAAACTCTACCAAATGGACATAATATAACTTCCGAATAGTATTTTCAAGGCAGGTAGTGCGATGTTCGCTTTAGCGGGGCACCGGAACCACACAAGGAATGCAGTGGTCGGTGCTCCTGGTGTTTTAAGCAGGGAAAACACACCGCGTTTTATCACTGATTGAGAGTTCGGGAGGTAATACGTGGTAGCACAGAAAGACACCGTAAAGCGTAAAAAACGGGATAACCATGATAAAGAGGTAAAACCACCCGGGCCGGGGCGCCAGAAAAGAACCCCTGTTGCCTCGCGGGCAAATCAATCCCGGTTCCCCGTTGTCGGCATCGGCGCGTCTGCGGGGGGGCTGGAGGCTTTACAGCAGTTATTTAACAATATGCCGGCTGGCATCGGGATGGCATTTGTCATCGTACCGCATCTGGACCCGACTCATGACAGTATCATGCCGGACCTCCTGAGCAAATGCACCAGAATGCCTGTAGCCACGGCCAAAGACGGCGTGAATGTCCAGCCCGATAATGTCTATGTCATCCCGCAGAATAAGAACATGGGCATCCTCAATGGCTGCCTGCAGTTACTGGAGCCGACACATCCCCACGGCGCCGGACTCCCCATTGATTTCTTTTTCCGTTCACTGGCGCAGGACCAGGGGAACGCGGCTATCTGCATTATCCTGTCCGGTACCGGCTCGGACGGCACGCTGGGACTGAAAGCGATAAAAGCTGAAGCCGGCATCACCATAGTCCAGGACCCTGATTCAGCCAAGTACAACGGCATGCCCCGAAGCGCTATAGAAACTCATCTGGTAGACTTTGTTCTGGACCCGGCAAAAATACCCAAACGGCTGTCAGCCATTAGCCGGCATTTCAGCAAGGGCGGTGTCAAACCCGGATACGGAGATATTGAGCAGTATTCCGGCCATATGCAGAAGATATTCGTTCTCCTGCGCCAGCATACCAGGCACGACTTTTCCCAGTACAAGCCGGCGACATTAAACCGGCGGATAGACAGGCGGATGAGCGTCAACCAGATTGACAACCTGGGCGAATACGTCAATTATC
>Ga0299912_10004683_pt1 | contig 11227 bp, 10 predicted proteins | sample RVTome_2_FD_207667 | JGI IMG/M metagenome (GOLD analysis project Ga0299912, IMG submission 207667) | Soil microbial communities from uranium-contaminated site in the Upper Colorado River Basin, Wyoming, United States - RVT95D214 (version 2) ... | reverse complement strand
CACAGGTTGTTAGGATTCATGGTTGTCGCGAATTTGGTTCTGGCCTCGTGAACGCTGTGGCAAGTGCTGCAACCAATCCCTGATTTTGCATGCGCACTCTCCCTCCACTCGGGGTACTGCTGCCGGTGCTGCTTCACATGGCCATCGGCGGCACTACGGCATATTTTTTGAGCTGGCGGGGGGTTTTTGGGATTTATTCAGTACTCGCCGCTGTCTCCACTACATTGCTGTTTGTTTCCGGCAGGCATTACCCGTCTGCCAAAAATCCCGGCAGCTCTTTTTTCGGACTATACGGACGACTTCTAAGAACCCCGGCCAGCCTGCGTTTATATCTCATTGTGCTTTTGGAAGGAATTTTAATCATCGGGTCGTTTTCATACCTCGGAGCCTATATCAGCAAAACGTACCGGTATAACTATTTCTACATCGGTCTGATTATGACGGCTTTCGGTATTGCAGCGATGATCGGGGGCAGGATGAGCGGAAAACTAGGCAGGAGGCTGCGGCAGAAAAACCTGGTGGTCAGCGGATTGATCATCGCGTCTGCTGCCAATGTGGTCCTTTATTTTCTGGGCTACCAATTAGGGTTTCTTATACTGGGGGTTACACTACTCGGATTTGGTTTAATGCTCGCTCATTCCACCCTTCTAACCATTGCCACCGAGTTCGCCGCCCAGGCCCGGGGCGCGGCCATGTCTTTGGCAGCCTTTTGCTTTATGGGAGGCGGCGGCGGCGGCACCGCCATCGGCGGGAAAGTGATTGGCGCAGCCGGATTTAATCTCTTTTACCTCTATTACGGTCTCATTTTGATCGCCCTGGCGTCATTGGCAGCGGTCTGGGTGACGGCTCGAGCGGTTTCGGAAGTACGGGCTTAAACTGCTTACTTAATGAAACAGACAGGAGGACGACCATGGAAAAGCAAACTCTTACTATTCCTAACATCAGTTGCAATCATTGCGTGATGACCATCAAGAAAGAAATCAGTGGCCTGAAGGGGGTATCCAGCGTGCAGGGCGATCCGGCGACAAAAGCCATCACGGTGGAGTGGAAAGCACCTGCCACCCTGGACAACATCAGAGAGATCTTGAAGAATATCAACTTTCCTGCTGCGTCTTAAGGTCTCTAAGGAAAAGCCATGTTGAAGGACTGCAAGTATCGCGTGGATGTTTACCAAATCACAGAATTGGAATAGGAGGTGGTTAATGAAATTCAGGATATCCTTTCTAGTCATGTTTCCAGGGTTCTTCCTCTTTCCGGTGAGGGTTGAGGGTCACGGTCAGTGGGGGGAGCAATACGGTGGTTGGGGCATGGGTCCTGGCATGATGGGGCCCTGGGGCATGGGATGGACTGGCCCATGTGCTTTCTGATTTCTACCGGCATCCGCTAGATTTCAACTCAAAAAGCTCCTTCTTTGCGATCCGCTGAAAAGGTATTGACCGCGGGGAGAGCATCCGATTATCCCCCCGCAGCCGGGTTGATTGAGACGTGATTTTCTACCTCTTGGGTTTTTCGGCTGCCGGCTTTACTGCCTTGGCATCCTTCGGGGCGGCCATGCAACCGCACCCGCAGCCACTCTGCTTCTTCTCCACAATGGGAAGCTGTTTCTTTTCGGCCATCTTTCTCACCTCCTTTCATCAGTAACCCTTCACAGGTTCAAGGTTCAACGTTCAAGGTTATCTTGCTTTCGTTGATCCGTGAGTCGCACCCCGCCATATCCATGGGCTGTTGACTCACTTTGGGCTGGAAAATCCTCGATCACCTCCTTTCATCCTCTGCCATTCACGTTTTCTATTGAACTCATGAGTACAGGTCCTCGGTTCTCATGACACTTCACAAACCAAGTGCCGCCTTGGCAATATCCTGCCTGAGCCATTCGGATGTTTTAAAATGAAGGGTCAGGCCTCGGGCATCCCTGAAGAGCCGTTCGACCACGTAGTCGCGACAGTATCCATGGCCTCCTAGCACCTGTATCGCTTTGTTGGTTACCTCAACCGCCATCTCTGATGCATAGAGCTTTGCCTTGAAGCCGTTTAGGGCGGCAGTGGCGGGAGAGAGGTCGGCGTTCGCGGAGCACGCCCGGAGATATGCTTCTCCTGACTCGCTTCCAAGGATCATATCGGAGATCATGAACTGAACGCCCTGATGAATCCCGATCGGCTGGCCAGCTATGGTCCGCTCTTTGGCGTGCTTTATCGAAGCGTCCACAGCGGCCTTGGCAATACTGACCGATATGGCGGCGGCTCCATAAAATCCCCACCCGATAACAGACTTGCCAATGATCTGGAGTCCTTCTCCTTCATTGCCAATAAGGTTTTCGGCAGGGACCCGGCAGTCGCTGAAAAACATCTCCCTCGAAGAAGTACTCCTCAATCCCATTTTGTCTTCCGCTCGACCAAAGGAAAAGCCCGGAGTCTCTTTGTCGATAAGGAGGGTGCTCATTCCCTCGGGGCCTTTTCCGGGGTCGGTCCTGACGAGGGCCAGGTATGCATCGGCTTCGCCTCCGGAGGTGATGAAAAACTTGGAGCCGTTCACAATGTAGGAATCTCCATCTTTGACTGCTTTCGTGGTGATAGCCCCAGCATTGCTGCCTGAATCGGGTTCGTGAACAGCGAAGGCTCCAACGGACTGGCACCGTAGCAACTTGGGGAGCCACTTTGTCTTCATTGTCTCACTGCCTGCTACGTCAATAGCCTTTGCTACGATGACGTGAGAGGTGTAGATGAGTGCTGTTGAGGCGCAAGCTCTCGCCAGCTCGTGCACCACCGATACAAAGGAGGTTCTTCCTTCCCCAATGCCCCCGGCGGCCTCGGAGATGATCACTCCCGGAAGCCCCGTTTCACCGAGGTAACGGATCGCTTCCCAAGGGAAGCCTCCGTTTCGGTCGCGGTCCGCTGCACCGGGCGCTACTCGTTCTGTTGCGATCTGTGACGCAAGATCTCGAATCTGTTCCAGCCGTCCTGTGTGATCATTTTGTTTTTCCATCACCGTTCTCCTTATCCCATCAGGGGACTCAAGCATTTCAGTATTTTAGCAATCACTAATGTAATGGCCAAAAAAAAATGACTACTTCTCTCTCTCCAACTCCTCGATCCGGCACCGTACCTCGTTCATCTCTCTTAGAAGCTCTTTTTCCCACTTCTTGAGAAGAGCCAGCTTGCCTTCAGACCGATCCAACTCCGCCTTGCGTATCTGCCCGGTTCCCTTGCAGCCGCACGTACAAACCCGGGAGAGAATTTCCTGGCATTGCTTAAGGGCATCGGCGTTTACTTCGTATGGTATCCAGTAGCCCTTGCGCTCATTGCGCACCAAGCCCGCGTGCTTGAGGATCTTGAGGTGTTGAGAGACAGCGGAGGGAGTCACTCCAAGAGTATCGGAGAGCTCGTTTACCCCGAGGGCCCCTTTTTGCTTCAGGAGTTCGATAATACGGATGCGGGTCTCGACTCCAAGGATTTTGAAAAGCTCTGCCTGACTGATTGCCATCATCATCACCTGCGATCTATTTTAGCAATTGCTAAAATAGTAAACTGCTCTAAACCTCTTGTCAAGAGAGGTTTTTTACAGAGAGATTTTTTACAAACATTTCTTTGATCTGGTCCGGCAGACCTTAGAGACAATGGGACTCGGCCACTCGGCACCAACAAGGGGCAGCCGGCCAGGGGCATGAAGACATGAGTATCGGACTCTCCCAGTTTCGTGATCCCAAAAGGATGACCCTGCCCCGGCTTCTCCTCCTGCCCTTTGTCGGAGACCCCGGCGGGGTGCCAATCAACCGGCATTGACAGGGATTGGAGAAATCAGAGACAGCGCCTATTTCAAAGAGAAGCACGGAAAAAGGTAGGAAAAAGGTAGGTCTTGAACTGTAGGTTGTGCTGGTGTAATGATATAGCCCATACCGGATAGAAGGATAACCCCCGCTCGCTCATTGTTCCGGGCTCTTGAACTCGGTCAGATCAACTTGAAACTTTGAAAGAGCGACTCCATGCAGGACGTTTGCCTCGCTAAATCAAGCAGAAAACCGGCTCTTGTCTGGACGACCCTGGCCTTTTTTGCAGGGTTCGCCGGGGTCTCGGCGTTTGGCCCCATCGTGACAAAGCTCAAAGAGCCTATGGCGTTGACTCCGCTCTTGATGGGGCTTCTGAGCGCGAGCCCGGCGCTGACCGGATCTTTGCTTAGAATTCCATTTGGAGCCTTGGTGGATCGCATGGGCGGGAAAGCACCCATCCTTGTGCTCCTTGGGCTCAGCTGTATGGGAATAGCCGGGGCTACTTTGACATTTGCATTTTATCCCCAGCCTCAGTTTCACCACTATTATCTCTTCCTCGCCTCAGGAGTGCTTTCGGGTTGCGGCATTGCCGTTTTCTCTGTAGGCGTTCCCACGGTCTCTTACTGGTATCCTCAGAAGAAACAGGGCACAGCTCTCGCTCTCTATGGAGGTCTTGGCAACCTCGCTCCTGGACTCTTCGCCTTCATTCTGCCGGTTCTGGTGGTTGATTTAGGTTTTTTTGTTTCCTATATGCTCTGGTCCGTGATGCTCTTTTTGGTCATGGTTCTGTTTTTCTTTTTCATGAAGGACGCTCCCTATTTTCAATACAAAGAGCTGGGCATAGATATTGACAAAGAGGCTCTCCTTCACGCCTGTGGAGAAGAGCTCGTACCTACCGGAACCATGATGACCTCCATCAGAAAGGCCGGCTCTGATTATCGCACATGGGTCCTTACCAGCCTTTATTTCTTTTCCTTCGGTGGATTCATTGCTCTCACCGTATGGCTACCTACCTATTGGAGAGAATACTACGGGGTGAGCTTTGTCATGGCAGGAGTGCTCACCCTTTTCTACTCTTTGGGCACCTCCCTGCTGAGAATTCTCGGGGGATTTGTCTCGGATCGACTCGATGCCGTGAGACTGATCTCCTGGTCTTTCCTGTTTGTGTTCTTCGGCTCTATTGTAATGATGCTACCTTACAAGGTCATGGCGATCGCTTTAGGTGGGATTTTTCTTCTGGCATTGGGAATGGGTTTTGCCAACGCGGCTGCATTTAAGCTGGTGCCGAAGTTTATGCCAAGTACTGTAGGGGGTGTTGCAGGAATTGTGGGAGGCTTGGGCGCATTAGGCGGATTCGTGATTCCCATCCTCATGGGACTATTCGTACGATTTTTTGCAGGCCCTGGGTACTCCCAGGGTTTTAGCGTATTTCTAGTCGGGTCCATGATCTCGCTCCTCCTGCTTGCCCGCCTGAGGAGATCTTCGAAGAAAACGAATTCAGTTGCGGCAGATCGAACCGTGCCTTCTGAAGCTGAGCTCCTTTCGAAAAAGATACCGTAGGGGGGCGCTCCAGATGTGAATCAATCGGCTGAAGGGAGAAAACCCGAGCAAGACAAGTGCGCTGAGGACATGGATTTTATAGCTCACGGGCACGGGAAGCATAAGCCCGGGGTCAGGCGTGAAGGTCACGATTCCGCGAATCCACGGCGCCACCGTGCAAAGCACGTCATAATGACCGAAAAGAACATTGTACAGGCCGGTGCCGATCACGACAACCAGCGACCCAAGGGTGAACGTGTCGTTCATCGTGCCTGCGGCGCGAACCCTGGAATGGCTCATTCTCCGCCACAGGAGCAGAAGGGCTCCGACAAATGCAGCTGCACCCACGAGCAGCCCCATCCAAAAAGCAATAAGGAGATGAGCTTCGCTCCGGATCCCCGCGATATCGTAAACGGTCTGTGGGATCAGCAACCCGCCTGCGTGGCCGACCAAGGTCAGCAAGATTCCGAAATGAAAAGGGATGGAACCATACAAGAGGGTCCTCTTCTCCAAAAACTCGCTCGATCGGGCGTTCCATCCATATTGATCCACCATGTAGCGGTAGGCATGGCCGACCACGAACACGGCGAGACAGAGATAGGGAAACACGACAAAAGCCAGTTCATGGGCAAGATCCATGGTCCTCTCCTTCGACGTTCCTCAGAATGCAAGCCAGGCTGTCCAACAGTCCTGCATACCCGGGAGCCGTTTCCCGGAGTTGAGCTGAAAGCCGTTCAGGACCGGAGAGGCACTGCCGCACAAGCTCGGCCCCGGGGGCGTCCGGGTTGATCGAAAGAAATTCCAGCATCAGAGGCAAAAAATCAGGCAGCTCCCCCCCGATTCTCTCGTAGCCTGCCTCGCGGTAGACCTGCTCCAGTCCAGCGAGCGCCAGGGCTCTTTTCTCGCTGTTGCCCCAATGGTGGTATGCCATGTTCAGGGTGGTCTTCGAATTTATGCAAAAGGCGGCCGTGTAGGTTTCTTGAAGGCGAATCGGCGATTGGCACTTGATGAAGGAGATGAAGCCTTCTATCTTTTCCCTAAGCTCTTCCGGCAATTCTGCAACCGCGGTTTCCACATGCGGAAGCCGCTTCATGAATCCTTCATCAGGGTACTGCATCAACTCGGAAATGACCTTGAATTGCAGGCGTCGCTCATCCATTTTCTTTCCTGTCCCAAGCCATTCCTCAGCGCTGCTCTGAGGCGCTCTGGAGCATGGCGCCGATTCGATGTATCTTCTCACATCGGATCGGGAAACCCACAGCTGCCCTGGATATGAAAGGGTCCTTCCATTTCTGTCCGACCGACTGTGGGAACTACAAAGCGCTCGTTAAATCGGGCCAAGGCGAGCAATTGGTACATCTTCTGCGCCGTCTCAACCGTTATTCCCACCCTTTCGAGCGCATTCTCATCAGCCTGATTTTCGACCCGGACGGATCGCATATACTGCCGAATCGCCAAAAGGCGTTTGAGAGCCAGCCGCACCGGCGCCTCGTCACCGGCGGTGAGGAGGTTGGCCAGGTAGGTGACCGGTATCCGCATGGTGTCAACCACATCCCTCTCTTCCATGACTTTAGCATAAGATTGGACAGGGCTGATGGGCGGCACGTACCAGACCATAGGCAGTGTCCGGTATTCCGGGTGCAGAGGCAAGGCAAGCTTCCAGACTTTGGCAAGCTTGTAGACCGGAGAACCGGCGGCCGCTTCGATGAAATTCGCCGGGATTCCCTGCGATGCCGCTTCGTTGCGGATTTTCGGATCCGTGGGATCGAGAATCATGTCCAAATGGGCTGGATAAACGCCGCGATCCGAAGGGACCGATGCTGCAGCGGAGATCCTGTCCGCATCATACAAGAGGATGCCGACGTAACGGATGCGACCGACACAGGTGTGGGCACAGAGGGTGGTCAGCCCCGCTTCAATTCTCGGGTAGCAGAACAGACACTTTTCTGATCGTCCCGTGTTCCAGTTGAAATACACCTTCTTGTAAGGGCACCCGGAAACGCAGAAGCGCCACCCCCGGCAGCGCTCCTGATCCACCAATACAATTCCGTCTTCGTCCCGTTTGTACAGAGCACCGGACGGGCAGGAGGCGACGCATGCCGGGTTCAGACAGTGCTCGCAGAGCCGGGGAAGGTAGAACATGAAGACGTTCCGGAACTGGAGGTAAACGCGGTAATCAAGATGACTGAAGTTGACATCCTTCGCCCCACTCTCGCTCACGCCCGCCAGGTCATCCTCCCAGTTCGGCCCCCACTCGATGTGCATGGTCTCACCGGTGATCTGGGAGACGGGGCGAATGGAAGGCTGATGCCTGCGACGGGGGCTCTGAATGAGTTTATCGTAGTCATAGCTCCAGGGTTCATAATATTCGTCAATGGTCGGCAGGTCCGGATTGTGAAAAATGTTAAGCAGCTTGTTAGCCCTGCCGCCTGCTTTCAGTTCAAGGCGACCGTTTTTCAGGCACCACCCGCCCCGGTGGATCTCCTGGTTTTCCCACTGCCTGGGGTATCCTATCCCGGGCTTGCTCTCCACATTGTTGAACCACATGTATTCTGCGCCCTTTTTGCTGGTCCAGACGTTTTTGCAGGGGATACTGCAGGTGTGGCAGCCGATGCATTTGTCCAGGTTCAGCACCATGGCAAACTGGGCTTTAATCTTCATACCAATCCACCTCCCCTGCTTTTCTCACCACGATCACTTCGTCACGCTGGGAACCGACAGGACCATAATAATTGAACCCGTAACTGAACTGGGCGTAACCGCCGATCATGTGGGTTGGCTTGACCATGATCCTGGTAACGCTGTTGTGTGTGCCGCCCCTGAGACCTGATCGCTTAGAGCCGGGGGTATTGATCAACCGTTCCTGGGCATGATACATGAACGCCTTCCCAGGCGGGATGCGATGGCTGACCACCGCCTTGGCCATAATCACCCCGTTGACGTTGAAACACTCCAGCCAATCGTTGTCTTTGACGCTTATTCTCTCCGCGTCTTCATTGTTGATCCAGATGGCCTCTCCGCCCCTGAAAAGGGTCAACATGGTCAATGTGTCCGAAAAGGTGCTGTGGATCGACCACTTGGAGTGAGGGGTCAGGTAATTGAGCACCAGCTCATTCGGATCTTCCCGTTTCCCGCGGATCGAGCCAAGAGCCTGCATGTCCAGGGGGGGACGGTAGAGGGGCAGGCTCTCCCCAAAATCACGCATCCAGGGGTGGTCCTGGTAAAACTGCGCGCGTCCGCTCAACGTGCGAAAAGGCACTTTTTCTTCAATGTTGATAACGAAAGGAGAGTAGCGCCGCTTTTCCGACTCGATTCCGCTCCAGATGGGTGAAGTGATGATTTTGCGGGGCTGAGCGTTCAGATCTGCAAATGAAAACTTCTCCCCTTGGCGTCGCATGCTCAGGTGACGAAGCCGAAGGCCTGTTTTTTTCTCCACGCTTTCCCATGATTTTACGGCGGTTTCTCCGTTTGTCTCCGGCGCCAGGGTGAGGATCGTTTCAGCCACCTGCTTCCCGGTTTCAAGCGAAGGCATCCCTTGGCTGATGCCGGGCTGAGTCACAACGCCGAGCTTCTCCTTCAATTCAGCGTACTCCTCCTCCGCCTTCCAGAGAACGCCTTTAGAGCCGACGCCGACCTTGGCCGTAAGCGGACCGAGGGCGGTCATCATGCGATAGACATTGGGATAATCCCGGGTAACGACCGTCAGGTTCGGCATGGTTTTGCCGGGGACCGGTTCGGTTTCGCCTTTTCGCCAATCCAGAACTTCCGCCTGAGCGATTTCTCCCGGAGTGTCGTGCATCAATGGCGCGGCCACCAGATCCTTCATCTCGCCAAGGTGTTTACACGCCAGTTCGGAAAAGGCAGCGGCGATCGCTTTGAACTGCTCCCAGTTGGTGCGGGTTTCCCAGGGAGGATCGATGGCCGGGTTGAACGGGTGAATAAAGGGGTGCATATCCGTCGTATTCAGATCGTGCATTTCGTACCAGCCCGCCGCAGGCAGGGCCACGTCGGCATAAAGGGCGCTTGTGGACATGCGCATTTCCATGGTCACCAGCAAGTCCAGTTTTCCCTGGGGAGCAGGGTCGCGCCATTGAATTTCCGTCGGTCGGAGCAAGGTGTCGGAATTAAACACGGCATTGTCCGCCCCAAGGAGGTGTTTAAGAAAGTACTCGTGCCCTTTGCCGCTCGCCCCCAGCAGGTTGGCACGCCAAAGAAACAACACCCGGGGAAAATTGGCCGGGTTGTCCGGATCTTCCACGGCAAAACGCAGTTCACCCGTTTTCAGTTGTTTCACCGCTCTCGAAATGATCTCTTCGTCGCTCGAAGAGCCTTGAACAGCGGCTTCACGGCAAAGATCAAGAGGGTTCCGGTTAAACTGCGGATAAGAGGGCAACCACCCCAGCCGGCTGGCGATCACGTTGTAATCGGCCATGTGCCGGGACGTATGAGCGCCGGCCAGCGGCGACAGGAGGTGCTCGGGACTGAAACCGTCATAGCGCCACTGGTCGGTGGCAAAATAGTAAAAAGACGTTCCGTTCTGCTGACGGGGCGGCCGACTCCAATCCAGCCCGAAAGCCACCTGGGACCAGGCGGCTTGAGGCCGGACCTTTTCTTGACCCACGTAATGGGCCCATCCCCCGCCGTTGACGCCCTGGCACCCGCACAGGGTGGTGAGATTGATGATGGAGCGGTAGATCATGTCGCTGTGAAACCAGTGGTTCGTGCCGGCACCCAGGAAAATCATGGATTTGCCCCTGGTCTTCACGGCATTCTCTGCAAACTCCCTTGCTACCCTGATGGCGTCCTCGCGGGGCACGCCGGTGATCGCCTCCTGCCACGCCGGCGTGTAGGGCTTGGGCTCATCATAATCACGGCCGTAATCTTCCGGGTGTTCTTTCCCTTTTCCCAGTGGGACACCAACATGAGCAGCCATGAGATCAAACACCGTAGCGACTTGCACCTCCCCTGATGGGGTCTCGACTCTTTTTACCGGCACGGTACCTTGTCTAATCCGGCCGCCGTCAAAATCGAAGAGAGGGAATGAGACCCTCACCCAGGAATCAGCGTCCGACGCGTAGCTAAGCAAAGGGTCAACAGGTTTTCCATCGGCCTCCAGTTTGAGATTCCAACGGCCCTCTTCGTTCCAACGAAAGCCGATACTGCCGTTAGGAACACAAAACCTGCTGGTGATAGCATCAAACAAAACCGTTTTCCACCCCGCATTGTTGGTTTCCATACCCAGATCCGAGGCTCTGAGAAAGCGCCCTGCAGTATGGGTTTCACCGCGATGATCGAGGATCACGGCAAAGGGGAGATCGGTGTACGACTTCGCATAGGAGTTGAAATATTCAACCGATTGATCCACGTAAAACTCCTTGAGAACCACGTGGGTCATAGCCATAGCCAGGGCTGCATCGGTTCCGGCCCTTGCAGGCAGCCAGGTGTCTGCGAACTTCACGTATTCAGCATAGTCCGGAGCGACGGCGCAGACCCGGGCGCCCCGATAACGGGCTTCTGTAAAGAAGTGCGCATCCGGAGAGCGTGTCATAGGGAGATTGGTCCCCCACACGATCATGTAGGTCGACTCATACCAATCTGCGCTTTCAGGAACGTCGGTCTGCTCGCCCCAAATCTGAGGAGAGGCGGGAGGAAGATCGCAGTACCAGTCATAGAAGCTCAGCATGGACGCTCCGATCAAGGAGAGAAATCGCGCGCCGGAGGCGTAACACACCATGGACATGGCGGGAATCGGTGTGAATCCAAATATCCGGTCCGGGCCATAGGTTTTGATGGTGTGGATGAGAGAAGCGGCGATGAGCCCCGCAGCTTCATCCCAGGAGACCCTGACAAATCCACCTTTACCGCGTTCCTTCTGGTAGGCATGCCTCCTTTCGGGGTCTTCGACGATGCTGCGCCAGGCCGCCA
>Ga0299912_10004682_pt1 | contig 11227 bp, 6 predicted proteins | sample RVTome_2_FD_207667 | JGI IMG/M metagenome (GOLD analysis project Ga0299912, IMG submission 207667) | Soil microbial communities from uranium-contaminated site in the Upper Colorado River Basin, Wyoming, United States - RVT95D214 (version 2) ... | reverse complement strand
TTCATAAACAAGTTCTTTATATTCCGCGGCATTCAGTACTTCAAAATTATCCGTTACGCGTTCGGCAATGCCGATTTGCGTATTAAAATTGAATTGTGTACCTCCCTGGCGCCCTCTTTTGGTCGTGATCACAATGACACCGTTTGCGGCACGGGCTCCATAAATAGAGGTTGCAGAGGCATCTTTCAGTATCACTATCGATTCGATATCGCTGGTTTCAAGCGATGCCAGGGCATTTGTGGAATGGAACCGTTGTGCCCTGTCGCCTGATGCGACCGGAACACCATCGACAATGTAAAGAGGTTCGGTAGAAGAGCTTATTGAGCCTTCACCCCGGATGATAATATCGGTACTGGAACCGGGAGTACCCGATTGTGAAGAAGCCAGTAGTCCGGTGGCCATTCCCTGTAATGATTTTTCAAAACTGGAAACAGGTTTGACTTCAATATCCTGCGATTGCACAATGCTCGAAGAACCAACGAACGATGCCCTTGTTGTGGTTCCGTAACCAACAACGATTACCTCATCCAGGCCGGCAATTTCGGCTTCCATTACAACATCAATCTGTGTTCGTCCTTCTATGGTTATTTCCTGGGTCATCATCCCTATGGAACTGAAAACCAGGATTGCATCGGAAGGAGCTTTGATGGAATAGTTCCCATCGATGTTGGTGGCAATACCAGCCGATGTGCCTTTTATCTGCACTGCCACACCCGGCAATGCACTGCCATCGTCAGCGCTGGTAACCTTACCCGTAATTTGTATGTCCTGTGCAAGAGCAGAAATGCTCATGAATGCAAGACATACAAGAATACTTGTAATTCTTTTCATAGATAATAATTTTAGGTTTATAATCGGTTAATAAACAATAAAAAACAGCTAAAAAGCCCGTTGCAAGGGCTATAAGTATTCAAAACTAGCAAAAAAATCCGGAAAAAAAAATTTGCTGATTTTAATTAACTGCTTAAAATACAAGAATATATGAAATTGATCTTAAAAAAGACTTAAAATAAAATTTATGATAAAATCTAAACAATTTATTTACAGTCGATTGATTCATTGATTGAATGAATATTCTCCAGATGCAAAGAAAAAAGGCTGACTCTTGATAGAGACAGCCTTCAAGTCCATAATATTGAATGTGGTTATTCTTCGCTTACTTCGTTTGGATTAGGAGTAGCAGGATACGAATCCCAGAAAATCGGGGTTGTAAGTAGATCGCCACCAACAGCAGTTGCAGCTGCATCATAATTATCCGGGTTAAGTGTTTGCTCCCCAATCGGGAACTGAAATCGTGTAGGAATTTCACTTGTGTGTTGAATCAGCTGAGCAACATTAAAGATCGGATAATCCAATCTTCTCCATGTTGCATAGGCTTCCAGTCCCTTGGTATAGGCCGCAATCCACGATTGGGTTCCAATCTTCTGCCTCCAGTTTCCTTCAGCAGTAGCATATGCAACGCTTGCCTGTGCGAGATAAGCATCTACCTCTGCCTGTGTCCCTCCCCATTCAAGGATTGAATTGGTTATACCCATGTTATAATACTCTTCAGCAGAATTCGGTAATGTATACCCTCTTTCAGCAGCTTCTGCCAGGTAGAATAATACTTCAGTATAGGTAAGCATGAGACCATGGAAAGCAGGATCAAGAATAGCTGGATGAATGTGAGCATACTGTCCAAAGGGTGCAGAAAATCCATACTTGCCACCCGCATAATGTCTGACAGTAGCATCCAGAGTATCTGTTTCTGGTCGGAGAGTGAATGGTGTGGTTTTATAAACCATTGAATCACTTTCACCATCTCTGGTGGTAAAAATCAGATACCTTCCTTTACCTCCACCACTTTCTTCAGTAACCGTAGTATCAAATAAAACATCTTCATCTTTCTGAAAATTAAAATTCTGCATAAAACTTGGATTCGCGTAAAGGAATAATCTAGGATCTTGTAAATCATTCAACTTATCCATAAGCGTATTTGCTAACACAAAATCCTTTCGACCGGTCGACACAATTTCCTCAAATAGAGGATTCTGGTTCGGAGAAGCAGATTGATATGGCATCAAGCAATCGTCTGCCGAAGATTCAAATGCACCTTCAACAGCAGATTCTACTGTCGCTTGTGCAAGTGTAGGATTCACATCTCCCAGTGTTACACCCATCTTAATTTTAAGTGCATTGGCAAACTTGATCCAGGCTGCAACATCACCTCCATAAAAGAGGTCAGCTGAGCCAAAACTTCCTGCATCCTCATCCAACCCATTTATTGCTGCATCTAATGAATCCAGAAGACTATTATAAATAAATGCACCATCATCATAGGCCGGATATACATTTTCGACATCGAGGGCTTCTGTATAAGGCACCATACCAAAAATATCGACCAGTTGGTTGTACGCATAAGCCTTTACTATACTAATGATAAACAACCTGTTCTGTTTGGTTGCTTCAGCCTCCAACCCGGTTTCCCTGGCTATTGCCTTTGCAGCTTCGTTTATATCCTGCAATGCTCCTTCCCTGTAATAATAGCGGAAAAGATTATCGGATATGTTTCTGGTTACAATATCATAATTGGCCTCATCGGTATACGTAGTTTCGGTCCAATATTGAGCCCAGAGTTTAAAGATATTCTGGTTCACATTGGTTTGATTCACCTGATCAGCCAATTCTTTCTGACCATTTGAGAACAATGCATTACCCGCCACTTCGGCTGGGTTTTTTTGGTCTGTGTTGAAATCTTCAAACTTTTCGGTACACCCGATTAGGAAGGTTAGCAACACGAAATAAAATATATATGATCTTTTCATGACAATCTTTTTTTATTATTAGAAAAGCAGCTTTATTGAAAATCCGAAATTTCTGGTGGAAGGCATGACTCCGCTCTGCCATCCCTGAATATTTCCTGAACTCTGAGTTGCTTCCGGGTCGGCATGAGGAAGATTCTTATGAATGATCCACAGATTTGATCCAATCAAACTGACAGAAGCTCCATAAATGAACGTCTTACTCATGAGACTGGCAGGCAGATTATATGTAAGTTCAACTTCACGTAATTTCACAAAGGAAGCATCATAAACGAACTGTTTATTTGGACTCAGTACCCAGCCATTAGCAAAAATATCGCTTGGAATGCGGGTAGTATTTTCCGAACCGTCTGCATTCACACCATCAAGGATTATACCTCCGCCCTCCTCGATCGGATCTCTTTCCGGATTTCCCAGATCGTTATTATCGGCAGTTTCTTCATATAAACCTGTTCCGATACCATACCACAGATCAAGGGAGAAAACCTCTCCGCCTTTCTGCCAGTCGATCAGGAAACTCAGATCAAAATCTTTAAAGGTGAGGGTATTGGAAATACCTCCAGTCCAATCGGGATTATAGTTACCCAGTACTTCAGAGTTCGTGGCTGATTTAACATAGTATCCACCGTCAACGATCTTACCTCCATTATCATGATATTCAAAATCCGATCCGTTAATGGATCCATAGGGTTCACCCACACGTGCATTAATCGTTACACCGCCCTGTAATGCAGCTAACTGAAGGTTTTGCACTTCATTTCCGGCTTCATCCTCGTAAAGGGAAATAACCATATTCTGGTTCGTTGCCCAGTTGAGTGCCACATTCCATCTGAAATTGTTAGCTATAACAGGTACTGCAGTAAATACGACCTCGATTCCTTTGTTTTCAATTTCACCGGCATTCACCCACTTCTCGCGGTAGCCTGTCGCCTGTGAAATATATACCGGTAATAATTGATTAAAGCTGCTCTGTTTGTAAAGAGCCAGATCAAATCCTAACCTGTTTTTGAATATCATCATTTCCAATCCGGCTTCCATTGAATTCGTGCGCTCAGGCACAAGATCTTCATTATTCTTTCCATAATAACTTGTTACCATAGGATTGCCCAAAAATGGAGCATTTTGTCTATAGGTATCAATAATACTCAATGGAGGAGGATCGTTACCGACCTGAGCATAATTCAGCCGCAACTTACCTAATGACAGCCAGGAAGCTTCAATCAGATTAGAGAATAACAGGTTACCTGATATTGACGGATAAAAATAAGCATTATTTTTTTCCGGCAGAGTCGAAGACTGATCCCTTCGCAGGGAAGCATCGAGGTATACCAGATCTTTGAAACCTAAAGTCACACTTCCAAAAACTCCGTTAACGCCGATCTGTTCAAGTTTTTCCTCGGGAGGCAACATAGGATCAAGACTATTGCTCAACGCATAGAGCTCAGCAATAGCTAAACCACCATTTGTTGATGCGAATACCTGATCATTTTCACTTCGACGAATGTTGGTTCCTAACAGAGCAGTCAGATCTATGTCACCAAAAGTTTTATGAAAATTCAATAACAAGTCCGCATTGGTTTCAACAAAGGCTCTCTGGAATCTTGAATATCCTGAGGTCACGTCGGGACGACCGACTCCCATCTCACCTGCACATGATCCCATAGCTCTACGTTCTTCCTGAAGTTCATTATACCTATCGATTGAAACTCTACCCATAGCGCTTAAGTAACTGGTTATCTGCCAGTCGAGCTGAGTGTATCCAATCAATCTGTTTCTCGAATCTTGTTCATAATTCTTGTATCTTATCCAATATGGATTATCCCAATATATCGGAGTACGATCGTCCCAGGAGACAGGATTCCATGTTGCATTCAGATCTGTTGCTTCAAAGAGTTCTCTCTGTTCCTGAATATCGACATTCACTTGGTACCATTGCCGGAACGATGTCATGATATTTTCGTTATACCCGGTAGATGGACGACCCAAACCTTCGGTATTGATATAATTGGCACTTGCCGATATTTTTACATTATCTAATAAATTATATGAACCATTAAAAATAAAGTTATTTCTATTTAAGGAGCTGTTCGGCATAATACCGTTTAAATTCTGATTTGTGTATGAGAACCGGTACGTCGATTTTTCTGTTCCGCCAGTTACGTCAACACTATTTGTATAGCTTACTCCTGTTTCGAAAAACGTTTCAGGACCGTTTTCACCAGCCACCCATGGTGTTGCTTCACCATAATGAGGTGATTCGGGGATGAATGCATTGTACTGATATACCATCAGGGTTGGATCAAATGCCTGCCCGCGTGAAGCATCCTCATAGAAGGGGGTTATCAATTCATCTATACCATCTCCGTTGATATCTGCAGCATCCAGACCTGGGTAATCAGGACTACTATACCAGGTTGGATCATAACCACCACCATATTTATCCTGATATACAGGGAACGTACTTTTGTCCATCGTACTGAACGTAACATTGGAATTCAATGTCAGATTTATTTTACTCCCAGTTGTCCCCTTGCCTCCTTTTTTAGTTGTGATAAGAATAACTCCGTTAGCGGCACGAGAACCATATAGAGCGGTTGCTGCTGAACCCTTTAGTACACTAACTGATTCAATATCGTTAGGATTGATATCTGCAGCTGTGTTTCCATAATCATAACCATTACGTCCGGTAAGCTGTCCGATATTATTTGTATTAGAGTTACTAATTGGCACACCATCAACAACAAACAGAGGCTGGTTGGTCATTGTCAACGAATTGGATCCTCTGATAACCACGTTGGTTGATCCTGCAAAGTTGGTGTTGTTCTTAATATGAACACCGGCTACTTTGCCTGTAAGAGATCTCAGGAAGTTATCAGATTTAACAGTACTAACGTCGTCTCCATCAACTTCCTGCATCGCATACCCAAGTGATTTTTTATCTCTTGGTATACCAAGAGCAGTTATCACAACCTCGGCTACTTCGTACAATTCCGAAGTCATGACTACATCGATCTGGGTACGGCCATTCACAACCTCCTCGGTTGTAACCATACCCACAAAACTGAATACCAGTGTCGCATCGGATGGGGCAGACAGCGAATAGACACCATCGATATTGGTTGTCGTTCCGCTTTGTGTTCCCTTTATCTGCACTGCAACACCAGGCAGCACACTACCATCATCTTGACTGGTAACAGTGCCCGTAATTTGTATGTCCTGGGCAAACAGGGAATAGCTGAATAGCGCCAGACATACAAGCATACCTGTAATTCTTTTCATAGATAATAGTTTAGGTTTATAAATAATAAATAATTAGGTTCCTCGATCAGAGTACTATCATTTCATACCCGATAATATTGATCATCGGTGCCAAAACTAAAAAAATAATTTATAAAAAAAAATTCCCGACACATTTTAACTATCTCTGGAACAGGAGAATAGAATGATTATGTAAACAATTTGCATAAATATACATTCTGTCGGAGCCTGATAAACTACAAAGAAGTTCAAACTATACCCTGCCAGGAATTGCTCAGTATTCAATTGAAAATAAAAACGTTAACTTCACTATTCGTACATGATTTCATCGACGCAAATCCTACCTGTTAACCGGCTGGTGTATGTAGTTTAAATTTTTAGATATTCATCAATGACTTTGATACATTTTTTCTCAGGATTAAAATGAAAGAAAAGAAAATATTGGAAAATACGAACTCTATTCTCAGTAACATAAAAAAGCGAACCAAGAATCCTGTTATAAACTCAGAGTACTATAATTTTATAACTAGATCGGAATATTTGATTCTTGAAATTAATTCCCGTGGATTATATATTCCTTCAGTTTTTCTGTTTTCGGATTATTAAACAGTTCATCCGGCTGGCCCTGCTCTATAATTTCACCAAACGACATAAAAACGACATGATCGGCCAGTCGTATCGCCTGTCGCAAAACATGTGTGACAAGGATAATGGTATAATGCTGTTCTAATTTTTTAAATAAGTTCTCAATGATTTTACTTGATATCGGGTCCAGGGCTGAAGTCGGTTCATCGGCCAGAATGATCCGGGGTTTTACAGCTAACCCGCGGGCCAGGCATAACCTTTGTTGCTGACCAATGGAAAGACTTGTTGCCGGGCTGTTCAACCGATTTTTAACCTCATCCCAGAGACCCACTTCCCTGAGATTTCTTTCCACGCTGTAATCGATCAGCTTCTTGTCACGAATTCCTTTAAGCTTTATCCCATAGGCAACATTCTTGTAGATGGAAACAGGCAGCGGGTAAGGACGTTGGGAAAGAAGTCCCATCTTTTGCCTGATTACAGGTATATTCTTTGTAGCATTCAAAATGTCATCCTCCTCAATATAAATGTGCCCATCGACTTTAAGTTCTTTGTACAAGTCGGTCAATCTGTTCATCGCTTTCAGGAGTGTTGTCTTCCCGCATCCCGAAGGACCCAGCAAAACAGTCACCTTATTTTTAGGTATGATCAGGTTGATATCTTTCAGAATATGGTTTTTATCCGCATAAACATTAAGATTGTCTATTCTCAGAATTGAGCTTGTCTCTTCTTGTTTCGATATTACTTCAGAATGTTGTTCTGTCATAGTGCCCGTATTTGAAACCATCCCTCCAATTTCTATCTAAGAATAGTTTTCGAATATTTTTTTGAAAGATACCTCGCTCCTAAACTAATGATTAAAATTATAATGGTAAGGATCGCCGCCGATGCAAAAGCTCTTTCCCTTACTTCGGGAATTGGTGAACTCAACTGGAAAAAGATGGCCAGTGGAAGAGTTGCTGCAGGTTCATCGAGATTAACCGGTATTAAATCGGTATAGCCGGCTGTGAAAAGCACGGAAGCTGCATCTCCAATACCCCTTCCGAATGAAAGTAAAACGGCAGTAATAAAACCTGAAAATCCTTGTTTAAGCATCACCTTAAAGGCCATTTCGGTATTTGTCGATCCAAGGGCGAGTGTGGCTTCGTGTAATCCTTTTGGAATCGTGCTCAGTACTTCATCAAAAGTCCGTACCATAATAGGTGTAATCAGTAAGGCAACCGTAATAATCCCTGCAAGAAGCGATGCATTCATACCAAAAAAAAGCATCAATGTAAACCCAAATGCACCATACACTATGGAAGGTATACCCCATAATGCATCGAGCAGGTATCTAATGAAATTCTGCGTACGCCTTAAGCGTATTAAATGCACGTTAATGTATAAAGCAGCCGGCATCCCCACGAGGATTGCTATAAAAGTAGCCCCAAACGCAATATACAAAGAACCTACTATTGCATTGAGAACTCCTCCTTCCCCTCCGTAATAAAAGCCTCCTTTCGGTATTTTAGTCACCATATCCAGATTCAATGCCCTGAAACCCTTAAGAAAAATAATGAAGATTATAAAAGCGAGTATGGCAATCAGTGAATATGCTGCAAAGGCCGAAATAATCCGGAAAATGGTTTCTTCAATGATCTTTCTCCGCTTCATCTCTTTTGTGTTTTGTAAATGAAATACCTGAAAACAAGATTAATCAATAAAATGATAACAAGAAGAAGGAGAGCAGCAAACATAAGTGCCGAATCGTACATAGGAATGGAAAGCATTTCACCATAATTGTTGGCAATTAATGCCGGAAGAGGATAACCGGCTTCGAAAGGATTGAGAGTAACCTGAATCCTGTTTCCGACTACCATCATCACTGCAATGGTTTCGCCAAATGCTTTAGCAATTCCGAGTCCACATGCCGAAATAATGCCCGGATAGCTTCCCCGAACGACAACATGTTTAACAGATTCCCAGTAAGTTGCTCCAAGAGAAAGTGATGCTTCCTTCATACCAATTGGCACCGTGTTAAACACTTCGATCATCATATTGAGCATGTAAGGAATGCACATAATTGCCAGTACAATGCCTCCGGCAAAAAGCGAATAACCCGATGAGTTTGTATTAAAGATCGGCGCAAGCAGATCGGAGATTAATGGGACAATAATAAGAATGCCCCACACACCATAGATCACGGAAGGCAAACCGGCTAAGATATCGATTACCGGGTGCATGAACTGAAGGAGCTTACTGGAAGAAAATTGCGTCAGATAAATAGCTGCAAAAAGACAAACAGGTGCTGCAAGAATAAATGAAAGGATCGTAACATAAAGCGAACCGGCTATAAAAGGCCAGAATCCGAAATTACCCTTTGAAGGAGCCCAGTTCGATGAGGTTATCAGTTGCCAGAGCGATTGATTTTCAATAATCGGGGCAGCTTTAAAATAAAGACCTACACCTATGATCAAAGGTATAAGCAAGATGGTTACCAGTGTGGTAACCATCCACAGTCCTGCAACCTTATCAACCAGATACCTTCTGAATAACATGTATTTACTTCAGCTTTTCTAAATAACCATTGATTTTTTCCTGATCGATGGGAACATATCCTGCTTCGACAACAAATTTCTGTCCTTCGGTAAGGGTCCATTCAATAAAATCAAGTGTTGCCTGCTTTGCAGGTTTGCCATTTGAAACGAAATACAATTCACGTGCGGGTGGTGAAGGATATACGCCATCGGCTATGGCCTTTAACAACGAATCGAATCTACCGTAGAAATTTTCTTCCGGGTCGATCATTCCATTTCCGTTTATATCAATAGGGAGAACTTCAATTCCCGGTCTTCTCATTCCCGATTTAATATCGAATACATAATTGTTATTATTAAAAGCAATGCCCAGAGGATCTTTCGTGACTGCTTCGGCAAGACCGGGATCGCCAAAAATACCGATCCCGATCAGATCTTCCTGCTTTCCTCCTATATATTTTGCCCATGTTTCGGCTGCACCGCAGGCATCGGATCGGGTATAAACAACTATGTCTTTTTTATCGGATACCTTAAGCAATTCACCCCAGTTTTTAATCGTACCTTCGATAAATATCCCCCTGAATTCCTCCTTTGTCAATCCGTGTGTTTTCAAAACATCGAGGTATGGATTCTGATCGCTGATAGAGGGTACAACAGCATCGATGGTTAAGCCTACCCACCAGGTACCCCTATCTTTTTCTTCCTGAGTAATTTCTCGTGAAAACATTCCTAAATCGACTACTCCGGCGAGAGCATCAGCCAATCCTTTTCCTGCACCCCCACCTGATATATTAAATCGTATTTCGGGATGTTCTTTCTGGTATTCTTCCGACCATTTTATAGCCAGCGGGTAAAGAGCAAAAGCGCCTGAAAGAGTAAGAGTCTGCTCCTTTTTCTTCTTAGAGACACAGGATGACAACAGGATTGCCACCACGAGGATATAAATTAGATTTGTACGTTTCATTGTATTAGAGGTGTTAAATTAATGAATTATTGTTGTTCTTGTTTAAAAAGTGTCGGTGTCAAAATCAATTGCAGATAGTAGAATTGTGAAAGTTTATTTTCTTCGACCCCCTGCAGTGTTTTTAATGCTTCTGTTGGCAGGAAGAAGGAGTAACCGCTTTCAACAGTTCCCCATGATGCAAACTTATATTTCAATAACAGGTCATTTTCAAAACCAAGATTTTTATCGTCAGGAGTAGTGCTGTTTGTCTGTGCAAGTTGAAAATAATGTGCAGCATTCCGAATGTTCAGTGCATCAGATATCTTATATTCAAAATATATAAAATAATCAGCTAAACCGCCTTGTTTCGTATTACTTGAAAAATCTCTGAAGTAATCCTGGCTCCCAAAGTACCCGTGGCGTGACCGATACAAAGGATCAAACAGGTTATCTGTCTCTAACTCATTCCCTGTTTTGCTATTTCCCGAGAGGTAACTTACTGCAATACCAGGCATTAATTTCCCGACCTGGTAAGACAGGTCAGCATCGAACAAAAAAGCCATAATATTTTTGTCCTGGGGATTTTTACCATATTGCAAATAAAAATCTCCCTGAGCCTTAAAATCCTTTAGAATATAGCTTCCAAAAAGACCGGTTGTTTGCCTGAAGTGAAGAGTATTGGTAGTATCTGTTTCCGTCACACCCGAAGCAACATGCAAAAATGAAGAAGTCAGCTGATCATTAAATTTACGATTCAGCCAGAGAAAATTTATTGTCTTTATTCGGCTGGAAGGATATACTATGTCGGACGATTCGGCACGAAGTGCATTCCATGAACCGGCTATATGGATATTCCAATCCGACATACTCAACTTGAAGATAACAGCATCAGCGGACGATCCGTTCTGATTCCAGTTTGCATTTGAAAGAAGGCTGTTGTTATCATAAATAAACTGCTGACGTCCAACCGAAATCCAGTTTTCGGCTCCGATCTTGATCTCGGCATACCCTTCGAAGAGATCCACGGAAGCATCGTTGCCATTACCTCCGCTGAGGCCGGCTGTTTGTTCATCGCCCCATGTTCTTATATCCTGGGGTGTAAACTTTAGCTTTATCTTATCCGTTTC
>Ga0299912_10004681_pt1 | contig 11228 bp, 15 predicted proteins | sample RVTome_2_FD_207667 | JGI IMG/M metagenome (GOLD analysis project Ga0299912, IMG submission 207667) | Soil microbial communities from uranium-contaminated site in the Upper Colorado River Basin, Wyoming, United States - RVT95D214 (version 2) ... | reverse complement strand
CTTCGTCTCACCCTTCACGCGCTCTTGAATCTCGCGCTGCTCCCGCTTTTGCTCGTAGCCCTCGCGCATCACGCCGATCGTGAATCCACGAAGCTGCTTGGCGCCCTCGGTGTATGCCCTGGATGTGCGGTCCACTCGATCGAGCAGCTCACGCTGCTTCCACTTGTAGTCCGCCAGGAGTCCCCTGTTTTCAGCGATGGTCCCGCGGAGTTCCTGAATCTTCTCCCGAAGGTCCAAGTCCTCCTTGTTCTTCTCGTAGATCGGAAAGTGGTATCTCAGGATGACTTCGTTCTCGCGGATGACCGTCTCGATCTCGCCGACGGACTTCTGAATGGTCGCCAACTCTTCCTGGTCGCGAGCAATGATCTTGCGCGTGGCTTCGAGTTCGTCACACCTTGCGCGGTAGTCTTCGCGCTCATCGTAGAGGCGACCCATCGCCTCGCGGATGCCCTCGGTGGTGATCTGCGGCTCCTCGAGCGGGGCCTCAACTTCAGGTCTTTCGATCGGTACCGCTTCTGCTGCCGACGCTGCCGCCGGCTTCTCTGAGGGTTGCGCGTCTTGCGCTGCTGTCTCACCCGTTGGTACTGGGAGATCCCCTCCAGCCGACGTCGCAGGCTGGGTCTCTGCCGCCTCCGGCTGCGCCTCGACAGGCTCCGTAGCGCCGGGATCCGCGGAGTCCCCGACATCCCCAGCCGCTGCCGACTCAATCACGGACGGCAAGCTCGCGTCGAGAGATGCTCTCGCTGCTTTCTTCGCGTCGTCCATGCTAGCAACCACTGGTTCGTCGCCCATAACTCACACACACTGCGCTATCGCGCAGCCCTTTCCATCCCTGAAACCGAAACTGGTTCTCCGGGCAGCCGGTTGAACTCCGACGCCTTGATGGAGATCGTCCGCTTGCACCCGGCACAACGAAACGTGTACGCACCATGCCTCTCTGGGAAGCGCTCCAGCTTGTACACGGAGCCGTCCGGAAGTCGGGCCGCACCGTCGCGGCATCTCGAGCATGGGACGATCTTGGCCATGGCTACTTTGTCTGCGCTTTGAGCGCCTCTTCCCTGGCCTTCTTGGCGATCCTCTCCTCGCGCGTCTTCTTGGCCAACTCGCCGAGATTCAGACCAGCGGACGACCCGGGAGTCGAGGTAGACAGCCTCTCTCCGAGCGCCCCGGAGTCTATCGTCTCCCTGTCGCCCCTCGTCGCTGATCCGTTTCTGCGCCTCTCGCCGGCCTCCTCGAACTCCTTCGTGAACCGCGTGTCCGCGGCGGTGCCCATGTCGACCGAGATACTCTTGTCCTTGACCTTGACGCCGTCGGCGACATCCTTGGCACTAGCCGCCTCTGCGGCGGCCTGCGAGGGGTAGCTCTTGCCGTTGTAGATCCGCGGCTTCTCTTCGACCTGTTCGTCAGCCATCACTTACCCTCCGCTTGTTTCTTGAACATCTCGCCACGCGCCTCGTCCTGCCGGTGCCATTCCTTGAGCTGCCCGAGGCTCATGCCTGTAGCGGTCGCCTCGCCGTTCTTCTTGCGGTGGAGATCCCACGCGATCAGTCGCGCCTGCTTCGGGCTCTCGCTAGACATTGGCCCCTCCGCCGCCCGATGCCGTAGTCGCACCTGGACCGGCGCCCGCTCCGGGGAACGAGACCTGACCTGGGGTGGGCTGGAGCCCAGCACTCGTCTCTGCGGCGCCCGGGGCCGCCGGAATAGGCAGGCCCGCCTGCGAGGCGATGGCGCGCTTCTGCGCTTCCTGGAAGTGAGCCTCGATGTGGGCGCGCCATCGGAGCACGCGACCGATCCCCTGCGCGCGTCCAGGATCCTGACCCAGCGTCTCGAGGAACGGCGCGAGCATCTGCGCCCAGATGAGAGCAACGCGCAACTCTGGAGCCTTCGGGAACTGCTGAACCTGCTGCTCCATCTGCGCCCGCTGCGCCAGGCCCTCGGCGTACACCTGGGCGGCCTCCGGAGTTGGATCCCCCGGCTGTCCGTCGAGCCCGGGCGGGCCAACCGGGGCGAGCGGCGCCGGCTGCTTCAGTTGCTGCTCGATAGCCTCGAGCGCCTCAAGCTTGTCCTCCCAGCCCCAGAGCAGTAGCTCGGCGTCGGACCAACCGCACGACGCCATGAGCTGGCGCCCCTCGTCGGAGCGCAGAGAAAGCTCGTGGCTCTGGTAGTGGATGATCGGGTCGTCCGACCGCTGCGACATGGCCGGCGCCCGGCCCTCCTCGAAGAACTGGAACCACTCCTCCTCGGCCCACGCTACCTGCTGGTTCTGCTCGGAGTTGATTTCGAGCGGTATCCCCAACTCCTTGTTGATCTTGCGCTTAGCGTCGGCAGTGTCGATCGAGATCGTCCCGAGCTGGATGCCGTCCTTGACGACCTCGCGCCGGAACATCCGTACGTCGTAGTACGGCTCGTCATCGAACTGGACGTCGGACTCGCCCATCAGATCGGCGCCGCGGAAGCACCGGATTGTCCACTTGTCGTTCCGACCCCAGGCAGCGTACTGGCGATCCTCGCGGTAGAACTCGTGGATCATCTGGAGCTGGTGCCTGTAGATCTGACGCTTGGCCCTCTTGATCCGCTCGATGCGCGGCTTCCGGCGCTCCGCAGCCTTCTCGCCCAGGTACATGATGGCGCTGGCGGCCGTCAGATCCTTGCCCGGAGCCTGGCCGACCTCGACATCCATGGTGCCGATCGCGCGGTTGATCGAGTCGCGGGCGCCGTCGACCTCGACGACCCAGTTCTGCGCCATCTGTACGTTGCCGATCTCGATCGGGCGGTCCGCCTTCTGGCCCGGCGTGTACTCTAAGATGTTCGAGTCGATCCCGGTGTCTGGACCGCCAGCGAACCCAAGGTTCATGCCGCTCTCGACCAGCCACTTGGGGCTGCCCATGCGGTGGCGTGCGTCCTGAACCTGGCTGAGCGTCGTGTTGATCGTGTCCTGTGCACTGAACGAATACTCTGTCGCCGAGATGCCCCAGATCTCCCGATCACGCAACTCCCATGGAACGCTCGCGTACACGACGCGCGGGATGAGCGTGCCCGGGTTGTTGCCGGACTCGACCATGTAGTCGTCGTCGAGCAGCAGCGTGTTCCCCGCCACGACGATCGAGCGCCCGCGGTTCAGTGTGCGGTTGCCCTTCTCGTCAACTTCGACCCACGGCTTCTTGTGGAACTCGCGCACCACCTCGTGATGCTCGAAGATCCCGTCCTTGCGGTCGCCACCGTTGTAGCCCGCCGTGCTACCAACGCACGGGTGGAACTTTGCGACGTCGATGCTCTGGCTCGGCTTGACCTTGTACCCCTCGAAGTAGTGGGACGCGATCCAGTCGATGGACTCGATGCGCTCCTCGAACCACTCGAGGCACTTCTCGTCTTCCGTGCCGATCCCCAGGTTCTCTGGGTACCAGTCGTAGACCGCCACGACACTGACCGCCGTGTCGCCCCGCGGAACTTGATCGCCAAGAGGGCGCCCCAGCACGTCGAGCGACGACAACTGGCCAGCCTCCGGCAGGAAGGGCTCGAGTCCGGACCCACACGACAGGCACCCGGTGATCGAAACGTCCTGCCCCTCGGCCGCGAACGCCACGCGATCCACGGCCGCCGGGTTGCTGCCGATGAACTGGGCCGCCATCGCGTACGGCGCCGTCAGCCCGGCGTGAACCGCGCCACACGCTGGACACCGATTGATCCCCGACTTCGGGACCGTAAGCATGTCTGTGTAGTCCAGCTCCCACCACGACTTCCAGATCGCCGTTCCGTACTGAACGGCGCTGCTGATGCCGCGGTGCTGCTTGTCCACCCAACACAGCTCGTTGAGCCGGTTATTCAGAACGTCGCGTCCCATCTCGGCGGCCTTGACGCGCCGGCTATCGCTCTTGCTCGGGCGGATGTACGGCTTGCTGCCAGCGCCCATGAGACGGGCGATCTCGTTCTGGAGTGGCGCCGCGATCTCGTTCTGCACCGGCATCGGGAACCAGTCGTTCGAGTCGACCTGCTTGGGTCGCAGGGCCGGACCGTATCCGACACGCGAGTCGAAGTCGTCCCCGCCGTCCTCGAGCCACTGCTCTCCGATCGGGTACAGGCGGCACTGCTCCCACGTGATGAAGTGGCCGCGGCGCACGCTCGCATTGTTGTTGCAGCCCCACTTGAGAAATCGGTTGTACTCAGCGATCTCGGACTTGCCGTCACCACGAACCGGGAGCTTCGGACGCATCTAGACCTTGCCCCGCAAGGATAGCAGCTCGCGCTGCGGACCAACGCTCGAGATGGACGCCACGTGGCCGCCGCGGAGAAGGGCCCCAGCGAATGCGGGCACCGTTGTTCCACGTGAAACAACCGTACGCTTTTGGGCTGGATCATCGGGAAGTCGAGGGGCCGGGATGTCCTTGGGGCTCAGTGCGTGCTGTAGCTGCGCGATCTGAGTGAGTAGCGCCTTCTCGCGCTCGAGCGCTCGGGCTAGCTCCGCGTCCTTCGCGATGCAGGCCCTGCACTCAAACATGGAGCAGCTCCCGCAGTCTTTGATGGCCCTGCGGCGTCAGTTGCAGCCGCCCGCTGCTGGACGTCCGAAGGAGACCCTGGTCCTGGATCTTCCGGATCTTGGCTAGCCGCACCTTCTGCGGAAACCCGGAAAGGGGTGAGAGATTTCCAGAGAGCGCCGCCTGTAGCACGGACAGGTCCGGGATGTCGGATGCTTTCGGTCGTCCGGGAGGTCGCGGGGCCATCGGTGGGAAGTTTGGCCCCGGTGTCCCGTGATGTCAAGCCGTTTCGCACACGATAGGTGGTGGGTGGGGGGTCGACCCGGGCCCCTTATATCATATCTATTATGTTCTTCGTTGTTCCGTTGCCGTATTGCGGAGGTGGTGAGTGAGGTTTCGGGTTGCTCCGAGGAGACGTCTATCCCCAGACGTCTCTGGAGCAACACCAGGGTGCGGAGTATGGAGCCGCTCGGTCCCTGGGCGCTACGACGTTCGCGAAATGGCGCGACGCCGCCTGGGTGCTACTTGTAGAGTGGCCTTCCCACCCTCCAGACCTCGCCCTTCCACCCTCTGAGCCGGGCCGCCCTGTGGTCTGGTATCCCCACGGTAGGGCACGCGGTGCCAGCGCCGCCGTTGTCCGCCCGCATGGCACACGTTGGGGCTGGCAGCGCTCGAACGCAGCTTGTTCGCCCCTCAAATTGCATTCCCGGATTGTTCGAGACCGACGTTCCCAGGAGCACGGTGGGATGATAGGGCGCAGTGCCCAGAAAAGTCAAGGGGCGCCCGAAGGCGCCCTTTGATGCCGGGGGAGTGTGCTCCGGGCCGGCGTGGGGGCCGGCGAGGCTAAGGGCTCCTACCCGGCTCCCTATGCCACCACCACCATATCATATGGCCTATGACTGTCAAGCAAAAAAGAAGGGGCCACCGAAGTGGCCCCAGTCACGTCCTGCCCTAGCGTGTTTTGGACCTTCGCAGTTTCTAGTTCTTGGTTATCTCCTCCAAGTGGGAGTTATAGGTCCCAATGTAGGCCACGGGGCCCCTCACGTCAAGGGCTAATGTGCCATGCTCTTTATCTGCATGCAGTGCAAGCAGATACGGTACAGCCCGTGCTCAAAGATCTGGAACCCCTCGGACGTGCCAACGTACACCAGGGGCACCATGTGCCTACCGCACTGGTGGCACAGCGACGGACTACCGACGGCGGCTAGCCCAGGGTGGTAGATGGGCTCTCTTCGCATCGTTACGCCTCGCGATACTGGACCCGTCGATCATCTTGCGCAGTCTTTGCGCGAACAGCTCCGTCACGGTCTCTGGCGGCGGAGGCTCCTCGTTGGACCTGAGCTTCAGCCACGACCACACGCACAGGATGAAACTGTGCGCCAGGTCCGGACTCTTGGTGGGCAGCGACTTGGTCTTCTCGCGGCTGCCGCGGGCACCGTACTTGTCGTAGATGGCTAGGCGCCCGCCGCCGACCTGCTCATAGATCGGGGCCATGAGCTGCGCATCCAGCGAGTTCCCAGACGGGAGCCCCCAGCCCTGGACCACCTCGTCGGGTGGCAGCGAGAACTCGCGCTCCCGAAGCACCTCTCGAGCCGTCCACCAGAGCTGGTCCTTGGTCTGGTCGAACCGCTCGTGGTCCCACGCGTTGGCCCCAAAGTTGACCGGGTTGATCCACATGTCGCGCGGGATCTTTCCCTCGCGCTGGAGCCTGCGCAACGCCGACGTCACGCCCTGGCCCAGGCCCGTGTCGTCCAGCGACAGGATCCTGATACGCACTTTCTCGGCCAGCAGTCCCTGCACCAACTCCACGGCCGCGTTCACGTCCTTCCCGAAGTGAACGGTCCGCTGTCCGCCTGCCTCTGGGATCTCCCACGCGCCGTTCTGGATGATCGACAGCACCGTCAGGTCCGAGCCCTCTCCGGCGATGTCAAGGCCCGCGGCGATGCCCTTGCGATCCTCCTCGCGCAGCGCCCGCGCGTTGGCTTCCACCCAGCGGGCCTTGGCGCTCTCGAGCCAGCCGATGTGGATCAGGGTGTCGCTCCCCTGCTCGGGGAACTGCCCCAGGATCTTGGACACGTACAGAGGGCTGCGATCCCCCCACTCCTCACGTCGATCTTCGACCCAGGTTCGACTAACGGCACCGGGGATGATGTTCGGGTCGTTGTGGACGACGTTCGGGTGATTCAGGGCCGAAATCACGACCCTCGTCCACGCGCGCGACGTCGAGTTCTTGTGGAACTGGGAGCCCAGCAGAGTCGGGTTGCCGAGGGCCAGGATCCTGTCGTCGGGGCCCGTGAGCATGCCCTCGATGGCCTCCCAGATCTGCTTCTCTATCAGGGTGCTCTCGTCCAGGATCGCCAGCATGTATGGCCCGTGGATGCCCTGGAACGCCGTGGCCGAGATGTCGCCCTTCTGCTCATTGGCCGTGAACCCGATGGCCTTCCACCGCGGATTGGCCGCGTCCACGATGAGACTGGTAGTCAGGCAGCGCCCGGGCAAGCGCACCTTGCTCCTGTACCACAGCTCCCGGAGCTGCCCCCAGAGCAGCTCCTCGACCTGGCGCTTGTTCGGCGCCGTCGTGATGACGATGCTGTTTGGATGGCGGTAGAGCCACCACAGGGCGCAGCGCGCGGCGATTGCGGTCTTGCCCACGGAGTTCGCCGACTGGGCCAGGGTGCGGCGGTTGTCCAGCAGCGACTGCATGACCAGGTCCTGGTCCGGCGTCCACGGGACCTTGATTCCGTGGCTCAGGGCCGCGGCCGTCGGCTTCTCGCCCAGCACGTCTGTGATGAACAGCCTCGGGTCCGGCTTCGACACCAGGGCCGCCGTCGACTCCGGGGCGCTCGGCATGCGCTCGAGCTGGGCCAGCAGCTTGATCTTCTGCGCGCGCGGCAGCAGCTCGACGTCGTCCAGGTTGAACTCGAAGTCGGTCGGCACCTATTCGCCCTCGAATGGCGACTCGTCCTCGCACGGACTATTGAGTTCTGAAAACTCCTGTAGGTGCGCGGACATGGCACTTGCCAGCTCAACCTTCTCTTTAGGGTCGAGCGAGCCCTCCTCCTCGCGGATGCGCATCTCGCGCAGCTCCTTCTGGAAGATCTTCGGGAAGCCCAGCAGGATCAGGCGACCCATGTTCTTGTAGATCTCGATCCGGGACGACGTCACCCACTTCGACTTTCCGACCAGGCGAGGGCGCTGGCGCAGGCACCCGACGATGAACACGTAGTCGCCCTTGCGCACGTACTTGCACACGAAGTCGATGAGCGGCGGGTGGTACGCGGCCACGTGGTGGAAGTCCGTGAACGTCCAGGTCTTCGTGACGCGCACCCCGGCCCCGATCACGAGCTTGACGTACGGTTGCCCCTTCGGCGGGCAACAGAGCGCCGGGTCCTTGGTGGTCCACCCGACGAGCTGGGACTGGTTCCACTGGACCGCGGGTGTCGACCGCGTCTTCGCGCGCACTACCTGCCCCCGGGCTTCTGCCTGGAGCGGATTCCCAGTATCAGCAGGCTCCGCGCCGCGTCGGAGAAGCTGATCTTCGCCCCGGCCGCCTGGCGCTGAAGACGAATCTGCTCGTCCTCGATCGCCGACAGGAGATCGTCATCGAAGCGTATCCACTTGGGCTTGGACTCTGCGCGCCTGTTCATGCTGCCTCCACACAACAGATGGTAGCACCTTTACAGACCTTGACAAGGGGGCGGCGCGGCGTATATTACCAGTATGAAAAGGGGCGTCGCTGGAAGCGAGAGTGGCCGCGGGTCTGGCGAAGCAGTTCGATCATCGGTGGGGCGGCCCGGCCTCACAGGCGCACGAGCGACGGGCGTGGGTACCGTCGCCGATCCGATCGGAGGATCCGGCGAAGCTGGGTTCGTCCGCGGTCACGCTCCTTTCCAACGACAACCATAACCCAAGGGAGACGCGATGACAGGCTACGGCGAGGACATGGACGCGACGTTCAAGCAGATCGGTGGCGTTTGGCTCAGCCAGCAGGGCAAGGCATCTATCGGAACGGGCAGCATCACGGTCGACGGCCGCAAGGTCAAGATCGTCGTCCTGCCCAACAAGCGCAAGACCGAGACGAAGCACCCGGACTGGATTCTCAAGGCCAACGTGCCCAACGACATGAACATGGGGTTCTCGCCCGACACGCAGTCGGCGCCGTCGCCGCAAGAGCCCTCGGACGCGCAGGAGTAGCACGTGCTGGCCATGGCGTTGCTGGTAGCGACGACACTGCACCCGCAGGCCCCGGATCGGCAGTTGCCGAGCACGGAGACGGACGCCATGGTCGGCCACTACATCGTGGCCGTCCGAGCTGTGCGAGACGAGATGCGCGCCACGGGGAGTTGGGACTGGAGTGAGGGACCCGGGGTCGGATGTGAAGTCCTCGGACCCCATGGCCAGGTGATCGCGACGTCAAGGACCCCCGAGACGTGCGTATCGGTCGCACTGCACAGCAGGATCTCCGTGGCGGCGCTGGACTCTCTGCTCAGTGCGCTACAGAGCATGGACCGCGGTAGCGTGGCGACGCTCGGGGCCGCACGGTCCGCGGCGCAGTCGCTCATCGAGCCACTGTTCCCGTCGTACTGGCGGGCCATTCGTGATCCACAACTTGCTGGCGGCGCTCGGTGATGCGCGAGTGGTCGCAGGGCGAGATCGCGCTAATCATGCTGGACGGGCTGCTGCGCAGACTCGAGGTTCCGGTCGTGATCGTGGCGACGTTGCTGTTCCTGGCGCTGGTCGGAGGAACGGCCAGGGGACTGGGATTGTGGGGCGGCGTCATCGTCGAGGACGTCCTGTACGTCTGGGAGTGGTGGCTGTGATGGAGGGTCGCTGAGATGGAAGACGAAACCCGCATCGAAGAGTGGCTGAATGCAGTCCAGGAAATCCACGCGCGCGTTCCAGGCAAGCCCGGCTGCGAGCCTGTCTGCATCTGCTGCGATCAGCCGTGGCCTTGCGACACCACGCGCTTGGTGCGCATGGTGAAAGAGGGAGTGCGGATCGCGCGCATCCATAACACCTTCGCTGGCGCGTGTGTGGAAGAGATTGACACGGAGGGTCGCTGAGATGGCCACGGGGAGGTGGTTTATGCGTGGATGCCGTAGGCGCGGCGATCTATCTGGCAATAGCGGAGACTGCGGATGGAAGGACTTGCTTGCCTTGGGCGTTATCACGGTGCTGGTCATGGCGGCAGTGTATCTTTCTGTTGGCTGGTTCGTGACGTCTGGTTACGTCCTATGCTCTCCGTTTTCTTCCGAGTGTAGGGGCAATCACTACCTGGCATCGGTATTCGCCAAGGCCAGAGTGTGCGACTCGGTCGAGAGAATATCAGCCCGGAGCGCGTTCGATGGATCTTGGGAAGTCGGCGTATTTAGGTGCCATGTGACCGGGTGCCGAAGTTTTCGCGCGATCGGGAATACGCCCATGGCCGCGTGGCGGTCCATTCGAAAGCAGGTGGTCGCAAGCGGTTGTGCTGATCCGGGAGGCCCGCGATGAAGGCAGAGATGGCCGAGAAAGGAAAGCAGATGAAGAAAGCAAAGAGCCGTGGTCCGTTTGTTGTGGTGCGTACCTACAGCGCAGGAGTACACGTCGGGACGCTCGTGTCGCAGAGGGGCCGCGAGGTCGTGCTGGGCGATGCACGGCGCCTGTGGAGATGGAAGGGCGCCAACACGCTGCACGAGATCGCGTTGCGCGGTGTCTCTCTCTCCGAGTTCACTCGCATAAGCGAGCCGGTCGCGCGGATCACCCTGACCGAGGCGATCGAGATCATACCGGCCACGCACGAGGCGGCTGCGATCCTGTCGCGGTCGATCTGGCTGTGATTGGGTCCGGGTACGGGTACGGGTCCGGGTCCGGGTCCGGGGACGGGGACGGGGACGGGGACGGGTACGGAGCGTGACGTGATGGCCGAGCGTCGACTGAAGGTGTACGGGTGGAGCAGCTTCCGCCGTGGAGTGCAGACGCGCGAGATCGTGGCTGCGCATTCCCAGGAAGAGGCAGCACGGTGCGCGGGCGAGAAGGGGCCGTGGCGGCTATGGAATCTCTGCGAGACGGCCAACGGAGCGGAGTTGGCTCTTGCGCACTCGTCACCGCTGACCGTGTTTTGGCAGCCGCTCAGTGACTCATTCCATGGCAAGCACGATTCCTGGCGGAGGGCGTGATGGCCGAGCGAAGCCTGGAGCGAGATTGGGTGGACGAGATCGCGGAGCGGGCGTGCCCGCACGACAACCCGTGCCACATGATCAGCGAGAGTATGTGCTCGTGCGGTGCGCTAACTTACCAGCGTGACGTGGCAGCCGAGATCCGCGCGTTGGTAGACGCGAAGCTGGAGGAGGGTCGCAAGTCATCGTGCGCGTGCGTTGGCGCGTACCTTCGGCCGAGAGAGGCCGGAGACCTTGCGGTCGAGATCGGCATCGCTGTCGGCTCGCACAAGATGGGCAGGGGGTGAGGCGTGGAGAAGCTCTTGGTACGGAAGATCGTTGAAGACTACAGGATCGTATACGAGTTCTTTCCGGACGGTCCGATGGCAATCGCAAGAAGAGAAGACCGAATCTTTATGTCGGCAGCTCTTTCGGGGTGGCATAACGAAGACGAGGTCGGGGAGATTGCTACGGCGCTGCTGGATTGTCCTGGGAGGAGGGACGCTGAGATGGACGAGAAAGGAAAGCAGATGAAGAAAGCAAAGAGCCGTGGTCCGTTTGTTGTGGTGCGTACCTACAGCGCAGGAGTACACGTCGGGACGCTCGTGTCGCAGAGGGG
>Ga0299912_10004680_pt1 | contig 11228 bp, 6 predicted proteins | sample RVTome_2_FD_207667 | JGI IMG/M metagenome (GOLD analysis project Ga0299912, IMG submission 207667) | Soil microbial communities from uranium-contaminated site in the Upper Colorado River Basin, Wyoming, United States - RVT95D214 (version 2) ... | reverse complement strand
AGCAAACATAAGAGTTACAGCGATCGTGCTATTGTTACATCGCATGGATATTTATACTACGACAAGGCAGCTCAGCTATACAAAATCGGTTCAAGAGAGAAAATAAGTGATTTCACCCTGCCGGAAGATTATCTCAGCCTGCATCGGGAGGAATGCCGATTATACGGCGAAGGCAAACTCGATCTGGGAGAGGATCTCGGACAGGTTAAATTAACTGCCTATGGAAATGTAAGGCACGATCTGGCAAAAAACGAGACTACTCTTGATGTTATTTTTTCTGTCGATTTCTATATGTCTCAACCTATGATCGCGCTTATGGCAAATGAAATAGACAGCGCACAGGGTTTAGATCCGGTCGATCTCAGCCGCCCCGTATGGAAAAAAACAATGAATGCTCTGGTAGGTGCCGAGAAAGCTCAAATTCTCAGCGACGAGCTTACACTTTACGGAACGATTAAAGATCTGCCTCCCGTGCTGAAACATACATTTGTATTTAACGATTTGAAACTAAAATGGAGCGATGTAACCAATTCTTATCAGTCAGTTGGTAAAATAGGGATTGCCAGTATCGATGATGTCCAGATCAATAAGATGATGGACGGCTATATGGAATTACAAATCAAGCGTAGCGGAGATATTTTCGATTTTCTCCTCGAAATCGACCGGAGAACTTATTATTATTTTGGGTATACCCGAGGTGTAATGCAAACTCTTTCGGGCAACAGAACCTATGTTGAGACTGTTATGAATATGAAACCCCGCGACAGGAAGATGAAAGTACCACGGAACGAGACTTCATATATTTATATGATCTCCACCGACCGAAAGAAAGATGCGTTTTACCAGAAATACAGGTATGCTGTCGAAGGACCTGCGGAGGAAGATGATAGTGAATAGATATAAGCAATATTTCAAGATATAAGGTTAGTGCTATTTTTTGTAACTAATAATTAATTGATATATATTTAGCATAGAGCAATTGATTAGGATTTAATCAAAAATGGACATAGTCACCTTATATAAAGAATTACAATTTACTAACTTAATTGGGGCTGACTCTGAACGTTTATTAGATGAAATAGGATTTGATCCTAAAGATATAGAAGCACTTAAAGTTGATAAAATTCACTTTTCTGGCAAGTTCCCTACAGTATTGTTTAAAGAAGTAAAATTTTTTGATAATGCAACTTTAAAAAGTATCGCCGAAATACACCATAACGTTTGGAATTACCGTAAGGTATTATTTCTTTATGTAGTATCGGACACCGAAATCAGAATTTATAATTGTACCCATACTCCGTTTAATTACCAAAAAACAGATATAGATATCGACTCAGAATTAGCGAAAAGGGAACTTGCGAGAGCTTCACTGAGTGATAGGGAGAAACTGGAAGAGCTTATAAAGCTGTTCTCAGCTGTTGCTATTGATTGCGGTAACATTTGGACAATAAAGGAACTTAAGGGAAAATTAGATATAAACAGGCGTATTGATAAGTTCTTGGTCAATAGTCTGCTAAAAACTGGAAATAGGCTTATAAATACCGGACTTACTAAGGAACAAGTGCATTCCTTAATAATACGTTCATTATTTGTAATGTATCTTGAAGACAGAGGAGCTACCCCACCTGAATTTTATTCAGATGTGAAGAGTGATGTGGATTCATTTATAAAGTTGCTTGAAAATAAGGATGCTACGTATCGTTTTTTTAATAAAATTGAAGAACATTTTAATGGTAATGTCTTCCCTGTGACCCCGGAAGAGTTTAATACTGTGACTTCCGAGCATCTTGAATTAATTCGCAGATGTTTTATCGATGGTGATATTGATATCAGTCAGGGTAAACTTTTTACCTGGCGAATTTTTCATTTTGGTATCATCCAGGTTGAATTGTTAAGTGAAATTTATGAGAATTTCCTTAATGAGTTCGATAAGAAAAATAAAAAAGAAAGTGGAACTTTTTATACACCACCTGCATTAGTGGAACTTATTTTGAAAGAGGTACTACCTATTGATAAAAGTGAGTTTAATTTTAATATAAAAATCCTTGATCCCGCATGCGGCTCAGGAATTTTTCTTGTAGAAACCTATAAACGTCTTGTTCAACGTTGGAAAAATGCTTATCCTGGTAAGAAACCCAGTTTTAAAACACTTGTTGAAATACTTAGAAACAATATTTTTGGTATAGAAATTAATTCCAATGCTACTAGGGTTGCAACTTTTAGCCTATACCTTGCCCTGCTTGATTTTCTCGACCCTAAAACCATTTGGTACCTGGACGGCGAAAAATTCCCATATCTTATATATGATGAAAAGGATAGGAATATCAAGGTTCAAGGACAGAATATATTTCGAGCAGATACTATCGAAAAAAACAGTATTGTTGAATCAATAAAATATGATCTGATCATAGGTAATCCACCATTTAGCCGTAAAGCTCCGGCTAATGCTAAAGCTTATTGTAATAGCTATGGTTTTGCCGTTGAATTTGTAATCCCGTTCATCCATAAATCATCTCGTCTCTGCCCGGAGGGAAGAATTGCCCTTGTTTGTAAAACAAAATTATTAACTAATACATTAGGCACAGCACAAGAGTTCAGACGATGGTTATTCAACGAATGTTATGTAGATAAAGTATATAATTTATCTGTTTTGCGAAAAGCTCCCAAGACATTTGGAGGACAACTATTTACATCTGCTGTTGGACCCGCCAGTATACTGTTTTTCAGGGCAAAAATGCCAGAGATAATGAATAATACAATCGAATACTGGGCACCTAAATCATATATCCGAAATCATGTAGCTGAAGGTGTAATAATTGATAATACCGATGTTAAATTTATTCCTCGCGAAGAATGTCAGAAAAAAGAATCCAGGATATGGAAAATAGCACATTGGGGTACAATGGGAGATTATCATTTACTTAATAGGTTGAATAAATATCAATCTTTAAAAAAATATAATATAGAAAATAGTATTAAATCAGGCGTTGGCTTTCAGTTATTAACGGAATCAAAAACTAAACCTAAGATTGACTCAAGTATTTCTCAAATGCCTTATTTAGATGCTTCGGTAATTAAACGAATCTATACCCCTAAAGCGTATTTCACTTCTATAAATCATTCACTCTTAAGAGCAAGTTCTAAAGCCAAAAATTTCTATTTGCAGTATTATTCGAAAAGCAGCCTGAATGAACTTCCTAAAATAGATGCTTTTAGGAGACTGACTAATAAAGTCGCGTATACAAAGCCAAATCTTATTTTAAAGAAAGGATTAACGGGAGGAAATAAAATTTGTGCTTCGTTTGTAGATAAAGAGCGTTCATTCAGAGATGGAGTCTATGGATTTTATTGTGAAAAGAATAATGTAAAGGATTTGAAACTTCTAACTAGTATTTTTTGTTCGAGTTATGCCCATTATTATTTATTTCTTATGAGTTCATCATACGGAATTGAAAGAGAACAAATAATGCTAGATGAGTATTTGGAATTGCCTATTCCCGATCTATCCGAAGTTTCAAAAGAAAAGATTTTAGTAATGTTTGATGAAGCAATAGAAAATAATGATAAACTATTTGCAAACGAAAATATACAATTTGAGCAAAAATTAGATCAGGTTATTTATTTATCCATTGGATTAACAGAACAAGAGAAGATTTATATTGAAGATACAATTGATTTTACTATTGATCTGTTCCATAAAGGTGAAAAATCGAAAGCATTTCTCCCAGTTAAAAGTACAACACCTGAGACTTACACATATTCTGAAATTTTAATCAAAGAATTGAATGAATTCCTTGAATTAGGTGAGACCAAAGCAAAAGCCATAGTTTATAAAGTATCACCTTATACTCCATTATGCCTGGTTATTTGTAATTTAAACAACAATGCAACAAAGTTTAGCAAGGTCGAATTAAAAGAAGCCGACAAGGATTTTAATAAATTACTTTCGGATATTAAAACTATACTATATCCCGATTTGCCGAAAGTATATATGTCCGTAAGCATATCCGATACTACCAGGATAACCAGATCATAATTATCAAACCCAATCAGAAACGTTTTTGGACTCGTTCACAGGCATTAGAAGATGCCCGGAGCATTATTTCTGAAGTTATAGCAATGCAAAAATGACAGGAGGATTATCAAATGCAGTTTCCAATTCCTTTTTCCTGAATTTTGAAAGGATTTGTCTCCGGGTACTAATAGGAGCTTATTATCAGATATATAATAAAAAGGAATATGATATTGACTGGGAAGAAGACCAATTTTCAGACTGGTTAATTAACAGAATGAATAAACATAAATTGACCTTAAAATATAGATTGTTTATATACCCTCAATCACTTATTCGTAAAGATGCACCTCCTGTTGATGACAATCATCCAAAAAAATCACCCAAAATAGATATTGGATTTTGGAGTTGGTCATTTATAAATGCTCCTGCACAATATTTTTTTGAGGCAAAAAATCTATGTGCTAAAGATTGGTTTAAGAGGACAGGAACAAAAGTTTCTTCATCTTACTATTATAATCGGTATATTGAAACAGGTATTGAGAATTTCAGAACCGAAAGATATCCTAATGGTAGCCTTTTAGGCTATGTTCTCAATGGTGATATTGAAACCATAGTACAAGGAATTAACGAAAGATTAAAATTTACCCAAGTTTTAATACAAGAATTGATTAGAGATAATGATTATGAAATTGAGAATTACTCATTCTTTTTTTGTTCCAAACATGTGGATAAACGAAGCAACCCTGTTAAAATTAAACATATCTTTTTATCATTCTCTTAGTCTGTCAAGTTTTTATTTATTTGCGTTGATAATTTGTATAGTCTTCAAGAAGAAACAAATTAACTGTTTAAGTTCTAACGATAAGGTTTGCTTGAAAATAGGACTAACAAAATGGAACTGCGTCGAATACGAAGAATAGTTTGCAACTTATAAAAAATAATCATTCACTAATTTGCTTCAATCACTTAAATAGCTTCATAAGCCCACTCCCGGTTAATAGCAGTGTCATATAACTAATTTTTATCCATAAATGGAAGCATTACCTGCGGGCTTCGCGAAAACAATGCCCGCCGGAATGTAGCTTTGAAGGAGTTTTTCAACAGCTACTTCCGGTACATGCCGTTTTTGCTCTGTGCGTCTCCTCTTTAATCCGCTGCGGCTTCAGTTTATCTCTCTGCGATTCCAGTTTATCTCTCTGCGACTTCATTGTAACTGTGTGCGATTCCATTTTATCTCTCTGCGACTTCATTTTAATTCATTGCGGCTTCACAGTAACTTTGTACGATTGCATTTTATCTCAACGTGACTTCATTGTAATTATGTGCGATTGCGTTTTATCTCATTGCGTCTACATAGTAACTGTGTGCGATTGCATTTTATCTCATTGCGACTACATAGTAACTCTTTGCGAATTCAATTCATCTCATCACTCAATCACTCTGGCCTTCGTCACCTCGTCTCTTCGTCACTTCGTCATCTCGTCTCTTCGTCACTTCGTCATCTCTTCTCCAGCTCCACAACTTCTAAGTCCCGTATCTCTGCTCCATCGATCCTGAATCGCACCAATGTTCGTACTTTATGCAATCCTGAAAAACCTGCGGCTCCCGGATTTATGTGCAATAAATTCAACCGTTTGTCCGGCATCACTTTCAGAATGTGCGAGTGACCTGAGACAAACAGCTTCGGAGGATTTTCACGAATGAAATGCCAGACCGATCGGTCGTACCGTCCCGGATAACCTCCGATATGCTTGATCAGCACATCGACCTCATCACAGAAAAAACGCTGGATTTCAGGTACGGTCATGCGGATCTGTGAATCGTCAATATTTCCATAAACAGCTCTCAGGGTTTTGCAGTGTTTCAACTGTCTCAACACTTCAACACTTCCTATATCACCTGCATGCCATATTTCGTCGCAGTTATCGAAATGATGCAATATAGTGTCATCGATATAGCCATGCGTATCTGATAAAAGTCCGATGCGTTTCAAACTTCCGATTCATTATCTTTGATGCAAAGATGGAAATTTTATGTGTTTGTTTTTTGTTCCTGATATTTCAGGCGCTGTCATTTCGTTACCTGATGAAGAAGCGAGGCACTGTACCGGTGTGCTGCGCCTCCGGGCCGGGCAATCCATAACACTTACCGACGGCAAAGGATTTTTTTATGATGCATCCATACAGTCTGCAACGAAGAAGCAGGTATTGGTGCACATTGATAACAAGCAAGAGGAAGTATCTGACCGCAACTACAGGCTGCATATTGCCATAGCCCCCACGAAAAATATCAGTCGGTTCGAGTGGTTTCTCGAAAAAGTCACCGAGATCGGTATTGACGAGATTACTCCAGTTATCACTCATAACTCGGAACGCAGGAATTTACGAACCGAACGGCTTGAAAAGGTGATCATATCGGCGATGAAGCAATCGGTAAAAGCAACCAAACCCCGGCTCAACCCGGTAATTTCAGCGGATGAATTTCTGAACTATACCTGTTCAGACTGCCAGTTGTTTATTGCCTATTGCGGTGCTGAACATAATGAACTGCTCAAGAATTGTTACTCGATTGGAAGCAATGCCCTGATCCTGATCGGGCCCGAAGGCGATTTTACACCGGAGGAAGTTGATAAGGCCACGGTGAAAGGCTTTAAAGCAATAAGTCTGGGCAACAGCCGTTTGCGTACTGAAACAGCCGGAGTAATCGCGTGCCATTCAATCTATCTCCTGAATCAGCATTGAACAAATCCTTTAAAATGGCAGGAATAATTATGGAAAAATTGCTGATGATAACTAGTAATCAACCTTGTGAAATATAGCTTCCTCTGTTGAATGCTTAATTTTTTACAATGAAAGTCTTCATTATAGGTATTTGTGGTGGCAGTGCCAGCGGGAAATCAACATTAGCAAATGAATTAGCAGGAATACTGGGAAACGATCTAACCAATTTGATTTCACTCGATAATTACTATTACGATTTTGTGAGTAAAGGTCTTAATCCTGAAGAAATCAATTATGATCACCCGAAGAGCATCGACATTTCCCAGGTTATAGATGATCTGAAATTATTGCGAACAGGTAAACCAGTAGAAATTCCTCAATACGATTTAAGTACACATACCCGTAAAGATTTAGGTTTTTTAATCTTTCCACGCAGATATCTAATCGTCGAAGGACTTTTTTTATTTACTATCAGGTCACTGACATCATTATTCGATCTGAAACTCTATGTGAATACTCCTGATGATGTTCGGTTTCAGCGGCGAATTGAACGGGATACCAGGGAGAGGAACCGTTCCCTGGCTTCTATTCAGGATCAATACCGCAACTATGTGTATCCGATGCACCTGAAATATGTTCTGCCAAACAGGGAACTCGCCGACTTGGTCATACAGGGTAATGAATCCTTCAGGGATCAACTTCCCGAGATTTTACGGTTAATCGACGATCGTCAATACTGAAATTCACCTGAAAGAGTTTGTTGATGAACTTCACAAAACGTTTATGTTACGTGAGCATACCAATTTTAAATTCAGGGTTAAGAACTCACTGAAAAGTATATAGTCTGATTTTTATATCCGATCGTGTACGATTACGACAAATTCTGATAAATCTTCTGGATAACTTATTCAAATTCAAAGATAAAGGCTATGTCGAATTCGGATGGAACATGCACAAAACGAATTAGATGTTCTATGTGGAGGATACCGGGATTGGTATGTCGGAGAGTGTTCTTAAAAGAATTTATGAACGTTTTTATAGAATGGAACGAAGCAATATGAAAATATACCGGGGTACCGGTCTGGGACTTACCATAACAAAAAAGCTTGTAAGTCTGTTAGGCGGTGAGATAAACGTTTCATGCAGGGATGGGCAGGGAACAAGATTCGAAGTTACGATTCCTATAAGGAATGAATAAACCTGATTGTTTGATTGCTTCATTCTCTCTCATTACACCAATCTGTTTAACTATATTTTAATTTTTCATCCTATCGGTTCAGGACAAAGGTTCTGGTATTGGTAATAATTGACATTGTAATAAGCTTATCAACCGTTGAGAAGAAATGTTATTGTTTATTTATTTCTAAATCAGCACGATAATTACTAATTGTTGAGTTTTTACTGAGGTACTGTATAGTTCTAGTTGTAGTAAATTCTTTTTTAAGGTACATACCATATTGTACTTTTAATTATTAGTTTTTAACCCTAATCCATTACACAGTATGAAGAGAAAAAAAGTATTAACATCAGTATGTGCATTGCTGTTTTTTACTAGCATTCTGTTTTGTCAGCAACGCAGTATAACAGGTGTTGTTACCGGTGACGACGGAACAGGTCTTCCCGGAGCAACAGTACTACTTAAGGGTACTTCAACAGGTACAATTACCAATATTGATGGAGCATATTCGATTACATTCGATGCAATCGAAAACCCTGTATTGGAATTTTCCTATGTGGGTTATCTGACTGAAGAGGTAGCTATTACCGACCAGAATGTGGTCAATGTAAAGCTCGTACTTGATATACTTGCAGTGGACGAAGTTGTTGTAGTTGGTTATGGGACCCAGAGGAAAAGCCTGGTAACCGGGGCAATATCTAAAATTAATGCAGATGAAATTGCCAGTACACATAACGTTCGTGTAGAGCAGGCCTTACAAGGTAAAACTTCCGGTGTATTCGTTTCACAGGAGTCTGGTTCCCCAGGGGCAGATATAAAGGTTCAAATCAGGGGAGCAGGAACAAACGGAAATGCAGAACCGCTATATGTTGTCGACGGCATCAGAACCGGCGGAATTGATTATCTTGCACCTTCCGATATTGAATCAATTGAAATCTTAAAAGACGCAGCTTCGGCAGCTATTTATGGCTCCGATGCAGCAAACGGGGTTGTTTTAATTACAACTAAAAAAGGCAAAAAAGGAGCTAGTGAAATTACTTATGATGCATATTACGGAGTACAAAATGCTTCGCACTATACTGAATTAATGAATCCCCAGGAATATATAAACTATTATCAGGAAGCATATGCCTGGCAAGAGGTTAATAATAGCAGAACCGATGATATTACAGAAATTACCGATCCTGCAGCAATAGATAACTCCTTTTCAACGTTTCCATACATTTATGAGAATGGGAAAGTTTATAAATTAAGCTGGGAAGGTGTTACTGATCTTAAAACAATAAGCAATGCTTCTTCAAGAACAGATATAGGGAGTGGTACAAATTGGATGGAAGAATTAATTAACCCTGCACCTATAACTAATCATAACCTTTCTGTTTCAGGTGGATCAGAATCAAGCAGTTACTTTATTTCAGGAGGTTATTTTAACCAGAAAGGTATTATTGGCGGAGATCAAAGTAATTTCGACCGGTACAATTTCCGGTTTAATGGCGTTTTGAATCCAAAAAAATGGATTAGTTTTTATACAAATATTGGGTATACTCACAAACAAAGAACCTGGATTGGTGAAAACGATTGGTTTGGAGGTGATGTTACTTCTGCTACCCGGCTTGACCCCTTAACCCCGGTATATGCAAATTCAATCGATGATTTTGCAGGTTTGTCCGAAGAAGAAAAAAAGTATCTGGTAACAGGTGATGACGGAAGATATTATGCAATTTCCCAGTTAGTTGCCGGGGAAAATGCAAACCCGCTGGCTTCAATTAAGGCCCGAAGACACGATAAATGGCAGGAAGATAAAATGGTAGGAGGTGCCGGGTTTGATTTAAAGCCAATTAAAGATTTAAAAATACATTTTGGCATCGATATGGATTTGGCACATGCCTTACAATCAAATTACGACGGGAACTATTATTTGAGTAACGATCTTAAACGAATTCCCGGAGCCAACGATAGATTAGACGACGGCGGCGATCCTCTTGACGGAGTGCTGGATTCGTTGACCAATGGAATAAATTTAACCTATCAGACGAATAAATGGTTAACTGTTCAAAACGAAAACTATATTACCTATGGTAAACAAATAGGTAAACACAATATGTCAGTATTAGGTGGGATGACTATTTTCCAATACACAAACCTACACTATGCGGTAACTAAACCCGGGCTTTATTCTTCTGATCCAAAGTGGTTAGTTTTTGACAACTATCCTTTTAAAACGCATATTGATGAAGTTAATATGTGGGGTGAAACAGGTACCGACCGGCTATTATCGTATTATGGCCGTCTGAGCTATAATTACGATGAACGATACATGGGTACGGTTAATTTCAGGGCCGATGGTTCTTCTAAATTCGGGCAGGATAACAAATTTGGTTATTTCCCCTCAGTATCTGCCGGATGGGTTATCTCTCGCGAAGCGTTTTATCCACAGAATTTTGCTGTTAATTTAATCAAATTGCGTGCAAGCTATGGCATTAATGGAAGCAATGAACTTGGAAGATGGAAATATTTAGACCTCGTAAGATTCGATAATTCCGGAGGTATTGAAAGATACGGAGTTAGCAACCCCAATTTAAGATGGGAGCAAAGCGTTCAAACCGATTTTGCCATCGATTTAGCATTATTAAATAATAAAATAACCCTTACTGCCGATTATTTTATCAAAACTACCAAAGGCCTTTTGTTAGAAACAAGTGTACTGGCATCGGAAGGAGAAGGCAAAACAGTTAATGCAGGAGAAATACAAAATAATGGGTTTGAGTTAGAACTTGGCTTCCGTAACCAAGTTGGATGGCTTAATTACAACATTGGAATTAATGGTTCCTATCTGCATAACGAAGTTATTTCATTGAATGATAGCACATATAAAAAACTTGCAGGTGCAAATATAATGGGGGAAACCGTTACAAATTTTGAGGTAGGTTATCCAGTTTGGTACTTATATGGATTTGAAACCGGTGGAGTATTTCAAAATTGGGATGATATTGATCACCATGTAACTGTTCTGGAAAATGACGATGGAACAGTTGATTCTGTGATTTTGCAGCCAAATGCAAGACCCGGAGATATTATATTATTAGACATAGCTTCGTTAGATTCAACCGGTAAAGTAGTTATGATTCCCGATGGTGAGATTGATGAAGCCGACAAAACAATCATTGGAAACCCGCATCCTGATTTTACGTTCGGGTTGAATGCTACCTTCGAATTCTTTAATTTCGACGTGCAAATGTTCTTCCAGGGCGTAGTTGGTAATGAGATTTATTTATTCCCAAGAACCGAAAGGGCTTATTACAACAGGCCAGCATAC
>Ga0299912_10004679_pt1 | contig 11228 bp, 10 predicted proteins | sample RVTome_2_FD_207667 | JGI IMG/M metagenome (GOLD analysis project Ga0299912, IMG submission 207667) | Soil microbial communities from uranium-contaminated site in the Upper Colorado River Basin, Wyoming, United States - RVT95D214 (version 2) ... | reverse complement strand
TTGCCTGCGTACCTCTCGACGACTCCTTTGGCCGCGGCGAGGCCTATGCCGAAACCGCTCGTGAGCTCCGACTTCGAGGCCTTCGCCAATCTCAGCACCTCGCCCTTTAGGTGGTTGGGGATCGCCCTGCTGGGCTGAGACACCTTGATCCACCAGTACTCCATCTTGTGGTCCTTCCTGGACTCCATGGAGACCATGAGCTTGGTCTTGGCTTCCTTGTCCGGCATGGCGACGCTGTAGAAGAGATTCATGAAGATGTCCTCGACCATGTCGTCCCCGCGAACCATCACTGGCTCCTTGGGCAGATCGAGCTCGAACTCTACGTCATCCCGTTTGGACTTGTCCCTTATCTCCTTGATCGAGGCCTCGAGGGCCTTCTTGACGTCGACCGCGTGGAGGTTCTTCGGGGCTTCGTCTCTCACCCGCGCCACCGTGCGGACCATCTCAACCAACCTCATCATGCTCTCGACCTGCCTGGAGGTCCTGTCGACAGCCTGGGCTATCTGAGGGTCCAGGTCTTGTATGGCTCTCAGGGATTCGAAGTAGGCCATGATGGGGGTCGTGTAGTTGGCTATGTCATGAGTGAGCAAGTCCATGTGGACCTCGATCTGATCCCTGGCATGCCTCAGCTCCGTCAGAAGCTTGGCATTCTCAAGCGCGACCGAGGCATGGTTGGCGAACATGATCGCGGCCTCAAGGTCCTCCTGGCAGAATGTATCTGGCGGATACTTGAACAGCTCTATGACGCCAAGTACTTCTCTCTGGCCGATGACGGGCACGATCAGCATCCTGGTGTGCGTGTTCGGGGTTCCCTGGATGTAGCTGCCTCTCGGGTCGGTTTCACTGTCGAAGACTATCTCAGCCTTCCTTGAGCGCGCAACGTATCCGGCAATGCCGAGGTCCGCAGGGAACTCTCTGTCCGTCATTATCTCCGAGGCGTACGGGCCCGTCGCATAGACAGGGTTTCCGATCCGCGTCTCCCAGTTATACACGTAGAACGCGAGCTCTTTGCTGGGAACGATCTCCAAGAGCTTCGTCGCGACGATCCTGTAGATCTCCTCGGAGCTGATTTCCTGCTGCAGAGCGGCGGCTGTGTCGATCAACGCCTTCTGCGCCTTCGACCTCGTCGAGAGCTTGTTGAACTGGTCGGTGCTGCTCATCATCCAGGTGATCTGGACCGCGATGTCCTCCATCAGGCCGACCTCTTCTGGAGTGAACATCGTGACCTTAGAGCTGTCACCCAGGAGGATCAGGCCCATGACCTCCTCACCATTGACCAACGGGACCGCCATCGAATGGTTGAACGTCAATCTTCCAAGCACCTTGCGTTTCTTGGACGCCTCCTCCTCGCCGTCGCCGATCAACTTGATTTTCTTCTCCTTCACCGCATCGGCACCGATCTGGAACGATTCGAACAGGACGGTCGAACCCTTCGTGAGAGTGACGCCCTTCGCTGAGCAGGCTTCGCAGATGAACTCGCTGGCTGGAGGACGGAATGTGAAGAGGGCCACGAAATCGACCTCGAAATAGTCCATCAGGTTCCTGCAAATCCGCGATAGGCCTTGGTCACCAGTGAAATGCGAATCTGGAGCGCCGGGCATGCACGAGGCGATGGAGCCCCGCAACTCCCCGTACTCCTCGAGCATCATCACTGTGCCCTCGATGCTCCTGTCAATCATCGCGTCGATCGCCAGCTTCGCGGTCGCGCGTGACAGGTCCGGAAGGTCGTGCTCGACCACGTAGAGCATGACGTCCCTGAGTAGGTTCTGCTTCTTGACCATCGCAGTAAATCCGAAGACCTTCGCGGTGTCCGCCCTGATTGAGCTCTTGAGCACCTCATGGGCCTTTTTCGATTCAGGGTTCTCCCCCTTCTCGATGATGGCCTCCACCAAGACCTTCATTCGATCGAGACGAGCCGTTTCGGGCTCGCCGAAATCTCTGCCCTTGAGGTAAGAGGATCTCGAAAATGATGCGAACCAGTTTTCGGCAATGAGCCCAACGTTCCCTTTGAGCACGTCGAGAACGGCCTTGAAATCCTTAGAAGAGTTGGCGGACAGCTTGCGTTCGACTGGGATGGTTACTCCTCCAGCTCGGCAGGGGGATATGCAGCTATCTTATGGAGCTACGAGATTAAAGTGCTTTTCCATTACCCACTTGTACGGATTTCGCCTTAGGCCAGTAGACATCGTTATCACGCCAGCATGCCATCCTTCCTGTGGAAACTTAAGCTTTAGATAGAATACGCTTAAATCGCCAAATAAGATGCAACCTACAGGAGTAGTGCAATTGGATGTCTACACAACACGCTTCTGTCAGGACGTTGCTTCTAACGGGGAAGCAGGTCAAGAAACTCCTTGAGATGAAGGATGTGCTCGGCGCGGTCGAGAACGCCTTCAGGCACAAGGGGCTCGGAAAGGTCCAGATGCCGCCGAAGGCGTACCTCTTCTACGAGAAGTTCAACGGCGACCTGAGGACGATGCCCTCGTACGTCGAGGACATGGATGTATCCGCAGTGAAGATAGTGAACGTCCACCCGGACAATGCGAAGAACTTCGGGATGAGAACTGTCATGGCGGTGCTGGTCCTTGTGAACCCTCACACGGGAGCACCACTGGCGTTCATGGACGCAACGTACATAACCGACATGAGGACTGGGGGCGCGAGCGCAATAGCCTCCAAGTACCTTGCGAGGCCGAACCCGAAGATCCTCGGAATAATCGGCTGCGGCAACCAAGCCAGGACCCAGATGCTCGCACTGATAACTCAATTCGGCCACTTCGATGAGGTTAGACTGTACGACATGTTCCCGGAGAAGAGCAAGGCGTTGGCAAGGGAGTTCAGGCGGCACTACAAGGAACAGGTGGGCAAGATCAAGGCTGTCCAGAACGCGAAGGACTGCGTCATCGACTCCGACATCGTTGTCACGGTCACATCGGCCCGCGCGCCGGTCGTGCTCGACGAATGGGTCAAGGACGGCACGCACTTCAACTGCATGGGAGCCGATGCGCCGGGAAAGCAGGAGATGGACCCGAAGATATTGAAGCGCGCGCGCCTGGTCATTGACGATTGGGAGCAGGCGAGTCACTCGGGCGAGATCAATGTCCCGCTGTCCAAGGGCGAGATGACGAAGGACGACGTCGACGTCGAGATAGGGCACATCGTCGCGGGCCTGAAGCCGGGCAGGGAGAGCGACCAACAGATCACGGTCTTCTGCTCCACCGGACTTGCGGTCCAGGACTGCCTGACAGCGAAGATCGCATACGACGCTGCGATCGCGCAGAAGATCGGCAGGTCAATCCAGATAGTGCTCTGATTAAACCCAAAGAAGAAGAAGCCCGATGGGCTTCTTCGATTCTCACTCTTTCTTAGCTCGCCCTATTGCGGCCAATCCTCTCTGCTTGACAATCCATTCCGGGAGCACCTTCACGAAGAAATAGGACGCTATCGTGCCGCTCGCAATTAGCAGTGCAGTAATGATCACGAGAAAGTCCTGGGAAAAGACGCCGAGGAGCCAGAAAACGGCAATAACGACGATGTCGCCGCTCAGACTCATTACCGCTACCAACCTGAATCGCCGTCGGATGTCTTCGACGTCGGTGTATGTTCCTCCTGAAGTCATGCGACACTGATTGCACAAGCACAATATATGGCCTTCGACCGCACGACAGAAGAACAATACTCTATTTATCTGGCACGTGATGTACGCTCGATGATCTGCCTCGGTATCGAAGGCACCGCCCACACCATCGGAATCGGCATTGTCGACCAGGACTGCAAGGTCCTTGCCAACCTGACCAAGATGATCGACGGTTCGAAAGGCGGCATCCACCCCAGGGAAGCCGCGAACCATCACGCGGAGAACGTCGTGCCTCTCATGCACGAGGCGGTCGCAAAGGCAGGGATCAAGTACGAGGATATCGGCCTCGTGGCGTTCTCCCAAGGACCGGGCCTCGGACCTTGTCTGCGGACGGCTGCAACGGCAGCGAGGTCCGTCTCACTGAGCCTGGGCGTGGACCTCATCGGAGTCAACCACTGCGTCGCCCACCTGGAGATCGGCAGGAAGGTGACTGGTTGCAGGGATCCAATCCTCCTATATGCATCTGGAGGGAACACCCAGGTCATCGCGTATTCTGGTGGCCGATACCGCGTGTTCGGCGAGACTCTTGACGTCGGCATAGGCAACATGATCGACAAGTTCGGAAGGTCTGTTGGCCTTCCGTTTCCGTCAGGTCCTCAGCTCGAGAAGCTTGCGAGAGAGGGCAAGGAGCTGATCGATCTCCCGTACAGCGTGAAGGGCATGGACGTCGCGTTCTCGGGAATATTGACGGCTGCCATCCAGCTGCGTGGCCAAGGGAAGAGGCTGGAGGACCTGTGCTTCTCCCTGCAGGAGACCTGCTTCGCGATGCTTGTCGAGGTGACCGAGAGGGCAATGGCACATGTGGAGAAAGACGAGGTCCTGCTCGGAGGCGGCGTTGTGCAAAACAAGCGCCTTCAGGAGATGGTCAGGATCATGGCGGAGGAGAGAGGCGCGAAGATGTTCGTCCCTCCCGGTTCATTATGCGTCGACAACGGCGCGATGATCGCGTGGACCGGTCTCGTCATGCACGAAGCGGGCGTGAGGACTAGGCTGGAGGACAGCGCGGTCAGACAACGATTCAGAACGGACGAAGTGGACCTTCCATGGATGATGACCGATCTCAAGGCATGATGTCCGAGGGTTCGATGAAGTAGAATGAGAAAGTCCTGTCCGGAGCGAGCCTTCTGGCTTCCGCCTCGACCGCGCGCTTCGAAATGCCCTTGCAAATGACGTGTCGGTCGGCGACTGCGATCCAGTGATTCGGATAATCCTGTATGAGATCGATGTAGTTCTCCTTCAGCCACTCGTCGTTCTTCTTGTCCTCGTCGCTCTCGGCAGGTTCCTCGTCGTTCATAGTGTTCGATCCTCACATCCGCAGACAGGTCCTATAGTCCATTCTCCAATACAATAATATGTCCCCAAACGAGCGCCACCGAGAGAGGGAAACTCTATCGTCGAGAAGCACCCTTTCTCCGCCGACATGACCTCGATCAAGCCAGAGCTGGACATGCAGTTGAAGCGACAGTCGATTTGGCTCAAGGAGTCCTGGATGTGGCTCCTTGAGAAGAAGGTACTGTCCAAAGAAGGGAAGTCGACAGCCGGACTCAAAGCGCTCGATGTAGGATGCGGAACGGGTTTGGTCATGGAAATCCTGGGGGAGGTGCTCGATGTCAAAGGCTTGGACATCGATCCTGGGATGGTCGAAGAGGCACGGAAGAGAGGCTTCGATGTATCCCAAGCTGATGCCTTGAACCTGCCCTACGAGGACTCATCCTTCGACATCGTGTACTGCTCTTTCCTGCTCTTGTGGGTGAGGGATCCCGTGAAAGCGGTATCCGAGATGAGGAGAGTCTCGAGGAGATGGGTGCTCGCGCTCGCGGAGCCGGACTTCGGCGCGAGGATCGACTATCCAGAGAACCTGGCGAAGCTCACGCAGCTGATCATCCAGGGGATAAGGGAAGACGGAGGAGATCCCACAATCGGCAGGAAGCTCAGGTCGGTCTTCGGCGCGTGCGGACTCAAGGCGGACATCGGCGTCCACCCGGGAATCTGGGACCTGGACAAACTATACGCAGAGACGATGGATGAATGGCGATGGATCGACATGACGGTCAATGTGGGCGGGAGAGGAGAGGATCTCTCGGTCCTAAGGGCTGCCTGGCAAGACGCCCTGAAGAAGGGTTCGTTGTTCCAGTTCAACCCGTTCTTCTACGCTTTCGCAAAGAAATAGGCTGCTCACATCGATGAATTTCTGTCTAGACAAACATAGTCGCCGTGCTCTCGAGAAAGCGGACAGCCTCCGCCACAGACCTGCCTGAGGTCGCAGCTGACGCAGTCGCCGTCAAGGTATCCCCTTTCCCTGATGTTCTTGCACAGCTCGTTGTTCCAGATGCTCGGCCACGGGTCGGTCAGGATGTTGCCCAGCGATTTGTAGTAGCTCTGACACGGCAGGACCGTGCCGTCGGGCTCGACCGCCATGTTCATGGAACACGCGGTGCACTGCTTGATCCCGAAGCCGTAGTTGACTGGGTTGAACTCGTGGTATGGCGTGGGCGTGTACCAGATCAGGTTGATGTCGTCTTCCTTCGCGATCTCGCGCAGCTTGACGAGCAAGTCCGTCAGCTCCTCGTAGGTGATGCCCTCCGCGTCCTCGCCCTTGCCCGCTCTGATGATGCTGTTGAAAGCGATGTTCTTCGCTCCCAGGCCCACGAGGAACCTCATCGTATCCTCGATGTCGCCTGTGTTGGATCTCATGATGGTCGTGTTCGTGCTAACATAGAGGTCCTCTGACAACGCGACCTTCAGCCCCTCAATAGTCTCCTTCCACGCCCCCTTGGAGCCCGCAAGCCTGTCGTGGACGGTCTCCCTGTGCGACAGGACCGTGATCTGTACGTGATCCAGGCCCAGCTTGACCAGTTCCTTGAGGTAGCCAGGAGTCCTCAGACTCCTGCCATTCGTGATCAGACCTGTGACCTGCCCGTGCTCTTCGGTCTGCGCGACCAACCTGTCCAGGCCTTCGTACAGGGTCGGCTCCCCGCCTGTGAACACTATGTGAGGGACGCCGACCTCCCAGAGCTTGTCGATGACAGCCATCCACTGCTCCGGCGTCAGCTCCTTCTTGTCCTTCGTCTCGTTGTAACAGTGGCCGCAGTCGTTCTGGCATCTGTAGGTCAGTGCCAGATCCATTCTGTACGGCGCGGGCACCTTGTCGAACCCGATGGTCTGGCTCTCGACCCCCATCGTCTTGATGACATTCACATCGCCCTTCAGATACTCCCTGAACTGCGACTTCACCCGTTCGTAGTGCTCCTCGAGGGTGGCCTTCTTGAGTCCTCTGTATCTCGTCCGCATGTACTTCGCGGCGTCCTTGTCGGACCGTCCTTCGAGGTAGCATCGGACGTAGTCCAACGCTGAACCGTTCAGGAAAATTAGCTTCGACGCGTCGATCATGAGGACGCCTTTGCTCTCGCTGTCGACCCTGAGGTGGAATCTGTGGCCTTTCAGATCGCCATCGCCATCGTACCTGTAGGTGCCCTGCTTGAGCCCGAGCTCGCGCGGGTCCTGGAATATTGCGCCCAATAGCTTCATCTTCCGCCTCCGGCACAAGCGCACGCGCACGCACAAGCGCAGGCGCACCCGCTGAATCCGCCCCCGCCCCAGCCTCCTCTGCCTCCGCCTGCTGTTGCTGCGACTACAGGCACGGGATGCGTCTTCGAGGTCACCTCTTTGCTGAGCTCCTTCATCTTGGAAGTCATGTTGTTCGCCGCTGACTTGACCTTCGACGCGTATCCGTTCGCCATGGACTGGAGGCTCTTGCCGGCGGGTGACGGAGAGCCGGTGCTCGTGGTTCGCGCGGTGTTTGGCCCACGCGCACCATACGGATAGCCGATGAAGATCGTCGTCATGCGCCTGTCATAGTTGGGGTCGAGCATCATCCAATCGTGCTTCTGATCGACGCCCTTCGAGAAGTCCTCGGGGGTTCCTGCGGCTTTGACCTGTTCCCAAGCAGCGTCGCATATCCTCTCATAGTACACCTTGGTGGCGTGATAGTCGAACCCTCTGAGCTTGTGTCCAGTATCCTGAACGAGGTGCACTAGGGTCTCCTTGAGCAGCGCGTGGTCCATCGTCCCGTCCACCTTGATTGCCGCGAGATACTCGTCCTCGTAGCGGTAGTCGCCCTTCTCGCCCAACTTCTTCGCCAATCTCATCGGCATCGCTTCGGATTCGATCCTGACCTTGTCCTTCTTCACGAGCCCGAACAGAATCATCGTCGCGACCATCTCAAGCGGCCTCTCGAGGACTATCGAGGCCTCAACGGCGGTCAGGTCCCTCCGCGGGCCCGCTCCTGCCTGACTGAGCTCGGGTTCGAAGTAGTCCACAGCCCTATTCCGGGTAGCGCGCCTTCCCGCCACGAACGCGACGGCTACGATGATTGCCAGGAAGATGAGCGGCCAGCAGACGCCCAGAAGCGCGGCAACGCTCCCGAGGAATTCCGTCAGCGTGTTTGTGGACGGCTGCTTGTAGTATTTATCGACATACTGAGACGGAAAGCCGGCTCCGACGTCGTAGAGACCGCTCGCCTGGCCGCTCGGGCTCACGTTTGTTGTGCTCCAAGTCGCAACGAGTAGTCCAGATGAAGGATCGACTGCGATGGAGTCCCATACCCTGTCTTGGAGGTAGACTGCCTCGGACGCGTTTGAGAACCCTTCTGGGAAGAATATCCTCGCCTGGAGAACACCTGTGTTGCCCTGTTGGTATGTCTCGCTGAACCATGTTGGCGTGAACTTGATGCCAACGGTGCCTGCCACGATCGCGTTCTCGTAGACCATCTGCTTGTTGTTCACGTGGAACTTCAGCGAGAACACACTGTATGCTTGGATCGCGTTTTGTGTCTCTGAAGTGAATTCGACGGCCAGGCCTATCTTGACATTCGGAGACTTGTGGATGAGCGTTGGCGGGTACTCGACGCCGTTCACGGTGATCGTGGCGGTGGCAGTTGTCGTGTCGTAGTACTTGTTCGGAAGCCCGATATCAGCGCCGTCCATGAGGTCGCCATAGTTGGTGAAGTTGAACGTGTAATCGATGTCCACGCTTCCGTCCTTCAGGATGTGAACATCGACATACTCTGAATCGGTGGCGAAGCTGTACGTCTGGGCTCTAGAAGCGCTAGGGAGCATGACGAGAGCTCCAAGGAATGAGACTGCGAGAAGGAGCGCAACCGAAAGCGTTGCGCCGTAGAACGAGACCGCGTTTCCCCTAGATCTCATGCCACCAGCCTCACCACTTGGGCGCTTCTTCCATGGCGAAGATGGCGCCGCAGAATGAGCATTTCGCGCTGATGCCGCCCTGGATGACGGTCAGGTCCTTCGCTGTGATGGGCGCGCCGCAGGACTTGCACTTCATCTCTCTCGCGTCGAATGTGCCCGAGCCATCCATCTTCACGTTGAAGGTCTGCTGTATCTGCGTGGGCTTCGTCGCCTCTATTTTCTCGATCCGATAGACGAAGTAGAACATGACGATCGCAATCAGAAGGAGTACAGCTCCGATGACCACATTCTCGACAGAGCCTGCGATGAGGAATATCGCCCCGAGCAGCGCGAGACATATCCCGAAGAAGACGATGACGCCCTCGACGATCTTATTCATCCTACCCCTGTCCAGTGATTGCCGTCGGTCCCAATATAATGTTGTCGCTAGAAGTCCGTTAACGAAGTTGGAGTCCTATGACGGCGTCCACGGCCTTCACGAACTCCTCTTCCTTGTCCTCAGGGATGGTTGCACCGGCAGCGACTGCGTGCCCGCCCCCGACCCCTCCGAGTTTCTCCGCAGCCTTCTTCAGGGCGGCCGAGAGGTCGAGCCCTTTCGAGATGAGATGCTTCGTCCCCCTGCTGGAGACCTTGACGCTGCCCTTGACATGCGAGAATGCGAGCGTTGCCTTCGACTGATCAAGTATGTATTGCATCGCGAGACCGCTCTGGGCACCTGCGAGTGACGGGTCCTCCGCGGTAAAGTATTGTATGTGGTCCTTGTGCTTGACACCGTCCGTCTCGATGCTCAAGAGGCGCTGCAAGATCTTGTTGTTGTACTCTCTCCTGAGCTCTCCCGCTCTCGCGATGGACTCGTTGTCGCCCATGCAGAGAGCGATGCCCAGACCCTCGTGGTCCATCCTGCCGCACGCGTTGAGCAGATCCGCGAGGTCCGCCGCCGTCAGGCTCAGGGAGGGGATCCAGTGCACATCCGTCACGAGCTCCTCGACCGTCTCCGGCCTGCACCCCTGACCCATGAGCCTGAGCGAGAGCATGGAGGTGAGCTTCCTCCTGAAGATCTCGTCCAGCGCACCCATGGCCGTGTTCGGGTTGAGGTGGATCGACTCCAGGAACGCAAGCACGTTGTCCTTCCGCCCGGACAGCCCGACGAAGTACGGGTCCACAGAATCCGCGATGGCGTCCGCGATGGTGGCGCCCTTCAAGCTGAGACCTCTCTGGACCTCGATGAATCCTTTCTCCTTTGCATAGTCCAGTATCTGCTGGTTGACGCCCTTCATGCCGCCCATGTGCTGCCTGTCACCGATTATCCCGGCAATGCAGATCGGCGAGAGGTCCCAGTTGCACGGGTCCATCGTGACGGCCAGCAGGAGCGAGACCGTCGACGCGCACGCCTCGGTCATACCGTCCATGCCGTAGAAATGCGGGTTCGCCTGGACGACCTTCCGCGATTTCCTTATGGGCTTGTGGTGGTCCAGGGCCACGAGCTTCGCCTCCAGAGCCTCGAGCGCGTCTATCTGGCCAGAGCCCATGTCGAGGAACATGATCGCCTCGTTCCCCTCCCTGGCGATGCCATCGATGATGTCCTTGTCTAGGCTCCGGTTGATGCTGAGATGGAACTGCTTCTTGCTTCGGGTGAGCGCCCCGACCATGATAGCCGCTGCGGCCAAACCGTCCGCGTCGTAGTGAGAGATGACCCTCAGGTAACTAGCTGAATTGACGACCTTCTGAGCATGCTTCAGGCTGTCGGAGAATTCGTCCGGGAGTGTTATGCTCCCGCCCATATAGACATCACTCGACCTGCAGTGCGGCGGTATCCAGGGAGTATTTCCACGTCACCGGGATTATGCCTTCCCGCTTGTAGTACTTCACAAGTCGTCTGATCTTCGACTCTATGAGCGCCCTCCCCCTCAGGTTGTGCAGGTCCTTCTTGTTCTTCTTGACGTGTCCGCCCATGGACACGGCGCGCTTCATCAGGGCCTGCAGATCCTCCGGGAGATCGAGCTTGATGTTCTTCTCGTCCAGTATCTGCTTGACGCTCTTGCCCGTTGCCAGCACCACGCTCGGGATACCGTGCTGATCCCTCAAAACCAGGCCTATCTTGGCCATGGACACTCCATCGCCTGCCATCTTCGCTACGAGGTCCTTCACTTCCTCGGACGACTGCTGAACCCACTTCGGGTTCTCCGTCAAAAGCGGCCGCTTCGAGCCCGAAGAACCTTTCTTGCTTGAATGCATCCTTGACATTGCTGATCTGACTCCGTTTCTTCTATGTCAGTGGCGAGGCAGAGCCATCTATATTCTTCCCCCTTTTAAAGGTTTCGAAGATGCGCCTCGCCTGGGCCAGCATGGCGCGATACTCCACCAGAGGGAACGAGAGCTCGTCA
>Ga0299912_10004678_pt1 | contig 11229 bp, 5 predicted proteins | sample RVTome_2_FD_207667 | JGI IMG/M metagenome (GOLD analysis project Ga0299912, IMG submission 207667) | Soil microbial communities from uranium-contaminated site in the Upper Colorado River Basin, Wyoming, United States - RVT95D214 (version 2) ... | reverse complement strand
GATGACAGATAGATGTCAAGCAATTTTATGTTGACTTTGTGAATATCAGATATTATTATAACGTTATCAGTTCGTATATACCCTGTTGTTCGGTATTTGAGGAGCGGGGATTATGTCTCTGCGATTCATAAATGTGCCTTTTATTTAACAGACGATTTTCCGAACTTGCTGCTTCTGAAAGGAGAGAAAGAATGAGCGAGAATAACACAGGTAAAAAGCAGCCGATTGTGAGAGCAGGTTTGTTGGCTATGGCCGGAATCCTGATTATGGTTGCTGGAATATCGACAGCAAGACAGTCGTCCCCGCAAGAGGATGCAACTGCACCGGCCGGTACGGATTCGAAGCGGCAGGTTGATGTAAAGCCAACGTATGTGCCGGGCCAGGTCATTGTCAGGCTCAGGGACAGGCAAGCGAACGGCATCGGCCTGTTCTCGCTGCCGGGTGTGCCGGGACTCGGAGCAGAACAGGCGGTCCTGCTTCGACTGCAGGTGGAGTATGGGCTCTCTAATGAAGGCCCCGTGTTTAAGGGCGCCCGGCGGCGGCTGGAATATCAGGATATTGCCGATAGTCAAACTCAAGCCCAAGTGCGTATGGCATCTATGGCCGGGCCGACGGCTGCTGCGCAGCGGTTGATGAACGCTGATTTGTCGCGATTCTATCTGCTGAAGACCGACCGAAACGTACCGGGCGTGTGTGCCGAACTAAGCAACGATCCGGATGTGGAATATGCACAGCCGAACTATATCTATGAGTCTTGCGCCCAGCCCAACGATCCGGAGTTTCCTGATCAGTATGCTCATCAACTGATCCAAATGTCCGATGCCTGGGACATCTCAACCGGTAGTCGCGATATTGTGGTGGCCGTACTGGATACCGGCGTTGATGCGAATCACCCCGACTTGAAGGACAATATCTGGGTCAATAAAGGCGAGATTCCAAATAACGAGATAGACGACGACAACAATGGATATATCGACGACGTTTCCGGCTGGAACTTCGAGGAAGACAATAATGACGTCATACCTGAATCTGGCTGGTATGGTATCGAGGGACACGGCACACAGGTTTCCGGAGTCATCGCCGGAGTGGGTAACAATGGGGTAGGTGTATGCGGCGTCAACTGGCAAAGCAGCATCATGGCTTTGCGATTGAGCATCTACGTGACCTCCGCCGAGGTTGCTGAGGCTCTGGATTATGCCGCGGCCAACGGAGCGCGCGTAGCAAATATGAGTTTCGGCAGCGATGAATTCGGCCCGGAGGGAGACCCGATCGTCAAGACGGCGATTGACAATGCCTTTGCCCGGGGCGTTCTGCTCGTAGCCAGCGCCGGCAACGACGACTCGGCCAGGCCGAACTATCCGGCGGCGTACTACAACGTCATGGCGGTCGCTTCCACCAACGGCGAAGACATCAAGACCGGTCACAGTAGCTTCGGGTCGTGGGTCGATATCACCGCTCCCGGTACCGACATCGTCACAACCGATCTTAACAACGAATATATCGCCACGGCGGGGACGTCCTTTTCCGGTCCATATGTCGTGGCGGTCGGGGCCCTGGTGCTTGCACATCGTCCGGAATTGACACACGTGGAGGTCAGAGCCATCCTGGAAAACACCACCGACCCTGTATACTACGGGGATATCGATCCCGTGCAGGGCTACATCGGCACCGGGCGGGTAAACGCCTACCGGGCCCTGATGGCGGCCGACCGAAGGCATCCTTTGGGAGAGATCGTCGAGCCGATGCAGCAGCAGACCTTTGCGCCCGACGGCAATGACATACCGCTGACCCTGTTCGTGCACGGCGACTCTTATCAACTGGAGTACCGCGGCTTCGGGCAAGACGAGTGGAGTGAGCTAAGTGACGGCAGTTCCCCCATAGATCCCAACGGTTTAGTTCATCTGGTGTTTGCAAATCCCGGAGTGGGGGTATTCGAGTTGCGTCTTAACGTGACCACGGACGGGGCAGTCCACACCGATCGCAAGATATTCGGCATTGAACTCGGCGCCGACAAGGCCCCATGGCCTCTGCCGGAGATACCGGATGATCCTGAAGAATTGCCCGACGTGTCATACATGGGCAGCCCGCTGTGCCTCGACGTTGACGGGGACGGACGAAACGAAATAGTCGAGGCGTCGGTCACATGGAGCGACTACTATTACGAAGGGACAATAAGCATCTGGAAAGACGATGGAACTGCTCTTGATGGCTGGCCTGCTGCGCTGGGATACAGTTGGGACTCACTGATTGCCTCGGGCCTGGCGGTGGGAGACATCGACGGCGACGGCGACTACGAGATCGTTGTGGTGGACGATTATAGTGTCATGGCCACCGCTCTGCACGTGGAGAGCGGCCGGACAGTAGAGGGCAATTGGCCCGTGGAGGTCGGCGGCTACTGGTACGCCTATATAATCGGCAGTCCCGTCCTTGCAGATCTGGACGGCGACGGCGACAGCGAGATTATTGTTGCCCTTGACGAAGAATCCAGAGAAAGCGACGGGCTGTTTGCCATCCAGGGCGACGGGACGTTTCTGTGGCAGCGGCGGTACACCTCGGAGGGCCCAATAAGCGTTGCGGATTTTGACGGCGACGGCGACGTGGAAATTGCCCTTTGCGGATACGGCCCCGGCATAACGCGCGTATACACCTTTATTCTCGACCACAACGGTCAGCAGATCAAGAGATGGCAAGGCGGAAGCAAAAAAGGAACGGCCATCGCCGATCTGGATGCCGACGGCCAGCCGGAGCTGGTGTTCTGCACCGAGGACAGCGTAATGGCGGTCCATATCGACGGCAGCACGCTCTGGAAGGCCAGAGTTCGTGACCCGTTCGGCGATTACGGCGCCATGAGTGTCGGGGACGTCGACGGCGACGGGTTCAGCGAAGTCTACGTTAACAGCTTCATCGAAGCCGACGGCTTTGCATTCAGTCTTGTGCACGCCTTCGACCATCAGGGTCAGGAGTTGTCTGACGCCGGATATCCCAAAACGATTATGGGCGACCCCTTGTACTGTTCTCCTTTGATCGCTGATATTGACGGTGACGGGCAGAAAGAATTGGTGGTCGCCTCGGCCGGCGCGCCGATTATGGCCTGGGAGTCTGACGGCTCGACTACGCCGGGATTTCCAATGTTGAATTTGTCCGCTGATTCTTTAACTTGCCCGGCCTTAGAGGACCTCGACCAGGACGGTGACATTGAGATGATGGTTAACGGCTATGACCTTCAATTCCACGTCGTCGACCTGCCGGGCTCGTATGACCCCGAGTTGATCGACTGGGGAATGTCAAGGCGTGATCCCCAGAACTCGGGATGGACCCTGCCTGCGCCGACGTTGGAGCCTATTTCGGCGCCGGAGCAAATCAAACCTGGCCAGAGGCTCGATATCCAGCTAACAACGAAAAATCCCGCGAATCTGCCTGTTCGGCTTTTGGTAGGTAATTTGCCTGAAGGGGCTTATTATGACCCGAATACGCAAACGGTCCACTGGAAGCCGGCGGCCGATCAGGCCTTCCACGACTATACATTCTCTTTCCTCGTGACGGACGGCATAAGACAGCACAGCCAGAGTGCAACTATTGCAGTAGTAGCCGGCGCGATCTACTGGACCGATATGGACACGGATCCGAACTGGCTGCTCGACGCCGGCTGGGTATGGGGCGTTCCCGCCGGAGCCGGCTCATGGAACGGCGACCCGAATTCAGGTTATACCGGCGAGAACATCATCGGATATAACCTTGACGGCGACTATGATAATAACATGACGACCGCGAGCTATGCCACTACCGGGGCTGTCAATTGCCAGGGTTACGGCAACATCAGGCTGAGTTTCCGGCGGTGGCTCGGGGTCGAATCGCCTTACGATAATGCCTGCGTTCAGGCCTCGAATGACGGCACGAATTGGGTGGACTTGTGGACAACGGGCTCCTCTCACGTCTCGGATGACGCATGGCAGCTCGTGGAGTATGCGGTTCCGCCGTCGGTTGCCGACGGACAGCCGACCGTCTACTTCCGCTGGGGAATCGGACCGACGGATGATTCGGTGACCTATCCCGGCTGGAACATAGACGACGTCCAGGTCACAGGCGACCCCATATAATAAATAACTCAAACTGACCGATTTCCGTCATCCTGAGTGAAGCGAAGGATCTCGACTGCGGTGGTGTTATAGCAACACACTGGTTAATTATGCGTCCGTGGCGTTTAGATTCTTCGCTTCACTGCTTTACGCTCAGAATGACAATTCGAGCCGAATATCTGCATAATAAGAGCTTGTGAACACCTTTGCATTCAAATCGGTCAGTTTGAGTAATAAATACAACCGAACGAAACCTTTACCGTCCGTCCGGTCAAAGCAATCCGGCATCGAGCCTGCCGGCCTTTGTCGCTTGCCGGCTTGCCGGATCGAAATATGTCGAAGCCAAACCCAACAGACGCCGCCGTTCGTCGTAGTCATCTGACTACGCACCTGTCACGGCTCAGATGATGACTGTCATTCCGGCACCGGCTCTCCAAATATTTAAACGCTCCCACGTGACATGACCGTGATCAGGCAATCTGGCATTGACCCCTCCGGGCCGCAGAGCGGCCTTTACGGCACGCCCCACTGTTTGATCGTAGTTCTTTGAAGCCGACCCGACAGGCGCCGCCGTTCGTCGTAGTCATCTGACTACGTGCCTGTCACTGTCCCGATTATGGATGTCGTCTCTTCGCAGGTTCTTAGATGTGTTAACATATCGGGTACACATGATCGCCGTTCGTCGTAGTCATCTGACTACGCGCGTGTCACGATACAGAGACTTTTTTTCTACAGTCAAAATAAACTAATTAATTCCTGTGACATTCGACAATATGTGGTATAATGGAACCGGCAGCTTCGAGGAAACACGCTGAGAGCAAAGCAACTCTATTTGAAAAGGCGGTAGGATATGGTTGGTCCTTTCACAGCAGGTTTGATAGGCTGGGTATGCGGCAAGCTTGGTGATAGTGCGTCGAGAGCCACTGAATTGGAGAAATAGGATGAGCAAGAAGGTACAACGAAAACCTCCAGTCGTATTCGTCAGCTACAGCCAGGATTCATAAGAGCACATGAATAAGGTCCTGGCCTTCGCGAACAGACTCAGGGCCGAAGGAATTGACGCGGTTCTGGATCAGTACGAGGTCTCGCCCGCTGAAGGCTGGCCCAAGTGGATGGACAGGCAAATCGAGAATTCTGACTTCGTCCTGGTGATTTGCACGGCCACATACTATCGCAGGGTGATGGCAACAGAAAAGAAAGGCAAAGGGCTCGGAGTGCGATGGGAAAGCACAATAATGTATCAACATCTTTACGATGCCGGCGGAGAGATGGGCAGATTCATTCCGGTGTTGTTCGAGGACGGAAAACCTGAGTACATCCCCACACCGCTCCGAGGTACGATGTACTACGCAGTAGAACATGAGGATTACGAAGAATTATATCGTCGTCTGACCGGGCAGCCAAAGACGAAAAGGCCGGTACTGGGAAAACTCAGATCGCTGGGAGTACGTGAGCCAAGAAGCGATTTCCTGAAAGGCGCTCGGGTGCAACCGGGGAAAAAGGTCGGGGCATGGCCGGGGGAGTCGTTGCCTAAGGATGGGCCGAGGGTGATCGTACCGTTTGGCGGGCGAGTGGAAGAATTGAAAGAGCTAAAGAAGGCTATGCAAAGTAAGCATCCGGTTGTTGCGGTGGTCGGGATGGCCGGACAGGGTAAGAGCTGCCTTACGGGAGAGTGGTATAATCGCGGAGCAAGGCCGCCGGAGGGCGTGGGATTGATTTGGCGCAAGGTATATGAGTCCGGCTTTACCTTTGATTTATTTCTGGATGAACTGCATCTGTATCTGACAGGCGAACACATCAATCGACAGGAAATCACCTCAACAGAAGCTCGTGGCGCGATGCTGCAGGATATTCTCGCAAAAAAGCCATGCTGGGTTGTCCTTGATGGTGTTGAGCGGTGGCTGAAGCGCTGGGCTGCCAGGCCGGATGCGGGCGCTGCGGGGGCTTCGGCCGACGAGAGGGCCGGCGCCGAGCCGGCACTCGATACGTTTTTCAAACGTGCATCCTTCTGGGAGAACGGCTCGAAACTGCTGCTGACCACTCGGGCGATGCCAGGTGCGCTGGACGATAATCCGCCCATGCGGGTCGGAAGAAAGGCGAAGGCCGGTAAAAGAGGCAAGGAGCAAACTGATAAAAAAGATGAGTCGCTGCTGGAGGACTTGAAGCCTGACGAAGCGGTGGAGCTTCTGGAGAAGCTTGGCGTTCATGGCGACAAACAGACCAAGCTTCAGGCGGCCGGGTCATACGGCAATCACGCATACGCCGTGCACGTGCTGGGCCTTCTGATCCACGAGCTGTACGACGGAAATGTATCCAAATGGCAGGATGTGGAGCCTTTGAAAGAAAAGAAAAAGAACAGGGACGTCGGAGGACTCTTCGAGAGAATTATTGACAATCGGAAGGAGGATTACGGGCTGCTGGAATATGTCGCCGCTTCTGTTGGTCCGGCATCCGTGGATATGTTGGTCAGACTGTTAGGCACGGATGAGCAGGAAATTCGCAAGCGGCTTTTCGAACTGGCCGGATGGCAAATGGTAGAATTCCAGCGCGGCGAGCAGGCAGATCAGCATACGGTCGTCAGGAAGGTAATGACCGCAAGGATGGGCCAGGAACGGGTCAGAGAACTGCAGAAGCAAATCGCACTCTGGTGGGCCGAGCGGGAGGTTCCGGACCGGCCTGTGAAGATCGACGATATCCGCCCGCTTTTAAAGGCGATCGAGCATCTGATTGCAGCGAGAGATCCCGACGCTGCAACGGACATTTTCTTCACAAAGCCGTCAGCGGAGAGCTACTACACCGTTGACGATTGGCTGTTCCGTTTCGGCTATCTGGATGAAGACATCCGGATTTGCACGGATGCGATAAGGGCATATGAAGAACTAATCGAGAAAGAATCCCGGCGCGAGCTGCGCAACGCTCTGGCGATGTGCTACAACAACCGTGGGATTGCCCTTAGGGCTCAGGGCAAGCTTGCCGAGGCGATTGCCGACTACGGCCGGGCGATTGAGATCTATGAGCAGCTTGTGGTCAAAGAATCCCGGCGCGAGCTGCGTTGGGACCTATACAGCAGTTTGTTCAATTGAGCCGTCGCGTTTAGCGAGAAGAAAGAATGGAAGCAGGCCGCCGCTGATATCGAGAAAGGCGGAGAGCTGCTGCGAGAGCTTATTGAAGAGGGCCGGAGGCATGTGATCGGCTCATTTCTAAAGACAGCACAGTTCAGGTGCCGTTTCGCAAAGGAATTAGGCGACGTGGGCAAAGCGGCGCAGTGGGCCAACGATGGGATGCAATGGTTCATCGAAGAGGCGGAGGCCGGCAGGATGAACGAACTGCTCGTGCGAGATGCGGCCGGCTTTGCGGGAGACCTTAAAGCGAATCTCAAGGTGCTTGCGGCCGGCGGGCTTGATGAAGAGCTTGTGGAGAGATTCCTCTCGATGCTAAAAGATGTAACTTCCGATTGAAGCACATACAAAGAGAAAGTTAAATATTAAATATCAAAACTCAAAATTACATGGCGAAACTCAAAGCCGTTTTTCAGTAATGGAAGAGAAGTAACAATTGCAGGCCGGATTTGAGATTGCTTCGCTTCTAAGAAAATAAACGATTTTGCTTCTCTAAGAGTTGAGATTGCCGCAGTCGCTACGCTCCTTCGCAATGACATGGCTGCAACATTTTTTTCGATATGCCTGTTACATAGTTTCTGAGGTGCTCGCAATGACAGACTCCGGCCTGATGTTTTCTATAGAGCAAGCCGTACCTCTTTGATCTGCCGGGGATGATATTTCTTGTGGATTTTGTGGCGGTATTGTAGGCTGGTCAAGGTGTGGTCGTTGTAGCATCGAATAAATTCAGAGGTTGTGTTTCGAGGTTTGAATGCTCTTTCTCAACGTGAACAATAAACAAAACATATTGTCCAAATCAGTCAAGTGCTCCTTTCGAAGCGCAGCACTGGCCATTTTCCTGCCGGTCTTCCTTGCGGGCTGCGGCACGACATCATATCTGGCGGACATCTCCTACATGCATGAGTACCGCGTCGAGCCGATAGATGCGCCGGATCCTTCCCTTGACGGCCCATATTCGTATCGCACATATTTCTACGGAAGCGGCAAGGATAAACGTCGAAAGGAATTCGGCAAAGGCGTCGACTTCAAGACCGACCCTGTGGATGCACGGCCGTTCATGGGTATTTCCGATGGGATGCCTCGTTACTGGGGGTTCGACTTCGACAGCCTGCCTCTCAACGGCCGTGTATGGTTTCCGGATGGTGCCGGTCCTTTCCCGCTCGTTCTGATAGTGCACGGCAACCACAAAATGAAAGACTTTTCGGATGCCGGCTATGAGTACCTTGGCAAGCTGCTCGCCGGGCGGGGTTTTATTGCCGTCTCTGTGGATGAGAATTTTCTGAATCAGAAATTCGGCGGCGAAAACGACGCCCGCGCGTTCATTCTTCTGGAGCATCTCAACGTCTGGGACACATGGAACCAGACGCAGGGCCACGCATTCGAAGACAAGGTGGATATGGACCGAATCGCACTTATCGGGCATTCCCGCGGCGGAGAATCGGCAGCTCACGCCGCGGCGTTCAACCGGCTCGAACGCTACCCCGACAATGCCAATGTAAAGCTCGATTATAATTTTGACATCAGGTCAGTCATATCAATCGCACCCTGCGACGGTCAATACAAACCGGCGGGACATCCTACAGCGTTGGAGAATGTCAATTATCTCGTCATACACGGAGGCCACGATGCCGACGTAACGACATTCATGGGGCTCCGGCAGTTCAATCGCGTGTATTTTACGGATGAACACTTCTGGTTCAAATCAGCGGTCTATGTATACCGGGCGAACCACAACCGGTTCAACACGGCCTGGGGCGGACTCGATGCTTCCGCCCCCATGAACTGGCTGATCAATGACAAGCCGATTATGGACATGGAAAGCCAGCGCAAAGTCGCAAAAGTACTCATTTCCGCATTTCTCGAAGCCACTCTTAACAACAGAGACGAATATCTGCCGATGTTCAAAGATATCCGGAAAGCCGGTCCCTGGCTGCCGGAGGATATTTACATAAACAGATACGAAGATTCCAATTTCATAATCATTGCCGATTTCGAAGAAGATTTCGATGTTACAACCACGACAATCCCCGGTGGAAGGCTGCATGGCGAAAACCTCAAGACCTGGAAGGAAGCCCCTGTCCCCTACCGCACCAGGGACAATTCCACCCAGGAAAGCTCCACCGTGGTTCTTGAGTGGGACAATGAGAACGGGCAGGACCCCAATTCGGTCGAGCCTGCAACGTATACTATCACACTGAGCCCCGAAGCTGCAATTGACATGGATTTGAATCGAGACATGAAGATCGTTTTCTCTGTTGGAGCGGAAAATGAAGATCAATTCGAGCCTCTCGATTTGACGATTGAGCTTTGTGACAGTGACGGAAATTGTGCCGCCCTGCCGCTCAGCTCCGTAGGGCCTGTCCATCCGGCCCTGAGGGTCAGGGTGTCAAAATCGAAGTGGCTGGAGGAAAAAAGCATCGAGAAGTTCTCGGAACGAATCCTCCAGACCTATGAAATGCCGATTCAGCGCTTTATCGATAGCAATCTTTCATTCGACCCGTCCAGTCTCGAGAGCATCCGGTTTCTATTCGACCTCTCCGACAAGGGCGCCATAATGCTGGACGATATCGGAATCTCCCGGTAATCTCACCGCGGCAAAGCCGGCAGAGCACCTCGCGGGTGTAACTTGTGATATTTCCTGTAGATTTTGCGCCGATTTTGCCTTCTAATCGAGACTTGTTTATAGAAGTACAGAGCGGCTCTGGTAACTATGATATTTGATAAATGAGAGACCTTGAGGACCAAATTCTTGTTCAGCAAGCTTTGCAGTCGGATCCGGAGAGCTTTGGCGAGCTGTGCCGGCGTTATTATGATTCGCTGGTTGCCATAGCCAATTCGATTCTGCCGGATCATCACCTGGCCGAAGACGCCGCCCAGGAAGCACTGGCGGCGGCATGCAGAGATCTTGCTAAACTAAAAAAGCCCGAACGTTTCGGCCCCTGGGTCGGGGCGATCTGCCGAAACGTAGCAAGGGATATGCTCCGGCATATCCAGAGGCAGCGGGAATCGGCTCAGACCTTCGCCGGGCAAGAGCCGGACTGCCGGGAAGATGATCATAAGGCGATTTTAGACAAGGCTTTACAGCAACTGCCGCAGCATCTGCGAGAAGTCATCTTCCTTAGGTTCTACAACGAGATGAGCTACGAGCAGATGGCCAGGGTCCTCGGGGCCACAGAACAGATGATTGACGGCAGGCTTCGCAGGGCGAAAAAGAAAATCGCCGCGTATTTGACGAAGAAAGGCTTCAGGAGATAAAAAATACCATGAAGCATGACAAGAACAATAAATGGCTGGATCCCCTGCTGTCACAGCATGTGCACCGCGAACCGGCGAAGTTCGATTTCTCCAGGTGGGCCCACGAGCATCCGAATGAGGCACGGTTGTTGCAGAGCGGATATGCGGATTCCGGCCGGAATGAGAAAACCAAAGTTCAGAATTTATGGAGATTTATCATGGAAAGCAAAGTTACAAGATATTCAGCAGCAGCCGTTATCGTGCTGGCAATAACATTGGTTCTACTTAGTCCCTTTGGAACGCCGGGAAATGGCGGCGTTGTCCTTGCGGATGTCCAGCAAAAAGTCGCCGACATTGAGACAATGGTTATACGAGGCCAAAAGACCTTTATGCGCCCGGGCGAGGCCGGTGAGATATTTGAATTCGACGGCATCAAATGCCAATTCGACGTTGTGAAATATTTTTCGAAGCAACATGGCCACACGGAGGAGGGATACGTTGGGGATAACTTGATCTATCGTATCACATTTAATCTGCCGAAGCGGCAGACCATGATCGTTATTCCACCCTATAAGAAGTATGTGACGTTTACCTCTACGGAAAACGTGACAAAAATAATCGAGGACCTATTAAGCCCCAATGGTGTCATCACTCTGCTTCTGGAGAGTAACTACAAGGAGCTGGGGCGAGACAACATAGACGGCGTCGAGGTTGAAGGATTTGAGTTTCAAGACGCGGACCCCGTCAAAGGAATCCTGCCCAAGGCCGTTTTTGATATACAGCTGGGCAAAGGCAAAGTC
>Ga0299912_10004677_pt1 | contig 11229 bp, 11 predicted proteins | sample RVTome_2_FD_207667 | JGI IMG/M metagenome (GOLD analysis project Ga0299912, IMG submission 207667) | Soil microbial communities from uranium-contaminated site in the Upper Colorado River Basin, Wyoming, United States - RVT95D214 (version 2) ... | reverse complement strand
GAATGGCTCGAAGATACTCCGTTTCGCCTTCATGGGCTTGGGTAACTTCGACATAGCTTACTGAAGCAGGAGAATAGGAATTGTCAGTCAATATAGCATCATAGTTCTGGTTTCCTATTATCGGCTTAATATGGACCAAGTTAGTTTCGCCATACTTCTTGGAAGCAAAAATAGCCAGCGGATAGACCTCCTCCACAAGCTGTTTTGCAAGGCCTTGTCGCAGTCGAATAGTCTTTTCGCCACTGTCGGTTGATGCCACTGCGTCTAACTTCGATTCTACCCACTTGATTAACTCCGCAGGCGTTCGTTCCGTCGTTATTTCGTCTTCGGTAATTATCTCTTCGTCCATCTACCAACCTTCATTATATCATATCAATGCTAAACGATTGGGTAAATAAAAAGCACAGCCTTTGCTGTGCTTCGTTCAAATCCACTGCTACCGCAGGTTGGATTCGAAACAACAACATTAATCGGGTGAGTTAGACTTCTATCTTGACCAGTTCTTCCTCGGCGGTTGGCTCAAAGAGAGTGTTTAGCATATCCTCGGCGCCAGTTCTTAATGACTCTATAAGCTTTCCCTTGCTTTTTTCCTGCGCATTTACACCCGGCAGGTCAATAAGCCAGCCAATCCACCAGCCATCACTTTTTTTGATAATCGCTCTATATTGCATTCAATGTCACCCCCCCTGCTTAAGAAAGGCTTCGCCTCTCTTTTTACCTTCCTCCCCCTTCCCTCTTGAAAATCCCTCTCGCTCTCCCTTTACGAAAGGGAGAAGTGGATTCCCGCCTTCGCGGGAATGACAATCCTTCGTGGAGATTGCTTCGTCGTCCCGATGAAATCGGGACTCCTCGCAATGACAGCTGGTTGAGGGGAAGGGGGTAGGCCTGCCCGGCGCACGAGGCTTCGGCAGGCGGGGGGATGGGCTACTTCAGTCCGTTCTTCTCCACCCTGACGGCGCAGACCTTGAGCTCCGGTATCTTGGCCATGGGGTCGAGGGCGGGGCTGGTCAAGACATTGACCGGACTCTCGCCAAAGTGGAAGTCCATGGAAATCACCCCGGCGGGCGTGTCCTCCGTGACCTTAGCCTTGGCCACAACCTGACCTCGCCGCGAGGTAACCTTGACTACCTCGCCATTGGCGATACCTAAAGTCGTGGCATCGTTCGGGTTTATCTCCACCAGCTCCTCACCGAGCAGGGTAGTCAGCCCCTTGACCCGGCGGGTCATGCTACCAGTGTGGTAGTGGAAGAGGCTCCGCTTGGTGGTCAACACCAGCGGGTAGTCCTTGTCGGGCAGTTCCCGGGGTGGCTTGAACTCAAGGGGCACGAAATGGCCCTTGCCGCGGGTAAAGAGCTGGGTGTGGAGAATGGCAGTCCCGGGATGCTCCGGGGTGGGGCAGGGCCACTGCAGGCCACCCTTCTCCAGTCGCTCGTAGGTGATGCCGCCGTAGGCCGGAGTGAGACGGGCGATTTCTTCCAGAATCTCAGCCGGGTATTCAAAGCTAAAGCCCTTGCCCCCCATTCTCTGGGCAATCTGGCAGGTTATCCACCAGTCGGGCTTTGAGCTGCCCACCGGCTCAATGGCCTTCCTGACCCGCTGCACCCGCCGCTCGGTATTGGTGAAGGTGCCATCCTTCTCGGCGAAGCTGGCCGCCGGCAGAACTATATCAGCCAGCTGGCTGGTTTCGGTGGGGAAAATATCCTGGACGACCAGAAATTCCAGCTTCTTCAGCGCCTCGACGACATGATTGGCATCGGGGTCGGTCAGCACCGGGTTTTCCCCGATGATATAGAGCGCCTTGATTTGGCCGTGGTGAATGGCGTCGAATATCTCCGGCAGGGTCAAGCCGGCGGTCGGGTTAAGGTTACTGCCCCAGGCATCCTCAAACTTCTTCTTAATAGCGGTATCAGTCACTGCCTGGTAGCCGGGGTAGACATTGGGCAGGGCACCCATATCGCAGGCACCCTGGACATTATTCTGCCCGCGCAGGGGATTCACACCCGCTCCCGGCCGGCCGATATTGCCGGTGAGCATGGCCAGATTGGCCACGGCCATGACATTGTCCGTGCCGTGCGAGTGCTGGGTGATGCCCATAGTGTAGAGAATCGTCGCTGGTTTGGTCGTGGCATAGATGCGGGCGGCCTGGGTAATGTCCTCCGCCGGCACACCGGTTATCCGGGACACGGTAGCCAGGTCAAAGGCTTTGAGCGACTCTTTGAAGGCATCAAAGTTCTCGCAGCGCTCGGCGACGAAGTTGGCGTCAAGCAGGTTCTCATCAACAATCACCCGCATCAGGCCCATGAGGAGGGCGACATCCGTGCCAGGGCGAAGCCTCAGCCACAGGGTAGCCCAGCGACACAGCGCAATCTCGCGCGGATTGGCCACAATAAGCTTGGCGCCGTTTCTCGCCGCCCTGACCACCTCCAGGGCAATAACCGGGTGAGCCTCAGTGGTGTTGGTGCCAATGGCCAGAATGCCGGCGGCATCACCAATATCACGGATAGAATTGGTCATGGCGCCGCTACCGAAGGAGGTGACCAGACCGGCCACCGTGGGGGCATGTCAGAGGCGGGCACAGTGGTCAATGCTGTTGGTGCCCAGCACCGCCCGGGTAAATTTCTGGGCGACATAGTTGTCCTCGTTGGTATTCTTGGCTGACGAGATGACGGCGACCTCGTCCTTATTATACTTGGCCAGTTTACTGGCCACTATGTCCAGGGCGGCATCCCAGGTTGTGTCCGTGAAGCCTCCGTCTTTGTGAACCAGCGGCGTCTTGAGACGGTCCGGGTGGTGAACAAACTCCTGGATGCCAAAGCGGCCCTTGACACAGGCCTGCCCCCGATTGACCTCATTCTCAACCTGGGGCAGGACTTCAATTATCTTATTGCCTCTGAGTCTCAACTCAAGCTGGCAGCCGACGCCACAATAGGGGCAGGTAGTCAGTACCTCCCGGTCGGGCGGCAGTTGCCATTTGACGCGCCGCTCCATCAGAGCGCCGGTGGGGCAGGCGTCAACGCAAGCGCCGCAGAACTGGCACCCCGATTCGGTCAGGGGGCGGTCGAAAGCGGTGCCCACCAGTGCCTGGCTACCGCGATAGGTGAAGGCAATGGCGCCAGCGCCCCGGACTTCCTGGCAAACACGGACGCAACGCCCGCACAGAATACACAGATTGTAATCACGGTCGAAGAAGGGGTCTTCCCGGTGTAGCGGGAGCTTCTTGAAGGTCGGCGGCAGGGTGATGTCCTGTATCCCGATATAGTCAACCACCTGCTGGAGTTCACAGCGGCGGTTCTTGGGGCAGGTAACACAGCGCTCGGTGACATCCACATTGCGGAGGCAGATATCAAAGGGCTTACACCGCTCGCGGCGCCAGCAGAGGAGGCAGGCATGAGGATGCTCAGTGAGGATGAGCTCGAGAACACCGCGGCGGAACTGCTGGAGCTGAGGCGTTTTGGTCTTCACCAACATGCCATCGCTGGCCGGTGTAGTGCAGGCGGGCGGCAGGCCACGCATCTTCTCAACCTCAACGATGCAGAGGCGGCAGCCCCCGTAGGGAGCCAGAGCGTGATGATAGCAGAGCGTGGGGATGTAGATGTTGGCCTCCTTGGCGGCTTCCAGCACGGTCGCCCCCGACCTGGCTTTTACTTCCTGGCCGTCGATGGTTAAAGTAATCATGCTTGCCCTCAACCTCGTTAGATTATCTTCAGGGGCTGTCTGCCGTCTTGGCCTCTTCCTTGGCCTTGCCGGCGACTACCGGGATTGGCTCCTTAGGCACTTCTATCTTCTGTCCCGAGACTTTGACCACGGCGTCGAATCGCTTGGGACACATATCAAGGCAGGTGCCGCACTTAATACACTTTTCCTGGTCAATAACATGCACCAGTCTCCGGCCGCCAGCAATGGCCTCGACCGGGCAGTTCCGCTGGCATATCATGCAGCCCTGGCATTTGTCCGGGAGGATGTAGTAAGTAATCAGCGCCGCACAGGACAGGGCCGGACAGCGCTTCTCATAGATGTGAGCTTCATATTCATCGCGGAAGTAGCGGAGCGTGGTCAGCACCGGGTTGGGCGCTGTCTGTCCCAGACCGCAGAGGGAGGCCGAGCGCACCAACTGCCCCAGTTTCTCCAGTTGCTCCATATCACCCACCTGACCTTCACCATGGGTGATACGTTCCAGGATATCGAGTATATGTCTCGTACCCACGCGGCAGGGGACGCACTTACCACAGCTCTCGTTCTGCGTGAAGTTAAGGAAGTAGCGGGCCAGGTCAACCATGCAGGTATCTTCATCGGTGACTACCATACCACCGGAACCCATGATGGAACCGGCCTTGGCCAGTGATTCGTAGTCCACCGGGCTATCCAGCAGACTGGCCGGTAAGCAACCCCCGGAAGGCCCTCCCGTCTGGACAGCCTTAAACTTTTTACCACCAACAATGCCACCGCCAATTCCATATATGATATCGCCCAGTTTGATACCCATGGGCACTTCTATCAGCCCGGTTCGCTCGACCTTACCGGCGAGGGCAAAGGTCTTGGTACCCTTGCTGGTGGCCGTCCCGTAGCCAGCATACCAGTCGGCACCCTTTTGCATGATGGCGGAAACATTGCCCCAGGTATCCACATTATTGATATTGGTGGGCTGGTTCCAGAGACCGGACTGCGCCGGGAAAGGCGGGCGGGGTCGGGGCATACCCCGTTTGCCCTCAATAGAAGCCATTAGAGCCGTTTCCTCGCCGCAGACAAAGGCGCCCGCACCTTCCTTGATTTTCATATCAAAACTGAAGTTGGTGCCCAGAATATTGTTGCCCAGCAGGCCCCAGTCTCTCATCTGCTGGAGAGCAATCAGGAGTCGCTCAATGGCCAGGGGGTATTCGGCACGGCAGTAGATATAGCCATGGGTCGTGCCAATAGCGTAGGCTCCAATCAGCATGCCTTCCAGCACGGCGTGTGGGTCACTCTCCAGCAGTGCCCGGTTCATAAAGGCTCCCGGGTCACCCTCATCAGCGTTACAAATTAAATACTTCTCGGTGCCAGCCGCCTGCCGGCAGAACTCCCACTTCTGACCGGTGGGGAAACCAGCACCACCCCGACCCCTCAAGCCGGATTTCTTTATTTCTTCAATGACGGCTTCCGGGGTCAGGGACAAAGCCCGGACAAAACCACTATAGCCCCCGGTAGCGACATACTGCTTGATTTCGGTGGGGTCAATGAGGCCGCAATTGCGCAGGGAGATGCGGAACTGAGGCTTAAACACCGGCAGTTCAAACAGTCGGGGAATGCCATCAACTGTACCGTCGCCAATGGTGCCCATCGCCAGGTCGGGGCGGGGGTTATCATTTACGATGTAATCCTTTATCAGCTGGGTGGCGATTTCAGGAGTGACGCCGGAGTAGCAGATGCGGGGGCGCCCGGGTTTGACGATGTCCACCAGTGGCTCAGCATAACAGGGCCCGATACAACCGACCTGGGTTATGGAGGCCTCGATACCCTGCCGGGATAACTCCTGCTTGATTGTATCCAGGACTGATAAAGCCCCGGCGGCCATACCGCAGGTAGCCGTGCCGATGAAAATGCGGGGTTTTTTGCTCTGCTGTAAGGCTTCCCATTCGGTAACAGCCTGCTTTCTCAGTTCTTCGAATTTTTGAAAGGTCATAACAGCCTCTCTCCAAGATTAGTATTTGGACAGTATTTCTCTAGCCTTGGCCGTGCTCATCCGGCCGTAGACATTCTTGTCCACGACCATGACCGGAGCCAGGGCACAGGAGCCAAAGCAGGCTACTCTTTCCAGGCTGAATTTATAGTCCTTGGTGGTTTCTCCCGGCTTGACGCCCAGTTCCTGTTGTATGGCACCAAGAATACGGGGAGCACCACGCACATGACAGGCAGTGCCCTGGCAAACCTTGAGTGAGTGCCTACCGGGGCGTGTAAATCTGAACTGGGCGTAGAAGCTGGCGACGCCAAAAATCTCGTTCTGGGATAGGCCTAAGAATTTGGCTATCTCTGGAATTGCCTCCTGAGGGAGATAGCCATACTCTTCCTGGACTTTCTGTAGAATCGGGATTGAGGCTCCCTTTTGCCCTTTATAAGGAGCCAGAAGCTGCGATAACCGTTCCTCCAAATACAACCCTCCCTTTGAAGTAATATTCAGTTGCCAAGCTAATAATTTAGCACTAAACGCCCAATAATGCAAGTTGGGAGGTGGGCACATATTGCGTAATCGGCGCTAAGGGTATAAGATATAGGCGCTAGGTTTGGCTTTGTCTGGCCGGGCCTCAGATAGCACTGATAAAGTCATCCGAGGCACAATCCCAATCTACAATCGGACGAGGTGAGAATATGGGAATCGAGTTGGTGCATATCGGGTTCGATAACATCATCGCCATGAACCGGGTGATTGCCATCGCTTCACCGAACTCGGCGCCGACCAAGCGCACCATCCAGGAGGGCAGGACTAAAGGATTTCTGGTGGATATGACCAACGGCCGGAGAACCAAGGCCGTGATTATCACTGATAGCGGACACATTATTCTGGCGGCTCTCGCCCCGGAGACGATTGCCGGCCGACTTCAGGCCAGCCGGGACGGCTTTGAGCGAGGCAATCCACTACCAAAGCTAGAGCAGAGTGATGCCAAAGCCGGCTCGTAGTCGTCCGTTTCATCTCGGCTCGCCCAGAGCACCCTTACTCATCATTCTTTCTGGTCCTTCCGGGACCGGCAAGGATGCGGTCTTACGCCGGATGAAGGAACTGGATTTCCCCCTGAAATATATTACCACCCTGACCACGCGCCCCCGGCGCCCCGCGGAAAAAGACAAACTGGACTACCATTTTGTCACGGTCAAAAAATTCCAGGAGATGCTGGCCAGTAACGGGCTACTGGAGTGGGCGCAGGTCTATGGTAACTGGTACGGAGTACCCAAAAACGATGTCAAGCGGACGCTGGACTCAGGCCAGGACACAATTATCAAGGTTGATGTCCAGGGGGCGGCTACGATTAAGAAAATCCTGCCTCAGGCGGTGTTTATTTTTCTCATGCCGCCGTCGATGGATGACATCCTGGTCAGATTGAAACAGCGTCATACCGAATCATCCGATGACCTGGCAGTGAGATTGAAGACGGCTGAAGACGAAATCAAACAGCTCCATCTCTTTGACTATGTTGTCATAAACCACTGGGATGAAATTGACCGGGCGGTATCAGATATCAAGGCCATTATCGCCGCCGAGAAGTGTCGTGTAACTCCGCGGGAGATTACCTGGCGGGTTAGAAAATCAGTTTAAGCAGCCAGGCGAAGATATAGCCCAGTACCCCGCAGACAGGGAAGGTCAGTATCCAGGCGGTAACAATATTGCCGGCCACACCCCAGCGCACCGCGGAGAAGCGACGCGTTGCCCCTACCCCCATGATGGATATGTTTATGGTGTGCGTGGTGCTAACTGGTACCCCCAGAAAGGACGCCAGCAGAATAGACAAACCGGCGGAAGTTTCGGCCGCAAAGCCATTGATTGGCTCCAGTTTGGTGAGTTTGAAGCCCATGGTACGGATGATGCGCCAGCCGCCAACAGCGGTACCCAGCCCCATTATTGTGCCGCAAACCAGGATTACCCACAACGGCACGGTGAACTGGGTCATCACACCACCCAGGACCAGCGTTAGAGTAAACACTCCCATGAACTTCTGGCCATCGTTACTACCGTGAGTGAAGGCCATGAAGGCAGCGGATAGTATCTGAAGCTTGCTGAAGACTTTACGGCTAACGGACAGGCTGGCCCGGCGCAGGGCCCAGTTGAGGCCGGTCATTACCAGAATACTCAGGGTAAATCCAAGCAGGGAGGAAAAGCCCAGGCCAATGAGCACCTTCTGCCAGCCGGCCCAGAGCAGGACTGAGGGGCCGGCTATAGCCAGCCCGGCCCCGGTCAGGCCGGCGATAAGCTCGTGACTTTCACTGGTGGGTAAACCATAGAACCAGGCGACCCCGCTCCAGACGACGATGGTCAGCATGGCTGCCGCTACGGCGGGGAGACCGATAACATCCGGCTTGACAATACCCGTACCTATCGTGGTGGCCACGGCAGTGCCGGTGACCAGAGCACCCACAATATTGAGAACGGCCGCCATGATTACGGCCTGGCCGGGGGAAAGGACACGGGTTGAAACTACGGTGGCAATAGCGTTGGGACTGTCCGTCCAGCCGTTAACAAACTCGGCGGCCAGCACCAGAAACAGGACGGGTAGCAACGGGAGCAGGATGGCGGCATCAGGCATGCTTGAGGGCTACCCCTTCGATGACATTAGCCACATCCTCGCACCGGTCGGTAGCACTCTCCATGTGCTCGTATATCTCACGCCACTTGATAATCTTGGTGATATCAGCCGTATCGTTAAACAGTTCACCGATGGCCGAGCGGAATATCCGGTCGGCAACATTCTCCAGCCGGTTAATTTCCACGCACCCTTCCAGAATCTGTTTGGACTCGCTGGGTCGGCGTAGCTTGGGCATGGCTTTTTCTACCTCAATGGCCGATTGCACAATAGTATCAGCCAGTTCCTTCACTCTCTGACCGGGACGGTCGACCTTGTATATCAACATGGCATCGGCCGCCGCTTGAATGAAGTCGGTGACATCATCCAGTGAGTGAGACAGGAGGGCAATATCCTCCCGGTCGAAGGGGGTGACAAAGGTGCGGTGCAGCCTTTCCATAATCTGGTGGGTAATAGCATCTCCAGCGTGTTCCAGTTCCGTTATCTCGTTGACCTTTCCCTCCACATCCTCCCAGTTGTCTATCAGCTCCTTCAGCTTCTGAGCCGTCTTGACCATATTGTGGGCGCTGTCCTCAAAAAGGCCAAAGAATTTCTCTTCGCGGGGCATGAAAGGGAACCTGAACACTGATAAACCTCCTTTGCTGACAAAGACACACCACGAGACTGTAGCGTGAGCAATTGGGGAGTGAGCAACCAGGGGTCAACATATCCCGTCAGTAAGTTTAGAGGAGACACTCCTGAATGTCAAGTTAATCTGGCGGCTTACCGGCTGACGCTAGCCGCGACCGGCGAAGTCCGTCAGAAGGAGGATTCCAAAGGAACAAAGCCCCGGTAAGTCGGGGCGTTAAGAGGGGCGGAGCCCCTCTTTTCAATTATCTCCCCTCTCCTTCTAGGAGAGGGGACAGGGGGTGAGGTTAATAAACAATCTAATTCTATTTGGTTTTGCCCGGTTACACCAGCTATAATAAAGGTGATAGGCTTTCTGGATGTGAGGCGAGGTGATTATGGTGACTAAAATAGCTCTGGTACACACGGCGGACCGGGCCGAAGGGGCGCGGCGAGCCATTAGCCTGCTGGCGGTCAATCCAGTACGGGGCAAGGCAGTTGTCCTGAAGCCCAACTTTAACTCGGCTGACCCTGCCCCCGGCTCAACCCATAATGACACACTGCGTGGCCTGGTGCTGACACTTAAGGAAATGGGTACCAGAAGTATCACTCTGGCCGAGCGTAGCGGACCGGGGGATTCCACCCGCCAGGTTATGGAGAAGAAGGGAGTCCTTGACCTCGCCCGTGAGCTCGGCTTTACGGTGGTCAACCTGGAAGAACTGGGGCCGGAGGGGTGGGTTCATCTCAATCCCAGGGATACCCATTGGTCGCAAGGCTTCCATTTTCCGCGAATCTATCGGGAGGCGGAAGCCATTGTCCAGACCTGCTGCCTCAAGACTCATGCCTACGGCGGTCATTTCACACTTTCTCTGAAGAATTCGGTGGGGCTGGTACCCCGGATTGGCTATCCCTACATGAGTGAACTGCACGCCTCGCCCTACCAGCGGCAGATGATTGCCGAGATTAACACTGCTTATTCACCTGACCTGGTGGTGCTGGATGGTGTGGAGGCTTTTGTTGATGGTGGCCCGGCGCGGGGTACACGTGTCTCAGCTGAAGTGATACTGGCTGGCAATGACCGCGTGGCCATCGATGCCGTCGGTGTGGCCATTCTGCGTTTCCTGGGCACAACGCCCGAGGTTAGCCGGGGGCCCATTTTCCAGCAAGACCAGATTGCCCTGGCGGCAGAGCTGGGACTGGGGATTAAATCACGCGACCAGATTCAAATCATCACTGATGACGCCAGGAGCGAGACTCTAGCTGTAAAAATCAGGGAGACCTTACTGAAAGACTGAGGTGGCCCGTCGAGAGCCAGCGCCGGCGCTTTTCAGCGACCCTCCTTCTCCGGCATCACTTTCTCAAGACGCGTGATAACCTGGTCCTGGGTCAGTCCTTTAATGGTGATGACCTTCCTTTTAGCCGTCAATCCCTTCTCAATAGTCAGACTGGCCTGACTTATTCCCAGAACCCCGCTCAGAAACCTGACCAGTCCCTGATTGGCTTTGCCCTCTACCGGCGGTGCCGCAATTCTTAAATGCCAGACCCCGTCAGCGCAACGGAGTATCTGGTGCTGTTTGGCCCTGGGCTGGACTTGAACCACAATCTTGGTTGGCGGCTCCTGTTTCACGATTATTGCCTTTCCCATTGATTCAATATGGAAAAGAGAGAGGCCAGGCCTCTCTCTTTTCTCTCTGCTGCTTCTTCCCCACTGTCAGGAGAAGCATTAGAACGCATCCCGATACATCTGGGCAATCGCCGCGGCATCCAGCAACCGTAGTTGCGGAGAGCCCGGGGGGTAAGATGACAGCACAAGCCTAGCAATTTCGTCAGCCTGCTCCAACTGGCAACCTAGGTCTCGCAGTCTCAGTCTCATGCCGACCTGTTTGAGCCACTCTTCGGTAACCTGTATCCCGTCGGTCTTACCGAAGACATTCTTGCCCAGCAGACTGACTCGCTCTTTCGCCGTGGGCAGCATAAACCTCATCCAGGTGGGGAGAAGAGCCGCCAGTCCTGCACCGTGAGTAACATCATAATACCCGCTTAAGGCATGCTCAATAGTATGCAGTGCCAGATTACCCGTCCCGCCGCCCAATCTGGCGAATTGTGACATGGCAATAGTGCTGGCCCAGGAAAGCTGGGTGCGGGCATCAATATCATCCAGCCTGGCCAGCACTATTGGCAGATAATGCACCACCATCTTCATCACAGTCTCGCGAATGCCATCAGTGAGGGGCGCCGGCTGGGTATCAGTGATATAAGCTTCGACTATATGGCAGAAAGTATCGACTCCTCCGGCGGCGGTTTGATTCTTGGGTACCGTGAGCGTTATCGCCGGGTCAATAATAGTCACTTTAGCCAT
>Ga0299912_10004676_pt1 | contig 11229 bp, 10 predicted proteins | sample RVTome_2_FD_207667 | JGI IMG/M metagenome (GOLD analysis project Ga0299912, IMG submission 207667) | Soil microbial communities from uranium-contaminated site in the Upper Colorado River Basin, Wyoming, United States - RVT95D214 (version 2) ... | reverse complement strand
GGCAGCATATAATAACACGAGTGCATAAATACCCGAAATAGTCAGCATAGTCTTAGCGATTATTTGGATTTTTGTCATTTTGTCCGGTCCCCGCTCGGGCGCTTGTGCGTATTGTACTTTCCGGCTGGTGATTCCGTCAAGGCCGGCCTTTTCAAAAAGAAAATTGAGCAAAAAAAGCTTGCTGAGCGAGCAGTGAACGTCTATATTTAGTCAGTATGATGCTCTGTCGCACGGGGCCGATTCGGGAATTGACTATTTAGAAGCAGGCCGCCAAGGGCGGGTCAATTGAGAATAGTAGATAGTCAATTTCTTCGGGGTCAGCAGTATCACGGCGTGGTTGACTCAAGCCTCCGACAGAGCCCAGCCGGGCCAATACGCAACAGGGCCTCCGTGACAATTTCGTTGCGCGTCGTGGGTGATGCGTATTGCAAACAGGATGTTAGCAAAGAATATCGACGCTGTACGCAATACGATATACGCAGTACGATATTACCCGGTGGTGTAATGGTAACACAGGAGGTTTTGGTCCTCCCATTCCAGGTTCGAGTCCTGGCCGGGTAGCTTGGATAAGTGAAAAATCAAAACTCAAAAAGCAAAATTGGTGGAAGTGCGATGGCTGACAGAGTTGCGATAATATTGGCCGCGGGTGTCGCCACGCGGATGAACACGCAACTGCCGAAGGTGCTGCACGAGGTGTGCGGGCGGCCTATGCTGGCCTACGTTCTGGATGCCTGCCGGGGAGTCGGCGTCCAGAAATTGTACGTAGTGGTTGGATTTGGTGCCCACCAGGTCGAAGAGGCATTCCAGGGCACGGACGACATTGTTTGGGTCGAGCAGACTGAGCAACGAGGAACTGCCCATGCGGTCCTATCGTGCAAGCAGTATCTGAAGGACTTTCAGGGCCAGACGCTGGTTCTGTGCGGCGATGGGCCGCTGGTTAGAGCCGAGATGCTCAGCACCCTCATAGGAAAACACGAGATGGAACGGGCGGCGGCAACATTGGCCACCGCTGTTCTGGATGACCCCACCGGCTACGGACGTATAGTCCGCGATAGATACGGCAATATCCAGGGCATCGTAGAAGATACCGAGTGTACCAGAGAACAACTGGCTATTCGCGAAGTCAATCCCAGCTATTACTTGTTCAACAACCAAGTCCTCTTTGAGGCCGTCGAGCACGTTAAGCCTGATAATGTCAAGAATGAGTATTATCTGACCGATGCCGTCTCGCGTATTATTGCCACCGGGCATAAGGTGGTGGCGGTTACCGCGGTCAGGCCCGAGGAGGCGGTAGGCGTCAACAGCAGGGCACAACTGAGCGTGGCAAGCAAGATTATGCAGCGACGGATTCAGCAAGAGCTTATGGACCACGGCGTTACTATCGTTGACCCCGACACTACCTGGATCGATGCCAGAGCTAAAATTGGTCTGGATACTGTGATTGAGCCGTTCACGTACATTCACGGCGACGTAGAAATCGGCAGGGACTGTCGAATCGGGCCGTTCGCTTATCTAAGAAGCGGCACCGTACTGGAAAGGGACGTAGTGTTAGGAGTCTTCAGCGAAATTAAGAACTCGACTTTGGCTGAGGGCGTGCGGGCAAGACACCACAGCTATATCGGCGATGCCAGCGTGGGGCAGAATGTGAACATCGGCGCCGGCTCGATAACCGCGAATTTCGACGGCCGCAGGGTCAATAAGACTTGTATAGGCGATAACTGCTACATCGGCTCGGGCGCGATACTTATAGCGCCGCTTGTATTAAAGGACGGCTCGCACATAGCCGCAGGCACCGTAGTCTCGCAGGAGAGCATAGATGAATTGGGGCATAAGGAATAAAGGAATGTTTCTTAGCGACAGCCTTAAGATATTCTCAGGCAGCAGTAATCCGGCACTGACTGCTGAGGTCTGTAAGTATCTGGAAATTCCGCTGGGCGGGGCCCAGATCAGCAAATTTCCGGATGGAGAGAAGCTGGTCAGGGTAGAGGATAACGTTCGCGGCAGAGATTGCTTTGTGGTGCAGTCAATCTGTGAGCCGGTCGATGAGAGCCTGGTAGAGCTTTTGATTTATCTGGATTGTTTGCGAAGGGCAAGTGCTCGGCGTATCACCGCTGTTGTCCCTTATTTTGGCTATGCTCGCCAGGATAGAAAAGACGAAGGCCGCGTGCCCATAACTGCAAAGCTGGTGGCAAACCTCATCACTACTGCCGGGGCCGACAGGGTGCTGACTATAGACCTGCACGCACATCAACTGCAGGGATTTTTCGATATACCGGTCGACCATCTCAGCGGTCAACTGGTACTGAGCAAGTATTTTAAAGACAAAAAGATACCTAATTTGACGGTCGTTGCCCCGGACGTCGGCAACATTAAGCTGGCGGCCAGGTACGCCGGGCACCTAAACGGCGATTTGGCTATCGTGCACAAAAGGCGCGTGAGCGGCAAAGAAGTGGTCGTCGAGGAGATGATCGGTGCGGTCAAAGGAAGAAATATCTTGATGTGCGATGATATTATTGCTACCGGAGGCACTATTTGCAGTGCGGCTAATCTGCTCCAAAAGCTGGGAGCCGCGAAAATATACGTCGGCGCCACACATGGCGTCCTTGCCGGTGAGGCGTTGGATAGACTCGCCCAGGCCCCAGTAAAGGAAATTGTGGTCACCGACACCATACCGTTGAATGATAGGGCCGCAAAGCTCAGCAGTATCACGGTATTAACCGTGTCGGCTATGTTGGGCGAGGCGATAAAGAGAATTCATAGAGATGAATCTGTTAGCAGTTTGTTCAATCAATCGAGCTAAGAAGTGAGGACGTTATGGAAAAAACGCTGCAACTGAAGGCAGAAATCCGGCAAGGAACCGGCTCAAGGGCAGCAGAAAAGGTGCGCAAGCAGGGCCGAATACCGGCTATCGTCTACGGGCACAAGAAAGAGCCGGTCGCTATTTCTTTAGATGCCCACGACTTCGTGGAAGAGCTGCACCACGGGCGTCGGCTCATGGATGTGCAGCTCGATAAAAAGCCACAAAAAGTAATTGTCAAGGAAGTGCAGTACGACCATCTGGGTAAAAACGTGATTCACGCAGACCTGATGCGAGTGGATGTGACTGAGACCGTCACTGTAGCAGTGCCTATCGAGCTTAAAGGCCCCGCTAAAGGCACAGAACACAGCGGCGTCGTTGAGCAGCATAGCAGCCGTTTGGAAGTGCAGTGCAAGGTAACCGACATCCCGGACTCTATCGTCATCTCGGTCAAAGACCTGGATGTGGGCGGTACACTGCACGCCCGCGATATTACGCTTCCACCAGAGGTCACGCTGGTAAGTGATCCCGAAATGCTTGTTGTTGGCTGCAGCTTGGTGGCTGCCGCCAAGACAACCGAGGAAGTGGAAGCCGAAGCCCCGGTTACCCCTGAGGTTATAGGTGAGGCGCAACGGGCTAAAGAGAAAGAGGGGGAGGAAGAAGAATCTGCCTAATCAGCCTGTAGAAAATTGATGCAATGGCTCAAATTAAAATGGTGGTCGGCCTGGGTAATCCAGGCAGCCAGTACTCCGGCACCAGGCATAATCTCGGCTTTATGGTGATAGACTCGCTGGCTGAGACACTCAACACCAGTCTCAGACGCAGAAAGTTCAGTGCCCGGTTCGGCGAGACTGAATTTGCAGATAAAAAGTTAATATTGCTGAAGCCCTGGCAGTTTATGAATCGTAGCGGCCAAGCGGTGGCGACCGCCGTCGGCTTTTATAAGCTGTCCCTGCGTGACCTGCTGGTGGTAACGGACGATATGGCTATTGAGCCGGGCAGGATGCGCCTGCGAGCGAAAGGCTCAGCGGGCGGCCATAACGGCCTGACGGATGTTATCGAAAAGCTTGGCACCAACCAGTTCGCTCGCTGTCGCCTGGGCATCGGCCAGAGCGGCAGTCAGGATGCTTACGATTATGTGCTCGATAAGCCCAGCCAGGACCAGAAGCCGCTGCTGAAAGAGGCGATCGACAAGGCCAAAGATGCTGTCCTTTGCTGGATTGAGTTCGGCATAGAACAGGCAATGAATCAGTTTAATAGAGCGTAAAGTGATAAGCTGGGAGGTAATAGACTTTGACAACAGCGACAACTAAATTATACGAGGGGATGTTTCTGGTTGATTCGTCTCTGGTCGGCTCTGATTGGGACGCGGTCCTGCAAACTATCAAGAACATCCTGCAAAAGGCCGAGGTGGAAATCCTCTGGCTGCAAAAATGGTGTGAGAAAAAGCTGGCCTACGAGATCAACCACAAAGCCAGAGGCACGTACATCCTTTGTTACTTCCGGGCGGACGGCGGCAGAATCCGTGACATCGAGAGAGACGTTCGGCTGTCGGAGCGGATTATGCGGGTCCTGATTTTAAGAGCCGACAAACACATGGCTCGGCAGATTGAACGCCAGCTTAGCCAGTCTGCCACACGTCCGGCGGACCAGTCCCCCGCTGCAGGCCCCGGGCAGGGCCCGACGCCGGAAGCTGCTGCCCAGCCCGTCGTTGTCGACGCTGCGCCGCCTCAGGCTGAAGCACAACCGGCAAACGAATCCGCCCTACCTTCGGCGGATTCGTTTGGCGTCTAAATACGTACATACGTATATACGTAAATACGTATATTCGTAAACACCTACTGACACAGGAGCGTGATTATGGCTGCGTTTAACAGAATAGTGCTGATGGGTAATCTGACTCGTGACCCGCAGCTTTCGTATACACCGAACCAGACGGCTGTGGTCGATTTCGGGCTGGCGACGAACCGCCGATGGACGGCCGCCGACGGCGCGCAACGCCAGGAGACCTGTTTTGTAGATTGCAGGGCGTTCGGTCGGCAGGCGGAAAATATCAACAAATATCTTACCAAAGGCAGGCTGATCCTAATCGAGGGCAGGCTTACCTTCGACAGTTGGACCGCTCAGGACGGCACCAAGCGCAGTAAGCATAGAGTCACGGTAGAGAACTTTCAGTTTCTGCCCGGTGCCGCGGAGGACGAGGGACGAGGGACGAGAGACGAGGGACGAGAGACAGGAGACGGGGGACGTGACCCGTCGCCCGTGCCCCGTGACCCGAGCGACGAGCGACGAGCGACGACCGACGAACATGGGCCTGCAGATGATATACCGTTTTAACGGCATAGTAGTACCGTATGCCGGTTGCGGTTGCGCTGCTCGTCACGGTTACGTTAAACGTATGACGATAGACGAAACGCACAGCGCAACCCATGCACGAAATACGAAAGTCAGGGCTATCAGTATTTGGCCCCGCAATTGTAATGCGCGTATTTCGTCTATCGTTTGCGCTGCTCGTGTCGGTTGCGTTCGACGTTAGACGCTCGACGAGACGAGCAGCGCAACCGTTTAACGTTCGACGATGTTAACTAAACACGAGGGCAACATGATACCAAGGGACAAAAGAACTAGCAGAAAGCCGAGTTTTCCCGGCGCTCGCGAGCAGACGCAGTGTCGTTTTTGCAGAAACGCCGTTGTGTATATCGACTACAAAGACGTCGAGACTCTGGCTAAGCTCCTTACCAGTCGCGGCAAGATATATTCACGTAAGCGCAGTGGCAATTGTGCCGGCTGTCAAAGAAAGGCCAAGACAGCCATTAAGCGTGCCAGGTATATGGCGCTTTTACCGTTTACAGCATAGAAGTACCGTATGACGGCTGCGGCTGCGCTGCTCGTCACGGTTACGTTAAACGTATGACGATAGACGAAACGAGCAGCGCAACCGATGCACGAAATACGAAAGTCGTGGAGATACAAGATGAAGGTTTTGCTTTGCGAAGACATTAGGAGCCTGGGCTGGCTCGGCGATGTAGTGGAAGTCAATGAAGGTTATGCCAGGAACTATCTATTGCCGCAGGGCCTGGCAAAGGTGGCGAGCGAGGTTAATCCGCCAGACGTGAGGCGGATTAATATCAAAGCTGCCGAGCGGGCGGAGCAGCGGCTGCGTGAGCGTAGTCGGCTGGAGCAAGTGGCAAAGGCCGTCGAGGGCGCAGAGGCCGTTATCGCCGCCAAGGCCAACGAGCAGGGTGTTCTGTTTGGTTCGGTTACCGACAGTCAGATAGCCGCCAACCTGCGATCCGTAGGCTTCGAAGTGGCGGACGAAATGGTGCAATTAGCCGAACATATAAAGCACATCGGAACCCACACGGTAACGCTCAAGTTTGCCGACGATTTAACCGCCCAGGCAAAGGTGACGGTGGTCCCTCAGCAAGCAGCGACGAACGACGAGGGATCCCCGCTTTCGCGGGGACAGGCTAGCCCCCGCGCAGGCGGAGGGACGAGCGACGAGCGATAAGCATGGGCGTATCCTTCGACTATGCTCAGGACAGGAAATCGGTCGGCGGCGGGGAAATCGTCCGCCAGACCCTTCGACCGCTCCCCGCTCCCCGCTTACGCGGGGACGAGTTTACCCCTGCGGAAGCAGGGGCGGGGATATTAGCCCCCGCCTGCCGGCGGGGGTACCCCGGCCAGTGGCCGGGGCTAAAGCTCCATTCGACCCTTCAACTGCGTTCAGGGCAAGCTTTTTTCGCTCAGGACAGGCTTGGGGACCCTATCCTTCGACTAGGCTCAGGACAGGATTGTGGGTGATGACCCGTTCGACTACGCTCAGGGCAGGATTAAACTGCCCTCTCGACTTCGCTCGAGGCAGGCTTTCGGCAAGCTCAGGACATGTGTGGAAAGATGAGGGAGCAAACGCGCTATGGCAGGTGAGCAAAAGGCTCGGACGGTTGAACTGAAGGGGGCGGTTCATGCTAAGTCCGATGTTAACGGCAAACTCATGGTGGGCCGCAGTATGCCTGAATCATTAGCGGCAGAGGCGGCCGTGCTCGGCTCAATGATAATCAGCCCGGTCTGCGTCGCAGACGTGCTCCAGCATCTTTCCCGCCAAGCTTTTTATCGCCCTGAGCACCAGATGATATTCGATGCGGTCATTGCTCTGTACGAGAAGAGGCCAGTCGAGGCTATCGACGGGGTACTGCTCCGTGACGAGCTCCAGAACCGAAAGCAGCTCGAAGCCATAGGCGGAGTCGACTACCTGGGCCGCGTAATGGAATCTGTGCCTTCTGCCGCCAACGTTATGTATTATGCCGGCATAGTCAAAGAGAAGATGCTGTTGCGGGAGATGATCGCTGCTGCCAGCGAAATTCTCAACGACGCCTACGATGAAAGCGGCGAGGCCAGCGAAAAATTGGACGAGGCCGAACGCAGAATTTTCGCCGTCACCGATCAGAAGATAAGCGGCACCGCTACACGGCTAAAAGATTTGGTCACCCAGGCTTATGAACTCATAGAGAAGCGCGGGGGCACTCTGGTCACAGGCCTATCCACCGGGTACCAAGCGCTTGACAACCTGACCTGTGGGCTGCAGTCAGGCGAGATGATAGTTATTGCAGGCCGGCCCAGCATGGGAAAGACTAGCCTGGCGCTGAATATCGCCGAGCATATCGGCGTGGTGGAACGGATGCCGCTGGCGATATTCTCGTTGGAAACCAGCCGACAGCAACTGGCCGAGAGATTTATGTGCAGCGCCAGCGAAATTGATGCACAGGCCGTCAGAAAGGGCATGCTCAGTACCGAGGACCACCAGAAGCTGGTAGAGATCTGCGGGCAACTTTCCGAAGCGCCGATTTATATAGACGACAGCTCCTCGTTGACTCCGCTGGAGCTTCGCGCCAAGGCCCGCAGGCTCAAGAGCCTGTATGACATACGGGCCGTCTTCATAGATTATTTGCAGTTAATGTACGGCGGCGGCAAAGTGGAGTCGCGTCAGCAGGAAATCGCCACCATTTCGAGGTACATCAAGGGCTTGGCGCGGGAGCTCTCCGTTCCCGTGGTGGTTCTGAGTCAGTTGAATCGGGCCCCGGAAGGCCGCGAAGGGCACCGCCCGAGAATGAGCGACCTGCGTGAAAGCGGCAGCATTGAGCAGGACGCCGACGTCGTGATGCTGCTGCACCGCGAAGACTATTACCATCAGGGCGAGGGCGAGGAGGAATACCAGCGGAACAATACCGCAGAGCTGATCATAGCCAAGCAGCGTAACGGCCCAACAGGGAAGGTTGATCTGAGATTCTGGGAGAAGTTTACGCGGTTTAAGGCCGCTGCGCCCGTCCCGGAGGAAGCGGTGCCCTTCTGACCCGGTGATTGGTCAGAATTAATTTACGATTGATTATTGCCAATTGCCGATTGAAAATCGGAAATCGCCAATGCCAAATCGGAAATTGCGTCCTATGCCTAATGCGATTCTTATCGCTTTTATATCGGTGTTATCTTTGGGGTCCGTTGCCGTGCCGGCAACGGCTAAACAACAGAAGGACGCCCCGACACTGGCGGCAAACAATACCATTAAGTCGATTGAATTTGTCGGCAACCAGTACTATAAGGCCAAGGTTCTCGGGCAAAGACTGGACTTTAAGGAAGGTTCCCGCCTTGACCCTGTGCTAACTGAAGCAGGCAGAAGAATTGTAGAGGAGATTTACCGCAAAGTCGGCTTTGCCTTTGTTAAAGTGACGCTGGACTGGGCAAAATTGCCGACAGGTCAGGTGCTCTATACTATTGATGAGGGACCGAGGGTGCGGATCGCATCAGTGAAATTCAGCGGCAATAAGGCTATCGAAACCGACACGCTCAGAAAGATTACCAAGATAAAACAAAAGAGCTGGTTCTACTGGCCTTTTTACTACACCCAAGAGGCGGTGGCGGAAGACGTCGTCAGGCTGGAGAACTTCTATTATGAAAAGGGCTTTCTCGATTACAAGATAACACCAGAGACGCAATTCTCCGACGATAAAAGCGGAGTTGGTCTGACTTTCGTGATCGAAGAGGGGCCGGCTTATCGCATCGAGAAAATCCTCTTTGCCGGTAACAAGTACTTTGATGACGATGCCCTGCGTGCGAGGCTGGAGATGACGCCCGGACAGGTTTACATTAAGCGTAAGGCTGTCACCGATACGCAGCGCCTGCTCAAGCTCTACGGCGAGCATGGCTTTGTAGATGCTGACATCCAGCACAAGCCCAGGTTTTGCCCGGAAGTGGGCGCAGATGTGGTTAATGTTGAATTTAATATTATCGAGGGCAATCAATTTCGGATCGGGCAGGTCGAGATAACCGGCAATGAGGTGACCCAAGACAAGGTCGTCCGCCATGTGCTGGACGAATATGGCTTTACGCCGGGCCAACTGTACAACGGCGATATTGCGCCTAAGCAGGGAGGTGGAATCCTGGAAAAATACGTGCAAAGGATGGCGCTCGCTGAGGAGGTGATGATCAGGCCTGTCACGCCCGCTGGCGGCGCGCCGGACCAAAAGGATGCAAAGGTGGACATTAAAGAGGGCACGACCGGCTGGATTAATCCGGGTGTCGGCGTGAGCAGCGACTACGGTATGATCGGTCAACTGATTTATGAACAGCGCAATTTCGACATTGCGGATTGGCCTAAAAGCTTCGGAGAGTTTATCACTATGAAGGCATTCAGAGGCGCCGGGCAGAGAATGAGAATTGCGTTTCAGCCCGGAACAGAGCTCAGTGTTTATTCGATCAATTTCAGTGACCCGTACTGGCGGGGCCGGCCCGTCACCCTCGATGTGGCAGGCTCGAGCTTCGAGCGATACAGAGAGAGCTACAGAGAGGGCCGGCTGCGCAGCTATCTTGGATTTGAACAGCGGTCCCAAGACCGCTGGCGCAGAAGTATAGAGCTGCGGGCCGAAAATGTGGATGTCAAAAATCTTGATTTTGACGCTCCGCAAGAGATCATAGACGTTAAAGGCGATAACCTGCTGCTGGGCGTCAAGTTTGGCGTTGGAAGAAGTGTCATTGATGACATCTACGATCCGAGCAAGGGCTATGTTTTTGACGCCGATTACGAGCAGGTTACCGGCGACTACACCTTCGGTGTGCTTGGCGGTTCGTACGTGTGGTATAATACGCTGTACGAGGACGTGCTGGAGCGCAAAACCGTGCTGGCTCTGAAGGTGCGGGCGGGCACAACTCTTATAGATGATGCGCCGCCCTTCGAAAAGTTCTACGCTGGCGGTACGGGCGCTTACGGCATGAGGGGTTTTGAGTATCGGGGCATAAGTCCCAGAGGCCTGCAGACCCATGTGCCAGCAGGTGTGGCGCAGCGTAAAGACCCCATAGGCAGCGACTGGATATTTCTGGCAGGTACCGAGATAACCGTGCCTTTGATAGGTGAAAATTTCGATGCCCTATTTTTCTTCGACAGCGGAACCATTGAGACTGGTCCCTATCGTATGTCGCTAGGCACAGGCATACAGATACGCATACCTCACTGGTTTGGGCCGGTGCCGATGAGGTTTGAAATTGCTGCGCCGCTGAAGAAAGATGACGATGACGAAACACAGGTGTTCAGTTTCTCGATAGGAAGGCTATTTTAGTCAGGTTGCCGGTCGCCGTGCCGGCGACTGCTAAACTATGACTGCAGGAGTAAAAGTGAAAAAAATCGGGAAGGGAAACGTTATGAGGATTAGAACAGCTATCGTTTTGAGTTGTTTGGTGTGTGCGATTATCTTGTCGGTGGGCTACCAAGGTTTGGCTCAGCCGAAAGCCGAGCAGCACTCTCTAACAATTGCCGTGGTCAACGTGCGCGAGGTCTTCCGCAAGTGCAACCGCAACGCCAAGTACAGACAGGAAGCTGTGGCCGAGTATAATACAGCCATGCTGGAGCTGGAAAAGCTTTCCAAGCAAATACAGGCTGATGAAGCGGGCCTGAAAACCTTAAAGCCGGGAAGCCCCGACCATCTGAAGCAATACCAGGACGTTCTGGAGAAAAAGGCCAAGCTGGATGCTCGCCAGCAGTACCTCAAGCAGGAAAGGTCGCTAAAAGACCAGCGGTGGACCGAACAGGTCTATCAAGAGGTTCTGCAGATAGTCAAGGAGCTGGCCGAGAAAAAGGGCCTGGATATGGTCTTTGACAAGCAGGAGCCGGAGTTTCCCTCTGCCAGCGGGGATGAGCTTATGCTGACTCTCAGTACGCACAAGTTGCTTTATAGCGGCGGCTGTCCGGATATTACCGATGAGGTAACAGCCCGGCTGGACGCCAAGAATTGACTATTTACTATTGAGCATTTATGGGATTGACAATTGCACAGTTGGCAAAGCGGATTGGCGCTGAGGTAGTGGCCGGGCCCGATCAAATGGGTAGAGAAATCACCGCTGTTGGGCCGATAGAGGCCGCCTTAGACAGTGATGTTACCTTTGTC
>Ga0299912_10004675_pt1 | contig 11229 bp, 9 predicted proteins | sample RVTome_2_FD_207667 | JGI IMG/M metagenome (GOLD analysis project Ga0299912, IMG submission 207667) | Soil microbial communities from uranium-contaminated site in the Upper Colorado River Basin, Wyoming, United States - RVT95D214 (version 2) ... | reverse complement strand
GACGACAAGATAGAATTAGCGATACGGGATAACGGTATGGGATTCGATATTGAGGAAAACCTTTCGGTGGAGAGGTCCATGCGAGGTTTGGGTCTTACCAGCATGAGAGAGCGGGCTGAACTCTCAGAAGGATCTTTTACGATCGAGTCGATCAAGGGAAAAGGAACGACGATAAGAGCAACATGGCCATTATAGTCCATAGAGATAAAGGGAGACGGGGAGATACGGTGACGCGGAGGCATAAAAATTATCCCTTCAGGGTTATCCAGATGGTATCCCACTGTGTTATTTGGTCCTTTTTTATTTATGTACAATTTTGTAAAATACCGTAAAAAATCGCATTAAATACAGTGTTTACCCTATTTACCTATTCCACAAATTGTAATAGTGTGGATAACTAAAAGGATTACCGATCGTATGGCGAATTGGAACTATATGGGGAGAAATGGACATTTTCAAGACATTACTTGTTGAGGATAACGCCGCTTTTCGACAATCGATCAAGGAAATCATTCAGACAGAATTTCCCTCAATAGGCATTGAGGAGGCATTAGATGCCGACGATGCTATGCAAAAAGTCGATGCTTTTCTCCCGAATCTCATTTTTATGGATATCAAATTGCCCAGTGGAAACGGCCTTGCTCTCACCAAGAAGATAAAAAAAAAGCATCCCGGGATGAGCATTATCATTCTGACAAGTTATGATTTTTTGGAATACCGACTGGCCGCAACCCAATATGGGGCCAATCACTTCCTCTCAAAGGCCTCGGTGACGAGAGAGGAGATCACGGCCCTGGTCAAATCCTTTTTAGGAAAAGGAACGCCGGACTTGTAAACACCACTTCACTCTCTGGAAACCAGCCCTTTCTCCAAAGCAAGAGTTGTCAAAGCTGAGGTGCTGTGAAGGTCTAACTTCTGCATGAGGTTGGCCCGGTGTTTCTCGACAGTTTTTACACTGATGCAGAGAAGGTCAGCGATCTTTTTATTCTTATACCCCTCTGCGATCAGCTTTAGGATCTCCCTCTCACGATGGGTGAGGGTATCCCAGGAGGTGCGGGTTTTCAAGATCTTCCTTCCGTCCAAATACCCCCCGATTACCTTCTCCGAGATCCCGGGGCTGATGAAATGTTTTCCACTCAAAACACTCTTGATAGCCATCATCAATTCAGCCTGGGTAGAATCCTTTAGTGCATATCCATCTGCGCCCGCTTTAAGGGTCGCCAGAATGTATTCCTCGGCCTTGTGAACCGTCAAGACAAGAATCTTCGTCGCTGGAGATCGCTTCTTGATCTCTCTGATCGCATCCATCCCATTCATCCTTGGCATCGAGAGATCCATCAAGACCAGTCCAGGTTTCAATCTTTCAACACACTGGATGGCCTCGTGGCCATCCGATGCCTCTCCTACAATCTCAAAATCAGGATTCGAAGAGAGCAGTGCCTTCAACCCTTCTCTGAGGATAGTGTAGTCCTCAGCAATAACGACGTGATATGTTCCTTTCACGGGTGATCACCTACCTCCTTTTCACTGGAAAATACAGTGTGATAAAAGAATAAATACAGTGCAGACTTTATTTACCATAGTGCCAACTAATAGTAAAGTAATTTTTATAGAATCTTTGTTCAAGGGTTTAAGCCATGTTCAGGATACTTATTGTAGAGGATAGCTTCCTCTTTCGAAAACTGCTTAAAGAAACCCTGCAATCTCAATTCCCAGCTATGGAGATCATTGAAGCCACCGATGGGAAAGAGGCCTTAGAAAAGATCGATTTCTCCAACCCACACCTGATCTTCATGGATATCGAATTGCGTGGGCAAAATGGCTTCGAACTAACCAAAAGGATAAAAACTCAATATCCCCAAACCATCATCATCATTCTTACAAGCCATGATTTACTGGAATATCGTGAGGCAGCGAACCAAAACAGCGCCGACTACTTCCTCTCAAAAGGATCAGCAACCAAAGCGGAAATTCTGGCGTTGGTCGATTCCATTCTGTCAGATCGCCGGTCTCTTACCGATATAAAACCAAATTAGGGAATCGTGAAATTGAGAATTCCCAAATTCTTGAATCCCTAAATGGTTAAAATACAGTCTTCCTTCTCATAAAATACAGGATTCACCTGATTTACTTTTTACACCATTTTACAAGAGAATAGAGTGTATTAAGACTACCAAAGAAGAAACGAAGCTCCACCTTATAAGATCCCAAAAGGAGGTTAGACTTATGTCGAAAATGACCTCTACCGTCTTAACTGGCTCTGACCAGTTGATCCAGACTTGTCTCTCTTTTCCCCAGACCATCACCAACAAGGTGCCTATCGATCAAGTTGATACTCTCCAAGCAGGTGAACGAAAGAATCCTCAGACCGAATCGTACGGAAGAAATCCAAACGAGAAGATTCTCAATATGCAAAAGATCATGTCTCACGACATCAGAGGATCTCTTCTTTCCATATCGGCCACCTTGAAGCTTTTGAGGCGAGGTTATTACGGAAGCATGGAAGAGAGCGTAGCAAATAGCTTGAACGAACTGCTTTCAAAGACCATTGGTCTAATTGGGTTGACCGAAGAGTATCTATTCAGAACATTTTCGTTCAATGACGATTTTGAGATGGACCAGGAGCTATTAGATTTAAAGAAGGATATTATTGACCCAGTCTTGGAAGAATTTTCTCCAGAGATCAGAGACCGCCACATCCAAATAGAAAATCGCATTGGCGCTATTCCTTCACGAATCTTCATCAAGGGAAGCAAGATCTGTTTGAAGGCGATTTTCAGGAATCTCCTCAGGAATGCCATTAAATATGGAGACATGGGAGGAAAGGTTGTATTTGGTCTTGAAGAGTACGGTCCCTCTCTTCGCCTCAATGTATATAACAGCGGAAAACCCATCTCTGAGGAGAACCGCGACAAACTTTTCTCTAAGTTTGCACGTATTGGAATAAACGAAAATGGAAATGCTACCGGCATGGGTCTGGGACTATATCTGATCAAAAGGATTATACAAAACCATGGCGGTGATATATGGTATGAGGCCAAAGAAGATGGCTCAAACTTCGTATTGACCCTTCCACAGGATCATCTGAAGAGTCACGAATGAAATGAGAATTGCGGCCAAAGAGTTCTTGGCCGGTTAACCCCGTATGAGGGGAAGTGAAGGAGGATGGTAAAATGGTCGAGAAAGAGAAGAGAAAGGTAAAAAAAGGGAAAGCCTCTGAGAAAAATGTGGAATTCACCTTTCACGCTCCAGAAGCTATGGAGGTTTGTTTAGCAGGGGAATTTAACTGCTGGGATATCCAGTCACTACGCATGAGAAAAAACAAGGAAGGGGTTTGGACAGCTACAGTCAAATTAGCTCCCGGTCGCTACGAGTATAAGTTGTGTGCCGATGGTGTTTGGATTGAGAATATTCCTGGTGCAGAATTGGTTCCCAACCCTTTTGGCACCCAGAATTTCGTCATATGGGTCAAGTAAGTATCACCCGTAAGTACCACCTGCCACTGATCAACCAGTATCCCATTCGGGATGGTGGTACTGCCCTTATTCTCATCACTCCATAGATCACGTGGTGACTTAAGTCAAAGATTTCCTTCATTAAGTTGTTATAATCCCGGCCATTTCGAAGAAAATGATCGTGCAAACTGTTTTGGGAAATTAGTCTCAAAGTACAGCTTTTTCCCTCTTGAATAAGTCATTTACTTTGACTTATGGTGCCATTTTTCATAATATCATAGAAATATTGATACAAAGAGTACGAAGAAAACCAGCCCCACACAATCGTGGATACCTGTGTGGTTTGCTACGAGAGGTTTAGAATATGAAGAAAATAAAAAAATAGAAACTTCGTGGAGGAAGGCCTATGAACTTAATTGATCTAAAAGAAAAAGAAGTTTTTAAGAAGGAGGAGCGGGGTTTTGCCAATTTGGTGGAGGAGAAATATCTCCAGATCAATCAGGTCTGTCTCGAGCCGGGCCAAGAGGTCCCCCACCACAACGCAAACTCCAATGTGACGCTTATAGTAGTTCACGGCGAAGGAACCTTTCATATCGGGAACAAGGTGACGCGGATGGGACCGGAGAAGCTTCTCCGTGTCCCATTCCAGTCGCCTATGAGCATCAAAAACGAATCGAATAAGAGGCTTGCCTTTTTAGTTATTAAAACTCCACACCCTAACGAAATGAAATAATCCACGAGGAGGTATTGAAATGGTCACTCATCCTTATCAAGAACGACTAAAAAGGTGCAGCCTGTTAATGAAAGAGGCAGGCCTTGACGTTCTCTTGCTCACAAAACCGGCCAACATGTTCTATCTCACAGGCGATGGACGTCTATGTTCGTATGCCATGATCACACAGGAGGGGAAGATTGCTTTGGGTGTACCCCAGACCGACGTGGAGGATGTAAGTCGCCTTGCCCATTTCGACCACATTGTTGGTTTTGATGACGAGGTGGGTATGATCCATTCTATTGCCCATCACTTTGAACACTTTGGCATCAGCCAGGGCGCGATAGGCCTGGAGTACACCTTTCTGACGCAATCCATGATGGGCATGCTCACCCATCCGCATGCCAAACCAGAGGGTCTTGGAGTCAAAGACTGCACCCATATTTTGTCAGAATTACGCATTGTGAAGGATAATGAAGAGACTAAACGCATTCAAAAATCTGCAAAGGTGGCCGAAGCTGGAATGGCCGTAGCAGTGAAGGCCGTAAAACCCGGAGTTACAGAAAGCGAGGTGGCGGCCGCAGCTGAGTTTGCCATGCGACAAGCTGGGGCTCATGAGTTCTGGCGAACTTATGTTTCTTCCGGGCCACGCACGAATATTGCCCATGGACTGCCAACACTGCGCAAACTGAAAATGGGTGATTTGGTGATGATCGATATTCACCCTATTGTCGATGGTTACAGCGCAGATATATGCCGTACTGTCTGTGTGGGCAAACCTACGACTGAGCAGCAGGTTGCTTATAACTTATATCTGAAGGCGCAGCAGGCCACCATCGCCAAAATCAGGTCAGGAGTTGGGATGATCGAACTGGAACAAACTCTACATGGCATCATCAAAGAAGGAGGGCATGGGGGACATGTCTTCGGCCCTCCTCTTCATGGTGTGGGCATCGAGTTCGAAGAGTCACCCTTACCGCCAGGCCATGCCTTCTTCCATGGCGAAAAGGAACCTCCACCGCTGGAGGCAAACATGGTCATTGCCGTAGGTAATTGTGGATTATATACCGGCCCTTGGGGTGTGCGTGTGGAAGATACAGTCTTGGTTGGCCCAAAGGGACCTAAAATCCTAACTCGTTATCCACGACAACTGAAGAGGTAGCCACAACCCTGTAGTCGCAGGCTTTAGCCTGCGTATTAAACCGCTACAACCATAGCATGATCATTAGAGAAAAAAGACACAGATTGCCTAAAATATTTTATAAAGGAGAAATATCTGCTGCTTTTACACTATGTTTGAAGAGGGATATAGCCGCATGCTTCAGCCTGCGTGAACCTGAAATTGTTAACATATTTAATGACATTCTCACTTCAGTCGTTATAGAAGAAGGCTGTATTGTTCCAGTTTACTGTTTCATGCCAGACCACCAACACTTAATATTAGCAGGGACACAAAGCGAGTCTGACATATGGAAGGCAGTGGTGAATTATAAGCAAAAAACGGGATTTTGGATGTCAGCAAATAAACCCGAAATGAGATGGCAGAAGGATTTCTATGATCATGTAATAAGCGTACATGATGACATAGCAGCTCAAGTAAAATACATACTGAATAATCCGGTTAGGAAGGGATTAGTGCCAATGTGGCAGGAATATCCATTCAAAGGGTCTATTGGATGTAAAATAGAGGAAATTTTAATTGGAATTATCTAACTGGAAGGATTTAGACGCAGGCTAAAGCCTGCGACTACAGATAACTTAAACCTGATAGGAGATAATAATGGAGGATAAAAAGATCTCGTCTGATGTGCTCTCTCCCTGGTGGAGAAATTCTGTTATCCTCATTTTGCTGGTGGGGTTTGCGGTCTTGATCTGGGTAGCCGTAAGAAGCTACAAGGATGCCCCTCCAATTCCAGAAAAGGTTTTGAGTCAAACTGGGGAAACGATCTTCACGCATGAAGATATCCTCACAGGGCAGCAGGTTTTTCTGAAGTACGGCTTGATGGAAAATGGTTCGATCTGGGGGCACGGCGCCTACCTCGGACCTGACTTCTCTGCGGAGTACCTCCATACCCTTGCCATTCATGCAGGAGAAATGTTGGCAAAAGAAACCTATCATAGCAGTTTTTCAGAGCTTTCAACAGCTCAAAGAGCTGCCATCCATGCAGAAGTCCAGCAATTGTTGAAACAAAATCGTTATGTCTCAGAAACGAAGACGTTGATCTTCACGCCGCCGGAAGCCGCATCGTATAGGGATCAGATTGAGAAGTGGACGACCTACTTTTCCCAACCTTCTTTAAATCGGGGTCTGCGGGTCAATCATGTCAAAGATCCAAAAGAGCTTCAGCAGCTAACCGCTTTCTTTGCCTGGACCGCCTGGGCTTCTGTAGCGAATCGTCCGGACAAATCCTATTCCTACACGAACAATTTCCCTTACGATCCAATGACTGGCAACACACCAACGAGTGATGCGGTTCTTTGGAGCGCCTTAAGTCTCATCACCCTCCTTGCAGGAACAGCCATGGTTCTTTTTGCCTTTGGAAGGTTTAATTTCCTTGGTTGGAGAGGTAGCGGCGAACATATCCATCCTAAGATGCTTCCCGGAGTGAACACTGAAAGCCAGAGGGCAACGATCAAATATTTTGTTGTCGTGGCGTTGCTATTTTTGGTCCAGGTACTGGTCGGAGGAGCGACTGCGCACTACCGTGCAGACCCGGGAAGTTTCTACGGAATCGATCTGTCCCGTTTCTTCCCTAGCAATATCTTACGTACTTGGCATTTACAGTTAGCGATCTTCTGGATTGCCACGGCCTATATCGCTGGAGGATTGTTCCTCGCCATCTCTTTGGGAGAAAAAGAGCCCAAAGGCCAAGCGAAAGGGGTCAATCTTCTATTCTTTGCTGTGGTCATTGTTGCCCTTGGCAGCCTCCTCGGTGAGATGCTTGGCGTCTATCAGCTTCTTGGAAAACTCTGGTTCTGGTTTGGCCATCAGGGTTGGGAATACCTTGACCTTGGACGGGCCTGGCAAGTTCTGCTGGCGATTGGACTGGTAATCTGGCTCATCCTGATGTTCAGGGGGATTGGGCCTGCAAGAAAAGACCCTGAGGAGCGTGAGATCTCCACCCTCTTCCTGCTGGCCGCCCTTGCCATCCCCCTGTTCTATCTTCCCGCTATGTTCTTCAATAGCACTACCAATTTCACTGTGGTAGACAACTGGCGTTTTTGGATCATCCATCTTTGGGTCGAAGGTTTCTTTGAGCTCTTTGTGACCACCATGGTGGCTGTGCTTTTCTACAAACTTGGAATGGTATCGCGACAGACAGCGACCCGAGTCATCTATCTTGATGCTATTCTCTTTCTCGGCGCGGGAATTATCGGCACAGGTCACCACTGGTATTGGACTGGACAGTCAAACATAACGATGGCCCTTGCAGCCGTGTTTTCCGCGATGGAGGTTGTTCCGTTGACCCTTCTTACCTTAGATGCCTGGGACTTTATCAAATTATCCAGAGGAAAATGTGATATCTGTGGCAAAGAGATTTCTATCCCCCATAAATGGACGTTTTACTTCATGATGGCTGTTGGTTTTTGGAATTTTGTCGGCGCTGGAATATTTGGATTTCTCATCAATTTGCCCATTGTTAGCTACTTTGAAGTCGGAACCATCCTTACACCGAATCACGGCCATGCGGCAATGATGGGTGTGTTTGGAATGTTTGCTATCTCTTTTATGGTATTTGCCATTCGGCAGGTTTTGTCAGATGATCAGTGGGCCCCTGTGGAAAAGTATATCCGGCTCTCCTTCTGGGGGTTAAATATTGGTCTGGCACTGATGGTCGTTCTCAATCTCTTTCCGGGAGGGGTGCTTCAACTCGTGGATGTTTTAAAGAATGGATACTGGCACGCAAGGAGCCCCGATTTTCTAAATCAAAGGGTCACCACCCTAATTGAATGGATCCGTTTGCCCGCTGATGCGATTTTCATTCTGCTGGGTGTTGTGCCTTCACTCATTGCCGTAGGGTCGACATATCGGTTTGTGAGAAGATTGGGTAAAGCAACAAGTACCAAGCAGCAAATCACAAATGCCCTCCAATGACTAAAATTCAAATTTCCAAGTGAAGTACCCCGCAGCAGAGCTGCGGGGCATCTAATTCTCCAAAAAACTTTCCTCCCCCTTGATGGGGGAGGATTTAGGTGGGGGTGATGATTAGATCATTTCCCCCTCACCCTAACCCTCTCCCCCCAGGGGAGAGGGTAGGCCATTCATCCCCCCAGCAGAGCTGGGGGGTATTCTGGCATATTTTGATAAAAGTGTTTGGGTCATTTGAAATTGAAAATTGAGATTTACTTGGGATTTGGAATTTGTTATTTGGGATTTTTATTCGTCTTGCCAGGGCGGGGTTTGGGTCCGGCTACGCCGTGTTACATCCTCTCCTTCAGCTCCATGGCCTCAGAAACGAGATGAATCACTTGATCAAAATCGAAGGGTTTGGAGACGATCAGGTCGATTCCACTTTCGCCCATCTTCTCTTTATTCAATTCCATTCCCCATCCGGTGATCATGGCAATGGGGACTTTGGGATTTATTCCTTTGATCGTCTTGCTCACTTCCCATCCAGAAATTTTTGGCATTCCAAGGTCAGTAAAGACTAAGTCAAATTCTTCTTCTTTGAAGCGTCCAATTCCCTCCTCTCCATTGGCCGCCTGAACCACCTCGTGCCCCTTAGCCTGTAGCATCTGGGAAAGGAGGTCTCGGACAGCCTCCTCGTCGTCAATCACTAAGATTCGTGCTGGGCGTGCCTCTTTAATGGGTTTGATTGCCTTCTCCTCAGCTTTTTCCTGCTCGTAACCAATGGGCAGATGGAGGATGAATGCCGTTCCCTTCCCAAGCTCGCTCTCCACGAGTATTTCCCCTCCATGGCGTTTCACAATCCCATAGGAGACACTCAAACCTAATCCCGAATTGGTCACCCCTTTGGTGGTAAAGAAGGGGTCAAAAATCCTTCCTTTCACCTCTTCCGTCATACCGACTCCAGTATCGGCAATCCTCACCTCTATCCAATCATCTGTTTGGGGTTGCGTGGTGAGGGTGAGTTTACCCCCTTCGGGCATCGCATCCACCGCATTAAAGATGATATTGGTTAAAACCTCTCTTAACTCCGATGGATTTCCTAGGATCAAAGGGATCTCCATTAAGTTTTTAACCATCTCAATTTGTACGCCCTTCTCTTGGGCTTGGTCTTTCCAACGAGGCTGAGTTACCGTAAGCACATCGTCGATGATTTGATTGATAAATAGGGGAGCGAACTCCTTATCCTTCCTCACCCCTGTAAACTCCTGTATCCGACGGATAGTCTCCGCCGCATCCTTCGAGGAAGACTCAATGGTCCTCAGCCGCTCCCTAATCGCTTCCGGTCCGAGATGATCAAATTGATGGAGGAGCAGCTGGATATTTCCAAGGATGACGGCAAGGGCATTATTAAAATCATGAGCCACCCCACTTGCCATCTCTCCCATTGCCCTCAATTTCTCGGCCTGGACGATCTGATCCTGCGCTTGTTTCAATTCTTTAAGTGTCTGCTTTAAATCGGAGAAGAGTCGAGCGTTCTCAATAAAAATGCCTACTTGGTTGGCAAAGGAAGAAAGGGCCTTCAGATCCTCCTCATCAAACCCTCTGATCTCTTTGCTCTCAAGATCCATTACCCCAATCACCCGATCCCTCACCTTAAGAGGAAAGGCTGCTTCCGATTTCCCTTCCGCAAATCCAGGGCTATACCTGGGATCTTTTGATACATCAGGGACATACAGAGGCTCGCCTGTCCTTGCCACCCATCCCACGATCCCATCGACTCCGACCCTGAACCGCATATCCTTGACCTTTTCGAAATCAACACCAACGGCCTGTTTGATATAGAGTTCATCCTTCTCTCGATCTAAGAAAAAAATTCCACATAAGGTGTAGCCCAAATGCTCCTTTAGAAGCTCCAATGCCTTTTTGAGCAATTCATCGAGGTCAAGAGTGGAGGAGAGGGTCTTCCCAATTTCATGGAGGATCGTCAATTGCTTGATCTTCGATAAAGAATCCTCATAGAGTTTGGCATTTCCAATGGCAACGGCCGCCTGGTGCGCAAAGTTGAAGAGGAGGTCAATCTCACTCTGTTGGAAATGCTTGCTCGGATTAGACGTGCGAACTACCATTGTTCCAATGATCATTTGTCTGACGATTAAGGGAACTCCGAGGACTTCTTTAAAATGGTAAGTATCCAGCTCCTTCCACCGATTGGGATGGTGTTCGTAGTCTTGATAAAGGGCAGGGCCCTTCTTTGTACAAATCTCTCCTACAATACCGCTCAGAGGAGGAATGATCTCTCTTCCAATCAATGTGTCTGGCAATCCGTGGACAACAGAAATAGCATAATTTTGCTTCCGGGTGTCCCAAAGGGTGATTTCTCCTGACTCCACTTCCAAAAGCCCTATAGCACAATCCACTATTTTTTGGAGGATTATTTTCAATTCAAGTCTGGAAGCAATCTCCTGGCTAATGGAATAAAGGGTTTTTTGTTCCTCTAATCGTCTGACATTCTCTCTATAGAGAGAAGTTCTCTCCATAGCACCGCCGATGATCTGCCCGATGGAGTTGAAGAGATTCTTATCCGAGTCAGTGAACTTGTAAAACTCTTTCCGAGAGATGTTTAAGGTTCCATAAACCTTCTCCCTGGATTTTAGAGGAACGATTGCGAGGGATTTCATTCCTTCTTCAACCGCCAGAGGATGGGCTTCTGGATGGTTGGGATAATCTTCGATGAACATCGGTTCACCCGACAGGGCCACTTTCCCTGTCACCCCTTCTCCCAGCTTACGCCGTCCCATCCCTTTCAAATAAGCCTTCGAAAATCCCCGCTGGGCGACATAGACCAATTCATTCACCTTCTCATCTATGAGAAAGAAACCCGCTGAGCGAACCTCTATCATCTCCATCATTTTGTCCAAACTGTTATTCAGAATTTCATCAAGGTCAATCGATTGATTGACGGTCTGGCTGATGGCGTTAAGAATCGAAAG
>Ga0299912_10004674_pt1 | contig 11231 bp, 7 predicted proteins | sample RVTome_2_FD_207667 | JGI IMG/M metagenome (GOLD analysis project Ga0299912, IMG submission 207667) | Soil microbial communities from uranium-contaminated site in the Upper Colorado River Basin, Wyoming, United States - RVT95D214 (version 2) ... | reverse complement strand
CGTCACGCCTTGCGGGACTGCGGAGGGCAGGGTATGCCTACCTACGCCTGCATCAAAAAATCTCCCCTAACCCCTCTCCTTCGACAAGCTCAGGATGGTGAGTCTCGTCGAACCATTTGCCAAAGAGGGGGAACTCCTCCCTTTTGCAAAGGGAGGGCGGGAGGGATTTAACCTATTTGGAAGAAGGAGGACACCTGAATAATGAAACAGAAGGTAAACCCACCGGTGGTGGTCACAAAAGATTGTATTTCCTGCGAACGATGCGTTGCGATCTGTCCGAGTTTTGTCCTGGAGATGGTCGAGGCCAAATCCGCAGTGGTCAGAGGGGAGTGGTGTATTGGCTGCGGGCACTGTGGAGCGGTATGCCCAACGGGAGCCATTCTTCATGATGGAAGCTGTTTGGATATGCATCCGAGCAAAGGGGAGGTTCCTGCAATGTCTCCTGAAATATTGGAACTCCTCTTCCGGGAGAGGCGCTCGGTTCGACTCTACACCGGCGACCCTGTCCCGGATGAGGTTTTGAATAAAATCCTTGATGCGGGAAGACATGCGCCCACTGGGTCCAATAGTCAGAATGTCCACTACCTGGTGCTGACATCGCTTGATCAGATTGCCGAGTTACGAAAGATGACGATCAACTTCTACGACAAAATGTTTTCGCGAGTCCGGGGACGGTTCGGAATGTTCTTGGTCTCTCTCGTGGCGGGCCGAAAACTTGCAGAATATCTGCGCGAATCACTTCCGAAGATGGAGTACGGAAACGAACAGATGAAGCAGGGCAAAGATCGCCTCTTCCATCATGCGCCCGTCGTGATCCTGACCCACGCCGAATCCTGGGACAGGAGCTCGTCATTCAACTGCTCAGTAGCCCTCTATCATTGCTCCTTGATGGCCCACACCCTAAGGCTTGGTTGTTGCTTCAACGACTTCCTGGTGAACGCGGCAAATCATTCCCGCAAGATTAAAGGGTGGCTGGGTATCCCGGCGGATCATAAATGTTACTCAGCAATGACCCTCGGCTTTCCGGGTGCGAAATACTTGCGTCTTGTTCACCGCCATCCTCCCAAGGTGGATAGAATCGTGCGAGCGCAGAAACTCTGAATCAAAGATTACCTCACAGTTGCATAAAAACGTTCCGAAAAGGCGGTTGGGTATGCTGGGCCGGCCAAAAAAGTAAAAAAGACAACTACCACTCCGGGCGATTTATCGCCCAACCTTTACAGCGGCACCTTTAAGCGTATTCCTACTTCCTTCTCAAGGTATCCCAGATGTCACCTTAGGTGAGGTCGTATGTAACCTATAAAACATCTAAAAATCCGCTTGGTAAAGGTTGGGAAGCATACCCAACTGTCTTTTCAATGCAACGTTAAAGATCACCCTCCTATGCGTTGGTGCAGATATATCCATAAGGGCACCTGCCACAATTGCTCTTTGGATCGATCGTTGGGAGAAAGGGCTGATCCGGATTCACGATTTCTCTTAGGAGACTGAAGATGACCTCGTTCAGGTTTCCAAAATGCTCCTTGAACTCGGTTTCATTTTTAAAAAGCGGAACTTCAATGTCAGAGTCAATCCTTGTCTTTCCGAGGAGTAAAAATAGACAATCGATGTTTTCCGGTTCTTCTCCCGTTAAAGCGGAATAAGTGACCAGATAAAATGGAAGCTGAAGGGTGCCGATGGCCTCGTTCCAGGAATCCCGGTTGGCGAGATCGAGCTTATCATAACGGATGGCGAGGTAATTCTTGTTGGCCGAAGTCTTATAATCGATAATGACGATTCTTTCTCCCCTCTTCTCGACCCTGTCGAGCCGCGACACGAGTCTGAAGGAATGTTTCACGACATCAATCCTTTGCTCAAGGCCCAGGATTTTTGTTTGAAACTCTTTGATCTTCGGCACCTGGTAATTCTTGATGAAATCCATCAGATGCCTCTCCACCTGGTTCCTGAGCAGATAGATCTCACCGGTAGGGTCTTGACCGTATTGTTCCTCAAAATGCTTATGGATGATTTTCTCGAATTCTTCGAGATTCATCTCCTCTTCTGTCAAGACAGATCCTGTTTTCCCCTTGAAGTACTGAGAAAGGACCAGGTGAACAAACGATCCGATCTCCTCCTTCTCAAATTCTTCTGAAATGACCTCTCTTTCCCTGAGCCCGAGAACATATTCATAATAGAACTGAAGGGGACAAGTGAGATAGGTATTCAGCGAAGTAGCGCTGAAAGGATATTCTTTTAAGAACCTGACCATCGCCACGGACTTATGGATGGGAGAAGGGTTCTTCTCTCTCAGGTTGACAGAGTACTGGATGGTCTTCACATAACGCCTGGCATCCCTCTCCCCTTCTCTCTTCTGTCTCTCCCAGACGAACCTCTCAACAAACCTGCTCTTCTCCTTCTGATCGTTTTCGACGTAAAAGAGATGGGATGCCTTGGCTCCTCTGATCAGCGTATCGAACGTATAGAACATGATCTCTTCCCGATCCAGGTAGGTGGGAAGTCCCAATGTCTGCCTGGCCTTGAACGGCAAAAAGGAATCCTCTCTCGTCGTATCAGGGAGGATGCCCTCGTTCGCATCGAGGAAGAGGACGTTCTCAAATTTGAGATTCCTCGTCTCCAGAAATCCAAGAACCTGCACCCCCCTCAGAGGCGTTCCCGCAAAAGGAGTGTAAGAAGTCATGAGATACTTCTTAAAAAGGGTGAAATAACTTGCGACCTCCTGAAATCGGACCTCCTTCATCAGCGACTTGGAAAGGATGTCCAGGTGGGTGATGAAAGACTCTGCGTAGGGATAGAAAAAGGGATGGAGACGGGCCGTGCTGTTTTGATAGAGGTATTCGACCACCTCTTTCAGTTTCTTCGCAAAGTCCCCCACATCTCTAAAAGAAAGCATCTTCCCGATGGTATGGGCATGGATCGCCTCCAGATGCTCTCTCATCCTCTTCAGGGTGATCCCCGGCTCGACTCTTATTACTTTTTCTTGGATGGAGCCGAGGATGGCCTTATCACTCTCTAATTCTGCCAGGGACAGAAACTTCCTGGTTCGCTTCTCCAGGAGGGTCTCCTCGATGGTGTGAAAAAGAATCCTGGTAGGGTCCGCCCTTCCCTCGAAATAGATATTCTTCGTGTAGGGGTGGAGGATGAACTCCAGGTAATAGGGGATGTAGAGACGACCCCCATCCATGGTGGTGACCACTTCCATCAGGTTATTGAAAAAGCCGAAGAGAGGAGTCCTCTGAAGAGGGTATCCGAGGGAGACATTATAGTTGTCCGGATCGAGGAGGCTCAGGGCCTGGTGGAAAAGGGGAAGCAAGGCTTCCGAGGAGGGAAGGACGATGACCGTGTTTTCGTCAAGCCGCTCCTTCCGATCGATCTTGTCTTTCAAGAGCGTGCTCACACCGAGGACCTGGCCGTGGGAATCCGGGCTCTGATAGCAATGGATTTCAGGCTCGGCGGGAGCGAATCGCCTTTGAGCCGGTTTGCCCAGGTCGGCCAGCTTCTTTTTCATTCCCTCTCCTTCCTGAAAAAGGAAGAGGGTGTTTTCTCTTTTCATCAGGGATCGAAAGATCTTTTTCTCCGATTCCGTCAGAGCAAAAAAACCTGCGAGGATCACTTTTCTAAAACGATCCAGATTTAAACGGTCGATATTCTCTGAAACAGCCCGGTATCTCGAGGACCTGGTAGAAAAATGGTTTTTCTCTATCCGTCTGTAAAACGTCTCGTAAAAATAGGAGAGAGATTGGAGCCTTTTCGCCGTCGGTTCAGGGATGTTCTCCCCGGCGATGCTGTCGATCTCTCTTACCTTTTTGGAAGGGACCCCTTCGATATAAAGCTCTTCGAGGTCGTTGTATAGCTTCACCCCGACAGGGAAAAAAGTGTCGGGAGTGAGAAAGCTCTTTTTCCCCAGGTGCTCGGGCGACGCGGCATGAAGGGTGTAAAGGATCGAGACGGCATCGATGGCTTCGAGCTTTCTTCCTCGGAACCCCAAGGATTCGTCATGGACATGTTCGATGAATTCATCCATGGAAAGGATGACAGGCGGTATGAAACTCGACTTCTCTCTATCTGCCAGGATTTTCCTGAGGAAGTGCGAAGGCCTCTTGCCCGGAAAGACCACGAGGCTCGAAGCATAGTCCTTTTCAGTGCCGATCAAATGCTCCGCCACTTTCTCAACCAGATTCTCCGATGTCGAAATCAAGAGGACGTTCATTTACTTTTCCACCATAACCCCCCTTCCTCCCCCCTTAAATTAAGGGGGGAATAGAGGGGGGTTACCCTTAATCTAAGGGGGGAATAACGGGGGTTAAGTCTATGGTCTAATGTCTGAATCGCAGTCACTTGACTCTGCTTATCTCTTTCAAATCCACGTAAGCAATCACCCCTTCGACATTTTTATCGGGATAGATCTCTTTTAAGATCCGGATATAATTTTTGAGCTGGGAGATATATTCCTTTACAGCTTCTCTGTCGGTGCCTGTTTTATAATCGATCACGGACACTCGATTTTCTTCGAACACCACCCTGTCCATCCTGAAGAGATTTCCCCGGGGGTCTGAAAATTCTTGCTCCCTTTTGATGACCCTCCCCGGCACGGCCTGAAAATAAGGGTTTATTTCTTCATGGTTCAGGAATTCCAGAAGATCTTTTTTCATCGTTTCCACGGAATAATCGGTCATTAATTCATCTTTCACCCGCTTGATGATTCGCTCGAGTTCCGGTTCGATGTTTTCATCCACGCCTTCAACGAAATAAAGAACCCGGTGAACAAACTCGCCTCTCAGCCTCTCCTCTAAGTTGAGCTCCTTAACGGTTTCAAGAGGGAATTTGATTTTGCCAGGATGATGATATGGCTTCAAAACCTCCTGATCGGGTTCGGGGGGACGGAGACGAGGAGCATGCCTTGATCCAATCTTGGACTCCATGGTCTGGAGGAGGTCAAGGGGAAATTGGTTTCTTCTGCCCTGGACTCCAACGATATAAAGTTCATCCTCGGCTCGCGTAAAACCCACATAAAGGGTATTGAGCTTGTTCACCATGTCCTTGAGCCTCTCTTCTTCATATTTCTCTTGAAGAAAGGGGCTCGCTTTCATGATCTGCTGGTTGATCTTGAGCAAATGGACCCCATCCGTCTCCTCATCAAGAATATATTTGAACCCCCGCGGGATCTCTTCATACATGAGAACAATGGCTATTGGGAAACCCAATCCTTTGGCCTTGTGGATGGTCATCACCTTCACGGCATGGATGCCTGCAGGGACATCAATGGTCCAATCCGACTCCCCTGCCTCTTCGTCGGAGGCGCATTGAAGGAAATCGCCGGGATTGTTTTTGCCTTCTCCCTCAAAATTCTTGACCACCTCCAGGATCTTGATGAGGGTCGCCTCCTCTTCCCTGAAGTGATCGAAGACCCTGTAAATGCGGTAAATCTCGCTTACCAGGTCATAGAGGGGTAAATAGCCTGTCGACTTGAAAAGAGCTTCAAAATAAATCGCCCAAAGCTCAGGGAATTCCTCCTGGAAGGCTTTGTAAAGGGGAGTTTTTTTTCTGCTCCTGAACAGAAATTCGTGCAAGGTTTCCCATTCGAAGACCGCTTCCTCTCTTTTTAAAGCTTTTCTGAAAATGTCTCCTAGGATAAAACCTGCGAAGGAAAAATCATCGGGCGGAGAATCAAGGAAGGTCAGTAAGGCGACGATTTCAGCGGTGAGCTTCCGTGTCCGGATATCAAGGCTGCTGTAGGAGATGAAGGGAATGTCCACCTCGTTCAGCCAGGTCGTGATATTGACGACGTCTTCATTTCGGTAGGCCAGGATCGCGATATCCGAGTAGGAGTACCCTCGGCGGACCAACTCCTTTATTAAATCCTGGATCTTCTCTTTTTCAACGGGCCCGTCATCCTTCTTTTCACATCGAATGACCTCCACGTATCCTGAGCCCTTGTGGTCCTCCTTGACCCTTTGTTCATAATCAACGAGCCCGCTCCTGCCAGCGGCTTCCCGGTATTTGTCATGATGGGCGATCATCTTTTTGAAGAATGCCTTGCTGAAATCGACGACGCCCTCGAGGCTGCGATAATTGATCTCCAGCTCTTTCACCTTATGAAGGGCGGAAAAAAAAGGATTTCTTGATTCGAGCCCCTTCATGATCCCGTAGTCGGCATTCCTGAAACCATAGATCGCCTGCTTGGTGTCGCCCACGGCAAAGAGACTCCCCCCCTGAGAAAGGGAGTTCTCGATCAGGGGAAAGAGATTGGCCCACTGGATCGGAGAGGTATCCTGGAACTCATCGATCAGATAGTGGTAGATCGTCTCGCCTATCCGGAAGTAGACATCCGGTACGATTTCATGATCAAGGTAGTCGGAAAGCTTCTTGTTGATGTCGTGAATAAAAACGGCCCCTTCCCTTTTCTTCACTTCCTCGAGGAGCCCTTTGAACGCTTCGTAAGCCCTGAGATACGGACTGTAGTAAGCCGCCGCATAGAGCTCGATATATTTCTTGATCTGATTGCCAAGGAGGCCCCACTGTTCAGATATTCTTTCATACCAGGTGATTTCTCCTTCTTTTTTAGGTTTGATGACGGGGACGTTTAAAAGACCTTTATCAACGAGATCGGGGAAGTCATCGTTTCTTACCATCTCCAAAATTTTGTAGAAGGAACTTCCTTTGCTTTTTGTAAGACCCGATTTTTCAATCAAACCATTCAGGCTCTCCGCCTTATCCCGAATCTCCTTCTTGATGGATTTAATCTTTTTTCCGACATCGATGATCTTTGCCTCTTTGACGATACCGGAGAGCTGATGGTAGAGCTCGACGGTTTCCTGAAGCAAATCCTTCGAGGGATCCCAGAGATAGGCAGACTCCCCTCCCCTGCTCTCAAGGATAATCTCCAGGAGTTGATCGAGAAATTCAGCCTCCGGAGTTTTTTCCCTGACTCCCCGCAGAAATCGATTGAAGGCATAGGCCATGATGTTCTCCGGAGCCATGACCATGTCAAAGTCAGGGCTATAGCCGAGGTTGATCGCCGAGGCCTTGTAGATGGAGGTCATGAAGCTGTCAATCGTCTTCACCTGGAACTCGGTGTAGTTTCTTAGAATTTCATCGATCGCCGCCTCCGCTCTGCCCGGGAGGTCTTCTTTTCTTAAGGAAACAATTTCAGAGAGCTTCTCGATCTTTTCGAGGTCGTTGAAATAAATGTCCTTGAGCCACGAGAGGATCCGCTCCTTCATCTCTTTCGCAGCGTTATTTGAGAAGCTAATGGCAAGAATATTCCTGAGATGGTTTTGGGGGATTTTATTGGACAGAAGGAACTGGACGAATCTCTCCGTGAGGGAGTAGGTCTTCCCAGAACCGGCAGAAGCCTTTAAGAGCGTAAAATGTGGAAAGGGGATGGATGAATCTTTTTCAAGAACGGCATTGGCCATGGCTTTCACTCAGGAGGAAGTCTCCGTTTTCCACTTCTTCATTTTTTCAGAGCCAACAGAGATGAAGTCTAAGAAGTTTCCATTATACAAAACTTACACCTTACAAAACAGCCTGTCAATTCGTTCATGAGACCGAAGAATAGACATTGACTCAATCCAGTCCCCCTCTCCCTTGAGAGACTGTGTCGCAATCGTGGCCCTGTTGGAAGAGACAGTCAGGTTCCAAAGTCTTAGAATGCGGTCTTTTAGGAATGACGAATCGATGCTTGTGGAAAGTGGAGTCATCTCAAGGATATGGAACGCCAGAGTCTTACATGTAAAGGTTGCCGCTCTAAGACTTTTCCACCCGCCCGTCTCTTCCGTCTTGTTTGGCCCCGGTTTTTATTATTACGATACACTCTCTGGTGGGAGAGGGTTGGCCCTGCACCACGTGGGGTGCAGGACAATGCCCTGAACCTTAAATGGTTCAGGGGGTGAGGTGCATTATCACCTTTTTTATCCCCCTCCCCTTAATCCCCTCCCGCCAGGGGAGGGGAGTTTTGGGGGTTTGTCTTTTTCAATATCTATTTTTGGGTGAGAAGGGAATTGGTCTCCTTCCGTTTGAAATCGCCCATTTGAAATCCCACATTTGAAATCTGATCGATCGTTGGGTTATCATTTTATTGTAATCTTGGAGGAACCATCATGAAACCCATTCTATTGGAAATTGTCACAGAAGTATTCACCTTTTTCGGTCACTGTCGCCGTTGCAAAATCCTCTTCGATCAAACGGGGCTTGAACAGAAGTTGCATCAAAAAGAGATGGAGGAGTATCCTCCGGATTTGAAAGAGGAGTCTACGAAGCTCTCAGGCTGGATTCGAGAATTAAACCGGCTCTATAAGCATCGCCTTCTCATTCGGCTGATTGATGTTCAATCGCCTCTCGGATTCTATAAATCCCTGCGTTATCGGATCCGAACCTACCCTACTTTCATTGTGGAAGGGAAAGAAACCTATACGGGATGGGATAAAAACCAGCTCGAGAGCCTTCTGGATAAGTATATCAAGAACTCTCTCTCGTCAACACAACGAAGCCTTCAGCCTTCCGTTTCGTAAGGGGGGGATTAAAATTGATTGGTGGAACTTCATTAAAATGAAGAAATAGTATTTGGAACCCTTTGGGGGCTATTTCAACGAAGTGCCCTATTTGCTGATTTGCGGACACGAACAACGGACACGTGGAACTTTTTTTGAATAACGGGTTTGAGTCTATAAGGTTTTGAGCATCTCTTCCGCAAAATCTCTTAGATCGCTGTCCGTGGCGGTCATCGCCAAAATATCCACCTTGGCTTTGAAGCCCTGCTTCTCTGTCGGACTCCTCGTTTCATAGAGATCCTTCATGGCAACGAGCGCCTGTAACACCTTCTCGAAATCTGAATAATCCAAAAGAAGGGAAAGGGTGCTCCAGTCCTCCGGCAGACCGTATTGATCCAAGTAGGTCTTGACCGCTGTTTCGAATTGATCGGTGCCCTGATAACGATCGATGTCGTGATGGGCCTTTTGATGTTTCTTGGTTCCTTTTTTCCCCATGAAAAGTTTATCAGCCTCCTTCCGATATTTTTTCATCACCCATTCGGAACGACGAGATCTCACTTCATCCCTGGGAGTTTCTTTGGGAGCGTATGGACTGCGATCTTTTCTTCGGTCGATCTCTCTCCAGGAAATCTTTTCTCTTTCGTCTTCGTCGCGGTGCCGAACCATGTTCTCGCCTATTTATTGAGATTTTGGTTCTTCCGGAGGTTTTACCTCTACCCCCTGGGAGGTGATGATGAGCTTGACGACCTCCCCTGACTTTCCAAATTTATCCAACACCTTTCCATTCCAGATCAGGTTGAGGCCACCTGCATTTCCAATGATCATGTGAATCCGATTCGATGCCAGAACGGAAAGACCTTCTCCTGGCTTGAAGGTCATCTCCCTTTCCGATTGACCTTCCACCTGAAGGCTCACCCATGTTTCTTCGACTGCTTTCATCTGGAGGGAGAAAGGTTTTTTCTCCAGAACAGAATTTGTTGCTGCAACGGGGGGAGAAGGAGCGAGAGGTTTCTTCTCCTCAACAGCGGTTTTTTCTTCCGGAGCACGGATTGTCGCGGTGACGGGAGGAGAAGATGCGGCGGGAGATTTTTCTTCAAGGATAGGTTTTTCAGGACCGGGTTCAATGAGAGGTTTAGAAGAGTAGGGGGAGAAGAAATAAAAGACGATAAAGCTTGCCACGATAACCCCGCCGACCACCCAGGTCTGCTTGGTACTCCACGAAGTCTTCTGTTTGGGTCTGGGGGAAGGAGCGGGTGGCGGGGGAACAGGTTCTCTTTTGACAGGTTCTCCTTTTAAGACTCTTTCGTAACGGAGAAGGATATCATTGCGATCGAGGTTGAGATATTTGGCATAGGCTAAAAGAAACCCTTTTACATAGGTCGCCGCAGGAAGGAGATCATGCCGGTCCTCTTCGATGGCCTTGAGGATGACCTCCCTCACTCTTGTATTTTTGGTCACCTCTCTCAGGGAAATCTTTTTGGATTCCCGCTGATTCTTAAGATAGCTTCCTAACGTTTCCCTCTCATGCACAGACAACCCCCCTCAAGGTGAATGGTTAAAGGTGGATGGATAACCCAGCCGATTCAGGGCACGGGGGTCTTGGGTCCAATTCTTCTCCACACTCACCCACAGTTCTAAAAAGACCCTTGTCCCCAAGAGGGCTTCCACTTCTTTTCGGGCATCCTCTCCAATCTTTCTCAATCTCTGCCCGCCTTTTCCGATGAGAATTTGTTTTTGAGAATCTCTTTCGACATGGATGGTTCCTTTAATGACCAGCAAATTTTTTTCAGAGTGCTCTTTGAACTCTTCGATGGTGATCGCCGTTGAATAGGGAATCTCCTGATAGGATTGGCGGATCACCTTCTCTCGAATGATCTCGGAAACCCAAAAGCGTTCGGTCTGGTCCGTGACCATGTCTTCTGGATAATAGGGTGGGGATTCGGGAAGGACTTTCAGGATTTCATCTAATAGAATCTCTACCCCTTCTCCGGTCATGGCCGAGACGGGAAGTATCTCTTTGAAAGAGTAAAGGGTTTGATATTGATCCATGATGGGAAGGAGGTTTTTTCTTTTCACCAAATCAGTTTTATTGATCACCAGAAAGGGGATACCGCTGCTTCCCCGGAGGGGTTCTATCATCTCCCGGTCTCTTTCAACGCGTGGAGCGGTTGCCTCGATGAGAAAGAGGATGACCTCTGTATCCCGACCCGAAGCAATGGCTGTTCGGACCATCCGCTGGTTCAGTTCAGAACGTCCCGGGTGAATCCCTGGGGTATCGAGGAAGATGAGCTGACCTCCTTCTACATTCTTAATGCCAAGAATCCGGTTTCGTGTGGTCTGGGGTTTTTCAGCGACGATGGCAATCTTATCGCCGAGGAGACGATTGAAAAGGGTCGACTTTCCAACATTCGGCCTTCCCAGGATGGAGATAAAACCAGATTTGAAGGACGCCATTCTCAACTTCACGCAAGGCGCATAGCGCCAAGCGCAGAGTGCAAATGCTTTTGACGCTATGCTCTTTGCCCTCTGCTCTATGCTGTCAGGGGCTTCTATATCAAAGAGGAAAATTTCTCCTCATTAAGTGATGGCAACCTTCATCAGGGTAACGTGAGGTCCAATACCTCTTGGATGTCTTCGACGAAGACGAAGCGCATCTCCTTCTTGATATAATCTGGAATATCCTCGAGATTCTTCTCGTTCTTTTTAGGCAGGATCACGGTCTTTACGCCCGCCCGGCGGGCA
>Ga0299912_10004671_pt1 | contig 11235 bp, 10 predicted proteins | sample RVTome_2_FD_207667 | JGI IMG/M metagenome (GOLD analysis project Ga0299912, IMG submission 207667) | Soil microbial communities from uranium-contaminated site in the Upper Colorado River Basin, Wyoming, United States - RVT95D214 (version 2) ... | reverse complement strand
AATAAAACGGCGTTAGGAATATCTCCATGACCTATATGAATGGTTGACTTATTTTCTATTAATTGAGCAACATTTTGAGCGATTCTATTTACGACTTCGTCAGGTTCTTTAAATTTATACTCTAGTAACGGTGTACTATTATAGACGTAATAGTCTATATCTTTCATGTGAATAAAGCTATCTCCTAAGGTTTTCGGCATCATTGGATTAATTTCCGCAATTGTAAGATAAGCTGAGTTAGCAATTGGTTTTGCAATATCAACATTTACACCAAAAGAGCAAAAACCAAAATTATCCGGAGGACTGACTTGAATAAGTGCAACATCAATATATTTTCTACCTGAAACAAATAACTTGGGAATTTCACTAGCATAAATTGGAGTATAATCTGCTTGACCTTTATTAATTTCGTCCCTTAATGTATCTCCAATAAATAACGCATTGTGTCTGAACAAATCCTGCGCTTTATCTTTTTTAAAATACTTTTCTGGAAAAATTGTTAAATAGTGTACGATCTCAGTATCGCTCAGATAAAAAGATTGCTTGATTAATTCTGCTGTTAACGCCTGTGGTTCTGAACACGCAGAAGAAACGAAAACTCTGTTACCCGGAATTATATATTGTATTGCCTCTTCGGTAGTAATTTTTTTATTTTTCCATCTTTCTAAATTATCTTCGTCCATAATAAAGAATATTATTTCAATAATTCAATTTTAATTTAATTAAAGATAAAAATAAATTATTCAATTATAAATATATTACTCCTTTAGATTATGAATTTTAATATTATTATTTAATCATCTAAAAATGATAAACCTTATTTAGTACCTTTTTTAAGGAAATCTTTATTATTTTGAATATATTTCATTGATTAACCTACTTTTGTTATAAAAAATTCAATTTACAAAAAGTTACGAAAAAGTGAAATTATGTCAGAAGATGATAAAATTAAAAGCATATTAACAGAAACTAGAGTTTTTGACCCTGCAAAGCTAAATCCGAAATTAGTTAAAACTGGAATTTCTTTAAAAGAATATAAAAAATTGTGGGAACAAAGCATAAATAAACCAGATAAATTTTGGGACGAACAAGCAAAATGCATTGATTGGTTCAAAAAGTACGATAAAGTATGGGAAAAGTCAGATTTGTTTCCTGGAAAATGGTTTGTAGGCGGAAAACTTAACGTTAGTTACAATTGCTTAGATAGACACGTAAAAGCTGGTAAAGGAAATAAAGTAGCTATTATATGGGAAGGAGATTCGCCAAACGAAACAAAAAAGATAACTTACAAACAATTACTTGACGAAGTGTGTAAAGTAGCAAATGGAATGAAAAAATTAGGTATGAAAAAAGGAGATAGAGTAACTATCTGGTTACCAATGATTCCAGAGCTCGCAATCGTTATGTTAGCGTGCTCTAGAATCGGCGTAATTCATTCCATCGTATTTGGTGGTTTCGCAAAAGAAGCGGTCAAAGATAGAATTGAAGATTCAAAATCGCGACTTTTATTTACATGCGATGAAACTCCAAGATCAGGAAAAATTTACCCAAAAATGGCCGATGTAGAATCAATAATTCCCGAATGTCCTACAATTGAACATGTAATCGTAGTAAAACGCACGGGAAACAAGAACATTCCATTTAAAGCACCAAGAGACATATGGTACAACGAATATATTGCTAAAGAAAGCACCGAATGTAAACCTGAGGAAATGGATTCCGAAGATATATTATTTATTCTTTATACTAGTGGAACAACGGGAAAACCAAAAGGTGCTATACATACTACCGCCGGATTTCTTCTCTATACCGCTATCTCTCATAGAGATGTATTTAATTATAAAGAAGGAGATATTTGGTACTGTACAGCTGATATTGGGTGGATTACAGGTCATTCCTACATAATTTATGGGCCTTTAGCAAATGGAGCAACTACATTGATGTTTGAAGGAGTTCCTACATATCCTGACAATGATAGATTCTGGGATATTGTAGAACGCAATAAAGTAACTCAATTTTATACCGCTCCAACAGCAATTAGAGCTTTAATGAAGTATGGAGACGACCCCGTTCTTAAACACGATTTAAGTTCTTTGAAAATTTTAGGAACAGTAGGAGAACCAATTAATCCTGAAGCCTGGACATGGTATCATAGGGTAGTTGGGAAAGAAAAATGCCCAATTGTGGATACCTACTGGCAAACTGAAACGGGAGGATTTATTATTACGCCTTTTGCTACAGCCACACCAACTAAACCAGGTTCCTGCACGCTACCGTTCTTTGGTATTAAACCGGCTATTTTCGATATGGAAGGAAAAATTGTTACAACTGCAAACGAAGGAGGATATCTCTGTATTGAGAAACCTTGGCCCGGTATGTTGAGAAATGTATGGGGCGATACGGAGAAGTTTAAATCTACTTATTTCACAAGATATCCTGGTTATTATTATACGGGAGACGGAGCTAGAAGAGATGAAGACGGTTATTTCTGGATTTTAGGAAGATTAGACGATGTAATAAAAGTTTCTGGACATCGAATTGGAACGATGGAAGTTGAATCTGCAATTGTGTCTCATCCTAAAGTAGCAGAAGCTGCAATTGCGCCTGTTACTCATAAGGTCAAAGGTCAGGCAATTTACGCGTATGTCACGCTAAAAGTTGGAGTTCCAAAAACAGAAGAGCTTAAGAACGAGCTTAAAGCCCACGTAAGAAAGCAAATCGGACCTGTATTTCAACCCGATGTAATTCAATTTGCTGACGCCTTACCAAAGACAAGATCTGGAAAAATAATGCGCAGAATCCTAAAAGCAATCGCAGAAGGTTCTAGTGACTTAGGAAACATTACAACACTTGCAGATCCGTCCGTAGTGGAAGCGCTTTTAGAAGAAAGAAAAAATATCGTTGTAAAGTTAGAATAAACGATTTCGATTTATCAAAATTTTTTTTCATTCTGTTTTTTTATTCTATATTCTTATTTTTTATTTAAAAATTTTGAATTTAGCAACCTAAGAATTAAATTAAGCTTTTAAATTCCGTCGGTATTTGAAGTCAATTCAAAAAACCGTTAAAAAAATTAATTTCAAAATACAAAAAACAATATTACGTATTTTTCAGAAGCTATTTTAATTATAAAAAAAAAGAATAATTATGGATAATAAAATTACGATAAAGATAACCCCAAGTAGGCATTCCATGCAAATAAACTATAGGTTCTCCATTTCCTTCGTCAGTATAATGCATATTAAAATTGTTAATTCTTTTAAAATTTGGTTTGAACGGAAATGTTCCTTGAAAAGTTTCTTTTTCAATAAATTTACGATTCAACTTAGTCATCTCTTATTTTTTTAAAAAGTAAGTTACAAAGAGAAAACTACATCTTATTCTTGAATCATGTAGCAGGATAAAAAAAAAATTCGTTTATAAAATCTAAATCCCGCTCGGCAGCGTAAGGCAAAAAGCCATTTTCTATACAATTTTTATAAAAATCGTATTTATATTCTATTGTGTAATCTATTACTAAAACGATTTTATCTTCGTCTAAAACTTTATTAAGATTATCTATAACATCGTCACTCCAGTCTTCGTCAGTAATTTCGTCGTCGTCGAAAAATAGATCCTCTTGACCAATACCATCGATAGAGTTCAAATACGTTGAATTCTCCAATAATTCGTACCCATTTTGTACAAAAACTAAAAAATCGTTTCCCATTTTTGCTTTTACATATAACGAAATATTTACTACGAAATCGATCATTAACCAATCGTAGTGGTATTCAAAAATCGATTCCTCTTCGTAGTATTCGTACGCGTCTATAATATCCATGTAAATCCCATCAAAATCAGCTAATATTATTCTATCTATGTATGAAAATATTATCTTCTGCCATTTAGAATCCCAATATTTGACTTTATAATTTCCCTCCCAATCTGGATTTTCTTTATCTAAAAATATAGGCGCAGTTGGTTCTGGTATTCCATCTTCGTTTATGTCCCAACTTTCGTTCCAATAAAACCTATAACTTTCCGCTTCGCCTATACTTATATAAGAAAGTAAAAACTTTTCTTTATTTCCAGAAGATTTCATATCTTTTACGTCGTCTTTGTTAAATTCTTCCAACTCAGATCCATCCGCTGAATAATCGATAATAATTAAATCGTATTTAGAATCTTCAATTTCGTCCTTGTCAATATCTTGAATCCAATAAGCAAAATCGTCTATATCCGTTTCATTCACTTCGAATTCTATTCTTTCTAAATCGTAATACCAAAAAAGTGTTGTATAAGTATACAGACAAACGAATCCAAAAGTAGAGAAAATTAAAAAGATAATAGTAAATCCTTTTTTCATCATTAATATTATTAAATTAATTAAAAAATTAAATGATTTTCGTTAATTTTCGAATTATTTCGTCCATTTTTTCAAGGATAATCTCAACATTAGATTCGTTTTTAACAACGAAAGAAAAGAAGATTTTATTGTTGACCTTAATAATCATAATTATTTTATCGTTCAATTCAGCAATTATATTCCCAAATTTGCTTACTCCTACTGTTTTACTTATTAATTCAGCACTTTCTAATACTGAAGCGCACATGGCAGCGAATTCGTCTTTATCGAATTCGTTTTCTCTATTTTTTAAATTAATATCTTCGGCAATAATGGCTCCATTCCTAAACGATACTAAAACACTATCGAGATTCCCTAAATTTTTAATTTCGTTCAAAAAAGCTTTAAATTCTTGAACTTTGCGAAAATTTAACGATTTATCTTTAAACATTTCTTATTGTAAATTAAATTAAGGATTTATTAATTATTTTTTTATATAGAAACAGAGAATTTAATAATAAATTTTAGAAAAAAATAATGGAACGGAATTAAAAATTAATTAATAAAAATTTTCGCCCTCTTTATCTCCCATTAATACTAAATTGACTTCGAACCACACCCTGGTTGTTAGTCTTTATTGTTCTCCCTATTATTAACAATTCTTCAAATAAAATAGACCTATTTATCCAATCATTTGTAATTTTTTTATTATTTAAATTATAATATTAATTATTAATAATCTAAAAAATGAATTTAAACGGTTTGAAAATTATACTTGAAGAAATATACATTTATTTTATAAAACTTAAAAAAATGTATCTTGTTTTTATTGTAAAAATTTTCTAAATTAAATCTTTAATTAAAATATAAAAATTTTTATTAACTTTTGATCTATTAATCTATTTATTGAAATAAAGAAAAATAAAACAAAATTATAATGACAACAAAAAAGTTCTTATCGAATAAAAAAACGACGCAACAAACAATTGCCATATCACCGGCTCTAAGAGAATGGATTGACAGATATATTAATGTTATGCGTAGAGAAAAACCAAAAGATTTAAGGTATAAAAGTAGATCGGCCTTCTATACTTATGTACTAGAAAAATCCTTACAGGTGTTTGAAAAGGGGAAAACGCTGGACGATTTTGAAAAGTTTTTAGACCATGAAATGCGAGATTTTCTTAACGATGATGGAACTTCTCAATTATATATTCCATATATTGAACCTGCGGTAGGAAAAAATAAATATTCATTAGTAGATTTAAAATCTTCAATCGAATATTTTATGGCTTTTTTTAGAATTTATAGGAAAAGCGTTGATCCTTATAATATTAACAGTATAAAACTTTTTTTCGATAGAATAAAAAACCGATATATGTCGTCTGGATTAACAAAAGAAATAAATATGGATGTTTTTACTGAAAAAGGAAGTAAAAATTATAAGGGAATCATAGAACACACTGGAATTTATTCGAATCTTCATTCGTTAAACTGTAAAATGATAGCCGAAGCTTTGGGTTTTATAGGAATTAAAGTTACGGATTTAATCTATTCCGAAGAGAGATTATACTATCGAATGGATTTAGAAACAACAGATCTATTTTTTACGGGCGAGTTAAGTAAAAAAGAAAGAATAGAGCTTCTTAGAAGCAACGCAGAAAATATTACTAATTTATATGGGGTAATCAACGACAAAGATTATTATCTCTGGATGAAACTGGCTGAAGACAACGATATTATAATTAATTTTAAAAGTAAAAACTCTAAAGAAAAATGGATAAGTAACATTGAAAGAGATACGATTAAATACGGTTCTAAAGAAGAATTAAATTTAAATCTTTTAAAATTTTTCGAAAAGTTACATTGGATTATTATAGAAAATGAAAACGAGCTTAAATTTCAAATAGTTTTACACGAAGATAAATACAACCAAGAAAGACAATTTTTATTAGATACGCTTTCACAGTATTCTAACGTAATAAGTGAGAATAATACATATTATTTATCCTAAAATTTTCTTTAATTAATCCAGAAAATAATTTTTTTAGTTATAAAGTTTAAAAAGTAAATGATATTACATATCACATTTAAATTAATAGAGAATTTCCATTAAAAAAGGAATTATTAAATTTTTGATTAACTGAACCTTTTTTAATCAAAATAAACTGTCCATTTTGGTTGATAACAAAAATGCTCGACGCCATGTTTAAGGTTTGCATATTTGGAGACGGCGGAGTAGGAAAAACATGTTTAATAAATCGATATTTAACCGGCATTTTTAAAAGTAATTCGACAATGACACTAGGAGTAGATTTTCTTTTAAAAAATATAGAAATAGAGGGTAAAAAAATTGCGCTTCAAATATGGGATTTTGCGGGCGAAGAACGCTTCCGATTTCTAATCCCGAGTTATGTAAAAGGTGCTTCTGGGGGCATTTTTATGTTTGACATTACAAGAAATTCAAGTTTAATACATTTATCAGAGTGGATTGAAATCGTAAAGAAAGAATCAAATGAAATTCCCGTTATGATGATAGGTGGCAAATTAGATCTCCACGATCGAAGGTCAGTATATAGTAAGGATGCCGTTGATTTGGCAAAAAAGCATCAGCTTTACGACTATATGGAATGTTCGTCAAAAACGGGAGAAAATGTTGAAATGATATTTTATAAATTAGCCAGAGTCCTTTTAGAAAGAGCAAATTTAATTTAATTCTAAAATTGATTTATAATATTTGCCAAAAAACTAAGATTGAAGATATAAAAAGCAATATTGAAAATATAGCTTATAGGTTGAAAGATTTTGAACTTAAAATATCAATATATACTTTATAATAAAGAAGATTCTTTTTTTGCAAATAAAATAAGTTTTTATTATAATACAATCTTAATAATTGATGTATTAATTTAATATTTTAATTAGTATATAATTTAAGATTTTTAAAAAATTAGTTCTATAAAATAATTGCTTCGGAGCAGGGATATTATCTCGTGCTCCACCAAAATATATTAAAAGATGTGAAAATTTGCCCAATTACAAATTTAAGCTTTTAATTTTTGGAGATGGCGGAGTTGGTAAGACAACTTTAGTAAATCGATATCTTACGGGGATTTTTACTGGGGGTTCGTTAACTATAGGTGTTGATTTTCATTTAAAAGTAGTTACAATTGAAGGAATTGAAATAACTTTACAAATTTGGGATTTTGCGGGAGAAGAAAGATTCAGATTTCTTTTACCAAGCTATGTTGTAGGATCGGATGGAGCAATTTTTATGTTTGACCTTACGAGATATTCCAGCATAAAAAACATCTCTGAATGGTTATCTGTGTTTAAAGGAAGTTATAATCCAAACGAAAAAAAAATACCTATGATAATAGTTGGGAGTAAATTAGATTTAGATTTTAAAAGATCTGTATCAAAAGAAGATGCCAAAAATTTTGCCGAGCAATATAATTTTAACGAATATATAGAATGCTCTTCAAAAACGGGGGAAAATGTCGAAGAGATCTTTATAAAAATAGGGCAATTAATGATGAAAAATGTTGGATTAATCGAATAAGATAAATCAATAACAAATATAAGATAATAAAAAAAGCTGAGATTAATTTATATCAAATTTTTATTTACACTATTAAATTTCAATAAATTATTTAAATTTCATCGATGCAACAATTATTTGTCTTTTTTTAATTTCAAATGGTATAAAATTTAAATAGAAAAGAAATTAAATAGTAATTGATAAAAATGTATTAAGAATATATAAAGAAAATTAACAACACTGTTTATTTAAGTATCGCTGAGATATTATGGAAGAAGTTAAATTTAAAATCTGCATTTTAGGGGATAGTAGTGTTGGTAAAACGACTTTAGTGAATAGATATTTAACGGGATTGTTTAAAGATCCATCAAAAACATTAGGCGCGGATTTTCTCATAAAATATCTTGATGTTAGTAATAAAAGGGTTTTTTTACAAATTTGGGATTTTGCGGGGGAAGAAAGATTTCGTTTTATCTTGCCCAGTTATGTACAAGGCGCTTCGGGTTGTATCTTTATGTACGATATTACAAATTGCGAGAGTTTGGCTCACTTTCAAGATTGGTATAAAGTCTTTTTGGACGGTACGAATCAAAGCAAACAAGAAATACCGTTTATAATGGTTGGAGGCAAATTAGATTTAGATTTTAAAAGATCTATATCAAAAGAAGATGCTAATAATGTCGAAGAGCAATATAATCTTGACGGATATTTAGAATGCTCTTCAAAAACAGGGGAAAATGTCGAGGAGATCTTTGTAAAAATAACAAAAATAATGTTACAGAAAGTTGGATTAATTTAATTTTAATAGAATGTTTTAAAGGAAATCTAGATGTTCTTTTTAATGTGTTTTAATTAGGATCATCTCTTAAATATTAATTGAATTTTAGAATAAAAGAATATTCGAGCTTTAATTTCCTTATTCCTATTTTTCATTATATTTAAAAGAGATAATTTGAATAAATTCAATTTTTTCCTTAAAATCTCTTCAAATTTCCTTTGTTATAACAAATCAAAAGCAATATTTTATAAAATCAATCTTGTAGCGGTTTTTTTTAAAGTTTTTTAAAAAAACGATAGGATGTTTTTGTCGGAGACTTATAAATTGTGGTGTTTTACCAAAATTTCAATTGAATTATAATTCTCAATTAAATATTAGAATCAAAAAATTTAGATTAAATAAGTTGAGTTGCCTTTAAGATTTGAAATATTCAGTTTTTACAAATATATCAAAAATGTCGATTTGCTATTATTCCATTAATATAAGCATATTCAAATTATCAATGCATTAATACGCCTTGAGGACAATATTATTATTTCCATCTACAATTTTTCAAATTTCGAGATTATTTTAAATTATACTTTTAAACGAGTAAAGATAGAATGATATAAAAACTTAAAATTGTTAGAATTCGAATTGTAATTTCAAATCTTCTCCAAAAACTTATTTTTATTAACATATTTAATTTAAGCATGAAATAAGTAATTTAAAACATTCAATTTAATTTTACGTTAAATAAAATAGCTAAATGTTTGTTAAATTAAAAAATTTAAATAGGTTTTTTAATTTATTTATGTTAAATAATTAGAAATCTTTTAAAAATCAAATAATAAATTTTATAGAATATTATTAAAGTAAAATTAAATATTTCGAATTTTTATTTTACAATTCGTACCATTTTATTAAAAGACGCTGCTTATTGTTTTCATTTACATTTTTAAAAATAAATTTTGAATTATTTAGTATAAATTCGTTCGAATCACTTAAATTCCTATAAACATCTAAAATAATTTTTATTTTTGGGTTCGATTCTTCAAATTTAAAAACAAAATCTCCACATGGAATTACAACATCCTTCAATCCTTTTAAATTAAAAAGATAATGAGCTAATTCTTCAACAGATTTCTGTTCGCCGGGTGGAGTTACAGCAATAATAAAGCTTTTCGTTATGTCTGTTCCAAAAGAATTTATTGATTCAATATTTCCAATCCAATCGCGATCTAATAAAAGCGTAGCACTTTTTATTTCGTCGTTATTGTTCGCAATCTCGAACTTTAAGTCGATACGATCTTGAAAACCTCCTGGTTTAAACTCTTTAATCTCTGTCGAATTAGCTATTTTAATACTATTAATTTCGCGCAAATTAAAAAAAGTAAAAAAATCAGAATTTTTTAAGTCTGTAAATTTCATTCTTGACATTTTTATTTAACAATAGTCTTAATTTTTAAAGATTTCTTCTAAAGAATTAATAACAATGTTAGGAATTAGATTTTTATCTATTAAATTTGACTCTTCTGTTTCTTCATATAATTTTATTATATCTTCTTTCGATGTAACACCGGTTAATACAGCAATCGACGTAATTTCTGCTCGATTTCCTGCCAAAATGTCTGTGTTGAGTCTATCTCCAAAAATGCAAGCGTTATTAGGTTTTATTTTAAAATCATTTAAAATTAATTGAATACCAAAAGGCTCAGGTTTCCCGAAAATTTTTATAGGTTTTTGATCGGTACAAATTTCTAAAGCCTTAACTATTACTCCTGCTCCCGGCTTTAATCCGTTAGCAACTGGTAAAGTACTATCTGCGTTTGTAGCGTAAAATTTTGCTTTTCCTTCTAAGATACATTTTTGAGCTATTTCTAACGAATTGTAATTAAAATTTCTATCGAGTCCCACAATTACGAAATCTATATTACCATAATTAATTGGTTCAACAACAATCTTATGACCTACAGCTTCTAGCTCTTGACGTAAACCAATTTCTCCGATTACAAACACATTTGAGTTTTTTTTAATTTTTGCGATTTCGACTGAAGTTATTGATGCACTAGTATAAATATTCGATAATTCAGTTTGGATATTAAAACTTTTCAATTTCTCTACGTATTTTTTTCTGGTAATTGTTGAATTGTTTGAATTAAAAACTACTTTAATGGCTTGGTTCTTTAATTCTTGGATGACTTTATCAGCATTTCGAATTAATTCGTCTCCTCTATAAATCACGCCATCTAAATCGAATATCATTAGAGATTTTTTTTTAAGAACATCAATTAATTCTTTCATCGTATTAATGAAAAAAAAAGTTAAAATTATTTTTCTAGTTGTTTTCCTACTCCATAATACATAAGATAAACCCAAAGAACTACAGTTAATCCAAAACCGCTTAGTGTTAGTCTAAAAAGCGGATTATTCAAATAATTAGCCGTATACGCCATATACATGTACAAATAAAGTCCAAATGCGCCGATCATAAAAAAAAGCCATTTTTTCTTTAGTTCCGCTCCTTTAAAATCAAAATAAATTCTTAACGAAGTGTAGACGAAAGGAATTGCCGCCATTAAGGTTAGAACGATAATAAAATAGACGTAA
>Ga0299912_10004669_pt1 | contig 11235 bp, 14 predicted proteins | sample RVTome_2_FD_207667 | JGI IMG/M metagenome (GOLD analysis project Ga0299912, IMG submission 207667) | Soil microbial communities from uranium-contaminated site in the Upper Colorado River Basin, Wyoming, United States - RVT95D214 (version 2) ... | reverse complement strand
GAAAACTTCAATCTTAACAATGAATCTGATAGGTTGTGCGTGAATACAGTAGTTATGAAACCATGGTGTATCCGTTCTTGCTGGTAACAACATAACCACGATTTCAGCATCCCCATTAAGTGCAGATTCATAGCCTTTTCTAATCCATTGCCAAATGCCCATTCCATACGGAGGATTGCACCATACTCGCCCTTTCCATATTCGCTGAAGTGAGTTCTCGGAATAGAAATTAGATACTTTGGCATTCTCGGATGAAGCACAAGCATCCAATGTGAAATGAAATTCTGAATTGAGTTCATCGAATAGTTCTTGGGGTGTTTCCCAATTTCCATTTGCACTACTAAACATCACTTCGTTAAACATGATTCCCTCTTGAAAAGCGTTTGGCTCTCCCCTAGTAGGATGGGTGACTAGGGGAGAGTTTTGGTGTTTTGATCAGGTAAGCTTGAACTGTTCAACTTCAAGCTTCTTTCCGCGCACGATTTCGACAGTCGAAAGATTCTTCTTGTTCAAGTGTTGAACAATGAACTCTTTCTTGTCAGTTCCGATATCGTACTTGCGTGAAGAAACTACCTTCGCAAGTTTGTTCATCCATTTGTCCACATTTTGAACGCACTTTTGAACCTTTTCGATGTGCGCTGCTTCGAGTTCTTTCGGAGTCTTTGTCGTGCGTGGTTTCTTGGTCTTTTCCTTGTCTGCCATGATGTATCTCCTTTTGCGGTTTTTCCGCATGTCTGTATCGCAGTTCCAGTATAAAGTTTTTGTTAAAGGGTTTGCATCTGAAATGTAGTTCATTCCAGAATGTCGATTTTGTAGCTGCGTTCAACACCGACACCGAACCCGCGAAGTCTGATCTTCTTTCCCGAAAGTACGGATTCGTTCTTCATGAAAGCAGTAGCTAGTTTCTTACTGGAGAATATCATCTGATTCTCGTTCCCGTTAGCTACAATGTCAATCACAAAGCAGTTCTTTCCGACTCCGAACTTGGTTTCATGCTCATGGATGCCTTTATAGACGAACTCCATGCCAGTTTCATCAAGCTTCGAAGCTGCCAATGTCTGCGGGCGATAGTCGTTAGTGTCTATTGTCGTTTGCGTAATGATCATCCTCCTAGTCACGCCTGACTTGTTTGAAATAGAGTTTATCCTTAGACCGATTACATTCTTTGCATAGGTGGGAACGCTTTCCGAAATGCTGGCAATCGTGACACTTGAGAGTATCTGTCATTCGCACACCCTACACATATTTTGAACTGGGGTGAACGCTAGGCAAATCATATCCATATCGACCAATGCGGGTGACTCCGAAAGCTTGCAGTTCCCGCTTCGCAAGGTAAGCCAAAGGCAGTTTTGGCACTTAGTTCCTACTGACATTGATAGAACCCCCCGACTGATCTTCAAACCCGCATGAAGGGCATGCGAACACGCCCGAACCATCCCATGCTAGGGTTTCTTCCGTGACATGATCATGGACGAACTCGCCTATCTCCTGAAGTCTAGTTCCGCAGATAGGGCATAGATGCTTAGGCATGTCCGAGAAAGCGAATAGGCGAGCTTGGAGGATAGGCTTGGCACGAACCTTGAAGTTGTTCCAAGTAAGTACCGAGCAGCTTACGCAAGGTTCGTGATAGGCTTTGACTCCCCTGTTAGCGCAGCGTCCACAGGGGCAATCATTAAGGGAGAGTTTTCTGGGCATGTGGTCAGACTCCATATACGACTATCATGAAAAGTGTTGCACAAATCCACCCGAACCAAAACATGAGTATGGATTCGACCATTTCTTCCGTTGTCATGACTCTCCATAACGAGTCATGGGTATAAGAGCTTTGGCTTCAGAATTCCGAAAATGAAAAGGGTTCGACATGATCACCAAGTACGATACCTTTAGTATATGTGCCAGTCAGCGACTTGATGACTGGGGATAGTATCACGATTCCGTCAGGCGTTCCTTTAGCGTATCGGGAGTTCTTGGTTTCGAAATTGAACTGTCTGAATCTGCCATCTGAAAGTCGTTCCGCGTTTCGTTTTACTCCCTTCAGCTTCATGACTCCGTTGAATGTGTAATCCTTAGCTCCGCGAATATCCACCGAACCCTCTTTTTCAATCTTCAGCATGCCCAGTTTCGTTGGTGAAATGAACGCTTGAAGATTGGCTAACCCTTGTTCGTTCACGAATAACGAATCAGTATCGCAATAGAAAACATTCTTCAAACCCGCTGACTCCATGAGTTCGAACAAAAGAACCCTTGCGTAACTGGTTACGGCAGACGCTATGATTGGGATTGAATCTCTGGCGAACTCTCCATCTTGTCTGCAAATCTGATAGACTTGTTCCCCGACTTTCACATACTTAGTAGTTAGTCCGGTGAATATCTCAAACGAGTTCACTTCCTCCATCATGGACAGATACATCATTCGTTTGACTTCATCCGTAACTAGCTTTGGAATGGTAGAACAATGTTGTCCTAGCTTACCATACAGACTATTCATAAGCAGCTTGGACATTTCCCGATAAGCTTGGTTCGAAGTCGTTTGCCTGAAGGTATAGAAGTAATCTACATAGTCTGAGAATATGGCAGCTTTCTCATAGAGTACCAACGAATTGACATGCCTGATAATGCCTGAGTCTGGATGCTGAAGTAGATATTCGATTTCGGGTGATGTGATAGTTTGCCTGACATTCCCAACAGGGAACAAGAGTTTGTCGCGCTTACACGCAATCAAGGGCTTGTTCATCTGCAAGTCGCAGTTCGCCAATAAGAAGTATCCAGACTTCATGGCATCCATCAAGTCGGATACCTTAGCGTCAGTCATGATCTTGGACGAAATGAGCTTAGTAGGGAACTCGCAACTTTTCATCACAAAGGGATACATCGAATTGATATCAAGGCATGTGATGTTATCGAACTTTCCGAGCCTGAAAGCTTCGCACCGTCCACCGCGATATGATTGCTTTTCGAGTTCTAGGATATCCGCATAGACATGAACCAAAAGCTCATGTTTCATGAATCGGTGACGATAGGTATTGAACGCCTGACCAGCGATAGTAGGTTTGAAACATCCTAAGTCATTTTCCTTGATAAATCCGATATGGGCTTTCATGACATGCGCGAGTACCTGCGTATCGCGGATGCAATAAGGCATAAGCTCGGTATCCGAACAATGCTCGAAGTCGGGAGAGTCCATCTTAGACAGTCCGAATATCTTACCCAATTCAGCTAACGATTGACGATAGAAGTTCGTGCTGGAGAGAAACAGTATGTTTCCTGCCCTGATCATAAACACAGTATCTATGACTCTCATCTTGATTTCAAGCTTCCGTGATGATATGTACGAATCAAGCTTCAGAATGGTATAATCGTATGCCATGTTATGTGCGAATACATACAGGCGTTTCTTGTCATACGCGATTCTATCAAGCAGACTCCAAAGTTCGTCAATCGAATGGAGTTCGTACTCAGTTTCAATCCATTCACCATCTTTAAGCATAAGATGAATGGCGTATCCTAGTCTGAAAGTCTGGAACTGTTTCCCGTCTGCTTTGTGTTCTATGTTAGCTTCCGTGTCTATGATCAGCACATTACTCGGAGATTGGGAAAAAGCGTTTTTCTTCAGATAGTGACAAACCCTTGTCATGCTATCTTAACACCCCATTGATAGACTGATTTGAGCTTTCGGATTCTAAGCACTTTCGGACTTGGATTAAGCGGGTTATCTCCATACTTCACTTTCGCATGTTTCTTCAACGGTTCGGTATCCAGCTTTCGATGTTTCTTAGAACCGATGAATACTCGGTGACTTGAAGAAACCGAGTAGTTCCTTGGTTGCCCTTGTTCGTTAGTTCCTTGGAACAAGTAGGAATATCTAGCTTGTCTATCTGATTCTTCAACCACATTACCTTTCCAAGCATGCTTCAGCGTTTGTTTGGTTGAATCTTCACCAGTCCATTTTCTAGTTGAAACGAACATTCCATTTCGTCTAGCTACTGAATGATAACCATCATGCCACCTTTCGCGTTTCACATAGATATCTGATGAAGCATGCTCTTTCCGTCTGGGCATATTCCCGACTCCGAGCTTACTTCTTGTTTTTCAGAATCGTTTTCTTCTTATGATCATTGACCAAACGCTGAATCACTTTGTACCAAGGTTCTTCAGGTATGATCTTCAGTGACTTTAGTTCGTCACGCAAAGTCAGCGGAATCGTTATGCTAGTTGTCTCAATCCGTTCAAGTATGAGTTCTATTGCCATGTCATTACCTTCCATAGGTAAACTGTGAAATGGGTTTGAGAGCATTTGAAGGTATTCAATCACCCGACTTATATATTAGTGCCTGACTTAAACTGACTGGCTTTGACGGAATTGTAAACCAAATCTACCCAAGTGCGCGGAAGGTCGTTTCTGAGGCAGTAATCAGCCACTATTCCCTTGGTGATGGATTTGGCAGGAATGGACTTCAAAAGCTCTTTCGCATGAGCATCGACTTCATCAACTATCTCGCTTTTATCCTTGGTCACTTTGAAAAGCAAATCTTCATCAATCGGGCTGACCAATTCCCATGAATCGTATATCGGGTAAATCTTTTCTGCAACTTCGAATGGCATCACAAACCTGCGCGGTCTAAACCGATGATAGTTACTGAGCTTGAATATACGATACTCGAACCCTTCATCAATAGCTTCGCATTGAATTTCATAGTTAGTCATCTGTCTGAAACGCAAATCAATAGTTCCGACTAACTGATCATTGACTATGATATCCAGCCCGCGCTTTCGAGATTGAAACAGTATGTAGCTGAAATATAGATTGATGCTTCTACCTGAAAGTCTGGATTCAAGCCAAGTATAAGCTTCGTCCACAATGACAAGCGAACTGGCATCTAGCTTAAGCAGAGTTTCCGGTTTCAAGGCTTTGTAGTTTGGGATATCTATTTTGTAGTTTGCGTAAACGGTTCGGGAATCCATGTACGCTAGATATGTAGATAGTAAGGTTTTCCCCGAACCAACATCACCAAGGATTGATATCAACATGATCATTCACAAGGTTCGAACAAGTCCAACGACTGAAACGCTGGATGTAACTTTTGAATCAGTTTTCCTTTTCTCTTACTGATACCGTTGTACATGCACGATACACACCGAGTACCCAGTTCAAGTTCTCGATTGATGTATTCACGCCTAGTTATCTCATGCGCTTGTTTTGCGTGAAAGTTCGCTAGGTGCGTTTTGCCAGTCTTACACTTGTTGCAGATTGATGTTTCCGTCATATCATCAGCTCGGTTTCGTCATGAGCTTTTCGCTTAGTGTGCGTTCCTGCTTGATTCCCTCAGTCAAAGCCTTAACGACTTCGGTTCTTGATTGGCGTTTGTGACTTACCATATTGATTCTGAATTGATGCGCGAAAGCTTTCGTAAGTGTGGACGATTTCCTTGCACCTTCATTTTCTAGCCAAACTGCAAGGATATCAAGCTGTGTTAAAGGGATTGGTTCTTGAACTTCAGTCTTGGTTTCTACATCGGTAGGTTCTAGCAGTTTGACAAGTATCTTTTCGAATGTTTCTTCATCCCTAGCAATCAATCCGCTTAACAATGAAGGCTTGTCGGTAGCTGCTATATCTCGTTTCGGTTCGGTCTTTTTCAAATGATCACCCAATAGGCATGAAGTTCCCTAAGATGTATCCGACAGGGATACCCATGCCCATAGCTAGAAGGATGTATCCAAGGATATTCCACACATTCATTTTATGCAATCCAGAAACAAGCTGCTTGGCTAGACTCTGATTCAGAATCGCGTCTATGAGTTCGGGAGAAACTTTGCTGACCGTACTTCCGAAATGGATTTGTCCGACTTTTACATCAACCATATAGACAAAAGTTCTTCCGATTCTGAAAGCGGGTTTTGATGTATCAAGAATGAATGTAGCTTTGCGAGTTCGTGACTCACTATAAGTTATTTTATCTTGTGCGGGTTTGACATTCTTTTTTGATATCACAAACGGAGTTCCGTTCATTAAACGAATGAAGTAAGCAGTTCGCTTATCTCCGATAATGCTCATGGATAGAAGTATCTACTCATGAGTATAAAAACTAAAGGGTTTGCGAGTCATAGAAGAATCAGTTTTCGGAACTGATTCAGATATGCTCAATCTCTCAGGAGATACATGGCAATCCCAATGACTCCGAGGATGGGCAACAGTATCGTCACGACTACGATAACTGCGGGATCGACTGATCCGTTGCTGCCGCTCCATGTCGCATTTGCCAGCGTGACCAATGCGACTGGCAGTATGATAGCTGCTACAAAGAGTCCGATGGAAACTGCTATGATCTTGTTGACCAGTTCCATGTCAAAAGAATCGACATATCGTTATATAATGGTTTGTATATTAATGTTAATGAATAGTAATGAACGGATACCTATGCCAGTTCTTTTATAGTCCGAAGTCGATACTTTACTGGATGAAAGACCGATTCCGCATTCTTCTAGCTATACTGATAGTATGTATTATGGTGACTCAGCTAACGGTTTTCACGCTTTTCGCTGATCATGAAACCGAACCCGAACCGATTCCCGAAGTCCAGACGCTTACTTCAACTACTTCGAACTCCGAGATAGCGAACCTATGGGTTCGCCCTGACGGTTCGGAGATTGGAGTCTGGAACTACACGCCTCCGTATGTGGCGAATCAAACGCCATTGCTAGGCATGAATTACTTCGGAACGAATGTGCTGCTTGTCACTTGGGATTATCTACTTCCGTGGATAAATTGCACTACATCATACTTTCCCGCAGACTGTGAAATGTACATTCAAACTCAATACGGAGTCGATGGATATAACGCCGTTGCCGATGTTGCCAGATATGATTCGAGAATAATCGGTGTTTTCGTTGATGATTTTGAAGTTAGCCTTCAATCACCGAGTAACATGTCAGACTATTATCTAGCATTACATCATGAAGATACAAACTTCACAGTTCCAAGAGATTTGCAGTTCGCCGTGATAGTCTATAACTACAACTACTTTGACCAAACGCCCTACTCATGGGAAGATATCGGCTCATTCGTTGATATCATCAATTTTTGGTATGTTGGCTGGACATACCCGCTAACATGGAATGTATTCGCTGGATATCGTGATGATTTCATGGAAATGCGTAATCTCATTCCAGACAAAGAATACTGGATAGGCATCTACCTTCATTGGTACAATGCCGGACAGTACCCATTGAAACTGACTTACGAATTAATGTCAGTCGGTGGAAAGCTGATCAAGGAAGGGCTAGCGAGTCAGTATAGCATACTTGAAAACTACTGGATACAGGTACATCCGGAAACTGCCAACATAGTCAGGAACTTCATCAACAACGAATATCAAGCAAACTTTACAACTACATGGCAATACCATTCTGACGAACACAGCACTTATGATACCGTGTATTCATACTCTAACGGAATCGAATTGGCAAACCCGCTTATAGAAAACATTTCTAACTATCACACTTTCGTTTCAAGAACTTCCAGCCACACATTTGATTCACTAGCCCTACAAAACCTTACAATAACTGGTGAAGGTTTGACTCCGAACTTTATGCTATTCAATCAAAGAACGGGAGAGCATGAACGCGGATACTTCGACCATGTAAACGGAACTCTAAACTTCATAGTCGAACCGTTAGAAACCTATCGGATAATGTCATTCGGACTTATCACTTACTGGGTAAACGGAACTTTCGAGATAAATACTGATACAGTTTGGGATTCGAGAGAGTATTACATCAGCGGATTGATGTATGTCAATGCCAGCCTGTCAATGTCATATTGCATACTTCACTTCGGAAACTTCGCACATGATAGAAACATGTTCAATAATACATATCCGAAGTTCGGAATGATCATAGCAGCGGATGATATTGATGTACATATCTATGACAGTGTTCTCGAACCGAGACTTAGATGTTATCCTTGGCTATTCAATCGAACCCAAGCATGGGCAGGTTATGACCAAGAACTGTACTTCGCAAGGTCGATATTCGCATGCTATTCGGACAGGTTCGCACCCGCAGGAAAAGTGTCTTTCAAGTATTGCACATTCTACCAAGTTCAACCTACCGGAAAAGAAACATACATGTTTGGGCTTAGGCTAAACTGTGCTGGATACATCATGCGACTTACATTCATAGATTGCCTGATATGGAACGGTGACAGTTTCGGAACTGTGGGCGTTATGATCATGCCTTATAACCTCCAACGACAAGGGATGACATACTGGTTTGTTCAAAACCTAACAATTGTCGGGGGGAATTGGGGTTTCTGGATTGACTTAACACTATCTGAAGATACGACTTTCTATGATGTCAATATCTACTCAAATTGCACAGACGATTCAGAATATGTAGATAAATGGTTCGGAATGTCATATAAATCACCATTCATTTCATTCAGACTAGATGGAACTAGTGTATCGCAAAAAGTCATTGTCGAAACGACTAAGATTTTCACTTGGTCGGTTAAGGGTTCTAACAGTACAGTTCCGCAGCTAGAACTAGCTTGGACTATCATAGAAAACGGTGTTTGGTATCTTACTCACAATAATAACACTATCTCACTCGGAATCACAACTAGCACATTCTACCTATTGATGCAATCTCCTTGGAACACATATCAAGACAACTATTCGCTTACGCGGTTTTCATCTACTTTGGATACTCAATCATCAATGGGAAACATCATTTGGCTATTGGTGTTTTTCTTGCTTCCAATCATGATGACTCAGTATATGCCTAGAATCGGATTCATGGTAGGCATGGCAATCATGCTAATGGTGTTCGGATTCATGGATATCAGCTTCATTCCTTACATGGTTCTAGGGATGTTGGCAGTAGGCATCATGATATACAAGGGTGATTGAATGGTTGGAATGATGGATTACATTGTCGTCATAGGTGCCGTGATAGCTATGTCAGCAGCATGCTCAATCAACATAAGAAAAATGACATTTTCAACTAGCACATTCCTAACAGCAACAACGATAGCGATATCCGTAATGGTTTGGCAAGAAATGCTTCCATTCACAGCTATCGTATTCTGTGCGCTGATCATAGTCATAATGCTATTCGGGGATAAGGTTGGTGTTCCGACAAATGAATAAGATGCTGATATTTCCGCTGGCATTGATGTTCGTCATAAGCTTGATAGTTTCACTTCAATCATCAATACAACCAGTGGGAACTACTGGAGATTACTCGCAAGGAAATGGTGTTGTTATCATCGGTGACGAAACTACTGAAGCTACTGTCATAGTCGCTGACGCTGGTTCGAAAGAATTCAATATTTGGGGAACTTCGGGAATACTGATCATACTGATAGCGGGAGTTATTGTCGGAGTCGCTGCTGGTGTTCATTTCATTGGATCAGGCTTATCTGGACTATCACAGGCTATACTGGTCGATGCCATACTGTTTCTCGGACTGTGGACATGTCTGACTGTGGTTTCATCCACACTATTCTTCACAGATACAGTAGGAACTGTGACATGGCTAGGTATCACTATGGTCTATATGGTGGGCTTGTCCATGCACATGACAGGGAATGTTGAAGCATGATCTTGAACAAGATAGCGTTTCCAGTCATTGTATTCTTCATGCTATTCGTTCCGTCAGCTTCCGCTGCGTACATCCCTAGCAATAATTCGATAGTAGATACCCAAGTCAGGCATCCGAACTTTGATTACTCATGGGATGGAAGTTGGGTAAAGTTTCCGGCAGCGGGAACATGGGTAAGCCATCTGACAACGAATGACGGAGATACTACATACATCAACCAGACTGGCGAGGGTGGACTAGGATACTGTTATGATTTCTCATTCGTTGATAACGGATACGCAAACGCAAAACTCAGCATCACATTCTACATCATAGCAAAGACGAATGATCTTAACAGATACATGTATTATAGACTGTTTAGTGATGCGGGTACTGCGTGGCAATCATCGGTGAGCAAACCAATGACCAGTACAGAATACACGAACTACACGCAATCGTTCTACTGGAATCCGCTAACAGGCAATAACTGGACATACGCGGAACTAAACGGTTTGTTTATCATGCTCTATACATACAATGGAGGCGGGATAACGACTGTCACAGAAATAGGAATCATGCTAACAGTAACTCAGGAAAGCGGATTTGCATTGCCAGCATTGTTCATGTACCTGATAGGCATGCTGATCATATTGGGAATAAACCTTGTCGGATACTTCAAGATACCAATTCTATGCTTGTTTGGCATCATTGGAACACTACTTCTAGCTCCATACACTATCATAGAATTTGGCGATTTCTGGATGCTCGGAATGATTCTAATACTTGTCAATGTCGGACTTCCAACTATCGGGTTAAGTCGGGCGTTCCATGAATGAATCCTTTGTGGTTTCTGGAAGCTACTTTCTACATGAAGCTATACTTTGTGTGCATGATTGCGGGAGTCACATTCTTCATGTATTACATCCTAGAACTACTTCAAGGGTGGAATACGAAGCTTCGAAAATGCGTTCAATTCGTTAAGCGTGAACTAGCACTTGAAAAGAAACGCAGAAATGAATGGGTTTCTGAGCTTAGAAAACGGTTTGTGGAAAAATGAAACTCCAAATACTCTATCCATTCTGGATAATTTCCGTTCTACTTATATTCCTACTTGTTCATGATCAGGTTACACAAATCAAAGCTAACACTTTCGAGTTCAAAACATATAGTGCTAGCGTGACTACATTCATAACTAAACTAGAGATCACTGACATAAACATCTTACAAAAGTATCGGATGTTTCAATGTGAAGAATCATATCAAGGGCATTGGAAATGTGAAACACCAGTTCATTCACAAAGATTGAACTCTAGTCTATTGACATACAGCAAACTGTACACATACGATTGCTACAAAGAATTTAACTTTCGCAATAATGGATTCACAGTCAATATATCGAAAGTATATGTCAAATCAGCAGCTAGTTTCAATAATCAAATCATGGCAGATGTTTCAAACAATGAATATCAACTTCTTGATAGATCAATAACTCTGTTTGGAAACGACTACACAATAATGATATCAATAATGTGGACTAATACGCCTATCTCTATTCAATCTCCTAACCCTTCCGAAATACAGTTCAACTTCAATGGCAAAGCTGACAGAGATATAACTACTCATAACATTGGAGATATAGAAACAGTTTGTTTTGAT
>Ga0299912_10004668_pt1 | contig 11236 bp, 6 predicted proteins | sample RVTome_2_FD_207667 | JGI IMG/M metagenome (GOLD analysis project Ga0299912, IMG submission 207667) | Soil microbial communities from uranium-contaminated site in the Upper Colorado River Basin, Wyoming, United States - RVT95D214 (version 2) ... | reverse complement strand
ATTATATAGTATATTATAATAGTAGTAGTAGTAGTAGTAGTAGTAGAAACTGAGAAAGTTATTGTTACTAATACTTCCTCAGATATGCCTTTATAAAATCGTCTATATTACCGTCAAGTACGGCATCAACATTACCTATCTCCATGCCTGTCCTGTGATCTTTTACAACCCTATAAGGTTGCAGAACATAAGACCTTATTTGATTTCCCCATGCAATAACTTTTTTGTCTCCTACAAAACCTTCTATTTTTTTCTCCTGTTCTATCAGTTTCATATCATATAGACGTGCCTTTAATATCTTCATAGCAATAGATTTATTTTTATGCTGGGAGCGCTCATTCTGACAGCTCACAACTATGCCGGTCGGGATATGAGTAAGTCTCACAGCTGAGGAGGTCTTATTCACATGCTGTCCACCTGCGCCAGAGGCCCTGAATGTATCGATTTTTATGTCATCTTCTTTTATTTCAATATCTATGTCGTCTTCAACCTCCGGATAAATCAGAACAGCTGCAAAGGATGTATGTCTTCGCTTGTTTGCATCAAATGGTGAGATTCTGACAAGCCTGTGAACACCTGCCTCAGCCTTTAGGTAACCATACGCATAAGACCCTGCTACAGTGATGGTTGCACTCTTTATACCGGCCTCGTCACCTGTTTGTAGCTCAACAATCTGCGTGTTGAAATTATGCCTTTCTGACCACTTAAGATACATTCGCATGAGCATCTGCGCCCAATCCTGGCTTTCTGTACCGCCTGCTCCCGGATGGATTGTAATGATAGCATTGTTTTTATCCATTTCACCGGAAAGAAGATTCCGGATCTCGATTAATTCTGACTCTTCTTTTAAATCCTTAATTTCCTTCTGCAGGTCATTCAGGAAGATATCTCCACTATCCTCTTCAAGTATCCCTATAGATTCTTCCAAATAAGTGAGTTTGTCGGACAATGACTCAAACTGTAATACTATATCCTCGAGCTTAGATTTTCTTTTTAACAGGTCACGGATTTTCTGAGGAGATGTCCATACTTCATCCGAGGTTAGGTTTTTCTTAATGCTCCCGATTTCCTCTTTTAATCTCGGTAAATCAAAGATAACCTCTTAAAGATTCAGTCTTAACCCTAATGTTTGTTAACTCCTCTTTTAGCTCGTTCTGTAAAAGCATACTACCTCCTTATCCCCTTCCGGCCTTGCCAAATATATTTGTCAATAATACTAAAGAATAAACAATCCATATATAAGAAAACAGATCACCATACTTTGTATAAAAACTCCTTGTAGTATCGGTCTTTACCTCTTCTGTTAGTACAGCCTGTTTAAAAAGATTAGTTTTTGATATTATCCTGCCATTACTGTCAATAAAACCAGAGATGCCTGTATTTGCCGCCCTTATCACAGGCTTTCTGTTTTCTATTGCCCGAAAGACCACCATGCTGAAATGTTGATAAGGCCCCGTGGTTTTTCCAAACCATGCGTCATTTGTGATATTCACAATAAAATCTCCACCGTTTGAGTAAAATTTTCTTACAAGCCCGGGAAATATGATTTCGTAGCATATCAGGGTAGCAAAACCTCCTGTCGGGGTCTCGGCCCTGAAATAATGATTGCCGGGAATATAATCCCCGATACCCTCAACAAGTTTATCTACGAAAAAGAGGACCTTTTGCAGAGGGACATATTCTCCAAAAGGAACCAGATGTATTTTATCATAAATATAAGAGACCTTGCCAGCTTTATCGAGCAGAACAGCACTGTTTGAAAGAAGGTAATTCCCATCCTTTTTCCCCTTAACAAGGACACTTCCGAAAAGGAGGTAAGCATTAAGCTGATTTTGAAAATCAAGGAAATCTTTTGTATATTGCCGGTCTGTTTTGAAGAAGAACGGCACTGCTGTCTCCGGCCAGATGATTATTGAAGGGGACGAAGAGGCAGCCCTGAGCGAAAGGTCCCGATAAGACTCTATGACAGCGTTTTGATAAGCAGGTTCCCACTTTTTATCCTGCTCGATGCTTCCCTGAATAATACTTGCCTTTAACTGTCTCCCGGGTCTTTCCTCTCCGAGTCTCAAGTATCCGTATAAAAAAGCTGAGATAATGAATATGAGGAGAATGGAGAATCCGATCACTGTATGCAGCAACGGGAAAAGTGGCATATCCTTAATACGCCTTCTTATAAGAAACATGTCTGTTATTGCGCCATTTACGGCCACTACAAGAAAAGACACACCGTAGATGCCTGTTATATCAGAAATCTGAATAGCTGCAAGAAACTTATACTGACTATATCCTATACTTGACCAGGGGAAGCCTGTAAATAAATAGGAACGCAAAAATTCGAGCACTACCCAGAGTACCGGTGCAACAAAAAGGGCTGGAAGGCGAGATATCTTGATGGTCATCGAGAATAATAATGCAAAGATACCTGTATACAGACTAAGATAGAGGCAGAGTAAAATAACGATAATAATGCTAGCAAATAGGGGAACGTTACCATAATGGTTTATTGAGTGATATATCCAGTAAAGGGTTCCAAAAAAATAAGGAAAACCCAGAAACAGGCCGGCTTTGAATGCCTGTTTTGGTTGTTTATCATAAAGTGATAAAAGAAAAGGAACCAGGGCTATCCATGCAAGAAAAAAAAGGTCTATCGTTGGAAAACATAATACAAGAAGGAGACCAGAGATAAATGCAGGGGTATAATTCTTTAAGTTTTCGGAGATTCCTAAATTCATAATGTTTAATTAGTGTCTGTCTATAAAATCGTATTTTGTCATTGTCCGGCCCTGGTCGCCTTCGGCGCCGCCAGAGGCGGGTAAACTTGACCGGACAAACCAGAACCTATTGAAAAGACCGGATTCCCCGATCAAGTCGGGGAATGACTAATTGTATAAGTCATAATTTATGGACAGACACTAGTTATTTTACAGTGTTTATATTTATTTTACTTCATAATAGTAAACTGTGCTAACTCACCTGCTTTAACAGCTTAGCCGATGGTTATTTGAAATGTGAACTAAAAAGGTTTAGAAGAAAAGAAAAAGACACACCTGTTGCGAGGTTCAGATCTTGTCCAATGCCTGCTTAAGGTCGGCGATAAGATCCTCCACGTCCTCCAGGCCGAGAGCGATGCGGACAAGGTTATCTACCATGCCGATCGAGAGACGGAAGTCCTCGGGATAGTCGAAGAATGACATCGTTGACATTTGTGTAACCAGACTTTCACTACCGCCGAGGCTGGGTGTGATCAAAAATAGCTCCAGAGAGTCAATGAACTTACGGGTCTCTTTGTCCCCGCCTTTTATCAGGAAGGTAATGACGCTACCAAAGCCTCGCATCTGCTGAACTGCAATTTGGTGGTCCGGGTGCGACTCCAAACCAGGATACCAGACCTTCTCGATTTTTGGGTGTGATGTCAGCATCCGGGCAACGGCCAGTCCAGCGCGGTTGTGATGCTCCATACGCAGTGCAAAGCTCTTCAGGCCGCGTTCGAGCAGGAAACAGGTGAAGGGGCCAGGCGTGGCGCCAATCATTCTTTGCAAGCGGTAGAGCTCGTTCAGCAGGTCATGTTTGCCGAGGACTACTCCAGCCAAAAGGTCGTTGTGCCCGCCGAGATATTTAGTGGCTGAGTGGATGACTATATCAACTCCAAACTCCAGCGGTTTGATGTTATATGGCGTGGCCAGTGTGGCGTCAATTATAGTTATCACCTGTTTCTGCCTGGCAACTTTTACCACCGCCGGGATGTCCAGCACCCTCAGGTAAGGGTTGGTTGGTGATTCGGTGAAAATGATGTTGGTGTTGGACTGGATTGCGTTGGCGATGGCCTCGGCAGTAGGGTCAACCAGCGAGACATGAATGCCGAACTCTGCAAGCAACTTAGTGGCAAAATCCCGTGTCTGGCGGTAGCAGTCATTTGTGAAGATGATATGGCAGTCGCGGCGCATGTAGGCCATCAAAGTCATGATTATAGCGCTCATCCCTGTGGCGAACAGCAGTGCCCTCCCTGCTCCCTCGACGGCCGCCAATTTTCGTTCACATTCCTGCTGGGTTGGGTTGCCGTATCGGCCGTATTCGTGCTCGCGCATTACACGGCCCTCGCTCTTGGCCTTCATGAACTCCAGCACCTGCTCGGTGGAGTCAAAGTAATAATTAGAGGTCTGGACGATAGGCGTTGAGACTGAATGGTGGGCCTTGGGAGAGCGGCCTGTGCCGTGTACAGCAAGAGTGGCAGGTTTCCACCTCTTGGCGTCTGAAGACTCTTTAGCCGAAGGTATCGGCTTTCCTCCTCTATGCAACGCCTGCTGGAGGGCTTCCATGACCGCATCCACACGGGGGGGTAACTCGATCGGTTTATTGGCAAACTGGCAGGGAAAGTCCAGCGCCCCCTCATGGTAGCGGACCTTGAAGTCGGTAAACTTCAGTCCGTGCGCCGTTGAGATGACCACAACGCGCTCGGACTTGTCTATCTTGTCATCTTTGAGCAGTTTAATAAGCACCGCTAGCGCAACGCCGGTGTGCGGGCAGTTGAACATACCGGTGTTGTCACCGAGGGCAGCGGCGTCAGCCAGTTCCTGTTCGGTGGCTTGCTCGACGATGCCGTTGAATTGCTTCAGTGTGCGTATAGCCTTCTCGATACTGACAGGATTGCCGATCTGAATGGCGCTGGCCAGTGTCTTCCGGGCATGAATCGGTTCGTAGGTCTCGAAGTTTTTCAAATAAGAAAGGTAGAGCGGGTTTGCGTGCTCTGCCTGGGCTAAAACGATGCGCGGCAGCTTGGTAACCATACCGAGATCACGCATCATAAGAAGGCCGCTACCGAGTGCGGATACGTTCCCAAGGTTGCCCCCGGGAATGATGATAACATCAGGCATTTCCCAGTCGAATTGTTGCACTATCTCGATGCCAACGGTCTTCTGCCCCTCTATGCGCAACGAGTTCATCGAATTTGCCAGGTAGATCGTTTCGTCCTTGGTGATCTCCTGCACGATACGCATACAGCCGTCGAAGTCAGTGTCAATCGACAACACCAGCGCGCCGTTAGAGATCGGCTGAACGAGCTGCTCGGTCGAGATTTTGCCTTTCGGCAGCAACACGATGGACTGGATACCTGCAGCAGCACAGTAAACCGCCAGCGCGGCTGAGGTATCGCCAGTGGACGCACAGGCGACTGCCTTAATTGGCGCGCCATCGCTGATCATCTGTTTGACCTGCGACACGAGCACTGTCATGCCGAGGTCTTTGAACGAGCCACTGTGGGTGTTACCGCAGAGTTTTATCCAGAGATCACGCAAACCGAGCATTTTTCCGAACCGCTCGGCCCTGAACAGGTTGGTGCCGCCCTCGTACAGCGAGACGACGTTTTCATTGTCAATCTGAGGCAGAACCCATTCCTTCTTACCCCACACGCCGGAGCCGTAGGGCGACTCTGTAGACTTATAGCGATCATCGAACAGCTTCATCCACTCCTTGGGATTGCGAAGGGAGAGGGCATGGATATCGTGCTGCACTTCCAGAAGCGAGCCGCACGTCATGCATTGATAGAGGATTGAGTTGAGCGGGTAGCTCGCCCGGCACTCCTGGTTGATGCATTGAAACCAAGCTCGATACGACATTGGCACCTCTCTTACTTAATGGCCGGCACCGGTCGGTTGTACATGATAAAAACCGCTGCCTGATCCAAAAGAAATGATTTTGAGAAGAATATCATAACAATTTGCATATAATCAATTCTGGAAAAACATAATTACTGCAATTCCACCACAAGGGGAGTTAGGGATTCCTCTTTATATAGATTTTTGGTGAGGCAATTCGTCATATTGACCTGCTTTCTTTCAAATATTACAATATATCTAATTTGAAAGCGCCTGATCTGCAACATTTTCTATTTTAAACGGACAGTAGTGACTTTGTAATTTCATATAAGGAGGATACTCATAATTAAGGAAAAAAGGAGCCAAAAGAGGAACCAAATCAGTTTGCCCGTTATTTATGCATATTCCGGAGAAAATAAGATTACTCCCAAATTTGGCATAACCTTTGATCTCAGCAATTCAGGTATGTGTTTTTACAGTGATACGCTTCTTCAAGAGGGTCTTAAACTTCAGGTTCACATCTCAAACGTATGGGATTACCCAAGACCAAGCATAGTAAGATGGTGCAGCATGAAAGAGATTAGTTTTTATAGAGTGGGGATTTCATTTATATAGAAAAATACCATGTCCATGCTTAAACATCTTGAGGAAAAAACATTAAATGGTGTTTCCATATCAAAAGAAGAGGCTCTATATATTGCTGGTATCTCAGGGCCTGATATCTTTGACCTCTTTGTTTCTGCAAACAAGATAAGAAACCATTTCAGGGGAAACACTATAGGCCTCTGTGCTATCGTCAATGCAAAATCAGGTGCTTGTCCCGAAGACTGCTCCTTCTGCGCCCAGTCGGTAAAAAGCAAGGCTAAGATAGATGTTTATCCCCTCCTCAAAAAAGAACATGTAATTCAAAAAGCCGGAGCGGCAAAAGACTCCGGCGCAAACTGGTTCTCTATTGTAATAAGCGGAAGAAATGTCTCAGATAAAGATTTGCTTGATATAGCTGATATGATTTCAGGAATCAGGCAAATCGGTCTTATACCATGCGCCTCCCTTGGCCTTCTGAGAGAAAAAGAACTTGCAATACTGAAATCAGCCGGGCTTGACCGTTACCACCATAACCTTGAAACCTCTGAAAGGTTTTTCCCGCAGATATGCAACACACATGGCTACACCGATAAAATAAAAACTATGGAGGCGTCAATATCTGCCGGCCTATCCCTATGTTCCGGCGGGATATTCGGAACAGGAGAGACGTGGCAGGACAGAATTGATATGGCATTTCTTTTAAAAGAACTTAATATTGATTCTATCCCGATAAATTTTCTTATACCAATTAAGGGTACAGCTTTAGGAGACAGAGAATTCCTTCATCCATTTGAAGCATTAAAGATTATAAGCCTCTATAGATTCGTTCTTCCTGAAAAAGAGATAAGGATCTGCGGCGGGAGGATGCAGATCCTCGGGGAATTTAATTCAATGGTCTTTCTTGCCGGCGCTGACAGCCTGCTTACCGGTAATTATCTGACCACCTCAGGTAGAAGTTATGAAGATGATCTCAGACTTATCAAGACATATGGATTAGGTACTTAACCACTGCAAATTTTTCTGAATAAATCATCTACAACTTTCCTTGCTTCCTTAAATCCCTTCTGTCTAAGCATCCTAATCATTTTTTCTGATGCAATAGCCTTTAAAAACTCTCCCCTCTTTTTTTTATCATCTATTACCTCTAATGCCTTTGAGCGAATCTTTTTTAATAACTTCAAATAATTATTGAATTCAGAAACGTAGAGTTTTTCGAGTTCCTTGCGAATTGACCTTGAAAGTGCAGGGCTGACACCGCTGGTTGATACGGCAATGTTTAACGGCCCCCGATTCATAACCGATGGGACGATAAAATTACATAAATCGGGGATATCTACAACATTTACAAGGGATGGTGCATCCTCAGAAACACGGTCATTAATAGTGGGTGAATCAGTAGCAGCAATCACGAGAAATGCATTTTTGAGGTCGTCTTTTCTATATTGCCGGGGTATGTGTTTTATCCTGCCTCTCTGTTTTTCTTTCTCGATCCTCTTTGTAAGGTAAGGGCTTATAACCTTTACATCTGAACCCGCCTTGAGTAAACCGACGACCTTCCTTTCTGCAACCTTACCACCTCCGATAACAACAGCTGTTTTACCTTTAAGGTTCAGGAATGCCGGATAATAGACTTTAGGCGTAACATGATTCGGAAAGTTAGAACCTAATTCTTTAGGCTTCACGGTTTAAGTTTAGTGAGTTCTTTTTTCGCATCGGTAACCAGCCTGTTGTCAGGATACCTCTCGATAAGGCGGGTTAGATACTCTGAAGCCCTATCCTTCCGGCCAAGTTTTTTATAGGACATTCCTGTATAAAACAGGACATCAGCCCCTCTATTGTAATCAGGATATTTTTTTAGCAATTCCTCAAATCTACTGATTGCTGCATCATAGGAGCCCTTTTTATAATAGAAATTTCCAACAAGGAATTCGTATTCGGCAATAATATTCCTGCATTTCTGGATCCGGAGCTCAATAGTATCTCTATACGGATTTCTCGGGAACATCCTTTTAAGTTTCTCGAATTCTTCAAGTGCTTTGGCTGCCCCGCCATATCCCCTCTCGGGACCTTCTATCTGGCTGAAGTAAACCATAGCAATCTGATACTGGGCATACGGGGCATATTGGTGGTCAGGATACGCCTCAAGAAATTTTTTATACTCTGTAATAGCAAGTTCAGGTTCTTCCTCTTTAATATAAGAATCTGCAATCTTTAACTGTGCAAGAGGGGCAATCTTTCTCGTTGTGTCCCTGGCCTTTATCTCGAAAAGGGCTGTTCTTGCCTTTTCATAATCTTTTTTCTCAATAAGCTCATTTGCCATTACAAAGGCCTTTTCCTGATCTGCTATCTCTGAAGGCTTTATCTCTTTCTTGCCTGAACAGGAGATCATGAAAAGAATCAAAATAAAGAGCGCTATATTAAATCTTCTTACTATCTCCATCGCAGTCTATTATAGCATGTATAATTAGTACATACACACTAAGAATTCCTCGAAGCGAGTCTGCGCACTGAGAATCGCTCCGACAAGTGCTGAATGAAGGAGATGAAGGGGATATTTTACAATCCTAAAAAGTGCTTTCAGGCTTCTCTTGTCTTGCCAAAGGGGCTTTTATGATGCTATTCTTACTCTGTGAACCTCTCATCTTTCCAGAAACCGAGCAGATATCTAAACAAAGAGATAAATGCTATTTACAAGGATGCACCTGTAAAGGTTGCTCTCGTATTTCCTGACATCTACGAAATCGGGATGTCTCATCTCGGGCTCAAAATCCTTTACAAAATAATAAATGATCTTCCGTTTGCATCCGCCGAGAGGGTATTTTCTCCATGGCTTGACCTCGAGGCCGAGATGAGGGCAAAGGGGATACCTCTCTCATCCCTGGAATCAAACCGTCCGTTGAAGGACTTTGATATCGTAGGTTTCAGTCTCCAGTACGAACTTTCATATACTACAGTCCTTAATATGCTCTATCTCGGTGGAATCCCATTGAGGTCCGAAGAAAGAAACAATTCACACTTCACTAACTACAATCCACTCGTTATTGCCGGCGGGCCCTGCACTGTTAATCCGGTGCCTATGTCTCCTTTCATTGATGCGTTCTTGATTGGAGACGGCGAGGAAGCTATAAAGGAGATACTGGATACATTCTACAAGTGGAAAATATCCGGAGAGGGCAAGAAGGAATCTCTCCTTACGGCCCTCTCCGAAATTGAAGGGATATATGTGCCCTCTGTTCAAGGTTCAGCATTCAGCACCCCCTCCCTAACCCTCCCCCCTCGAGGGGGAGGGCAGGGGTGGGGGGGTAACTCCGAACGCGTTAAGAGGCGTTTTATAAAATCACTCGATGACGTACCTTATCCTGATAATCCCATTGTTCCATACACCTCGATCATCCATGACAGGGTAAACATTGAGGTTTCCAGGGGATGCTCGATGGGCTGCAGGTTCTGTCAGGCAGGTATGATTTGCAGGCCGGTTCGTGAAAGAAGCCCTGAAAAAGTATTGGAGATCGCAGAAAAATCCCTAAAAAACACAGGCTACGAGGAGGTTGCATTCACATCACTGAGTGCCGGTGACTATAGCTGTCTTTTACAGGTTGTAAGAGAATTTAATAAACGGTTTCAAAATAAGAAGATCGCCCTATCACTTCCGTCCCTTAGGGTCGCATCTGTAAACCACGAACTTTTGAGAGAGATACGTGCTGTTAGGAAAACAGGCTTTACAATTGCACCCGAGGCAGGAACTGACAGGCTCAGAAGGGTAATCAATAAAGACTTTACGGAAGAGGACTATGAAAAGGCTCTCAGGACACTGTTCGAAGAAGGCTGGCATAATCTCAAACTATATTTTATGATAGGGCTTCCGACAGAGACCGAAGAAGATATAGAATCAATCCCCAAAATGGCCATGAAGGCACTTAAAATCGCAAAACAGTATACGAAAAGGTTTGTCAATATAAATATAGGTATTTCCCCCTTTGTTCCAAAACCACACACGCCTTTTCAATGGTATGGACAGATCTCTTCTGCAGAGCTTAAAAGAAAAAAGCTCTATATTAAAGACGTTCTGATAAAAAGGGGCTTGAAGATTAAGGGGCATGATGTAGAGATGAGCCTTCTTGAGGCTGCTTTCGCCCGCGGAGATGAAAGACTTGCACCACTTATCGAAAAGGCCTGGTCTCTTGGGTGCAGGCTTGATGCATGGTCAGAGGCCTTTGATTTTGAAAAATGGGAAACCGCAATGAACCTTACAGGTATAGATGTAACAGACTTTGCAAAAAAAACCTTTAAAGACTCAGATCTTCTCCCCTGGGAGAAAATAGATATAGGGACAACAAAAGAATTTCTCTGGAAGGAATACCAGAAGGCATTATCAGGGAATATAACAACTGACTGCAGAAAGGTCTGCCACGATTGCGGACTTGGATGTAAAACTGTAATCAGCAATCAGATAGTAGGGGCAGGGCTTGCCCCTGCCCTAAGTTTTAGGCAACCGCAAGGGTTGCCCATAGACGCTACACGTCGTTTTAAGCCTGTAAAAATAAGGGTAGAATTTTCCAAGACGGGCAGATTGAGATATCTTTCTCACCTCGAGCTTGTTACTACGATACACAGGGCAATCAGGAGGGCAGGATTTCCTTTAGAATATTCAATGGGCTTTCATCCATCTCCAAAGATATCCTTCGGCCCTCCACTCGGTGTAGGAATTGCAGGGCTTAGTGAATATTTTGATATGGAAATAATTCCGCCTTTTGATTTAGTCATAAACAGAAAAAAGATAAATAATATACTGCCTGAAGGGGTTTGTGTAAAGGACATATCAGTTGTACCGGCAAAGGCTGAATCTCTATGCAGCTTTATAACAAGGTATGAATATGAAGTAATAGGCGGGGATTCGTCCAACATCTATAGGTTTTTATCAGAAAAAGAGATAAACTCTAAAAGGGAAAAATATTTTATAAACCTCAGGGATATGGTAGAAGAAGCGAGGCAAATTGATGAGGATACAAGAAAAATAATAGTAGTGGATCAGGGAGATATAAAGGTAAGGCTCGGTGAAC
>Ga0299912_10004667_pt1 | contig 11236 bp, 7 predicted proteins | sample RVTome_2_FD_207667 | JGI IMG/M metagenome (GOLD analysis project Ga0299912, IMG submission 207667) | Soil microbial communities from uranium-contaminated site in the Upper Colorado River Basin, Wyoming, United States - RVT95D214 (version 2) ... | reverse complement strand
GCCCTGGTGCAATTCAAGCTCACCGAGAGCATCGAATCCCAGGCCGGCGCCCTGGGCGCCATCTTCCGGGACTTTAGATGAACGGCTGCAGCTTTTCCCTGGAGCCGTTCTCCCCCGGCGGCCCGGGGCCCCGGGTCGAGGTCACCGGCAACCTCCGGCGGCACGCCAATAACCTAACCATTTGCTATGACCTGCGCGGCCAGCTGGCGGCACTGGCGATTCCCGCCCCGGCAGACCTGCCGGCCCGCCGGCACGGTCTCTGGGAAGAAACCTGTTTTGAGCTCTTCCTGGGGGTCAGGAATTTACTGCAGTATTGGGAATTCAACCTGTCGCCCGGGGGGCATTGGAATGTCTATCGCTTTGCGGCGTATCGCCAAGGGATGCAAGAGGAAACGGCCTTTGCGGCCCTGCCGTTTGGGGTCCGGAGGCGAGGGGACTCGGTGCGGCTGACCCTGGAGTTGGATTTGGCTAAGATCGTCCCGGCAGGCCGGGCCCTGGAGGTGGGCATCGCCGCGGTCCTCAAACTGGCGGGCGGCGGGGTGAGCTACTGGGCCCTGACCCATAACGGCCCCCAGGCCGACTTTCACCGGCGAGACAGCTTCATCGTCCAATTGTGAGCCCGGCCCCGGCGTGGTATCGGTTCGTTAGTTGATATTATATTCATCAAGGATAGCTACTTTCTCCCCCAGGTTGCTAAAACCGCCCCCTAATGGGGCAAACAAAAGCCCCGGCGAGATCACTCACCAGGGCTATCATCTGCAAGCGATCCGCACTCAGATTCTGGTTTAGGAAAGGGCCGATTCGCTAAGTCATCAAAAATCATTGGCGCGCCCGAGAGGATTTGAACCTCCGACACACGGATTCGTAGTCCCGAACTCTAAAGGCTAAAACCAGCATGAACATTAAGGAAAATGCAGTATTGGCCTTGATTTTGGGGAAAGTTTGGAGATTGCAAAACCCGCATAGATAGCGGATTTTACGAGGGCCAGAAAACAAAGTCCTACCCAAATCACTACCCGTTTTTCACTTCCAAAATCCCCATGGGGAAATCTGGGAGAGGCATTTCGGCTCATAACTTCCCAGGTCATCCCCTTCAAAAAACTTTTAACCAAATAGCTTTGCCCATGGCATAATGCTGATAAGGAAAGTCTGTGGTTAGGGGTAACTGACCCAGGGGGGCCTGCACTAAGCGGTGAAAATTTGCGGGGCGTAGGTGCTCCCGTTTATTTAATCAGGGACAAATAACCCCAATCCAAGATGGCTTCCATAGCCCAATGCTATCGGTCCCTGTACTGGTTCGGGGAAGGCTACGCGAAATCCATAGCAAAGACGCCTTTCATCGTCCTGACCCTTCTTCCTACTGCGTATAAACTCCAACCAGCGGGTCTTATGGTTTCCCAAGAAGGTGAAGGCTAAGGGTTCAATTTCTACTGGTTCTGGTTTGCCATCAAGCCTGAGGAGTCGAAGGATGTCATGTTCTGGGGTCCCCTGATGGAGACCATGTTCATCAAGCCTCGGTTTGCGGTTCCTGTTGTACTTCGGGAGGCGTGTAGGAACGAATGGCGTGGAGGAGACCCAAACTCTACTGGTCGCAAAAAGTGAACAACCTACGCCCGTTCTGGTCTTCCTATCGACAAAATCCTGGGGGCTGCCGCACCCCAGGTACACCAACTGCAAATCGTGACCACCGCGCCCCCAAACTTTTTCCAATCCTGAGATTGTTACCAGAGCATCCTGATCAAATCCCCGGGGGGCATATAGAGTGACATGGGTTATTGCAACTCTGCGGCCGTGAGACTCACAGAATATATGGGTATGCTGGTGGCCCCTCTTCAGGGGAACGCCATGTTCGTCTTTCCCAGAAAAAACTGGTGCCCCGTCTGAGCGGGCCATGAGCGCCTTTCTGATCCGGTCTGCGACGGACAACGCCTCGGTCAGTCTGGGGGGGACCGCCGACGCGAGCGCAAACCGGGCAACGGTTGGCAAAGTTTCCTGTCCCCTGGCAGCTAACGCCTTGAACCTGATTTCAGGTTGAAGTCTGGGTCTGCGGTAAAGAACAAACTTGGACCCCGGCGGCTGGCTCCACCCTTGCTGTTTGAGGGTTGCAGTATCTAACTGCAGGGCTGAATAGATACTTTGAGGAAGCATTTTCGATAAGGGCTTGGTATTCTTGGCCTTCCCTTCCAAACCATCCAGGAAGCCCTGCCGCCAGATTCGATACTCTTCCTCCGTGTAGGGGGCCAAAATTCTTACTGCCTCTTCGTCAGAGGATAAAGGTTCATTTTCTTCCAGGGGCCGGATGTTGACCAATCCCAGACTGCCCTCCTTGATTCTTCCCTCCACCCACGATTCGGCCCTGCCGAGATAGCCTATCCTTCCAGCGAGGATTTCCAGGGCGCTCCTTTCGTCTTTGTTTAATCCTGTAACCTGCCATAGCGCGGTCACCGGGCCATTCTCAGATAGCCGCACGAAGGTATCAAATATTTTGGTAGTTTTACCGTCAAGAGAGGCCCGGTAAAGAGGCATATAGTGGCGAGTGTGAGCCAGACTGACCTGATCCATGGGCAGAGAGAAAACCGGAAGTTCGCCTGAAAGTTTGGTGATCAGGGCGATGAGCGCATCCTCCGCTACATCTTCCTTGGCTTTGAAGTGCCAGGTGGATATAAGGGTTCTCAGAAGGCGCCATGGTGAAGGCGGCCATTCCACCAAACCCTCGTTAACCTGGGCATCCCATGGGGTGGCATGATACCTTCCGGCCAGAAAGTGGAACTCAATGGCGATCATGGTTAGGGCTCATAGGTTACCCTGGTTATCCTGGGGTCAGCAAAGAGGGACTGGTTGGCCTTGATGAGGGAGGGCAATTCTTTTTCAATATCATCCAGACTTGGTAAACTGAAGTCACCGGGACGGCTGACTCTGATTTCGCCATCCATCACCAGGTCACACGCCGTTCTTAGGCGTAACCCTGTTTTGAGAAATCTCTGGATCTTAAACAGGGATAGGCTAATGAGCAGCCTTTCAAAGTCCCCCCCCAACCGATAGCCCCTGACCTGCGCCAGATCGAGGTTGAAATACGCCGTTATCTTCCCTGAAAATTCTTCCCTATGGAAGGGTACGTGACCGAATCCCTTTTTGGTGTCACCGCTGGGGTCAACATCATCACGTTTGACTCCGCCGCTGGGGGCTATAGTCACCTCCCGGGCCTCGATGAAGGCGGAGAGGGACCGTGGCAACTTAAACCTGCCACCCGCTATATCGCTCTTAGAAAGGAACAACCCGTGGAGGAGGGTGTTCACATCATATTTGGCTAAGGCTATGGCCAGCAGACTAAAATCGACCCTGCCTTTTTCCAGAACTTCAAGTTCCTTTTTAAACATTGCGTAGAATGTCTTATCTTTGCTCTCCAGAATGTAAGGGCTGTTGACCCTGTGGGCCTCAAGAATAGAGCAGGTCAGAAATTTTTCATCTTTGTCATAAATGGCGATGTAGGGGAGACCATGCAGGGGCGGCACGAGGGCCTGATTCTCCTCATCCCAACAGACCTCTTCCAGGCGGTTAGCCATACTTTGAGGAGACTCGACCAACAGCATGGACGTACCGTCCGACAACTCATAGGTAGCCGCCCCAAGGTCAGGGAAGCCTGTGGGTTGGAATCTGGACCCCTGGACGGGTTTCAGGTCGACTTCCAGAAGCAGACGGTTTTCTTTTTGCAATCGCGAAAAATCTAATCCCATCTTCAATCTCCTCTTGGTTTACTGCTTGCGAAGCACTCGGGATGCCAAAAATTCCAAATCTTTCTTCCCCAATGGGAACAGCAACGCGGCCGCCGTCCTCCTGGAATACTCACCATTGAGGGGGGCGGAATCCAGGGCCGGGACCAGATATGAACCCTTCAGCCTTCTGGCTGCCGTGGCCGTAGCTGTTGCACCTTGGCCCATACTGGCCTGATGATGAATGATAGGATTGATGGGGACTTCGATGTCTCTTACCTTCTGACCGGCAAAACACAGCTTCAGAAGACCGTATCCCGCCCCCGGCCAAAGATCCGGCTCCGGTCGTGGTGCCCAGGATGACCACTCGAACCTGGGCCAGTCGATCAGGGCAAGGCCCCAAAGCAGAGATGCTAATTTTTCAAAGTCAACCCGCCCCTCGATGAACGCGCTTACCCCGGCAAGGCCAGCCCTGACCCTGAAGAAGTCTGACCAGCAGGCGTGCCCGGATTGCTGCGCCAAGACGAGTCGTCGGTGCATGATGCGGTTTAGCGAGTTGACCGGATCTCCCTCCACCCACACCACCTCGTTGGCCAAGTCCTCATCCCATTGGGCATAACCTGTGCCATCCTTCCGTAACCCTGAACGCACCGGTTCCAGATGGCCGCGCAGCGGCAGCCAAACCTGCTGGTCCTTTATCCTGAATTTCCCGGTGATGGAGGTCAGAGCCGCGGCGAGGCGAAACTCAGCCGACCCGTCATCCGTTTTTGCGACCCATTCGGGAGGAAGCGGGGGAATGGGGGGAATGTAGGATTCGGTGACCCAGCGGGAGCGTTTGGCGAGGGCCACCTCACACTCTCCCAGGGCCAAAAGGACGGCGGTAGTTCTCGACCTGCCACCCAAATTGCAGAGGTCCCAGATGGCCCTTTCCAGAACCTGCAAGGCACTCGAGATAGTGGCTGGCGCTTTTCCCTTTGACGACTTGCTCCTGAAAGTCCGGAGCCAGTTGTCCATGCCGGTCAGCAGTTCGGCCTCGGGTCGGTACCCCACCCTGTGTCTGCCAATGGGGACCGCAAAATAAGCCAGCCCGTTTCTCACCTGGAACCCGTAGCGCTGAAAGGCAGAGATGCCCCGGTCCACCCCCAGCGTGGCCACGGCCCTGGCAAAATCCAGGCCATCGGCGGCTTGCCGGCGCCCAACCTGGGCTTTGCCCTCTGAGAACAGGGCTCTCAATTCCCTGAGGGAGCAGGGCTGCTTCCATAACGGAAGCCAGATCTCCGCCCGGGAGTCCAGTTCATCCTGCGCCGAGGCGCTGGCGTAACCAACTCCCAACTGCTGTACCGTGAACGGGTAGGCCAGGACCCCTGGCCCCGGCCTCCCCATGCTGCGCACGCAGGCGGCCGCAAACAGGAGCGTCCCCTCGATCATCAGGATGAAATCCCAGGGGTTAATGAGCGAATCCGCGTCGAAACCGGCCGTGGCGTTGGCGCCTCCGGCCGCAGCGGGATAGAATTGGCCGATGGCGGTATCTTTGAGCAAACTCCCTGTTGGCCTGCCGGATAGAGCGGCATCGAGCCACATCAGCGACTTGTCTTGCGGACGGCCGGAAGGCAAATCGATTACGTCGGCCAGGCGCTGCATGAAGTTGTTCGTGAATTCCAACCGACCATCGTTTCCTCCCGTGCCGAGAAGAGGAGGGTACTTCGCCCCTTCATTGGTGATAACATAAACGGCATCCAGCCACGGCAGGGCTTCATCCGGAAACTCATTCCGGCATAATTCCAGGAGAACCGTTTTTTCTTCCTTGTCAGGCTTATCCGCCAGACTCAACCTTTGGAGAAGTCGCCGGGATAGCCCTATGATGTCCTTGTAACCAGAAAAGCGTCCTGCCGGAGTAGCACAGATGGCCTTAAGGGGGGCGATTTTATTTTCTTTGTCGGCCAGATAAAAGCCGCTCCCCCCGTTCCAGGGGGCGACAATCGGCGTGGGCTCATAGGTCTCCATCAGGAAGTGCAGGAGGAGGCTGTAGTCGAGGGTAGATTTAATGACAAAAGTCTCGTTCTCCCACCAGGCGACGGCTTTGGGGTCCGCCTGTTCGGCCACCAGCCTGAATACCCCCAGGGCCTTGAGGTAATGCGCCAGCGGAGTGGGGGAGCACCCGGCAAGGCGGAGGGTGGTTGAGCCTGGCATCTCTGTTGCTCCTTACTCTGCGGCCGAGGCCCTCCAGTCGGCTATCCTGAGGACCGTCTCCAGGAAGGCCAGCCTGAAGGGGCCGAGCCGGTCCCGCAAGGTTATGGCCCGTTCGATCCAGGAAGGGCCCAGATCCCCTTCTCCCAGGATCATTGGAGACAGGTTGAGGCTAATGGCCTCGCTATGGCGCCCATTGCCCAGGTCAACATCCGGCAGTTCATCTTCATGCCAAACCCCACAGGCAAACGGCAAGTCAGGGTCTTCCGGCTTCGTCTCCCCGGGCAGGGAACGCAGGGCGAGGCGAACCTTGCCATGGTGGCTGGCAATCAGGTAGGCGATGAGGTCTTTATCCGGGATGGTGGCCGGTGCCTGCTGGAGCCAGGCAAGGGCCGAGGCCAGTTCGTGCCTGAAGAATCGACGTGCCGGCCTGGGGGTGGTACCAGGCTTCTCACCAGGTGCGTCCATCCCGGACTTGGCCCAGAGGCCGGGGGCGTATCCCGGGAACCCAGCCAGTTTGTTCTGAAAAACGGCGTGGGCCTTGCCCACATCATGCCAGACTGCCGCCGTCACCAGCGCCTCCACCATTTCCTCATCCAGGCTGAACTCTTGCGCCAGCCGCCGGCACTCTCGCGCCACTTCCTGGGAGTGCCTGGGGATCGTGACCCATTTCGAGGCCCGGGTGTTGGGGCCGTCCTCGATGGTCTCGTTGGCCGGCTGGTCGGGAACATCGACCTGGGGCACCGGGGCTCCTTCGCTGGCGGGAAAACCGGTCCAGCCCAGAAGCGGGTCGTAGCCCCCCGCGCCAGCGCTAAAAAGCAGGATCTGGCCGGGGAACACCTCATACCTGGCTACTTTTTGCCAGGCGCCGCTAAGATGGTCCCATTTCCAGGCGGCCACCCCCTTCTTTCCCAGGAATTCACGGCAACTGCCAAGGGGGACGGCGCACAGTTCTTGGCGTATAGGGGGAGGCAGGTCTGCCGGCGGCGCTTCATCGTCAAAATCTCTCCAGTAGACCTGGAGGTCGCTGTCCTTCTGGTTCCGGATATAGCGGGACACGTCCAGGTCGCTGCCGCTCTGGTCGGATGAGGTATCGAAGAGGTCGACGATGTCTTTGCGCCGGATCACCGGCTCGACCTTCTCTGTTTCGGTATGGTCCACCATCTGGAGGGTATTGATGTCTGCGGACTTCAGCCCCTGGAGAATTCTCCGGCTCTCCTGGATGTCGTCGAACCCGTAGGGCAGGCAGAGCCTGTCCAGCACCTGACGGGCTTTCTCCTCCGCTTTGTCCTGCTTCAGCTTCGGGTCATCCTCCCTGAGGCGGGTGGACAATTCCCCTATCCCGGGACTGGAAATCCAGAAAGCCTCGCTTTCCGGGTATTCCCCGTAACGGTTGAGGCGGCCGAAGCGCTGGACCTGGGAGGCCCAGGGGGCCACCTCCGTAAACAGGACCCGGGCAGACACGTCCACCCCGGCCTCCACAGTCTGGGTGGCCACCACGATGCGGTCCCCTTCGCCCCCCAGCAGGTCCTCGTGCCGTTTCCGGTCTGGCTCCCTGAACCGGGAGTGCACCAGGGCCGTGGTGTCGGCGGTCCTGCCGGCCTTAATCAAATTCTGGTAAACCTGCTGGGCCCTGGCAACCCGGTTGACCACCGCCAGGGTCAGGTGGCCGGGGACGTGCCGACTGAGTATCTCATCCGCCAGGGACCGGGCGAAGGACTTGTCATCCGTGGTGAGTTCTGTCTCGGCGGGGACCAGGTCCTTGGGAGCCATCAACCGTTTTTGCACCGGGGGCAAAGATGCTTCCTCCCTGGACAGGGTGAGCCGGCGCCAGCCCGCTTCCGGCCGCCGGTGGTCCACCGTGGCCAGGCCGCCTTCGTCCAGGGTGGCGCTCATCCATAGCGAGAGCGTCTCCCCGTAAGTTGCCAGTTTCTCCCGGAAGGCATGAAGCTGCGCCGTAGTTTTCAGCCCCACACCCATGAGTTGGGTTTCGTCCATCACCCAGAGGCAGTCATTGTTGATGAGCCCGAAATGGATGGGCCAGCGGAACCGGCTCATGGCGTAGCCCCGGTTGAGGGCCCGGGAAAGCAGTTGGTCCTGGGTCCCCACCAGGATCAACTCCCGGTCGGCGTTGATGTCCCAATCCAGTTGGACCTCCCCTCCCATCATCACGTGGACTGACGGTTTCCTGTCCTGTGGTATCATTCCTTCCCGAGCGAGATTGTCCACCCAGACCTGGGCGTTCTGGACCGTCTGGTCCACCAGCACCCGCATGGGCAGGCAGTAGACTATGCGTCGGGGGGTGGGGGCCCCGGTTACCAGGCGTTTGTAAAGCCACGCCAGAACCACCGCCGCGGTTTTCCCCATCCCCGTGGGGATGTGGACCACCTCCGGCCAGGGCTGGGTGGCGAGATGAACTTGATAGGGATAGGGGTCGAGGGGGGCCGCCAGAGCGCACTTAAAGAACGGGCCGTAGTCGCGGTCGGTCTTGGCGCGGCATGGGGGAAGTTCTGCGGCAGCCATGAATGGTCGTCCGGTCTACACGATAATTTCTTTGAGTATGTTCACCACTACCAGATTATTGCCTGAAACTGCAAGCTATTTAGCGACAAGATGACCTCGAGGCAAATGGGTCCACGGCTTACGGCCGTGGTGGAACGCCGTGATATAAATGTCTGCGTCATAATAATGGATGCTTCAATGGGTCCACGGCTTTTGGCCGTGGTGGAATTATCTGAAATATGGAGTGGCTTATACAGGATTTATGCTTCAATGGGTCCACGGCTTTTGGCCGTGGTGGAATAATGGGTCGAGGAATTCGACAACCTGGTGGTTCAGGCTTCAATGGGTCCACGGCTTTTGGCCGTGGTGCAAGTTGGCCAGCCCCCGGTCCTTCGGGCTGCGGTGGACGCTTCAATGGGTCCACGGCTTCTGGCCGTGGTGCAAGGGACATCGGCAAGGCCAGGAGGGAGCTTATCCAGGCTTCAATGGGTCCACGGCTTCTGGCCGTGGTGCAAGCGGTGCCGGGGGGCCACGGTGAAAGAGGCGCTGGTTGCTTCAATGGGTCCACGGCTTCTGGCCGTGGTGCAAGGCCAGGCCCGGCAAAACCAAGCCTGGTGAAAATCTCAGAGTGCCTTTTTGCGAACCTCATCCTGTCGATGCTCTTTTTCGGTTGTCAAAGAGCCACAGAGGGGATAACTATCTAAAATCATTGGGGAGCGAACCTCCCGGGAAATTCGCTTCACTCCCGGTTCGCACCTCCCGTCATACGGAACCCCATTGTGGCAAAAATTGGCTGCAATTTCCAGCATCAGTTGTATCCTTTAAAAATATAATGTTTCAATCCGCTGCCCATCTTGATTTAAATCACCCTTATCCAGGTTTTTTAAAAAACCTGTAGGTTAGTTAATAATAAACCTTTACTTGCTAATTATATCAATATATAATCGAATATAAGATACGAAAAGAAGCGGGGTTTCAGTCATGGGAAAGGTCTACCTTTATTTGCGAGTGAGCAGCCCCAGCCAGGTGGACGGGTTCGGCTTTGACCGTCAGGAGGAGGTCTGCCAGGCATACGCCAAAAAGGTTGGGTATGAGATCGCCGGGGTTTTCCGAGAGGCTGGGGTTTCCGGGGTTACGGATGAAACCCAGCGACCTGCCTTTCAGGAGATGATGACCGACATTTTGAGCAACGGTGTCAAGATCGTGATCGTGGAGAGCATGGACCGGCTGGCCAGGGAGTTGCGCATACAGGAAACCTTGCTGATCTACCTGGCCTCCAAGGGCGTTGACCTGATAAGCGCCAGGACGGAAGAGAACATCACCCAGGCGGTCAAGGATGACCCCCTGAAGAAAGCCCTGGTGCAGATCCAGGGGGTGTTCGCCGAGTTGGAAAAGAACCAGCTAGTGCGGCGACTTAGGAAGGGCCGGGAGCGCAAGCTGGCCGCCACCGGGAGATGCGACGGGCGCAAGCCCTATGGGCAGACCCCGGAGGAAAAGAAGGTCATCGAACGAATCAGGGCCATGCGGCGGACCCGGAGAAACGGTTCCCCGGGGATGACCATGCAGGAGATCTGCGACCGACTCAATAACGAGGGGATTCCAACCAGGCTGGGCAAGCAATGGTTTCCGGCGCAGATCCACGGCGTCTTGAACCGGGGGAAAAGATAACCCGGATAGGGTCCACGCCCACCTTGCGCTCTGCTGTGCCCAGCCCCCGGCAGCCCCTACGCCCAGCACCAGCGCCCCAGCGCCGCATGCCGCTCCATGGCCCCCAAGAGGGGTAAGGCCACGGCCCGGCCCGAAACCGGAACCCGGGGACGGGACTCCTACCCCCCCGGTCAATATTATCCGCACGGAGATTTTTTCATTTTTCATTTCTGACAAACTTGTCAGGTCGCTTTTTCACAGGCATGGGTAATGAGATGGACCCGGGGAGGAAAACCTTATAGCGGCCCCAGAGGGCAAGCCTAGACTTGCCCCTGCAATGGCCCTAAAAAAACGTTAAACGCTTTCTGCGGCGTGTATACGCTTCGACGTAAGGTTAGGTCCAGGCTAGGGGGGCGAGGTTGGAGCAGGGGTCAATATATGATGACCATATCCAAACAGCTTATAAATTATTCAAGTAGTTGAGATATAGCAGTGATCATCACTCCGTCTTCACATTATCCGGCAGTTCTACGTTTGGGGTGAAGAAGTGAAACGGTTCATCGAATGGCGGATAAACTGTCTGGTCAAAGTGGGGGCACGAATTTCTGGCCATCCCCGGAGATGGTATGTGCATATCGCCTCAGCCTTTCTTCTGGGACACCATTAACGGGCGGTGTCGGCCTGGGGCTCATAGGCCTTCCAGAAAGGTGGCATTTGATCGCTGAAGCCTCGGTATGTCCAACTTCTCGGGAAAATTGAGGTTTCGGGAAACTAAATTGCCCCCGCTCCCCGATTAAACCCGGGAGCGAGGGCAATGAAGTCGAAGGTTAATGGTTCGTAAGGATAATTAATTAGAATTCATATTTCAGGCCCAGGTTTACCCCCTGGTTGGAGCTTCTGCTCCGCCCCACTTCGGCGGTGTAGCCGACGTTGGCCACGAGGCTTTTGGAGATTCTGGTCGGGATATCAGCACTCACCACCGCAAAGTCCCGGCCGGGGGTATCGGTCCGGAAGTTCATGGTGCTGCTCCCCTGGGCCAGACGGGCGTTGAGGCCGCGGGTGTTATCGGAATACTCGTGCTGCCATACGACCGAGACTTGTGGCTTCACGGTGACGTTCCCTACCTTGGCTTTGTAGGACGCCCGCGCCCCTACACCCGTTTGCAGGGAATCCGCCGTCTGACTGTCCAC
>Ga0299912_10004666_pt1 | contig 11236 bp, 8 predicted proteins | sample RVTome_2_FD_207667 | JGI IMG/M metagenome (GOLD analysis project Ga0299912, IMG submission 207667) | Soil microbial communities from uranium-contaminated site in the Upper Colorado River Basin, Wyoming, United States - RVT95D214 (version 2) ... | reverse complement strand
GTTCGACACCGCCTTCCTCGACGGCCTGTCGAAGGACCCCGAGGGGCTCGTGAAGATCCCGCCGCTCGACTATCTGCGCGAGGCCGGCAACGAGGCCATCGAGCTCGTCATGTGGCTGATCATGCGCGGTGCTCTCGGCGAGAAGGCCGCAGAGGCCTTCCGCTTCTATCACGTGCCGGCGTCGTCGACCGCCGTCGGAAGCATCATCCTGGAGACCAAGGACTTCCACGAGCAGCGCAAGGGGAAGGCCGCGGCATGAAAATCGTGATGGCCGGTCAAGGGGCCTTCGGTCAGAAGCACCTCGACGGCATCAAGAACATCGACGGCGTCGAGGTGGTCTCCCTGGTGGGCGGCAACCAGGAGTCCACCCGCCAGGTGGCCGGGAAGTACGGCATCCCCCACCACACCGGCGATCTGGGCGAGGCCCTGGCCATCCCCGGCGTGGAGGCGGCGATCCTCGCCACGCCCACCCAGATGCACGCCGCCCAGGCCGTGCAGTGCATGCAGGCCGGCAAGCACGTCCAGATCGAGATCCCCATGGCCGACACCCTGGCCGACGCGGAATGGATCGTGGATACGCAAAAGAAGACCGGCCTGATCGCCATGGCCGGCCACACCCGCCGCTTCAATCCCAGCCACCAGTGGGTGCACAACCGCATCAAGTCCGGCGAACTGAAGGTCCAGCAGATGGACGTTCAGACCTACTTCTTTCGCCGCACCAACATGAACGCGGCCGGCCAGCCGCGCAGCTGGACCGACCATCTGCTCTGGCATCACGCCTGCCACACGGTGGACCTGTTCCAATACCAGACGGGTGAGACAGCTTCGGTCGCCCGCGGCGTCGAAGGCCCGCACCATCCGGACCTCGGCATCGCCATGGACATGTCGATCCAGATGAAGGTCCCAGGCGGGGCGATCTGCACGCTTTCCCTGTCGTTCAACAACGACGGGCCGCTAGGCTCGTTCTTCCGCTACATCTGCGACAACGGCACCTACATTGCCCGCTACGACGACCTGTTCGACGGCAAGGACAACCAGATCGACGTGTCCAAGGTCGATGTGTCGATGAACGGCATCGAGCTGCAGGACCGCGAGTTCTTCGCCGCCATCCGCGAGGGCCGCGAGCCCAACTCCAGCGCCGCCCAGGCGCTTGAGGCCATGCGCACCCTGGACACGATCGAGAAGAGCCTGGTGTAAGGGCGACGCCGTCGTTCCATACGTCATCCCCGGGCTTGTCCCGGGGACCCATGCACACTGATCGCGCCGGTGAGGACCATGTTCTTGGGTGGCCGGCATGAAGCCGGCCATGACGAGCTAGAGTGATCGGATAAGCCCATGCAAACCCGCAAGCTCGGACCGTTCGACGTCTCAGCCATCGGGCTCGGCTGCATGAGCCTCTCCCACGCCTACGGCTCGCCCCCGCCGCGCGAGGACGCGGCCAAGGTGCTGCTGACGGCGCTGGAGCTCGGCTACAGCTTCTTCGACACCGCCGCCCTCTACGGCTTCGGCGCCAACGAGACCCTGGTGGGCGAGGTGCTGGCCCCGCATCGGGCCAAGATCGTGCTGGCGTCCAAGTGCGGCATGACGGGCGTGGACGGGGTGCGGGTGATCGACGGCCGGCCCGAGACCCTGAAGGCCACCTGCGAGGAGAGCCTGAAGCGCCTGCGCACGGACGTCATCGACCTCTACTACCTGCACCGTTGGGACAAGAAGGTTCCCATCGAGGATAGCGTCGGCGGCCTCGGTGATCTGGTGACGGCCGGAAAGGTCAGGGCCATCGGCCTGTCGGAAGTCTCCGCCGCGACCCTGCGCAGGGCCCATGCGACGCATCCGATCACGGCGGTGCAGACCGAATATTCCCTGTGGACCCGCAATCCCGAGATCGCGGTGCTCCACGCCTGCCGCGAGTTGGGCGTCGGCTTCGTGCCGTTCAGCCCGGTGGCGCGGGGGTTCCTCACCGGCAAGCTGACGGACGTGGAGGCGCTGGAGCCACGCGACATCCGCCGCCACATGCCGCGCTTCCAGGGCGAGCATTGGACGAAGAATTTGGCGCTTTTGCCGGCCTACGAGGCGGTGGCGCGGGATGTGGGCTGCACGCCGGCCCAGCTGGCCCTGGCTTGGCTGCTGGCCCAGGGGCCGGACATCGTGCCCATCCCCGGCACCACCTCGTTGGAGCACCTCGCCGAGAACGCCGGCGCGGCGGCGGTGAGCCTCTCGGCGGATGTGCTCGCGCGTCTCGACAGCCTGATCAATGCCCGGACGGTGAGCGGCGACCGCTACAACGAAGCCACCTACGCCGAGATCGACACCGAGCGCGCCTGACCCCGTCCGTCCAGCGCCCGCCGGGCTAATCCGTGATCGGCTGGCCGAGCAGGTCTTCGGACCGTTCGACCTTGATCAGCACGGCCCACCCCTTCTTGTCCGGATCGCGGTCCTTCTCGGGCTGGATCAGCCGCTCCCAGACCTTGTCGTAGATAGGCCCGGACTTGTGGATCGAGGCGACGCCGTACAGACGCGCGATGCCCGCGATCGGCAGCACGCCTTGGTTCATCAGGTCATAGTTGCTGTAATAGACCGTGACCTTGGAGCCCTCGATCATATTGGTGGTGGTCGAGCCGCGGCCGCGCTCCCACAGGGAAATGTGGTCGTCGTCATAGACCTGCACGCTGCCGCGGGGGGTGACCTGAGCGTAGCCGTCCGGCAGGACGCTGCCGATCAGGCAGACGTGCGCCGGAAACGCCGAATCGATGTGCGGCTGGATCTTCTTCGGAATGCTCGCCATGCGAGATGCTCCCCATCAACGGCTCTAAGGCCCTGCGGGGACATATCCTACGGCGCCGGCGCCACTGTCCAGCGCCTGATCGGAAAAGGCTCAGGCGGCCAGATCGGCGAGGCCAGTGCGGTCGCTCAGCATCACCCGGCGGCAACTCGGCAGGGCGATCAGATCGTCGTCCTGCAGCTGGGTCATGGTCCGCGACACGGTCTCGATGGTCAGGCCCAGATAGTCGGCGATGTCCTGGCGGGACATGGGCAGATCGACCTGGCCCTGGGCGGGGATGCGCTTGGCCATGTCCAGGAGGAACCACGCGACCCGCTCGGCGGCGTTCTTGCGGCCCAACAGCAGCATGTGCTCCTCGCTGCGGCCGAGGTGATGCAGGGTGAGCGACCACAGTTTGTGGGCCGTCCCGTTGTCCCGGCCGGCGCGCTCGGCCAGATGGCTGCGGCGGATCGCCACCAGCACGCAGTCGCTGACCGCCTCGGCGGACAGGCTGTGATCGATGCCGGCCTCAAGGCCGAACACGTCGCCCGGCAGGAAGAACTCGCTGATCTGGCGGCGGCCATCCGCCAGGATCCGATAGGTCCGGGCCACGCCGCTCAGCACCCGATAGACGAAAGCAGAGGGCTCGCCCTCGCCGTAGATCTCCTCGTTGCGGACGTAAGTCGTCTTGACGCCGTCCACGCCCAGTGGGTCCGCGGCGCCCGCTCCGGCGCGATCAACCTGGGTCCACGGACGGCGATCGATGGAAAGTTCGGCGTGCATCGGAATCCCCAAAATTTCGAATGCCGCGGGCGGTGCGGCGATGAGTATGGGATAGGCCGGACACGTGTTCGGTGAAATTTCGGTCGTCCCCTTATGGGATACTACGTAGTCGACTGGGGGCCGGGCGTTTGGCGAGCGTCGAATTCGCCTATAAGCAGTCCGTGCGGACCAGTGGATCGCACCACTAGGCAGAGGAGCAGCGGGGGGGTGCTGACCCGCGTTGGACCATTCAACCTTCTGATAGGGTCCGGCCGCGATAGCACCGCGGCTCGTTCGACCTTCGCTGTCGCCGTCATGGCCATGACCGGAGCGGTGCAGTACGTGATCGCGCCGGCCATCGGCGGCGCCCATCCCTATCTCCTGCTGACCCCGGCGGTGGCGGCGCTCGGCCTGGTCGGCGGCGTCAGCTCGGGTGCGGCGGCGACGCTCGTGGGCCTGGTGATCGGCATGGCCTGGGCGCGCTGGACGTCCGAGTTTCGGAGTTTGGCGGTGGTCGAGACCCTCGTCTTCGCCACGGTGGGCGCGGTGGCGACCTTCGTCGGCGACCACGCGCGACGCGATCGCGCCAATGCCGAGAAAAGCACGCTGTCGATGCTGTCGCGCGAAGCCCACCTACGCTCGATCCTCGACACCGTGCCCGACGCCATGGTGGTGATCGACGAGGCGGGCCTGATCCAGTCGTTCAGCAAGGCCGCCGAGCGGCTGTTCGATTACTCGGCCGAGGACGTGATCGGCCGAAACGTCCAGATGCTGATGCCCGCGCCCTACAGTGAGAACCACGACGGCTATCTGGAGCGCTATCGCCAGACGGGAGAGCGGCGGATCATCGGCATCGGCCGCGTCGTGGTGGGCGAGCGCAAGGACGGCTCCACCTTCCCTCTGGAGCTGTCGGTGGGCGAGATGCGCTCGGGCGACAATCGCTTTTTCACCGGCTTCATCCGCGACCTCACCGAGCGCCAGCAGACCGAGGCGCGCCTGCACGAGCTCCAGGACGAGCTGGTGCACATCTCCCGCCTCACGGCGCTGGGCGAGATGAGCTCGGCCCTGGCGCACGAGCTGAACCAGCCGCTTTCGGCCATCGCCAACTATCTGAACGGCGTTCGCCGCCTCTTGGAAGCCAAGCCCGAGGCGATGTCCCCCAAGGTGCGCGAGGCCCTCGACAAGGCGGTGGAGCAGACGTTGCGCTCGGGCGACATCATTCGCCGGCTGCGCGAGTTCGTCTCCCGGGGCGAGGCCGCCCAGCGCGTCGAGGGGATGTCACGGCTGGTGCAGGAGGCCAGCGCCCTGGCCCTGGTGGGCGCCAAGCAGCAAAGCGTGCGCGTGATCCTGGCTCTGGACACAAGCGCGGACCTGGTTTTCGTGGACAAGATTCAGATACAACAGGTGCTGCTCAACTTGATCCGTAACGCCGTGGAGGCCATGGCCGGCTGCCCTCGCCGAGATCTGACGATTTCAAGTGTTCCGACAGCGGACAACATGATCGAAGTCAGCGTCAGCGACACCGGCTCGGGCCTCGATCAGGACGTCGCAGCCAAGCTGTTCCAGCCGTTCACCACCACCAAGGCTCAAGGCATGGGGGTCGGCCTGTCGATCTGCCGCACCATCGTCGAATCGCACGGCGGGCGCATCTGGGCCGAGGCCAATCCGGAAGGCGGGACCATCTTCCGCTTCACGGCGCCGCGAGCGCCCGTCGAGGAGGCGGCCGATGTCAACTGACGCATCCTCTGGCGCCCGCGTACACGTGATCGACGACGACGAGGCGGCGCGCGATTCCCTCGGCTTCCTGTTCGAATCCGCCGACCTGGCGGTGCGGACCTATGAGTCCGCGCTGCATTTCCTCCGCCACATCGATGACGGCCCGGCTGGCTGCGTCGTCACCGACGTGAGGATGCCGGGGATGAGCGGAATGGACCTCCTGCGCGAACTAAAGGCCCGCAATACGGTGCTGCCGGTGGTGGTCATCACCGGCCATGGCGACGTGCCCCTGGCGGTGGAGGCCATGAAGGCCGGCGCCTTCGACTTCCTGGAAAAGCCCTTCGACGACGAGCGCCTGCTCGGGATCGTCCGCCGCGCCCTGGACCACGTGATCGGAAGTCCGGTGGACGATGAGGTCGCCGCCATCCGGGCCAAGGCGGCGCGCCTGTCCCAGCGCGAGCGTCAGGTGCTCGCGCGGCTAGTGGAGGGCCAGCTCAACAAGACCATCGCCTGGGAGCTCGGCATCAGCGCCCGGACGGTGGAGGTCTATCGCGCCAAGCTGATGACCAAGATGGAGGCCTCCGCCTTCGCGGATCTCGTCCGAATGGCCCTTCGCGCCGGCGATCTGGGCGAGTAGATCGCGTTCGCTGTCGCTTGAGGCGCATCAAAGCGAGCCGGCGCGTCGGCGCGTAACTTTGATGACGATGACCTCGCTCCTAATCCCCGCCGAGGCGGGTGCCGCGCGCGCCATTGCGATCGTCGAGGACGACCGCGCGGTTCTGCACTCCCTGACGTTCGTCCTGGAGGCCGAGGGCTATGTCGTGCACGCCTTCAAAACCGGCCTTCAGGCCTTGCGCAGCCGGGACATCGCCACGGTGCAGGCGCTGATCATAGACTACGGTCTGCCGGACCTGGACGGCCTGTCGCTGCTGCGCGGCCTCAGGAGCCGGGGCGTGAACGCCGCCGCCCTGCTTGTCGTCAGCAACCCGACGCGGCGGTTCATGGAGGAGGCCCGCCGACTTGGCGCGCCGGTGATCGAGAAGCCCTTCATCGGCGAGGCTCTGAACGCGAGCCTGCGCGACCTGATGCTGCAGGCGCCTGCCGTCCACTGAATCGCCTACTTTGCGGCGGCCTTGGCGCGCGCGGGCTTGCCGATGTCGCGGCTCCAGCGGACGGTCAACTTCGCGCCCTGCTGGCCGCCGAGCTGGGACGCGATCGAAAACCGCCGCCGGACCTGCCAGACGACTTGCGCGCTCGGACCTTCGCGGCCGCCGCCGACGATCTCCACATAGACGTTGTCGCTGATGTATTTTCCGCCGGCGACGGTCACGCCCGAGCCGCCGTCGCCGCCGATCACCAGCCGGTCCAGCCCGGCGAACTGCTTCAGGCCGCCCATCACGTCGAAGCCGCCGCCGGTGGCCAGGGCCGTCACCGTCGAGGCGAGCTGGGCGCTTTGGCCGCCGGAAAGCTGGGCCGCCGAGGAGCCGAACAGCACCTGTGAGAGGATTTCTTCCTGCGGCAGGCTTGGCGAGGAGCTGAGGGTGATCTCCGGCTTGGCCGCCGTGCCCCGGATGTGGATGGTCGAGGTCAGGGTGGGGGTTTCGTAGGAGGCGGACAGGTCCAGGCGGATCTGTCCGGGCGAGTCGCCGAGCCGGATCGAGCCGGAGTCGTCGAAGTCGAATCGGTGGCCGGCGAAGTCGTAGGCGCCCTGAACCACATAGGCCTGGCCGGTCAGATGTGGGCTGGCTAGCGTGCCGGTGATCCGCGCGTCCAGCGACAGCTCCGCGTCGATCCCCAGCCCCTTGACCGACACGTGTCGGGGCGCGGTCAGGCTCACGTCCAGATCGACCGGCAGGGTCCGCGCCGGCGGCGGCGCGTATTGCGGCGCCTCGGTCACGGGCCGATTGATCTCCACCACGTCCAGGCTGGGCGGCGTGCGGGGCAGGCGGGTCTCGGCGTTGATCTCCGCGCGATTGAGCTGCAGGGCCCCTTCAAGCCGCGCGCGCCCGTCCGCGCCTCGGGTGACGTTGACCAGGCCAGTCGCCCGCGCCTGGGCCGCGTCGCTGTCCAGGAGGCGGAAGTTTTCGAGCTTGAGGGTGAGGTTCGACGCCCCGCCGCGCTCCAGACTGATGGAGCCGGAGCCGCTCGCCCTGCCGTCCTTGCCGTCCTGGGCGGTGAAGCTGGACAGGGTGATGGTCTTGCGCTGCAGGGCGGCGTCCAGGCTCAGGTCGGTTAGCACCAAGCCGGTGGCGAAGTCTTCCAGCCGCCCTTGCGTCACCGACGCTTGGCCGGTCAGCTCGGGATCCTTGAGCGTGCCGCCAAGCGTGGCCGAGACGCGCGCCTGTCCGGCCAGGCTCCGCTCGCCGCCGTAGAACAGCGACCACAGCGGCCGGATCTCGCCCTCGGCGGAGAACTGGCCCTGGATCGGCTTGTCCGTGGCCACCGCGATGCGCAAGGGCGCGGCGGACGCCACGGCGGGCAACACGATGTTCAGGCTCGACTTCAGCCCGCCCGCTCCCGTGGCCTGGGCGGCGAGGGTCAGCCGGTCGCCCCGGAGCGACGCCTTGAGCGCCCCGTCGACTTCGGTTCCGGCGGAGGCGTCAACGCTGCGCGCGTTCTTGAGGGTCGCGTTGAGGTCGCCGGCCAAGGTGTCGCCCCGGCCCTGCACGGCGAAGTCCGCGTCGAAGGCCCCGGCGAAATCGCTGTCCACCGCCTTCAGGTCCACGCCGCGCACCGCGCCCGACGCGGTGAAGACCCCGCCCGCGCCTCGGGCGTCGAGGCTAGCCTGACCCTCGCCGAGCTGCAGGCGCACGCGGGTGATCCTGTCGTTGCCCGTGAGACCGAACACCGCCGGCTCCAGGGTGCGGAACGCCAGGTCGCGGAACTGGCCCTGGCCCTCCAGGGTAAGCCTCCGCCCGCCCGCGGCGTCCTCGTAGACGCCCGAGCCGTCTAGGCTGAACGCCCCTTGCGGCGCCCGCCCCGTGGCCGACAGCTTGAAAGGCGTGCGGCTGAACGGTCCCTGGCCGGTGAGGCGCGCCTTGGCCAGCACCACGCCCGAGCCGCGGACCACCGCGTTGTTCGCCGAAAGATCCACCGCCACGAGGGGAACGCGTCCGTCCGCGACCTTCAAGGTCCCGTTGGCCCGGCCCTCGGACAGGACCGCGCCTGGCCCGATGGCGACGGTCAGGTCGGCGGCGGAGGCCAGCCGCCCCCGCACTGTCGCCGAGCCGGCGAGCTGCACGCCGCCCGCGTCGACGTCTACGCCGATCAGATCCAGCCCGTCGGGCGCGACGCGGAAGCCGGTCTTCGCGCGGGCCGGGCCATAGACGCTGGCGGCGTTGACAGCGATCCCCCCGGTCAGGACCTCGCCCGCCGAGATAAGCGTCAGGTGCACGTGCGCGTCCGTGAGCTTCAGCCTGGGCAGGTCCACTTCGGCGAAGTCCGCCGCGAGGTCCGCGCGCGGGTCGGCGAGGCTGCCGGTGATGGTTCCCGCGCCGGCCCCCTTGCCGCCGATCTCCAGCGGCCCGATCCGGAACGGCCCCTGCGCGCTCCAGGCCGTGTTGAGCGCCAAGGCGCCGCCACGCCGCACCGCGCCTGCCGCGCTGAACCGCGCCTTGGCCCCCTCGATGGAGGCGGTCTGCACCTGCACGTTCCCCTCGCTCGCAGTCGCGGCGAAGGTCACGCTCGGCGCGGCGCCGAGTAGGCCGTCGAGGTCTGTGCTCCCGGTCTTCAGGTTCCGACCCTCGCCTTGCAGAGAGATCCTCCACGGCTTGCCCCTGCCAGATTGCGTGGCCGAGAGCCGCGACGACAGGGCGCCCGCCGCGCCCTTGCGTGCGCGGGCAAGGTCGCTCAGCTCCAGGCGCGCGTCATAGGACTGGCCGCCGAACAGGCCGGGGCGGCCCGAGCCGTTGAGGGTGAACCCGGCGCCCGAGGCCTTGAGGGCGCGCACCGCGAGTCGGCCGTCCGCGCGCAGCTCCACGTCCGCCTCGGCCTTGGGCGAAGCTCCGGCCAAGGCCGCGAGCATCCCGCCGCCCGCCCCGCCCGCGCCCTGGATCGCCGCCTTGCCGGTGAAGCGCGCGCGCCGCCCGGTCACCGACACCGACCCGCCCGCCCGCGCCAGGCGGTAGCCGTCGGCCGAGACCCCGGTGGCGCCGAAGGCCCCGTCAAGGCGCCAGGCGAGGAGGTCGCCCTTCAGCAGCCCGTCGACGCTTGCCGACGTGGTCTTGGCCCCCCCGCCCGTCAGGGCGCTGAGGTCGGTCGCCGTCAACGTCACTTTCAAGCCGGCCTTGGATCGCGCATGGGCCACATCGGCGGAGCCCTTGGCGCTCACGGCGAGGTTCGCGGACTTGGCGCGAAGCTCCACGAGGCTGAGGCCGTGCTTGGCCTTGCGGGTCACGGCCTCGATCTCGACCCGAGGCCCCACGCGGCGCGCCAGGTCGGCGGTGAGCGAGGAGGCCGTCAGGTCCGCGCGTGCGTTGAAGTCCCGGCGATCGCGGGTCCAGACGCCATGGGCGCTCAGCACCGTGGCGTCGCCGCTGGACACGACAGCGTCCACAGAGCCGGCCCGCGTGCGCCCCCGGGCGCTGGCGTAGGCCGCGAACGGCCGGTCCACGGGCAGGCCCAGCGCCCCGGCGAACGGGCCGCCCCGCGCCTCGGAGGCGCGGGCCAGCACGGCCAGGGGCCGTCCGCGGCGCACGTCGAAGCGGGCGTCCACGAAGTCGGTGGGCCGCAGCAGGCTGCGGATATTGACCGCGCCTGTCTCGCCGCTCCGGCCGCGCGGCAACTTGAGCCGGACGGCCAGGGTCATCAGGCCCCGCTGGACGCTGAAGGCGGGCAGCGTCTCCACCCGGGCGTTCAAGGATCGCAGGTCGAGGGTCACGGCCCGGCCGCCTTTGGACGGCGCGCCCTTGGGGCCCAGGACCGGCCTGCGGATCACCCGCACCAGCCCCGCGTCGGCCTCGTCGATCCGGGCGGAGAGCAGCGCGAGGGCGCCCGGAGTCCAGCGCACGCTTAGCCGGTCAGCCTCGATCCATACGCCCTTGGCGTCCGTCACCGTCACCTTGGCGACAGAGAAGCGTCCCCAGATGTCGCCCCGCACGCCCTCGACCTTGAGCCGCCCCAGCTGGCCGAGCTTCAGGCCGGAGGCGGCGGTTTCGATCAGATGTCGGCCGGTCGAGGTCAGCGGCCCGTAGCGGACCACGGCCAGGACGGCGAGCAGGACCGCCAGCGCCGCGAAGACGATACGCGTCCGCCGCGCGGGTCCCTTGCGGCGGCGCGGCGCCGGCGTGGGGGCGCGGCCGCTCAAAACGCCTGTCCTATGCTGAGATAGACCTGGATGACGCCGTCGCCGGTCCGGCGGTTCAGGGGGGTGGCCAGGTCAAGGCTCAGGGGTCCGAAGCCGAGGTCATAGCGGACGCCCACGCCGGCCCCGGCGCTGAAGCTCTTGAAGTCAGGATATTTCTCGGCGCTGACCGTGCCGGCGTCGATGAATCCGACCAGGCCGATCCGCCTGTTCAGCTTCTGGCGTAGCTCGAAGGAGGCTTCGGCCAACGACTGGCCGCCGATGGGCGTTCCGTCGGGGAACCTCGGCCCCACCGCCTGATAGGCGTAGCCGCGCACCGATCCACCGCCGCCGGCGTAGAATCTCCGCGAGGCCGGCAGGTTGGGCGTTCCTCCGCCGCTGACCACCGTGCCGAGCTTCAGCCGCCCGGCCAGAACGGTCCTGGCCGCCTCGCCGAGCGGCAGATAGGCCGACGCCTGCGCCTGAACCTTCCCGTAGAGCAGCGTGTCGTCGCCTGCGCCGAAGGTCGGCTCCACACGGCCGTCTAACCGCCAGCCGCGCTTGGGGTCCAGAATGCTGTCGGACCGGTCCAGCGACAACCGCGCGAGGCCCGTGGCCAGCGCCAGGTTGCGTTGGACGCCGACGATCTGGCCGGCGACCAGCGTCTTCTCGGTGTTGCGGCTGTAGTCGAGCGCCAGACCGTAGGTGAACAGCGAGTT
>Ga0299912_10004665_pt1 | contig 11238 bp, 10 predicted proteins | sample RVTome_2_FD_207667 | JGI IMG/M metagenome (GOLD analysis project Ga0299912, IMG submission 207667) | Soil microbial communities from uranium-contaminated site in the Upper Colorado River Basin, Wyoming, United States - RVT95D214 (version 2) ... | reverse complement strand
TCGACGGGGGCAGCCGTCCTGACCGACGCGCTCGCGATGGCGTCGCCGTCGACCTCCAGCACGCTGCCCATCGGCCGCCGGTCGATCTGGAAGGAGAGATCGATGCGCGGGCCCGTGGTGCCGTAGCAGCGGCGCTCGCGAAGGGCGTCGAAGACGGCGTCGCGCGTCAGTGCGGGCGCCAGGACGCAGGTCAGCCCGCCGGCGATGCCGAACTCGCCGGCGCCCGGCCCCTCGGCTCCCGGTCGGCCCTTGTGGCCGTCGCTGTTGCACATCACTCCGACGATCTGGCCGGCTTCGAGCGCGTCCCAGAGCAGCCACTCGAACACCCCCCAGCAGGATGCCACCTCGACCAGCCGGCAGAGGTCGCTGCTGTGGTATCGCTTCACGTCGGCGTAGCGCCCGCCGACGTGCGCGGCCACGATGGCGCCCTCGGCGCCCACCTGCCGGAGCAGGCGATCGAAGAGCACGCTCGCGGGGTGGGCCGGCGAGCTCTCGTCCTCGGGCACCTCCGGGACCTGCCAATGGCTGGAGCGGAAGATCGGCTCGCCCTCACCCCGGTAGATCACGTTGCGGTCGCCGCCGGCGGATGTGTTGCCGGACCATTCGTACCCTGGGAAGACGACGAATCGGTTTTCTTCGTGGAACTGGCGAACCGTCTGCTGAAGCTTCGACCAGGCCCGATCGGTGACCTGGAAATCGTTGCCCTGGTGGCTCATGAAATCGAGCCGGGCCCACTCGCGGCCGAACCGGAAGTACTCTTCGTCGCTGCCGGTTCCGATCGTGGTCTCCGTCTGCGCGTGCAGATCCCCCCAGTAGCGTCCGAAGAGGGGCGGCGTGGCGGGGCAGGTGACGGGGTTGCTCCGGCCCTCGAGCCCGCCGGAGGACACGCGGACCGAGCCGCTGCCCGGCGTCGCGAAGGTCAGGCGCCGGCCATCGATCGTCACTCGGCCCTCGCCCTCCCAGGCGAGAATGAGATCGCGAGTCCAGGGCGATGGATTGCCCCACCGGTCCTGCCCCTTCACCCACACCTCGACCGGCTCTCCCAGCGCCGCTCGCGTCGGCGCGATCGCGACCAGAAGGGCGGCCTCGCCCGCCACGATGGGGAAGACCGGGGAGCTCGGCACTCGCTCGACCACGCACGCGTTGGTCGGATCGACCAGGACGCGGAGCTCGTGGCGCGACTCGGCGAAGGTCTGGGCGCGAATGCCGGGCGACGCGCGCGAGCGGTCGCCCAGCACGATCGTCACGAGATCGCCCGGCGCCAGCGTTCCGTCGTACACGTCGATGGTCAGGCACTTCATCCAGGGGCGGACGTGTCCCTTGGTCTCGAAGCGCGGCGCAAGGCTCGCCTTCCCGGTCGTTCTGACGGTGCTGTAGCCCGGCTCGCCGGGCCGGTCGAACTGCGGCGTCTGCCAGTCGCTGGCGTATCGCTGAGCGAGCTTGATGGTCCCACCCTCGTCGATGCCGAGGTTCCCTACCGTGAGCGAGATCCTCCAGGTGCCGAAGCTCCCGGCAACGACGGGACCGGGCGGATCGAGGAGAACCCTGCCCAGCCTCTCTTCCAGCTGAGAGTCATCGAGCCGCATGGTGCTCGAGATCAGCCTCCAGGACGCCCTCCTTCGCTAGGCGCCGAGCGCGCGCCAGGTGTGCCGCCCCTCGACCGACGCGAAGTGGCCGAGGCCGGGTCCCGGCAGGTGGGCGGCCCCGACCAGCGATCGCTCGGACTCGAGGCGCTCGAGAGTGGCGAGCCGCGTGCGGGCGGCAGCGGCGTGATCGCCGTCGAAGACCACCCGCCAGCCGGGCTCCGCGACGTCCGCCAGCGTGAATACCAGGTCGCCGAGGATGCATCCGCGCTGCCCGCGGGAGGAGATCTCGATGCACAGATGGCCGGGCGTATGCCCGGGCGTGGCGACGGTCGAGAGCGCGGGCGTGATCCGACGCCCCCCCAGGGCGAGCTCCAGGCAGCCGAGCGCCTCGAGCGGAGCGACGTCGCGGCGGAACGAGGCGCTCTCCGGGGTCGCGGCGCGGGCGTGCTCCCAGTCGGCGCGGGACACGAGATAGCGCGCAGCGCCGAAGCGCGGCTTTTCGGACTCGCGCTCGATGTTCCAGCCGGTGTGGTCTCCGTGCAGGTGGGTGAAGACCACGAAGTCCACGTCCTTCGGCTCAGCGCCGGCTTCTCGGAGTTCGGAGAGAAGGCCGCCGCTGGCCTCCGGGCCCATTCCCGTGTCGACCAGCACGGTGCGGCCGTCGGCGCGAAGCAGGAAGCAGTTGACCTGCATGAGCGCCTGACCGTCGTCGGTCAGGTGGTGCCGGTAGCTCTCGATCCGGCTCCCGGCCTCCGGGTAGATCTGCTCCGCGGGCATCCGGATCCCCCCGTCGGTCAGGGAGATGACCTCCACGTCGCCGACCTTGGCTCTCTCCATCGCCGACTCCTACTCCCCTTCTCCCCATCGCGCCGGGTCGCCGGCGCGGCGACCGCCGATTCCGATCAGAGCTCGTAGCTTCCCTCGTGTGCCACCTCGAGGAAGGAGGTGAGCAGCGAGATGGCGGCCTGGATGTCCTTCTTGTGCGCCATCTCCACCACCGAGTGCACGTAGCGCGTCGGAATCGAGAGCGTCATCGCGGCGACCGCGCCGCCGGCCCGCTGCACGCCCCCCGCGTCGGTGCCTCCCCGCGGCAGGATCTCCATCTGGTGCTTGATGCGTCTTCTCCGGGCGATCTCCTGGAACTTCTTGACCAGCTTGGGACTCGCGATGAACGAGCTGTCCATGATCTTGATGGCCACCCCCTCGCCGAGGCGCGAGATCTTCTTGTCGTCGGAGACGCCCGGGACGTCGCAGGCGATCGTCACGTCGAGAGCGATCACGATGTCCGGAGCCACGCCGAACGCGCTCGCGGTCGCCCCGCGCAGGCCCACCTCCTCCTGGACGCTGCCCACCGCATAGATGTCGACCTGATGACGCCGTAGCTTGCGCAGGGCCTCGAGCATCACGTACACGCCCACGCGGTCGTCGAGGGCCTTGACGGTCACGCACTCGCCGAGATCGAGAAAGCTCTGCTCCAGCGTCACCATGTCGCCGATCGCGACGTTGGCGGCGACCGTCCTGGCGGGGAGCCCGAGGTCCACGTGCAGCTCCTCGAGCTCGGGGAGCTTCTTGCGGTCCTCCGGGGTCATGATGTGGATGGGCTTCGAGCCGATCACGCCACAGAGCTTCCTCTTCCCGTGGACCATGACGCGCTGCGCGATCAGCGTCTTGGGATCGAATCCCCCGATCGGATGGATGCGCAGGAATCCGCTCTTCTCTTCGACATGGCGGACGATGAAGCCGATCTCGTCCATGTGGGCGACGACCATCACCTTCCGCCCGGTCGCTCTCCTGCCCTTCGGGGCCTTGGCTCCCCGGAAGCCGATGACGTTGCCCAGCGCGTCGGTCTTCACGCTATCGCAGACCTTCCTGAGCTCCGACTTGGTGAGGGCGCGGATGGCGTCTTCGTGGCCGGGGACGCCGGGGGTCTCGGCGAGCTTCTTGAGGAGCTCCATGGTTCGTCCTTTCCGATGGCGAGTGCATCCGCGCCTTGCCAGAGCGTCCGGGGATCCGGCTCGGGGCTGAGTGAAGCTGAAGACGCGCTATGCCGCCACCTCGCGAGCGGGCCGGGGGAGCGGGGACATCGGAGCGGTCGCCGATGTTAGGATTGGGGCCGTGAGGATCCTGATCACCGGAAGCTCGGGGTATCTGGGAAGGCAGGCGGTTCGAGCCGCCCTGGAGAGAGGCTTCGAGGTGCGGGGATTCGACAGAAGGCCATTCGGCGGCGAGCACAAGTCCTTTCAGGAGAGAATCGCCGACATCACCGACCTCGAGTCCGCAAGAGCCGCCGCGCGGGGTTGCGATGCCGTCCTCCACCTGGCGGCCGCCCTCGCGCAGTTCGAGCCCGATCGGGAGCGCATGCGGCGGGTGAATGTCACGGGAACGGCCCGTCTCCTCTCGGCGGCGTTCGATCAGGGGGTCGAGAAATTCGTCTTCATTTCTTCGGTGGAGGTGTACGGGACCCCGGTCCCGGTCCCCTGCAGCGAAGACGCTCCCTTGAACCCCATCTCCCCCTATGGACGGGACAAGGTCGAGGGAGAGGCTCTCTGCAGAGGGTATCTGGAGAGGGGAATGGACGTCACCGTGTTCCGACCGACGACCATCAACGGGCCTGGGCAGAACGAGCCCTTCCTGCTCGCCCAGATGAGGGCGATCGCGAGCGGGAAGGCGACCATCCTTCCCGGAGGAGGCAGGACGAAGCTGCAGATGGTGGACGTGAGGGACGTCTGCGAGGCGATGTTCCTGGCTCTGGAGAGCCCGGGGTCCAGGGGCGCCGTGATGAACCTGGGCAGCGACGACGTTCCGACCCTGAGAGAGGTGGCGCTCGCCCTCTATGCGCGCGCGGGGGTGAAGCCGAGGCTGATCGAAGTCAACGCAACCCTGGCTCGATTCGCCGTCAAGTGGCTCTCCGCGCTGAAGCTCTCACCGCTCGCCCCCCAACATCTGGAGATTGCGCTTCGGGATCACCTCTTCGATAATGGTCTCGCCAAGAGACTCCTGAGCTGGCAACCGCGAAGGACCGACATCGAGTCCGCCCTGGATGTGTTCGAATCTCTCGAGCGGCCTCACTAGAGCCGGCCTGACTTGCTGACCCTGATTGGCCCTTGTGGACCTCGTCGCAGGCGCGGTGACGCCTCCGGAAGGGGATGACGAGATGGACTGGAAGCCGCAGGTGCTCGCCGAGGGGCTCGAGTTTCCGGAGGGCCCCGTCTACATGGGTGGCGGGGTCGTCGTCTTCACCGAGATCAGCGGCGCCCGGCTGAGCCGCTATGCCGACGGACGCGTCGAGACAATCGCCCGGACGGGAGGCGGAGCCAACGGGGCCACCCTCGGCCCCGACGCCGCCTTCTACGTCGCCAACAACGGGGGGATGAACGCCGGGCCCGAGGGGGTCTGGCTCTCGGAGGAGGCGATCCCCGGCCGCATCCAGCGCGTCACAGCCGACGGCCAGGTGTCGGACGTCGCCGTGGATCTTCCAGGGGAGCCGCCCCATCGCCCCAACGATCTCTGCTTCGGACCGGACGGTCTCCTCTACTTCACCGATCCCCACAACTGGGAGGATCTCGCCAACCTGAAGCCGGGCAGGGTGAACCGGACGGATCTCCTGGGCCACGCCGAGCAGCTGGCCGAGGTGAAGCGCTTCCCGAATGGGATCGGGTTCGGGCCCGACGATCGGCTCTTCGTGGCCGAGAGCCTCTCCCAGAACGTTCTCGTGTACGACTGGAGGCCCGACGGCCTCGGCGCGCCCGCGGTCTTCTGCGTGCTCCCCGCCGGCCTTCCGGACGGATTCTGCTTTTCGGCCGACGGTGACCTGATCATCTGCGGCAGCCTCGGAGACGCGATCCTGGTCTATGGCAGCGATGGGAGGCTCAAGGACCGATTCGATACGCCCCAGCACAGCGAGCCCACCAACTGCTGCATCGGCGAGGGCCACCTGTACGTGACCTACTCGGGCACTGGCCAGCTGGTCGCCTGCCCCTGTGGCTGGGAGCCCCTCCCCCTCTACCCGAGCCGGGCCGAGGCGGCCGCTAGTAGAGGTACGGAATGAGCCGCTTTCGGCCGCGCGGGTAGGCCTCGCCGAACGTCTCCAGATACCAGCGGTGGTTGCGGCGAGCCCGGGGCACGAGGTTGGCGAACGTCCAGAGCGCGAAGACCAGGCCCGACCAGGAGAGCGTCAGGATCGCCCACCCGACCCACTCGATCAGCTCGCCGAAGTAGTGGGCGGAGCTCACCTGCTCGAAGAGGCCGCCGCGCGGGATGTGGAAGGCGGAGTCGCCCGGCGCCCGCAGCCTGCGGATGATGCGGTCCGAGTAAAGGTTGACCGCGAAGCCCGCCAGGAAGAGGACGACCCCGATCCCGAACTGCGGCGTCGCGAGCCAGCCCGGCGTGTAGAGGTGCTCCGGCGAGAGATGGAAGATCCACGCCCCCTGCATGTAGGCATTCGCCGCGTTGAAGAGCATCCCGAACAGGATGATCGACCAGGGCATCAAGTCGTTCCCGCGAATCAAGAGCGGAAAGACGAAGGTGCGCTGGCAGTAGTGCAGATTGAAGAGGAGGAACATCACCAGGGGGGTGGCGGCGAGGGCTCGATCGGATCCGATCCAGTAGAGGAAGAAGAGGACGACTACCGGGGACTCCATCAGCACCCAGCCGATGCGGTTGGAGACGGCTCTGCCCCATCTCCTGCCGATGTACTGGCCGTAGCCCGCGTCGATGAAGCAGAGGCAGAAGAACACCACGACGCCTGCGATGGTCATCCCGATCAGGAAGCGGTGGAAGAAGGGAAGGGTCAGCGCGGTGGTGAAGAGCGGCCATTCCTGCATGTCGTCCGCCGTTCCTCGTCAAGACCGATCAGAAGACGCGGATGAACTCGCGCTCCGCCTGGTAGAGCTCGTCGAAGAGGCTCCGGATCTCTTCCAGTGAGCAGACCGCCGCGGTGAGCGGATCGAGCATCAGGGCGTGGACGGCCGCTTCGCGGTCACCTTCCAGCAGGCTGGTCACCGCCAGCTCGTGCACGGCCATGTGGGCCTGGTTGAGGGCCGCGAGCTGTGTCGGCAGGCGGCCGAAGCGGCAGGGGCTGACTCCGTTCTCGTCGATCAGGCAGGCCACCTCCACGCAGCCATCCTGGGGCAGATTGTCGATGAGACCGCTGTTGAGGACGTTGCCGTGGATCCGGGCCGGCACGCCGGTCTCCATCGCCTCGACGATGTAGGACGCGAACTCAAAGCTGCGGCGGAGCTCGATCTCGACCTCGCCGCGAATCATCTTCTGCGCGTACTCGTCGAGCGCAGAGCGCCAGACCGGCCAGTTGGTCGCATAGAAGCCGGTCTTCCCCCGATACCCATCGCGATCGTACTTCTCGATCAGGTCGTCCCGCTTGCGAAAGTAGGGGAGATATTCGGAGAAGTGGCCGCTGGATTCGGTCACGAAGTAGCCGAGCTGGAGCATGAACTCGAAGCGAACCGGATCCTGATCGAAGAAGGCTGGCTCGCGCGCCCGCTCCTTCAGCAGGGGGTAGAGGTCCTCTCCATCGTGCGACAGCTCGGTGAACCAGGCGTTGTGGTTGATGCCGGCGCAGCGCCACTGCATCTCCCGATGGGGTACGCCGGCGTAGCGGGCCAGCTGCTCGGAGGTTCCCTGCACCGAGTGGCAGAGCCCCACGACCTTCATCCTGGTTGCCCGAAGCGCGGCGAGGGTGAGAATCGACATCGGATTGGTGTAGTTGAGCACGAGGGCGTCGGGACAGAGACGCTCCGCGTCGCGGAGAATGTCGAGCCAGTCGGGCCCGGTGCGGAGCGCCTTGAAGATTCCGCCGGGGCCGATGGTGTCGCCGATGCACTGCTTGATCCCGTATTTCATGGGGATCTCGTGATCCAGACGAACCGTCTGGAGCCCGCTCACCTCGATGAAGTTGATCAGGTAGTCGGATCCGGCCATCACCTTGCGCCGGTCGGTGGAGGCCTCGACCGACCAGTTCCTGCCGGTGAGGGCGATGACCTTTTCGGCGAGCTGATGGGCGATCTCGAGGCGCACGGGATCGATGTCGACCAGTGCGAAGCTGCCGCCACCCAGGTCGGGGACGAGCATGATGTCGATCATCAGCTGGCGGGAGAAGACCGCGCTTCCCGCTCCCATCAGGGTGACCCTCGGCATTTCGGGGTACTCCTCCTCGGGTTGCCCGGGCAGTCTAGGCCAGTTCGGGGCTCAGAGGTGGCCGATGCGCGAGAGAGCGATGCCCTCGATCAGGATCAGGCTCATCATCAGGGCGAGCGACAGGTTGAGACACCGGAAGAGGCTCCGATATCCCTCGCCGCCGCCTCGAAGAGAGGCGCCGAGGACCGAGGCGAGGACCAGGGCGTTGGCGAGAAGAGCCCATGCCGCGATCTGGGAGAGGATCACCCGATACAAGGGCAGGCAGAGCGTCAGGACCGCGAAGCACGCTACCCAGACCAGGACCAGCGCTCTCAACTGCTCGACCGAGAGGACCCGCAGCATGCTCGGCAGGCCCGAGCTCCAGTAGTCCTCCCGGTGGGCCAGAACTACCAGCCAGGAGTGTGGCAGTTGCCACACGGCGAACAGCGCCATCAGGATCCAGAGCTTTGGTGATGCCACACCGCCCTCGCCTCCGTCTCCGACGCCGGCCGCCATCCATCCCATCAAGACCGGCAGCGTGCCGCATATGGCTCCGGGGATGATGGCCAGGACGGTCGTTCTCTTGAGCGGCGTGTAGATCCCGTTGTAGAAGGCGACGGCGATCAGACCCGTGATCGGAAGGGCCGCCGAACCGTCAGCCAAGAGGAGGCCCGTGATTCCGGCGAGAATCAGCGCCGCCGCCTGGGCGAGAGCCGCCCGCGAGCTGACCTCTCCGCGAGCCAGTGGCCGGCCTCGGGTTCGCTGCATCCGGCGGTCGATCTCGCGGTCCTGGTAGTTGTTCAAGGTGGCCGCGCCCAGACACAGCAGGAAGACGCACGCGATCGTCGCCAGGCCGGCCGGGTCCAAGACCGGCTCTCGAGCCACATACGCGGTGAGGGCCGAGGCAGTCATCAGATAGCAGAGCGAGAGCTTGGCGAGGAGGATGTGGCCAGTCACGCCGCCGGGTCGCCTCCCGCGCGGTCGCCAGGCATCCAGCATCCCGGCGCTCCTCGCCCTCGGGGCCCCGCCTCCGACGTCCGCTACTCCTCCTCGAGGAGCCACGCGCGATACTCCGGCTCGGGGACGATCCTCAAGACGGCCCTCATCCCGGAGTGCTCCACACCACAGTACTCGGCACAGACCACATCGTATCGCCCGACCGCGTGGGCGAAGAACCAGGTATGGGTCTCCATCCCCGGCACCGCGTCCATCTTGATTCGGAATGCCGGGATGAACAGGCTGTGGTTGACGTCTTCCGACGTGATGTTCAGCTTGATCGCGCTTCCCTGCGGTACCACCAGCTCCGACTCGGTGATCTTGTCGTTCGGATAGACGAAGACCCAGGAAAATTGCTGACCGATGACGCCGATCTCGATCGCGTCCTCGGGAACGCTCCTGAGACCGAGATAGGACTGCCAGCCGAGGTAGAACATCGAGAGCACGAGGACCGTCGGCACCGCGGTCCAGATGGTCTCCAGCAGCCAGTGGCCCCTGATGTCTGCAGGCTCCGGGTTCCTGCTTCGCGAGTATCTGATCGCGAAGTAGATCATCAGGACGGTAACGAGTACCAGCAGACCGACCGAGATCCCTATGATGTAGAGGAATACCGCATCGACTTGGGCGACCGTATCCGTGATTCCGTTCATCTCGCGATCACCGGAATGAGACGTCCCAGAAGAGGAAGGAGATCAAGATCGCCAGCGTGAAGATGGTGACGAGGAAAGTGGTCCTGATCAACCGTCCCTCGTACTTGAGGTGCATGAAGAACAGCAAGACCAGTGACGACTTCAGCGAGGCGATCAGGATCGCCACCCAGACGTTGAGCGCCCCCAGGTGTATCCTCGACACTGCCACCGTGACGGCGGTCAGTACCAGGAGCCCCAGGAGGACCGCCAGGAGGTGGCGGTACGGTTGAGGGTGCTCGGCGCTCGCTTCGACCACCCTTCCTTCCGCCATATTCGCCAATGGCTTCCGCGCCTCCATCGTCAAGCCACCAGGTAGAAGAGGGGAAAGATGAAGATCCAGATCAGATCGACGAGATGCCAATACAGGCCCGAATTTTCCAGGACGATGTCGTTGCTCTGATGGATCCGGCCGCTCCAGATCAGTGCCGAGCAGACGGTCAGCAGACCCAACCCGATCACCACATGCAGCCCATGAAGTCCGGTGATGGTGTAATACAGGCCATAGAAGACGGTGAGTCCGTGCGGGCCTTCGCCGAGCTCCGTCGAGCCGGGGTAGATGCCGTGCGCGAACTTCTCGCCCCACTCGAAGTATTTGTTGACGAGAAAGAGCAGACCCATCGAGATGGAAGCGCCCAGGAAGGCCAGGGCGATCTTCCTGGTGCCCTTCCGCAGCGCGCTGATGGAGGCAGCCACCGTGAAGCTGCTGGCGAGGAGGAGAACCGTGTTGAGGCTTCCCACCATGAGGTTGAGCGCTGCTCCACCGTTGGCGAACTCTTCGATGTAGCGGTGGTGGTAATTCGCGTAGATGACGAACAGACCTCCGAAGAGCATCATCTCGGTATAGAGGAAGAGCCACATCCCCACCTTCTTCCCGGTTCTGTCGACTTGCTCCATCGGAATTGCTCTATCGGTTCCTGGTCTTGCGTGCGTTCTTCAAGACGTCCGTGAAGTCGTAAGGATAGGACTTGACAGAGGGAGGGCTCTCGAAATTGTGGGTAGGAGGCGGAGAGGGCAGGGACCACTCCAGCGTGGTTCCTCCCCATGGGTCGCCGGGGGCAGGGGCGCCCTTCTTCAGGCTGGCGAGCAGGTTGTAGAACATCAAGGCGATCGCGGCCAGCATCATGTACGCGCCGAAGGAGGCGATGAAGTTGCCCGCCTCGAACTGGGGAAGGTAATCGTAATACCGCCGGGGCATGCCCTGCAGCCCGAGGACGAACATGGGCATGTAGTGGACCAGGAATCCAGCGGTGAGCAGGATGGCGGCGGCATAGGCCTTCCGAAAGTCGTAGAGGCGTCCGAACATCTTCGGCCACCAGAAGTGCAGGCCGCCGAAGAAGGCGAACCCGGCCCCCCCGAACATGACGAAGTGGAAATGGGCGACCACGAAGTAGGTGTCGTGCACGTGCACGTTCGTGCCCGCGGAGCCGAGCACGAGGCCCGTCAAGCCTCCGACGGAGAAGAGGTAGATCCCGCAGAGCGCGAAAAGCAGGGGCGGCGCCATCTGCACCGAGCCCTTGTACATGGTGGAAACCCAGCTGAACACCTTGATTCCGCTCGGGATGGCCACGATGAAGGTCAAGAGCGAGAAGACGAACACCGCCACGTCGCTCATGCCACTGGTGAACATGTGATGCGCCCACACCAGTGACCCCGAGATGGCGATCGCCATGGAGGAGGCGACGATCGCCTTGTACCCGAAGATCGCCTTACGGGAGAAGACCGGAATGATCTCCGAGATGATCCCCATCCCGGGGAGCATCATGATGTAGACGGCGGGGTGGGAGTACATCCAGAAGAGGTGCTGGTACAGGAGCGGATCGCCTCCTCTCTCCGGA